>Ga0247843_1001164_pt1 | contig 56031 bp, 50 predicted proteins | sample LaCruzMarch2017__FD_192420 | JGI IMG/M metagenome (GOLD analysis project Ga0247843, IMG submission 192420) | Freshwater microbial communities from meromictic Lake La Cruz, Castile-La Mancha, Spain - LaCruzMarch2017_8m | ecosystem: Environmental > Aquatic > Freshwater > Lake | place: Spain...
GCAAGAAGTGGACGATGCCACTGAGAGATTGGAAAGCCGCATTGACCCGGTTTACCATTCAGTTCGAAGGCAGGATGCCCAAGGACTGATCCCCGTCCCGTTTACACAAAACTCTGTACACCCTCGGATTCCCGGCTTCGGGTGGTCTGGTTAAACTGATCTGGCAGTCCCTGGTTTCTTGAATGACACAAAAGGAGAATGGCATGAAAAACTTCACGATGGCTTTACTTCACTCCGCGGTGAACCGCGGTCGCAGAGCTGTACCGCTCTGGTTGGCAGCAGTTGCTGTGTCCTCGGTTTTTGGTCTCCAGACCGCCCATGCTCAGGAGGTGATTAAATTCGGTGCGCCACTTCCTATCACTGGACCTTTGGCACCCGAGGCATTGAAACAAAAGCAAGGCTATGACCTCTGGGCTAATCAAGTCAATCTTGCCGGAGGTATCAACGTCGCAGGCAAGAAGATGAAAGTCGAGATCGTTTACATCGACTATCAATCCAACACCCCGCGCGCCGTTCAGGCGACCGAACGCTTGATCACCCAAGACAATGTCCAATTTGTCTTCGCACCGTTTGGATCTGGAGCAGCCAAAGCTGCCAGCACAGTGGCTGAGCGTTATGGCGTGCCTATGATTGCGGCCACAGCTTCGTCCTCACAGGTCTACGACCAAGGGTATAAGTTCTTGTTTGGCACTTTTACTCCGAATGACACGCTTACAAATCCCCTGGCAACAATTATTAGGCAGCGTCTGCCGGATGTAAAAAAAGTCGCAATCCTTGCGCGTAACGATCTTTTTCCCTTGGCCATCGCCCAAGAGATGGAAAAGTCAGCCAAAGAACGTGGCCTGGAGGTGGTGTATTTTGAAAAGTTTGCCATCAACACCCTCGATCACTCTTCAGCATTGGCGCAAATCAAGGCGGCAAATCCACAGTGGATTTTTGCCACTGGTTACACGAATGACCTAGTCCTTATGCGAAAGCAGATGACAGATCAACGCATTGAGGCCCCTGTTGTCACGATGATTGCTGCACCCGCCTATCAAGAGTTTATTGATGCCGCTGGCAAGGGAGCTGAAAACATCACCAGTGCCGCTTGGTGGCATCCAGCCGTTCGCTATAAGGGCATTGATATTTTCGGCACAACCGAGAGCTATGTAAAACTTTTCAGGGACACATACAAAGCTGATCCTGATTACGCAAACGCATCAGCATCTGTATCGGGTGCACTGTTTCAGATCGCCATCGAGAAATCGGGCACTATAAATCGTCAAAAAGTAAGGGATGAACTGGCCAAGATGGATGTCACAACATTCTGGGGTCAAGTGAAATTTGGACCTAATGGCCAAATCACCTCGCTTGAGCCGCCAATTTTCCAAATTCAGAATGCTAAGCCGATTGTTGTTCACCCCGCAGGAATCAAGCAAGGTGATTTGAGAATTGGTGTCAAGTAAGTTGGTTGAGTGCGTGCTGTGGCGCTAGGTGAGGCCACAGCACTTTTAACTCCATTGCTATTGAACAAAGAAAACTCTCAATCATGCTGGCTTTACAAGTTCTAACGAATGGCTTGGTACTGGGATGCCTGTATGCGTGTATCGCTGCGGGTTTCTCGCTGGTATGGGGAGTGCTCAACGTCATCAACATCATGCACGGTGGTTTTATCGTAGCGGGGTCTTACCTGGCATGGCTTGCTTACAGCAGCATGGGCATCGATCCTTGGTTTACGCTTTTAATTGCCGCCCCTTTGTTTTTCGGTATTGGCTATCTTATTCAGCGCGGAATACTGAACCGTGTTATTGCTGCACCAGTTTTGGTCACGCTCACACTGACGTTCGGTATGGATTTGATCCTAAACAACGGGATGCTTCTTGCATTTAGCGCTGACTACCGAAAACTTATTCTTTCGCCTCCACTTGGCTCATTTTTGCTAGCGGGAATTGTGGTGCCAGTAGACCGATTGCTCGCCATGTTGCTGGCACTGGGTCTGACTTTTGCTCTTTATTTAATTTTGCGACACTCGCGCATCGGGCGCGCAATCATTGCTGTACGCATGGATCGTGATGCATCTTTGTTGATGGGCGTTGATATCAAAATCATTTATGCAGTTGCCTTTGGGCTTGGGGCAGCGATGGCTGGTTGTGCAGGCGTTCTGCTGGCTTTAATTTTTCCTATATCACCGCTATCGGCCGGAGCCTACTTGGGCAAAGCCTTTGTTGTGTGCGTTCTAGGTGGTTTAGGAAGTGTTCCTGGTGCGATCTTGGGCGGACTATTTCTGGGCGTTACTGAGAGCATAGGGGCAGTAGTTTTCGGACCAGAGCATTCCGTGACACTTTCATTTTCATTGTTGATTGTCTTCTTAATTCTTCGCCCCAATGGAATTTTAGGCAAGAAGGGGTACGAATGAGCCGCAATAGCCTTTGGATAATTGTAGGTTTGGTTGGACTACTGAGCCTTCTGCCATTTGTGGGAGGCGCTTATGCACTGCGCATTGGCACATTTGCCAGTATGTATGCGATCTTGGCTGTTTCATGGAATGTGATCGGAGGCATGGCGGGATACCCGTCGTTTGCAACTGCTGCCTTTTTCGGATTTGGTGCTTACGCTGGTGGAATCATGCTGGCTGGCGGTGCGTCGTTGGCTTTCGCAACGGTCGCTGCTGGGCTCATGACGTTTACTGCAGCATTCTTATTTGGAGTTGTCTTACTTAGGCTCAAGGGCCATTACTTTGCAATTGGAAGCCTTGCTGTAGCAGAAGTCCTGCGAGAGCTCACCAATGCAGCAACGGAACTTACTGGAGGCGGCATGGGGCTGAATATCCCAATGTCGTCGGTGTTAAAGAGCGTTGAAGGAGAAGCACAGTTAATCTTTTATGTCATGTGGTCTCTTCTGATTGTGACTTTAATTGTTGTCATCGGAATTGAAAAATCAAAGTTAGGTTTTGGCCTTCGCTGCATTTGTCAAAACGAGTCTGCAGCGGACATGATTGGCGTGAACTCTACACTTTATAAAAGCTTGGCTTTTGGCTTTTCAGGTATCTTTGTTGCTATGGCAGGGGTAATTTATGCAGGCTGGGTTCACTACATTGAACCGCCTGATGTTTACGATATTCTTTACTCGGTTAAGCCTATCGTGATGGCCCTTTTGGGTGGCTTGGGGTCCACGCTTGGCGCATTGATGGGTGCCTTTCTCTTTCTGGGCATTGAAGAGTTTGTATGGCGCAATCTGCTAAATCTACACACGGGCGTGCTTGGACTTTTAATTGTGGTGCTGCTGCTGTTTCTTCCCAAGGGACTTGTCTCATTTGGTAGCAGCGGGCTTGGAAAACGACTAATTCGCCCAAATGGAGCCTCACGTGACTGAGCTACTTAAGCTGAACAACTTGAGTCGGCGTTTCGGCGGCCTTCAAGCCTTGGAAAATGTCTCACTTTCGATTGGAGCAGGCGAAGTTGTGGGCCTCATTGGTCCAAACGGTGCTGGCAAGACAACCTTGGTCAATGTGATTACCGGGGTGCACACGGCAACGGGCGGACAGGTGCTTTACCAAGGTAAAGATATCACTCGCTATAAGCCCTATGAGACAGCACGAATTGGACTAGCGCGAACATTTCAGATTGTTCAGCCTTTCCCTGATCTGACAGTCTTAGATAACGTAACTGCAGCTGCCCTTTTTTCAAGGTCAGGTTTTTCAATTCGTCAGGCTCAGGAGTTTGCTCTAGAGCAGCTCGAATTTGTCGGACTTTTCCCCCAAGCCAACTTACCTGCAGCGAGTTTGACTCTGGCAATGCGTAAACGTCTTGAGTTGGCAAAGACCTTGGCCATGCGTCCCAAACTGCTATTCTTGGATGAAGTCAATGCGGGCCTCAATTCAGCTGAGGTCGAGCAGGCTATGTCGTTGATTAAGAAGATTGCAGCAACGGGAACTACCATCGTGCTCATTGAGCACTTGATTAAAGTGGTGGTTACCGTATGCAGCAGAATTGTGGTGCTTCATAACGGGCAGCTGATTTCTGAAGGGGACCCTGGCCAAGTGGTAAATGACCCCAAAGTGGTGGAAGCCTATCTTGGTAAACGTTATTCGCAGGCAGCAAAAGATCACTTAAAAAATGCCGAGGTAAGCCTTGACTGAATTTTTAAAAGTAAGCTCACTCCGGGCCGGTTATGGTGAGATCAATGTTTTGTGGGGCGTTGATTTCACCATCAAAAAAGGCGAGATCACAGCGTTGATAGGCTCAAACGGCGCTGGCAAGTCAACATTGATGCGCACTTTGTCTGGATTGATTGCACCAACTGAAGGTGAGATCCTATTTGAGGGCGCATCAATTGGGAAAGAGACCCCAGCTCAGATTTTGGCCCGTGGAATTGCCCATGTGCCTGAAGGAAGACGGCTTTTTGGCGCGATGTCTGTCGAAGAAAACCTGATGATGGGTGCTTATCTTCGAACGCAGTTATCGCGAGCAGAATTGGCCAGAGATCTAGATCGGATTTATCAGATTTTCCCAAAGCTCTACGAGCGACGCAGACAGGCAGCCTCGACCATGTCGGGTGGAGAGCAGCAGATGTGTGCCATTGGGCGTGGACTCATGAGCGCTCCAACTTTGCTGATGATCGACGAGCTTTCTTTAGGCTTGGCGCCTGTGCTGATTGAGCATCTGATAGGTTCATTGATCAAGCTCAACGAAGAGGGGTTGTCAATTTTTGTTGTGGAGCAAGATGTGGTGACAGCCCTTGAGGTTTCTCAGGCTAGCTTGGTAATGGATCAAGGGCGCATTGTTCGACAAGGTGCAAGTAAAGACCTTCTGGCTGATCCTTCAATTCGTGCTGCATATTTGGGAGAACTCGCCTAGTCGAATCGATATTTGATCTAAAAATTTCACGCTCAGTCTTTCAATTTTTTAAGTGAGATCAACATGACAGCAACTGTATTTGAGACAGGTGGGTATCGTTATGCGCCTGGAGTATCGCAGTATTCGGCAGGCGTCGCTGCACAGCCTGGCTTTGCACTGCATCGAGTTCGTTTCACTAAGCCTTTGTTGCTTGCTCGTGGTTTTGAACGCATTGAGGCTCATCTAAAAGAAATTGGACGTCCGGTTCAAGCCTTTTGTGCATGTGAGCTTCGCTCACCTGCACCATTTACCGAACAAGGTTTTCGTGACTTCAATGAGATTTATATTGGCACACTCAAACGATGGGGTATTTTTCTAGAGGGTGTTAATCCAGTTGCGCGAAGCAATGTTTGCCCCCAGATTGCGCCTCCTGCTGAGCCGAGCATTCATGCCTTTTCTTACACGGTGCCTGATACCAATGCACAACCATCTTTTGTTGTAGCTGGTAGTGCTGAGGCCCCCGAAGGGCATGGTTCGTATCGCGAAGTTACTGTGTCATTGGGTGATTTATCGAATGAGGGTCTTCGAAAAAAGATGACCTTTGTAATTAATGAAATGCAACGTCGAATGCGGCAGCTTGGTTTTGACTGGCCTGATGTTACCGCTACGCAGATTTACACCATCCACGATTTTCACAGTCTGTTGGCCGAGCAATTTAAGGAAACCAAGGCCCTTGGCCATGGTCTAACATGGCACTTCAATCGCCCGCCAGTAGTAGATTTAGAGTATGAGATGGATTGTCGAGCTGTGTTTCAAGAACATGTCATAAAAGTCTAACTGAATCGCCCCGGATTTTGAGGAGCGACATTCCCCCAAACCTGTGGACGCTTTTCTTTGATTTTTTCGTCACTGGGCATCTTTCATTCTCCAGCCGGTTAGGTCGGTCCAAGACTGCAAAGTATTGATCCAATCGCTCCTCCATTTCTTGAAGGGCCTCGAGCGTGATTTCTTTTTTGGATGACATTTTTCTTCTTGTCTTGTTGCGGTGAACCAGCGCAGCCGCTTGGACGAAAGATGAATTCACCGCATGAGCCGTCAAACTTCGCGCTTCTTACCCTTGCCCTCGCTTACCTTCTTGCGCAGGAAAGACGGCATGACCGACTCGCTGACATGGGTCTCATCACCCTCGTAGGCCATCTCTTCTTTGGAGACCAAGCGCCGTGACATGCGCATCATCGAGTAGCGCACCTCCTTGGTCATCATTTCGCTGTCTTCGTCGGCCAGTTGGCGCAATTGTTTAATTTTGGCGCTCAGCCAAGGGTGGTGACCAAAGCGCTTTTCCAGCACGTCCAATGCCTGCTGCGTGGCTTGGCGGTCGCCGTCTTTGGCCAATTGGCGCAAGTGCTCAGACGCTTTGGCAAATGCCAGCTCTTGCAGCCTGGTGTAAGCCGTCTCGTTGCGGGGCAAGGCCTGCAAAGCGGCAGCGTCCAGCACAGGCAGTTGCAGAACAGGCGCATGCGCTTGCAGCTGGGTGCCGTCCAGTGCGGTCCCGCTCACGCTGGCGGCCAGCAAGTCCCGGGTTTGGCCCGCCATGCCAGGGCTCAGGTGCAGGCGCACCGCCACCCAAGCCTCGGCACCCCAGGCCAGGTCGGTCATGCGCCAGCTGCCATCGGCCAGCTGTTGGGCCGGGCTGATCATCTCCAAAATCACCCCAGCCGCAGGCAGCAGCTTGAGCCCGACTTGCCGCAAGTACATGGCCTGCAGCAAAGCCAGCTCTTCGTCAAAACTGTCGTACAGGTCGGCGGCCGTCTCCCCATAATAGTTTTGGCCGCCACCTGCGCGGGCCATGCCAATCATCAAATCCTCATTGAAGCCGCGCCCCAAACCCACGGTGGTGGTGCTCACGCCCCGGCCCAGCCACTCGCGGCACCGGGCCTCGATGGTCGACAAATCGGTCTCGCCATGGTTGGCTTGCCCATCGGACAACAAAATCACCCGCGACACCGTCTTTTCTGTGCCGCCCTCTAACTGCTGGGCACCAGCCAGCCAGCCGCCATGCAGGTTGGTCATGCCGCCTGCTTCCACCCCCGCCACTGCCTTGGCCACCGCGTCGGCCGAACGCATTGGCTGTAAAGGCAGCAGCGTGTTCACCTTGTCGTCGTACACCACCAGCGCCATAGCGTCTTGCGGCGTGAGGTGGCTGGCAATGTGCGTCACGCAGCGCAAAGCCTCTTGTAGCGGTTGTCCGTTCATGCTGCCCGAGCGATCCACCACCAAGGCCAAGCGTTTGGGCAAATGGGTTACAGCCAGATCGGCAGGGCGGTCAGGCGCCTGCACCCGCACCAGCACCTCCAGCGCACCGCCTTCAGCAGGCACACCCGCTTGCAGCGGAGAAAAAACAATCGTCGGTTGGGTCATCACTGGCTCCTTGGGTTGGTCAGGGCGATGATGGTGCTGGGGACGAGGCTCAAGGCGAGAGCCTGCGGGGCTGTTCAGGTCACCAGCTTTTTTATCTGGTCAAATGCCACAACGCAGGTCTGCCCACTTTTGCCAGAAATGCGCCATTCAAGAACCGATGATTGGAAGATGGAGGTACACCATGCAAGCCGATGAAACCTTTGAAGACCTGTTGCCGCTGCGTGACGACCTGGCGCTGGCCTTGCGGGCTGCCGCTGCTCAGGGACTGAGCGAGGGTGTTTGCAACCACTTCAGCGTGGCGGTGCCTGGAAGGGACGACTGGTTTTTGCTCAATCCGCGTGGGTTGCATTGGAGTGAGGTGCAAGCGCCTGACATCGTGATGTGCAACGCTGCGGGCGAGCAACTGGCGGGCCGCCACCCGGTGGAGCCCACTGCCATGTTCATTCATGCTGCGGTGCACCGCATAGCGCGCAAGTCGGTCGTGCTGCACACCCACATGCCGCACGCAACGGCCCTGACCTTGACGGCTGCGCGGGCCTTGGACACCCGTTTGTCACAAACCGCCATGCGCTTTCATGGCCGCGTGGCGGTGGACGCGAACTACAACGGGCTGGCCCTGGACATGACCGAGGGTGAGCGCATCGCGAATGCCATGCGTGGGGCAGATGTGGTGTTCCTGGGCAACCACGGTGTCATCGTGTGCGGTGAACGCGTGGACTACGCCTATGACGACTTGTACTACCTGGAGCGCGCCTGCCAAGCTCAGGTGCTGGCGGCCTCGACCGGTGTGGCGCTGAAACCTGTGGACGTCGCACTCGCTCAGCGTGTCGCAGATCAGACCAACGGGGAGCGGCTTCAGTCGGAGCTGTTTTTCTCCAGCTTGCGCAGGATAATGGGTTGAGGCTGGCCCCCCCCGTTTATCGTGTCAATAGGTTGCGGCAGACCATGACTATAGAAATCGCGGTCAACGCGTAACTGTTCTTAGGCCTAAGTGGCCATGATGCCAATGCATCCTCAGCCATTCAATAGTGGGTTCATCTTTGTTGCACTTCGTCCTTGAATTCGCCTCTCGTCTGCAATTGAAGCTGCCAGCCGTCGTGCCGAATGCGCAGGTGCCTGGGGATGACTTCGTGGTCTTGCGCAGAGCCTTGGGGTGTTTTGACAGTGATGGAAATGGGCAGGTCTTCGAGCAGTGCCTGCATGAGCGTGGAAAACATCAGGTCGTTGATGCTAGGCATGCCCGGCATGTCGATGCTGATTTTTTTGTTCAGCCCGTATATGGGGTGCTGCATCTGGCCCAGTATTTCTTTGAGCTGCGGTTGCAGATGAAATCAACAACCGCCCGTGGAAAGGTTTGGGAGTACGATCGGCGCTGATTGTTTACAGGGAACTGCTCCTGGATAGTTCGCAACATTCCACCCTCATCTACTGAAATCAAGGGTGTTGCACTTAACTTTTGAATCCGCCCCCCATGCCTTCAAACCTACCGATCCTCAACTCGCCGAGTATTGATTCGCAGACATCTTCCCAAACGCTTGCTGAGCAAACCTACCTTCGCCTACATCGGGCGTTAATGACGGGCGGTCTGTTGCCAGAGCAGGTGTTAACCATACGAGGCATAGCCGAAAGCTATGGGGTAAGCCTGACGCCGGCTCGAGAGGCAATTCAGCGCCTGTGCGCAGCGGGCGCTTTGACGATAGAAAATGCAAGGACCATTTGCGTTCCACGGTTGGATATAGAAACCTACCGTGAAATTCTGAAAATCCGGCTTGAACTAGAGCCTATGGCTGCCCACGAGGCTGCTTATCGCATGAGCAATGAAGAGATTGAGCGACTTGACGGGGTGATGGCCGATCATTTGGAGGCCATAAAGGCCGGAGAGGCGCATCGAACTTTAACTGCAAACACTGATTTTCACATGTCGATATATCGTGCTTCTGAGCAAGCTGTTTTGGTTGGAATTATTGAAAGTCTGTATCTGCGAGTGGGGCCAACGCTTAATTGGTTATTCCCGCAATATTGTGGAAGTTTGGCCGGTCATCAAGCGCACCGCTCTGCGATTGATGCTTTGCGCCGACGTGATGGCAACGCGCTCGCTCAAGCCATCCGGGATGATCTGTTGCATGGCTCCAGTTATTTGTTGCGCTGGCTCAAGCCCTAAAGTTCTGCGAATTTTACAAAAAGTTAAAAATCCCCCTTTTTTTCTAAATACGATATATCATGAGATAACTACACCTCCAAAATGTCTAGGGGTGCAGGTCCTTTAACTGTTCACTGTTCACTTAAGGCCACACCCATGAAACTGAATCTATCACGCCGGGACTTCAGCTTAACTGCTTCCCAAATGATCATCGGCTCCGTGACTGGAGGCTCCTTGATGAGTGCGGGCAGCGTGTTTGCTCAGCAAAAGACGGTGAACCTGGGCACCTTTGGCGGCATCGATGCACAGAATTACATCAGAGCCAAAAATGCCATGGACAAGACATTTGGTGGTGGAACAAAAGTTGATTTCGTCACCGTTCGTGCTGGCTCTGAAGTGATTGCTGCAATGGCCGGAAACAGCCTGGATATGTGCAACCTCGGCTCCAGTCCAATGGTCGTGGGTTATGCCAATGGTGTGCAGGCCTCGCTGGTTTACATATATAAAAACATCATCGACAGCGAGGCGCTGGTGGTTCAGAACAGCGCGAAAATCAAAACCTTGGCAGATCTGAAGGGAAAGCGCGTTGGCCTACCGTTCAATACGTCTGTTCACTTCGCTGCGTTGGCGGCTTTTAAGACTGCGGGACTCGGGGTTAACGACGTGCAGTTGATCAACATGCGCGCCGACACTATTCCCTCTGGATGGACACGCCGTGAAATCGATGCCAGCTACATCTGGGTCCCCGTAATGCCGAAGTTGGTGGAAGACGGTGGCACGATCATCTTCAAGACTGGTGACCTGAATAACACCGGCTTGGTGATGTTCGATGCCTTCCTGGTACGTGACGAGTTTAAGAAAAAAAATCCGGAACTGGTGCTGGCTTTCCTGAAAGATTTTGAGAAGATTGCGGTTACCTTCAAGCAAAACCCTAAGGATGTTGTTGACACCATGACCAAGTTCTTGGGCGTCGATGAGGCGGCTGTGATGCGCTCACTCAACACGTTTTACCCGGTGACGGCGCGCGAACAACTTACTGACAAATGGCTGGGCAAGCCGGGAACTAAGAACTCATCGGTAGTAAAGACACTGCAAGTTCAGGCTGCGTTCCTGAAAGAAACCGGGCAGATCAATGCCCTGCCTAAGGACATGAACGGATTAGTCGACAGCAGTTTCTTAGCGCAGATGGTCTGAATTTCGTGATTACGACAGCATCTCCCGAAGCATTGGCTGGTGTCGTGCACGTAAGCTCATCTGATGGCGCTCCCAAGGGGATTGTAAAAGCCAGTTTCAATCAAGTATCCAAACGCTTTGGCACAGGCCCTGAATCCGTACTCGCATTGGAACCCATATCACTCGACATTGCAGAAAACGCCTTCGTCTGCCTTGTCGGCCCCTCGGGTTGCGGCAAAAGCACCTTATTGAATATTCTTGCTGGCTTCGAGACGGCCACCAGCGGACAGGTCATGATGGACGGCTTGCCGGTCAGTGGACCCGATGCGCGCAGGGGTGTGGTGTTTCAGCAGGGTGCGCTATTTACTTGGATGAGTGTTCAGGACAATGTCGCCTTTGGCCCTTTGGCCACTGGCAAGAGCCCAACAGAAGCCGCCAGCATTGCGGCTCATTACCTAGAGATGGTGGGTCTTACCAGCTTTGCACGGCGCTACCCCTACGAGCTGTCAGGTGGCATGCAGCAGCGGGTGGGTATTGCGCGAGCGTTAGCCAATGATCCGCAAATCCTGCTGATGGACGAACCCTTTGCAGCGCTTGACGCGCAGACGCGGGAGTTGCTGCAAGAGGAGATCAAGCACATATGGCAGGACACTAGAAAGACTGTTCTTTGGATTACACACAGCATTGAAGAGGCGTTATTCCTGGCAACAGACATCGTTGTCATGACCGCCAGACCCGGACGAATAAAGGCCAGATTGACGCCGCAGTTTGCGCTGAGTCGGGATCCAGCAGTGGTCACGAGTACCGAGTTTGTTCGTATGAAGTCCGACATATTTGGCATGTTGCGTGAAGAGGCTTTGACAGCTCAGCGCCAAGAGGTGATGCGTTGAATTCGACCAATTACAAATCAAGGCGTTCTAATTGGATAAACCTTGGCTCATTCGTGGCCTTGCTCATGATGTGGTGGCTTGTTACCACCCCGTTTGGCGAAAAGCCATTGGTTGCACCGCTATTTCTGCCATCACCAGGGTCGGTGTGGGACACATTTTCGATGCTGATAAAAAACGGCTACCAAGGCAAGAGCCTGTGGTTTCATCTCGGTATCAGCCTGTTTCGCTTTGGCCTGGCTTTTACTCTCACAGTGCTTGTTGCAGTGCCGCTTGGGCTATGGATGGGAATGAACGAAACCGTCAAAGCTGTTCTTGACCCACCAATAGAGATCAGCCGCCCCATGCCCAAGTTAGCCTTGCTACCTCTGCTAATCATCTGGTTTGGCATAGGCGAGGTTGCCAAGGTTGCGATCATTGTCTTGGCACTCTTTCCGATTCTGTCGATCAGCGCGATGCAGGCTGTGCGTGGTGTTGGTCAACGTAAGGTACAGGCAGCGATGGCACTAGGAGCCTCTCGTTCCATGATTTTTCGCCGCGTTATTTTTCCGGCCAGTCTACCGGGCATATTCACCAGTATTCGCGTCAGCATCGGGATTGGCGTGACGATGTTGGTCGGCGCAGAAATGATTGCCACCAGCGCCGGTATCGCGTTTATGGCTATGTCAGCGTCCGACTTTTTGTTGACTAACGTGGTGATCGTTGGGGCATTGATCATGGCTTCGTTGGGCTACACCCTTGACCTGTGCGCTCGAGCACTTGAAAACCGTATCGTCCATTGGGGCGGGAAAGAAGGATGAATTGAATACTTTACCGTTGAAAGGCATACCATGGCTCGAACTGCAAGACCAACTTCGCGAAGCGGGTAAGGATGATGTGGACTGGCGCAACGGCAGGGTACCCATGTTTATTCACTATGCCGGCGACGATGTGCTGGAGGTGGCAAAGCAGGCCTACCTGATGTACTTCTCAGAGAACGGCCTCGGTTTGCGTGCGTTTCGCAGCCTTGCAAAATTCGAATCTGAAGTGGTTGAAATGGGGCTAGGCTTACTGCACGGTAACGCGCAGGCGCGAGGAGCGATGACCACCGGTGGGACTGAGAGCATTTTTCTGGCTGTCAAAGCAGCACGCGATCTTGCAAAAAAGCGAGACTCAGGTCGAGGAAAGCCCCAGATCTTGATGGCCTGCAGCGCCCATCCGGCCTTCGACAAGGCCGCCCACTTTATGGGCCTAGACACAGTACGTACTCCATTGCAGGCTGATTTTCGTGCCGACCCGGCCGCTATAGAGGCGGCGATCACCCCTGACACTGTCATGATTGTGGGCTCTGTTCCTGCGTATCCACATGGTGTCATTGACCCCATCAGCGAGATGGCGGCTTTAGCTCAGAAGCACGGAATATGGATGCATGTGGATGCATGCGTAGGCGGATACTTTGCCCCTTTTGTCAAACAACTCGGTGAAAACATTCCCGACTGGGACTTTCAGGTTCCGGGGGTAACGTCAATTTCAGCCGACTTGCACAAATATGGGTACACCGCGAAGGGGGCATCGACTCTCTTTTTCCGCGACGCAGAATCTTTTGCAGGAATGGGTTGGTCCTTTGATAACTGGCCACGGGGCCAATACACCACCAATACGTTGGTAGGCACGCGTCCAGGTGGCGCCATTGCAGCTGCATGGGCTGTGATGAAATACCTTGGTCAATCGGGTTATCAACGCGTAACTCAGCGCGTCATCGATACTCGATGTGCTCTTCAGACGGGCACCACAGCCCTTGGCCTCACCACTTTTGGCGACCCCAAACTGTCCATCCTCGCATACGGTTCTTACGAACATAACATCGCTGATATTGGCGTTCGAATGACCGCGCATGGCTGGCTAGTGGGTCACGTTACAACCCCTCCGGGATTGCACCACATGCTGAACCTCACTCACGAGCCTGCTATTCCTCGCTATCTGAATGACTTGTCAGATAGCATGTCACAAGCATCTTCTTCCAAGCAAGTAGGCAAATTAAGTGCACAGTATTGAAAACGTATTGGGCGGATTCAAATACTGAACCATCACGGACCTCAAAAGACTCTAGGTTGTTTTTAGCAGTGGAAATTTCGAATTTCGCTGCATTTCTGCGCACATCGAAGTGGTGCCCCCGACAGGAATCGAACCTGTATCACTCCCTTAGGAGGGGAGAGTTCTATCCATTGAACTACGGTGGCCAAGATGCGAATTGTAATGGCCGAGCATGGCAGTTCAGTGGCCGCGTCAAAGCGGTTGGCTGTCGAGAAGCAGGTGTTGCACATCGGTCAGGGTGTCCACCACACGACGACCCTGGAAGAACAACTTGAGGTTTTGCCAATCTTGGCTGTGAACCAGAAAAGGGGCAGAGCCATAAACGCTTTTGGCCATACCCGCTTTGATTTGCACCAGTGTTTTTTGGTTTTGGCTGTCGAGCACACACAGTTCGCTGTCGGCTTGGGCCTCTAGGTAGACATAGTTGCCGGGTTTGAGCGGCTGGTTGGGTGTGTGGGTTTTGCTGCTGTCTCTGTGTTGCCAATCGCAGGCCACGGTGTCGGTTGGCAATGAGACTTTGACCGCAGGCCTAGAGAGTTGATTATTTGAAGGGGCCAAGGCGATCACTTCGGTTGGCGCTGCAGACGGCATCAACTCGCGCTGGACAGGCGCGGACTGCGCAGTTATGGGGGTCGATAAGACCTTTGGGGATGGGGTCTGCGTTGCCTGTTGGACAAAGCGGCGGTCGGTTGCATGCCCTTCCCACAAGCTCCAGGGTTTGATGGTGGTCAAGGCCACCAGACTGAGCACACCCAAACTCCAAAACAAAGCTTGTTGAGTCTGTCCACGTCGATGGGAATCGGATTGAGCCTTTGGATGGTTGACAGTCTCTGGCGCCATCACGGTGGCCATGTCAGAGGGGGACTCGTTCACGCTGGGCTCGGCGGATTCTTGGGTTACGGTGACCACCTCTGGCGTGACCAGGTCGTGCCCTAATTTTCCGAGCAGCTTGACACCCGTCCTGCGTTTGATGGCAGGAGTGTAAAAACTGCTGTGGCCACCGAGCTCAAGCTCTTTGAGCTGGGCCAATGAGACGGTGTTGTTCCGTGCAAAAACCAATTCATCAATACCTGCTTCTTCCCGCAAACTTCGCAAGAGCTGCCCTTCTTCAGAACGCCATGTGGAATTGTTCATAGGTGAAAGCTGACTTCAGTGGATGGGAGGCCCAGAAACAGGGCAACTTTACGATTATAGTACAGTTTGAATAAATATGTAATGACTAAAAATTCATTGAAATGATTTTCAGATTTTGAAGTACTTGGAATTCATGGCATTTAAAAGTTTCAAAAAAAGCGGTTCAATCCCGCCGAACCGTGAAAATCAGATCCAGCGCGCTTTGTTCGCCGGCTTGTGCCCGCAGGGTCAGGCGGCGCGAGAGGTCGTAAAAAATGTACAAACTGCCGAAAGCGCCGCTCAGACTGGTCTCGTAGACCAGGTAAAAGTCTTTGGACAAGCGTTTGCCCAGCGTCACGGCCGCGCCCGTGGCTGTGGCGTCCGAGCGGCTGCCGCTGGCGAGTGAAATTTCGTCCAGCCCCAAGCTGCTGGCCAATTCGCCGGTCAGGGTTTTGCCATTGCCGCTGAGCAGGACCACCGCCGCTTGTTGCAGCACGGCCGATTCGGCCCCCCCGTTGGCCGCTGAGCGGCCCAGCACCAGCCAGGCGAGTTTGTCGGCGTCGGGCAGGTCCGGGTCGGCGTACAAACGGATGCGTGGCAGCAAAGCGGTGCCGCTGATTTGCACGCCGACTTTTTGTGGCAAGTTGGGCCGCAGCGCAATGATGTCCAGGCTGGGGTTGTCATAGGGGCCACTGAAGCGCAGCACGCCGGTGTCGATGTTCAGCTGCTGGCCGTAGGCTTTGTAACGCCCGCCTTCGGTGCGCACTTGCCCACTCAGGCGTGGCAGGCCCCGTGTGCTGGCGTTGCTTAGCAGTTCCACTTGGCCAGTCAGGCGTGTGTTAAGGCCTTGGCCTTGCAGCTGAAAATCTTGCCCCAAGTCGAGCATGACGCGCACATCGGGCACACCCAGCCAAGAGCTGGAGTACGCGTTGGGGTCGGGTGGTGCGGTCAGGGCGCTCAGGTTCGGTTGGCCCATGCCAGGGCGAATCACCACCACATCGTCGCCCAGACCGGGGGTGCTGCCCTCGGGCAGGATGAACAAGGCTTGGTCGGCCTTGAGGCCGCCGCGCAGTTGCAATTGGCCTTGCGACATGCGCGCCGTCATATCGCCGGACACGCTCAGTCTGCGATCGGCCCGGTTGCTCACGCGCAGGTTTTTGGCCTCGATCTGCAAAGCCAGATCGGCCGAGCGCAAAGGATTGGCGCGGGGGCTGGTTTGGGCAGTGGCGTTGGCGTTGGCGTTGAACTCGACCTGGCCACTGGCTTGGAGTTCGCCCCCTTGTGCGCCAGCTCCGCGCAGGCTCAAGCTCTCCAGCACCAGGCTTTGGCCTTGCAGGCGCGCCTGCATTTGCCCTTGGCTGAACTCGATGCCTTGCACGGCAGATCGGGCCGACAGTTGGTCAGCTTGCAAGCGACCTAGCCATTGGGGTTGGCTGCGTGTGCCGCTCACGGTGAGGCTGGCGTCCAGCGTGCCTTGTACGCGCCAGCCCGGTGGGGCCAACACCGACCAGGCACCGATCTGCGGCAAGCTGGCCTGCACGCTGCCGATCAAAGGGGCCTTCTCGGCCCATTGCCAGCCGTCTGGGGTTCGGTTCAGCTGGCTTAACAGTTTGGCCTGTGCCTGGCCCATTTGGGCGCTGTCCCATTTCAGATCGGCTTGCATCTGCTCGTTTTGCACGCGCAAAAACAACTGGGCCTGGCGCAAACCAGCGGTCTTGAGTTGCCCGGGCAGGCTGTCGGACTGGATGCGCAAATCGCCGTGGGTGCGCTCGGCCGACAGGCTTAAGTCAAGATCCTTGTCCATGCGCCACTGCGCCTGCCCTTTGAGCGTGATCTCGTTCAGGATGTCGGTGCCCAGCCAGGCTTGCGCCCAGGAGACAGGCAGGTCTGTCCAGCGCACCGCCCCGTGGGTTTGCTGGGGTTGGGCCGGGCCGGGCGCTGTCCAGCCGCCCGCTTCGACTTCCAAGCGGGGGCGGCCTGGGCCGGGGCCTTGCAGCATCCAGGTCGACGGTTCCCAAGTCAGGACCATCTGGTCAAGCCGGGCTTGCCAGGCGGGCGTGGATTGCAAAGCCAAACGCCAGGGCTCGGCCGACGGGCTTTGTATGTTGGGGGTGCTGAGGGCCAGCTGTTCGATGCGGCCTTGCCAGCTGGGGCTGTGGACATCTGCGCGGTTGCCCCGCCAGGTGGTTTGCAGCTGGGCACTGAGCGGGCCTTGGCCCAGGCGCGCTTGCAGCTCGGCCTGCACCGCCAGGGGCGTGCCTTGCATCTTCAGCTGACCCGGGGCCAGGAACCAAGGCGCTGGCCTGGTGCTTGACCCAGTGGCTGCTGCACTGGCGGGACTGGGCTGCGCCCATTCGATGCGCGGCCATTGCAAGCTCAGGGACAGTGGCGCATCGGCTTGGGCAAAGCCGCCTTGCCATTGGGCTTGCAGTTGGGCCGGCCCACTGGCCTTGAAGGCCCGGAGTGGCGTGCCCCATCCTGGCAAGCCTTGCAGCCAGGACTGGCTGAGGGCGGCGTCTTGCATTTGCACATCCAGGCGGCCTTGGCCGTTCAGGGGGTCCAGGTTTCCTTGTGCACTGGCTTGCAGGCCCGGCAGTTGCAGCGTCATGCGGCCTTGCACCGATTCTTGGGCCGGTTGCCATTGAAACTGCGCCTCCAGCACGGCCTTTGAAGCCTGCAGGCGCAGGCTGTCGATGTCCCAGCGGTCGGGGTGCCACTGGCCTGTGAGTTGCAGTTGTTCCCATTGCAAAGCGGCTGGGCTGATGTCGTTGGTGGGGGCTTGCGCCTTTAGCGCTTGCAAATCGGCGCTAAGCGCGATGGTGTCAGCGCCTGACGCCTCGGCCTTCAGGCGGCCTTGCACAGCAGGCCCGGCCCAGGCGCTGTGCAGCAAGCTGGGCTGCAGGTTTTGGATGTCCAGCTGCCCTGTCCAGCCCTGTGGGGTTTGCTGGCCTTGGCCTTGCAACTGGCCTGTGGCCAGACGGGCCTCGGCTTGCTGCACCTGCCACAGGCCTTGCGCATGGCGGGCTTGCAGACTCAGCTGCGCCAGGGGCAGGCGTTGCAGGTCCCAGGCACCGGGCAGCAGGTTCTCTATTTGCGCATCGAGTTGCCAAGCCGCGCCATCAGGCAGCAATTTTGCCTGGCCTTGCAAGCGGGTTTGCGGGGCACCGGGCCACAGGGGGGCCAGGTCCAGCGCCTGCCACTGGCCCTGTGCTTGCAGCACCGCTTGTTTTTGCCAAGGTTGTATCTGCGCTTGCAGGGACAGATGGACCTTGTCCTGCGCACGCCCCAAAGCGCCTTGGCCAGGTGCGGGGGCCAGTTCGGCCTGCACCGAGAGTTGGGCTTGCGATCCAGACAATTGGCCTTGCACCGTGGACTGAACCTGCAGCTGCAGGGCCGGTGTGCGGCCGCTGGCCGGGGTTTGCACCTGACCTTGGGCCGCGATGTGCAAGGCCATGGGCGCTGCGCCTTGTAAACGAGCTTGCAAGGTGTAGCGGCCTTGTACCAGCGCGAGCGAGTCGACATCCAGGCGGTGTTCCTGTCCGTCATAGGTGTACCGCGCCTGAACATCGGACAGCGTCACCGCCGTGCTGCCTTGCCAGCTGAATTGGGCCACCTGCAAATTCAATTGCAAGGGCAGGGGCAGGCGCAGCTCGGTCAGGGGCGTTAGGGGTTGGGGAAGGCGCTGGTCTTGCACGCGCAGGCGCTTGACCTGGACGCTCTTGAGGGGCCAGGCTTGACGCCACAGCTGCGACCAGTCCAGCACCAGCTGTGCATCCTGAGCCTGCACCTGCAAGCCACCGCTTTGCCAGCTGATCTGGCCAATGCGCCCGCCTTGCCGCAGGTTGCCTTGCACATCGGCGCTGCGCAGCTGCTGGCCCGAGGGCAAGGCCCAGTGGACCATGTTCAGGGTGGTGACCAAAGACCCGGCGGTGCCCGTCCAGAACCACAGGCCCCAGAGTGCGGCGGCCAGCGCCAAGGGCCCGAGCAAGGCCGACAGGCTCATGGCCGACAAAGCGCCCAGGCCGGCCGCGACGCGCCGCAACAGCGAACGCGCCGGAGACGTCTTGTCCGACGTGGGGCGCACCTGCGTCGGGGGATCTGTGTCGTTGTGGGCTTCGGTGCGGGTGTTCATCGTCAAAATGTGAAACCTACACTCAGGTGCAGGCGCAGCTTGTGCAACGCTTGCGCATAGGCCAGGTCGATGCGCACTGGCCCGACCGGGCTGCGCCAGCGGGCGCCAAGGCCATAGCCGATTTTGGGCTTGAGTTGACCCGTGTCATTGGTCACCGTCCCCGCATCGACAAACACGGCGCTTTCCCAATCGGTGGCTTGCCCCTTGTAGCGGATGGGGCGCTGCCATTCCAGGCTGCCCGCGGCCAGGTAGCGGCCCGGTGCGGTGACGCCGGTTGCATCGGTTACGCCAATGCTGTTGGGGGCGTAACCGCGCACGCTGTTGTCGCCGCCTGTCCAAAACAGCTGGGTCGCGGGCAGGTTGGTTGTGTCGCGGCTGACCACGCCGCCGATGTCGGCGCGCACAGCCAGGCGGCCCATGCTGGAGCCCAAAGGCACAAGCCCCAGGCCTTTGACCAGCCAGCGCACATAAGGCTCACTCTGGCTGCCGAGTGTCACACCCGAACCCAACTCGATGCCCACGCCCAGGCCCCGGCTGGGAAAGGGCAGGCTGTCAAAGAGGCGCCTGGTCCAGCCGTAGTTGGCACTGATGGATTCGCGTTGGGCCTGGAGGCCGCCTTGCAGCCGTGCTGAGTCGTATTGGACGAAGTAAGAGCGGTCAATTTTTTCACCCAGTTTGGTACGACCCGCGCGCCAGCGTTGGCTTTGCAAGGGGATGTCAAACAGTTTTTCGCGGTCGAATTTGGCCGAGGTGTTCCAGCGCCAGAGGCTAGCGTCCGGTGGTGCCAGCAAGTCCAGGCTCGCGCTTTGCAAGTCCTTGTCCAGAGAAAGTTTGCTGACCGAACGCCAATGCAAACCGGGCACGCTGTGGTGCGTGTGCTCGGCGCTCACGCGGCCACCGCTGTCACTTCGCACGCCCAGGCCCAGCACCCATTTTTGGCGCAGACTTTCCTTCAGTTCTATCTTGACGGGTGGCTGTGCCGGGTTGCCTTGTGCATCCAGGCTGACAAACACCGAATCGTAAAAACCGCTGGTGACCAAGCGCTGCTGGGCTTCGAGCAAATCGTTTTGACGGTACATCTGGCCGACAGGCAAACGCGCGAGGCGCTCGACCTGGGTGGCGCCGTATTTTTCGGCCCCGGAAATTTGCAAGGTCCCCAGCCGCACCGCCGGGCCAGATTCCAGCGTCAGCCAAAGCCGCACCAGGTTGTTGGGTTCGTCCACCAGGGCCAGGCTGTGAAGGATGCGGCCCCAGGGATAACGCTCGGCCAGCAGCTGGCTCAGGGCCTGGTTTTTGGCCCGGCTCCAGCCGTTTTGGCTGAAGGTCTCGCCCACGGGCAAAGCCCATTGCTGTTCGACGGCTAGCCGCTGAGCACGTGCATCGGGGTCATCGGCCACATCGCCCAGCCACTGCCACTGCACTTCGGAGATGCGCGCGGCAGGGCCAGTGTCCACCTCTACCAGCACCTGGCCCAAGCTGCCGGTGCTGGCGCTTTGCTCGCTTTTGTCGTGCGACCAGCGCAGCGCTGGCTTGAAAAAGCCCAGCGTGCCCAACAGCTCGCGGGCCTGCACATCGGCTTCGCGCAGCAAACGGGTCAGCTCCATTTCGTCCAGATCGCTCAGGCTGCGGTAGCGCTGCAAGTCCAGGTGTTGCGTCAAAAAGTCGCGGATGCCCTCGTCGCTGCTGCGCACTTCCAGACCGAAGGCTTGGGGGATGGTCGGTGTTTGGTTTTGTGCGGCTGGCGCATCAGCTTGGGGCGTTTGGGCCAGTGCCCAGGAGGGGGCCAGGGCCAGAGCTGCAAGTGCAGCCAAGAGCCAGGTCAGGGCCGTGCGCGGCAAGCCAACGGGCCGCGCTGGCTGCCTCATTTGCTCAGCAAACGCATCGTATCTTCCAGCCCTTTGAGGGTCAGCGGGAACATGCGGTTGCTCATCAACTGCTGAACGATGGAGATGCTCTGGCGGTATTGCCAAACGCCTTGGGGCTCTGGGTTGATCCAGGCGAACTTGGGGAAGGTGTGCGTCAGGCGTTGCAGCCATTCGGCCCCGGCCTCTTCGTTGTTGTATTCGACGCTGCCGCCCTTTTGTAAAATCTCGTAGGGGCTCATGGTGGCGTCGCCAATGAAGATCAGCTTGTAGTCCTTGTTGTACTTGCGCAGGATGTCCCAGGTGGGGAATTTTTCGGCGTAACGGCGCTTATTGTTCTTCCACATGAAGTCGTAGACGCAGTTGTGAAAGTAATAAAAATCCAGGTGCTTGAATTCGGCTTTTACAGCTGAAAACATTTCTTCGACCCGCGTGATGTGCTCGTCCATGGTCCCGCCTACGTCCATGAGCAGCAGCACTTTTACATTGTTGTGGCGCTCCGGGCGCATCTGGATGTCCAGGTAACCGGCGTTGGCCGCGGTCTTGCGGATGGTGCTGTCCAGGTCGAATTCATCTTGCGAGCCTTCACGCGCAAAGCGGCGCAGGCGGCGCAGCGCCACTTTGATGTTGCGCGTGCCCAGCTCCTGCTGGTCGTCGTAGTCTTTGTAGGCGCGCTGCTCCCAGACCTTGATGGCGCTTTTGTTGCCTCCTTTGCCGCCAATGCGGATGCCCTGAGGGTTGTAGCCGCCGTTGCCGAACGGCGAGGTGCCGCCCGTGCCGATCCACTTGTTGCCGCCCTCGTGGCGTTCTTTTTGTTCCTCGAGGCGCTTCTTCAGCGTGTCCATCAACTCGTCCCAGCCCATCTTCTCGATGGCGGCTTTTTGCTCGGGCGTGAGTTCCTTTTGCAGGATTTTTTCGAGCCACTCGAGCGGCACTTCTTTGGTGAAGTCGGTCAGCATCTCCACGCCCTTGAAGTAAGCACCGAAAGCCTTGTCGAACTTGTCGAAGTGCTTTTCGTCCTTGACCATCACAGTGCGGGCCAGGTGGTAAAAATCGTCGATGCTGCAGGCATCAGACGCTGGGCCGACTACGTTGGCCTGCAGGGCTTCGAGCAAGGTCAGATATTCGCGCACCGAAACAGGGAGTTTGGCTGCACGCAGGGTGTAGAAAAAATCGATCAGCATGACGTCTTTCTGTCCTCAGGCTCGCACACGTGCGAGTTGGTAGTCCAAGTGTGTTTTGACATTGGGCCATTCACTCGCAATGATGCTGTAAACGCAGGTGTCGCGCAGTGCGCCAGCGCTCAATGGGTGGGGGTTGATTTGGTGGCTGCGCAGCACGCCGTCGAGCTTGGCGCCCAGGCGCTCGATGGCGCGGCGGCTTTGCTGGTTGAAGAAATGCGTGCGGAACTCCACTGCGATGCAGTTCAGTTGCTCAAACGCATGGGCCAAAAGCAAGCGCTTGGCTTCGGTGTTGAGGGGCGAGCGTTGCACGCATTGGCGGTACCAGGTCGAGCCGATTTCAACCCTGCGGTTCGTTGCGTCGATGTTCATGAAGGTGGTCATGCCCACGGCCTGCCCGGTGGCTGGGTCGATGACGGTGAATGGGCACATGCTGCCCTTGGCCTGCAAGTCTTGGCGGCGGGTGATTTCGGCCGCCATGCCCTCTGGGGTGGGGATGGCGGTGTACCAGTGGTTCCAAAGGTCGCCGTCACACACGGCCTGGACCAGATCATCGTGGTGCAAGTGCGACAAGGGCACGAGTTGCACATGTTGACCCGATAGCGAAATGGGTGCGATCCAAGGATTCATGATGCGTCATTGTCCTTGTCTTTGGCTTTTTGTTTGTTGCGCCAAAAGCGCGCCAAGTGCAGACCGGCACCGCCACCCAAGCCCACCAGCAAAATGCCGCCAATGCTGGCGTTGTCGTAACCGGCACTGAAAATATTCAGGCCCAGCCATTTGCCGGCCCAGTAACCGGTCAGCGCACCGCCGACAAAGCCCACGGCATCTGAGATGCCTTCCGTGAGAGGGTTGGGTGAGGTCATCGGTTCATGTTCAACGGTTGCGCTGGTTCATGAACACCAGCTTTTCGAACAAGGTCTCGTCTTGCTCGTTTTTGAGCAAAGCGCCCACCAGTGGGGGGACCGACAATTTTTGATCTGCACTTTGCAGGGCTTCGAGCGGGATGTCTTCGGCCACCAAGAGCTTGAGCCAATCGAGCAGCTCGCTGGTGGAGGGTTTCTTCTTCAGGCCGGGCAGGCTGCGCACGTCGTAAAAGGTCTTGAGCGCCAGGGCCAGCAGGTCTTTTTTGAGCGTTGGGAAGTGCACATCCACGATTTGGCGCATGGTGTCCGCTTCGGGGAACTTGATGTAGTGGAAAAAGCAGCGGCGCAAGAAGGCGTCGGGCAACTCTTTTTCGTTGTTCGAGGTGATGAACACCAGCGGGCGGGTCTTGGCCTTGATCAGCTGGCGCGTTTCGTAGCAATAAAACTCCATGCGGTCGATCTCGCGCAGCAAATCGTTTGGGAATTCGATGTCCGCCTTGTCGATCTCGTCGATCAGAATGGCCACGGGCGTCTCGGACGTGAAGGCTTGCCAGAGCACGCCCTTGATGATGTAGTTCTCGATGTCCTTGACCTTTTCTTCGCCCAGCTGGCTGTCGCGCAGTCGGCTCACGGCGTCGTATTCGTATAGGCCTTGTTGGGCTTTGGTGGTCGACTTGATGTGCCACTGCAACAGGGGCAGGCCCAAAGCCTCGGCCACTTCTTCGGCCAACATGGTTTTGCCGGTGCCGGGCTCACCTTTGACCAAAAGGGGGCGTGTAAGGGTGATGGCGGCGTTCACGGCCAGCATCAGGTCGGGGGTGGCGACGTAGTTTTCGGTACCTTGGAATTTGATCATGGACAGTTCTTTGAAACAGGAATGAAGCTTGTCAGGATTATGAGGGCCAGCCCGATATAATCCGCAGTTGATTTTTATCAATCGTTTGGATTGTGTGAGCAAAATGAATAAGCTGTTGACCTCGATGTTTGCCTTGGCTGTCGCCTCTGTGACCGCCATCTCCGCCCATGCCCAGGAAATCAAGGGCGATGCCAAAGCCGCTGAGCAAAAAATCGCCATGTGCATTGGTTGCCACGGCATCAAGGGCTACCAAGCCAGCTTCCCAGAGGTCTACCGCGTGCCGATGATCTCTGGTCAAAACGCCAAGTACATCGTGACCTCTCTCAACGCCTACCAAAAAGGCGAACGCAAGCACCCCACCATGCGCGGCATTTCCGCCAGCCTGAGCGAGCAAGACATGGCTGATTTGGGCGCCTACTACGAGCAGCATGGCAAGACCGAACCGGTGGCCAAGACACCCAAGGCGCCTGACGCCAAAGTCGCTGCCTTGCTGCAAAAAGGCGCTTGCATTTCCTGCCACGGTGACAATTTCAGCAAGCCGATTGACCCGAGCTACCCCAAGCTGGCGGGTCAGCACAAAGACTTTTTGTATGTGGCGCTCAAGTCTTACAAAACTGAAAACCTGGCCACTTGGGGCCGCAACAATGGCGTCATGGGTGGCATTGCCAAGCAGTTTTCCAATGCCGAGTTGAAGGCCATGTCGGCTTACATCGCTTCTCTGGATGGCGAGATGAAGGTTGTGCCACAGTCCAAGTTCCGCTGATCATCCTCAGCGGACGCCCGGAAAAAACCCCGCTTCGGCGGGTTTTTTGTTGTCTATTCGCCTTTGTTCGGGGTCCCTGGCCTCAGTCTTGGGTGGCGTTGCGCTGCACGCAGGCGATGTAGGATTCACCGTCGGGCATGCGGCCCGAGCGCTGGCTTTCAAAAATCATGCGTCCCAGGCATTCCATGGCGCGGTGGTGCGCGTCGTGCAGCGAGTTGACCCGGTGCGTCAGCAATTCCACTGCCTGGCGGATGCCCCGGGGTTGGTCGATGCTGCATTGCTCGCTGATGGACAGGTGCATTGAGAGGTGCAAAAACGGATTGGTCCGGTTGGGGTCGTCGTTGAGCATGCTGGCCAGCGCAGCATCAAGATCGGCCAGTTCGGCGTGGTATTCGGGGTGTTCGTCGATCCATTGGCTGACGAGCATTTCCATGGGTTCGAGCGGCGCCGTCGTTCGGGCTTTGGCGTAAACGCCGCAAAAAAAACGTCGAACGTCGGCTTGTGAGGGTTGGATCAGCATGGCTCTGAAAGAATAAAACCGACCAGGCGGTCGGTCAATGGCATAAAATTTAAGTGTGCAACATTCAACATGTTAATCGCAGACAACTTCCCCACCCTCAAGAGATATCCATGAACCACGCCTACATTTGCGACGCGATTCGCACCCCCTTTGGCCGTTACGGCGGCGCCCTGAGCAGTGTGCGCACCGACGACTTGGGCGCTGTGCCCCTGCGCGCCCTGATGGCCCGCAACCCTAATGTCGACTGGGCCGCTGTGACCGACGTGCTGTATGGCTGTGCCAACCAAGCTGGCGAAGACAACCGCAACGTGGCCCACATGGCCAGTTTGCTGGCCGGTTTGCCGATTGACGTGCCCGGCGCCACCATCAACCGCCTTTGCGGCTCGGGCCTGGACGCCATTGGCACCGCAGCGCGCGCCATCAAGGCCGGTGAAGCTGGTTTGATGATCGCGGGCGGTGTCGAGAGCATGAGCCGCGCCCCGTTCGTGATGCCCAAAGCCGAAACCGCCTTCAGCCGCAACAACGCGGTGTACGACACGACCATTGGCTGGCGCTTTGTCAACAAGCTGATGAAAGCCCAGTACGGCGTGGATTCGATGCCCGAGACCGCTGAAAACGTAGCCACCGACTACAAGATCGAGCGCGAAGCGCAAGACCTGATGGCCTACAACAGCCAGCTGCGCGCTGTGGCCGCCATCAAAGCAGGGCACCTGGCGCGCGAAATTGTCGGCGTGAGCATCCCCCAGAAAAAAGGTGACGCGATCATTGTGGACACCGACGAGCACCCGCGCGAAACCAGCCTTGAAGCGCTGGCCAAGCTCAAAGGCGTGGTGCGCCCCGACGGCACCGTGACCGCAGGCAACGCTTCGGGTGTGAACGATGGCGCTTGTGCCTTGCTGCTGGCCGATGAAGCCACCGCTGCCAAAAATGGTTTGACGCCCAAGGCCCGCGTCGTGGGCATGGCTACTGCAGGTGTCGCGCCTCGCGTGATGGGCATTGGACCTGCGCCCGCCACGCTGAAAGTGTTGGCGCAGACCGGCTTGACGATTGATCACATGGACGTGATCGAACTGAACGAAGCTTTTGCCGCGCAGGGCTTGGCGGTGATGCGCATGCTGGGCCTGAAAGACGACGACGCCCGCGTCAACGCCTGGGGTGGTGCGATTGCCTTGGGTCACCCGCTGGGTGCATCAGGTGCCCGTTTGGCCACCACCGCCATCAACCGCCTGCAGCAGACCGCTGGCCGCTACGCGCTGTGCACCATGTGCATTGGCGTGGGCCAGGGCATTGCGCTGATCATCGAGCGGGTGTGAGTTTTGCCCAGGAGGCAGTGCACTGCTGCTGGGTCAATCTCGCATCAAGATCGCCAGATCGCGGCTCACTGTGCCTCGATCTTGCGATCGGCCACGATCCGGCTGAGTTGGCGGATCTCGCCGTCCACACGGGTGCGAAATTCCACGGGCGTGTTGGCCTGTGGGCGACCACCCCAGTCGATGAGGCGTTGTTTAACCGCAGGTTGGTCAAGCACAGCACGGAGTTCACGGTTGAGCCGATCGACGACCGCTTGCGGTGTGCCTTTGGTGCCCGCGATGCCCAGCCAAGAATCGAACACCACCCCCGGAAAAATGTCCGCCACAGAGGGCACGCCTGGCAGGGCGTTCTGACCTGCTGGCGCGGTGGTGGCGAGCACGCGTACACGGTTTTCCTTGAACAGCGGCGCTGTGGTGGTCATGGTGTCGATCATCACGTCCACCCGACCGGCAAGCAACTCCATCATCGGCGCCGTGCCGCCTTTGAAGGGCACATGTGTGGCCACACCGCCGCTTTCGGCCATTAGCCATTCGCCAACCAAGTGCATCGCCGTGCCCACGCCCACCGAGGTGTAGGTGTAGCGGTTGGGTTCGCTTTTCACGCGCTGGATGAAATCATTGAACGAGGTGATGGGCGAGTTTGGCTTGACCGACAAAGTCAGCGGATAGGTGGTGACGGTGGAGACCCAAGCGAAGTCATTGACCGGATCGAAGGGCAGGTTCTTTTTCATCGCGGCATTGCTCGAATGACCACTGGGCAGCAGCACCAGCGTGTAACCATCCGGTGCAGCTTTGGCCACTGCATCGGCGGCGATGTTGCCACCCGCTCCCGCGCGGTTTTCTACCACCACAGGCTGACCGAGTCGCTCACCCAAGGGTGTGGCAATCAGTCTGGCCACCATGTCGCTGCTGCCACCGGGCGCAAAGCCCACCAGCAGTTTGATGGGCCGCGCGGGCCATGTGTCTTGCGCGTGAGCAATGCCCAAGCCGGCCATCAGGCCCAAAGCCAAAACCCATGAACGGCCAATCGTGTGACCAAAGGTGCGGACAGGGTGGTGAATCGTGGAACTGTTCATCGGGTAGTCTCCAGAAAATGGATGTGGGTCTGATGCGACAAGAACAAGTGACGTGTCATGGTAGCGAGGATCGTGGTTTTACAAAGGTGTAAAGACGATCCTAAAAGACTGCTTGGCTCATGCGTCGTCGCGGATGCCGTTGCGAAGCGTGCCAATCGCGTCCACCACGATCTCACACACGTCACCAGGCTTCATGAATATTTGCGGGGTTCGCTTGTTGCCCACGCCACCGGGGGTGCCGGTCACGATCACGTCGCCAGGCGACAGCGGGATGAAGGTCGAGATGTAGGCGATCTGGCGCGGAATGCTGTGGATCATCTTGTCGGTGGTGGTGTCCTGCAGCACCTGGCCGTTGAGCACGGTTTGCAGGCGCATCACTTGCGCAGGCGCAATCTCGTCGCTGGTGACCATCCAGGGACCAAAGCCACCGGTCTTGTAGAAGTTCTTGCCGGGTGTCCACTGCGAGGTGGCGATTTGCCAGTCGCGCACCGAGCCGTCGTTGTAGCAGCTGTAGCCGGCAATGTGATCCCAGGCGTCTTCTTCTTGGATGCGGCGGCCACCTTTGCCAATGATCAAGGCGATTTCGGCTTCGTAGTCCAGGCGGTGCGACTCGGGCGGGCGCATGATGTCCTGGCCGTGCGCGACCTGCGAGTCGGCCAGGCGTATGAAGATCGTCGGTACTTCGGTCACTTCACGGCCGGTTTCGAGCACGTGTTCGCCGTAGTTCAGGCCGATGCAAAAGATCTGACCCGGGTTGGGGATCACCGGCAGCAGCTGCAGTTGCGAGAACTTGAGCGTCGGCTTGTGCGCCTTGGCCGCATCGGCGGCTGCACCGAACAGGTTTTTAGCGATCAGGGTTTTCAGGTCGGGCGCTTGTGCACCCAGGAAGGGGCTCAGGTCGAGCACGTCGTCGCCGTTCACGACGCCGTAGGAGGGCACGCCCTGGTTCAAAAAGCTGATGAGTTTCATGGAGGATCTTTCAGTCAAATGGAAAGGATAAGCATCAGTGCAGCCGCGCAGAAATTTCGCGTGCGGCGCGCTGGATGAGTGGGGTGAGTTTGGTCTGGTCGATCACCGCCATGCGTTGCACAGTGGTCACCAGAGAGAGTGCGCCGATCACGGTGCCGTCGGTCTGCTGTAAGGGCACCGCGATTGCAGCCAAAGTGGTTTCGAGTTCGCCGTTGGAGAAATAAAAACCGTCCTTGCGGATCTGGCTGTAGTAACGCCGAAAGCTGGGCCAATCGGTGGGCAGCCCGGCTGCAGCCACCGCCATGCTGTGGGTGTCCAGCAGTTTGTGCAGTTGTGGTGTAGGCAGCCCTGCCAGTATCACTTTGGGTGCGCCGCCTTGAAACAGCGGGCGCGGGCGCCCACGGCCATAACTCAAATTGGCAGGCATGGTGCCGAACTCGCGGTGGGTGTCCAGCAACTGGTCGCCGTGCAAGCTGGAGACCACACAGTCAAAACCGGTCTGCGCCACCAGTTCTTTCATGAACGGCACGCCACACTGCAGCACCGGATCGGCCTGGCGGATGAAGTGGTCCAGCACCACGATGCGGGACCCCAGCGTGAACTGGGCATCGCTGCCGCGCCGCAGCAGGCCCGCATCGCTGAGGGTCTTGAGATAGCGGTAACTGGTGGGCAGTGAAACCCCCAGCGTTTCGCTGATGTCCTCGGCGCTCCAATGCAAGCGCTGGTCGGAAAACAGGTCGAGCACGCTCAGCATCCGGGCGAGGCTGGTGTCGGCTTTGTCTGCCTTATCGGTCATGGTGGGTTCTGTTCAGCATCCGTGGGCCAAGGCACCCGCAGTGGGCAGCACGGCGCTGATGCGATCGAGCTCGGCACTGCTTTGGGCCACTCCCAGAATGTAGCGGTCCGGGCGAAGCAGCACGGCGCGCACGCCTTGTTGGTCCAGCCAGGCTTTGACCTCGGGGTCGCGCGCAGGCACGGTGACCACGCCTTGCGCCTGCCAGCGCTCACGGGTGTCTTCACTGACTTCGGCCAACACGGTGTCCTGGCCCAGGACGGCAAAGTTCAAGCCCAGCAGCGTGTCCAGCAGATAGCCGTTGGCCAGCGTAGGTTGCGGGAATACTTGGGCGACCGGTGCCTGCTCGCCTTGCCAGACGCCAGGGCCCAGGCGCGGCGTCGGAAACTGGAAGATCTCAGGCTGACCGGCTTTGAACTTGGCGTCGCGTTCACGTGCCGCGTGCGGGTCGGTGGTTTGGATGATGTCGCCCAGTTTCACGGCCAGGTCGATGAAGGCCTGCACATGCGGTGAACGCTCGCTTTCATAGGTGTCCAGCAGCCCATCGTCTGCACGGCCGCGCAGCACGGCTTCAAGCTTCCAGGCCAAATTGGACACATCGCGGATGGCCGCACACATGCCCTGGCCCAGGAAGGGTGGCGTTTGGTGGGCTGCATCACCGGCCAGCATCAAGCGGCCTTGTCGCCAGCCTTCGGCCATCACCGAGTGGAAGGTGTAGATCACGGCGCGTTCGATGTCGGCTTGGCTTGGCGTGACCCATTTGCTCACCAGTTTCCACAGTGTCTCGGGCAGGACCATTTCCTCCGGCTTGTCACCGGGCATGAGCATGATTTCCCAGCGCCTGCGGTTGCCGGTCACGTTGCAATAAGTCATGGGGCGGGACGGGTCACAGTGCTGCACCGTGTGGTCGGGCAGGGTGGGCACATCGGTTTTGAGCCGCACATCGAACACCAGCCAGGGCTGGTGCAGGCCCAGATCGCGCATGCGTGTGCCCAGCACTTTGCGCACCAGTGAGCGGGCGCCGTCGCAACCGACCACGTAGCGGGCCTGCACGGCATGAATTTGTTGTGTTTGCAGGTCAGTGACTTTCAGGGTGGCCACGTCAGCACCGTCTTCGATGGCGGTGACTTCGTGGTGGGTGCGCACTTGCACCTGCGGGTAGCGCTGCAAGCCAGACCGCAACACGGCTTCGAGCTCGGGTTGGTGAAAGTAGTGGTTGGTGGCGCAGCCGTGCGGGCCACGTTCTTGGGTGCCGGCGCGGATCAGCAAGGTCTCGCCAGCGGCGTTGTTGAAGTACATGCCCTTGAGGCCCGGGCGCGAGATGCTCTCAACCTGTGGGCGCAAACCGGCGGTCTCGAACACGCGCATGGTTTCGCCGTCGAAATGGATGGCGCGGGGCAGGGGGTAGATCTCGCCCTCGCGCTCGAGCACCAGCACCGACAGGCCATATTGGCCCAACAAGTTGGCCAGCGTGGCACCCGCCGGGCCGTAGCCGATGATGGCAACGTCAAACACCGTCTGGTTCATGCCTGGTAGCCCATGAGTTGCTGCATTTCTTTCAACCACTCGGCGCGGCTGCGAAATTTGGGCCGACTGCGCGCCAGTGCTTCAGCGGCGGCCATCACGGTTTCGTCGCTTTGGTCCAGGTCGATCGGTTCGCGCAGTGGCTGCTCGCAGTACCAAGGCATGTCCAGGAACACCTCCAGGCGGTTACCCTCGGGATCGCGAAAGTAGATCGACACCGCATTGCCATGGCTGGTGCAGACCAAGTCGGTCACATCGGGTTCGACCTTAACGCGGTCTCGTACCGTGCGCAGCGAGGCCAAGTCGGGCACGCGCAGGGAAATCTGGTTGATCACGCTGAACGACAGGTCCGCAGGGCGGCCCGTGGCCAGCACGATTTGGTGGTGTTCGGACGGGTCGCGACTGAGGAAGACCAGCTGCACGGGCCCCAAGTCGCCGCGATCGGTTTCGAAGAAGCACATCACGTCTTTGTAAAAGCGGGCCATGCGTTCGAGGTCGCGCACATAAATCCCCATGTGGCTGAAGACCAGCGAATTGGACTGGGAAAGTGGCTGGGCCATGATCACTCCTTTTGCAAAAATTGCATTCATTCTATTTTGATTATTGGATAAAAAACTAATGGTTTATCCCATAGTGATAATTTACCTGTTTTGAAAGAATGCTGGCAGACCTCAAGGTCGTGACCATCCACCAACAGGAGATACCCGCATGAACCGCACCACCCGCCGCTTGGGCCTGGCCACTTTGGCCTTGGCTTTGTTCAGTGCCTGGCCCGCCATGGCCCAGGACTATCCGAACAAGCCGATCAAGATCATTGCCCCTTTCCCCGTGGGCACAGGCCCCGACGCCAACACCCGTGAAATTGCGCTGGAGTTGTCCAAGGCGCTGGGGCAGTCGGTGGTGGTGGAAAACCGTCCGGGTGCCTCCACCATGATTGGCATGGAAGCGGGAGCCAAGGCCACACCCGATGGCTATACCCTGGTGATGGGTTCGACCACTTCGATGTCGGTGTTGCCCCACACCTATGGTGCCAAAGTGCCTTACAAGGTGGAGCGGGACTTTGTGCCCATCAGCGTTGTGGGTCTGCTGAACACCGCTTTGACAGCCCACCCGAGCGTGCCCGAGAAAAATGCGAAGGAACTGATCGAGCGTCTGAAAAAACAGCCCGGCTCCTTGACATCGGCCACATCGGGTGTGGGCAGCTACTCCCATCTGGCCGGTGAGTGGTTTGCCTCGAACGCTGGGGTCAAGATCAATTTTGTCCCCTACAACACCTCGAGCCCTTATGCGGATTTGGTGGCAGGTCAGGTGAATGTGATTTTTGATGCGCTGCCCGCTGCCATTGGCAACGTCAAGGCTGGCAAGCTGAAGATCTTGGCGCTGACGGGCAAGACGCGACACCCCAACTTTCCGGATGTGCCCACTTTTGCCGAGTCGGGTTTGCCTGACTTCAGCCCCGCCGCCTGGATTGGCTTGTTTGCGCCTGCGGGCACACCGGCCGCTGTGGTGGCCAAACTGGGCGAGGCCATGCAAAAGGCCACAGCCCAAAACCCAGATCTGATCGCCAAGTGGCGATCCTATGGCGGTGACCTGAAGGCGCAGACCCCGGCCGAATTTGCGGCTTTCCTCAAGCAAGACGATGCCCTGTGGGGCCCGGCCATCCGCAAAGCCGGCGTGAAGTTGGACTGACCGCATGACGACCCGACGGCAACTCATTCAAACACTCGGGGCGGCGAGTCTGGCGACCCTGACCTCTGTCGGCCGCGCCCAGTCTTGGCCCGCCAAACCGGTGCGCATCGTGGTGCCGTCGGCTGCAGGCAGCCCGTGGGACCCGATGGCCAGGCATTTGGCAGACCGTTTGTCCAAAGTTTTTGGGCAGCCCTTCATTGTGGAAAACCGGTCCGGGGGCACCGGGCTCATCGGCATGGACCAAGTGGCCAAAAGCAACGATGCCCACACCCTGGGCATCATGTTCATGCCGCACACGGTATTGCCCGCCCTGGTCGCCAAAATGCCTTACGACACCTTGAAAGACATCGTGCCCATCAGCCAGACGCAGTGGACCTACAACGTGCTCGTGGTCCGCAGCAACATGCCTGTGCGGGATGTGAGCGGATTGATGGCTTTGGCCCGTAAAAGTCCTGGTAAGCTGATTTACAGCTCCGGTGGTGCAGGCTCGCCCGCACATTTGATGGGCGAGTATTTCAAGCAGTTGACCGGCACCTTCATCTTGCATGTGCCCTACCGGGGGCCGGTGGCGGCTTTGCAAGACCTGATGGGCGAGCAGGTGGACATGATGTTCGCTTCGCTGGCTGCGGCGCTGCCCCACATCAAAAGCGGTCGTTTGCGGGCCATCGCAGTCACGGCGGCAGAACCGCTGGAAGCGCTGCCCGGTGTACCGACTTTTGCCCAAGCTGGATTTCCCCAGTTTGATGTCCGGGATTGGGCGGGTCTGGTGGGGCCTGCTGCGTTGCCGCCAGCGGTGGTCGACCGGCTCAATGCCGAGGTGGGCAAAGCGCTCACTGAAGCTGGTCTAGAGCAAAGATTCTCCCAGATGGGGGTGTATCTGCAGACCAGCACGGTGGCCGGATTTGGCGAATTGGTGAAAAAAGAAATCCCCAAATGGGCGGACGTGGTGCGCCGCTCGAACATCAAAATGGAATGAAAAACATGAGCGCATTGATCGCAGAAGAGCAACGCCGCCAGGCCATGCTGAGTGGTGACATCGCAGTACTCGAAGCCTTGCTGTCGGATGGGCTGGTCTACGTGCATTCCACGGGGGGGCGCGATACCAAGACCACCTATCTGGACAAAATGGCCAGCGGCAGTCTGAAGTACCTGACTTTGTGTTTTGAAGACTTGCAAGTGCATACGGCAGGCCCGGGCGAAATGGTGACTGGACGCATGTCGGCCGAGGTGATCATCGGTGGGCAGTCCAAAGCGGTGCGCAGCTTGTTTCTGACGGTGTGGATGCCCGAGCTTGGCGCAGATGGGCAGCAACGCCTGCGCATGCTGGCGTACCAGGGTACATCTGGCCCCGCCTGAACAACACCTGCAAATGACCAATTTCATTTTCATCGTCGCCGACGATCTGGGCTACGCCGACTTGGGCTGTTATGAAGGGCGCGAGGCCGGGTTTGGACCTGTGTCACCGGTGCTGGACCGTCTGGCGGCCCAGGGCCTGAAGTATGTCAATGGGTATTCGAACTCGCCTGTGTGCTCCCCCACACGTTTTGCATTGATGACCGGTCGCTACCAGTATTGGGTCCGCGGGGCCAGTGAAGAGCCCTTGTTGGGGTCTACGCGTGGCCATCCTGAAATGGGACTTCACGCCAACTTGCCGACATTGCCGTCCATGCTCAAGGCGCAGGGGTACCACACGGCCTTGATTGGCAAGTGGCATCTTGGATTTCGGCCTCATTTTGGTCCAGAAAAATCGGGCTACATGCACCACTTCGGCCCCATGTCGGGCGGCGTGAGTTATTACGGCCACAACGCGCGAGGGACTGGGTCGGATCTGGAACTGGACGGCCAGCCCTACGATGAGCCGGGCTACTTGACCGACCTGATCTCCAGACGGGCCGCGCAGTATGTGCGCGACCGTGCTGCTGAGGGCCAAAAATTCTTTCTGAGCCTGCATTTCACGGCGCCCCACTGGCCCTGGGAGACACGTGCTCAGGGCCAGATCAACCCCGAGATCGTCAAAGACATCATGCACCTCGATGGTGGCAATGTGGAGACCTACCGCACGATGATCCGCGAAATGGACGAGGGCATCGGATGGGTGGTGGAGGCCTTGCGCGAGACCGGGCAGCTGGACGATACGCTGATCATTTTCACCAGCGACAATGGCGGCGAGCGTTTCTCGGACAACTGGCCCTTGGTGGGCGGCAAGATGGACTTGACGGAAGGGGGTATCCGTGTCCCCTACATCGTGCATTGGCCCAAGGGGATTGCCCAGCCTGGCAGAGTCTGCACACAACACTGCCTGACCATGGACTGGACCGCCACCGTGCTGGACATCGCCCAAGCGCATCCGCCTGAAGGGCATGTACTGGATGGTGTGTCGATGAGACCGACCTTGCAGGATGCTCAGAAGACCTTTGAGCGACCGATGTTTTGGCGCATGAAATACAAGCAACAGCGGGCGCACCGTGAGGGTGATTGGAAATACCTCCAGGTCGATGACCACGAATACCTGTTCAACCTGTCAGAAGATGCCCGGGAGCGGGCCAATCAGGCACACCGTCAGCCGGACAAGTTCAAGGCCATGCGGGCGGCCTGGCTCGAATGGAATGCACAGGTCCCGCCTGTGCCAGAAGATGCCCGGGTGGATGTGGCCTATACCTTGCGCCACATGCCGTCCAGGTGACAAGCTATGAGGTGATCGTCGATGGGGTGCCGTTTGGCCACCAGCCCCTTCGGGGGCTTTTTTGTGCCTCCGCCAATTCTTCGGCGCTGAGCTCGATCTCCATGCGCAACAGCGCTGCACCCATGGCTTTGCCCAAGTTGTCCAGGCGCAGGTTACGTGCGCCGCCGCCTTGCAAAGCGCCGTGCAAAACGAACTTCAGGGCCAGGATGTTCGGCAAAGGCCAAGCATCCACCTGCCCCGGCAGCCATGGCGCGAAGTGGGCTTGCACTTTGGCGGCGGTGACTTCGCGCTCGATGATGCGGTAGCCTGCTTCGTTCCAGGCAAACAAGCCAAAGTCCACCCAATCGGCCTTGTCGCCGCTTCGGGCGTGGGCGATGCGGACCAGCGGAATGCGCAGGGTTTTGCTCATGATTGTACCTCCAGGATCTCCAGGCGGGCTTGCACCCGGTCGCGCGGGATCAGCGTGGGCCAGATGCCCAACAACTCGCTGGTATTGTTCAGGCCCTGAAAACCGCAGGTGTAGGCCGGGCCGCTCAGCGCCATCCAGGGGAAAAGCCGCCCGAAGCCATCGGCCACCTCTTTGACGGGCGTTCGCAGCACCATGCGCACCCAAATTTCGGCGCGTTCGTTCAGTTCGGCCGCAGGCGGCAGCGGGGCCAGTGGGCCGTGCGCCGAATTCAGGCCGGGGTATTCCACAAACAACTCGTCAAACGGCATTTTTCGCTCTTGTAGTTGGCTGCGGATCATGGCCTCGGCCGCTTGCACTTTGTCCCAGGCATCGGGCCATGAAAAGCCCCAAGTGATTTCGGCCTTGAAGCCATCCCTAAAGCCCGCCACCACCTTCATCTGATCGGTCGGTGCGCGGCCTTGTGCGCCGGTCAATCGCACGCGGTGCTGGCCCTCGTCGGTCAATTGGATCTGGCCCATGTCCAGCACCACATCGGGTGAAAAGTACGCGTGCGGGTTGTGCACCTCGTACAGCAGTTGTTGTCGCACGGTGTCGAAGTTGACCAGCCCGCCTGTGTCGGGTGCCTTGGTGATGAAGGCCGTGCCGTCTTGCCAGACCTCGGCAATGGGGTAGCCGATGTGTGCCAGATCCGGGATATTTTGCCAATGGCCCTGGCTGCCGAAATTGCCGCCACTGCCCTGGCCCGAGCATTCGAGCAAATGCCCCACCGTCAGGCCTTGGGCCAGACGGTTGAAGTCCTCGGGCGTGGCCGCATCGGCCAGCTTCCAGCCCAGGCCATGCACCAGCGGCCCCAGAAACAGCGCTGCGTCGGCCACGCGCCCGGTGATCACGATATCGGCACCATGGTCCAGTGCTTCCACGATGGGTTGCGCGCCAAGGTAAGCGTTGCCAAACACCAGCCGCTCGCGCACGCCGTTCACATCGGCGCCGTTCATCAAGTGGTCAAATTGGGTTTCGGGTGCTTGCAGCAAGGGCAACACATCGTCGCCACTGACCACCGCAATGCGCGGGTGCCAGCCTTTGGCCGCGAGCGCCGTTTGCACCGCCTGCGCCGCGCCCATCGGGTTGAGCCCGCCCGCGTTGCAAACGAACCGGACCCCTCGCGGCTGCATCAGGGGCCACAGGCGCAGCAGCATGGGCACCACGTCGCGGGCATAGCCCAAAGCAGGGTCGCGTTGCCGGTCTTTTTGCAAAATGGCCAAGGTGAGTTCGGCCAAGTGGTCGCTGGCGATGAATTGCACTTGGCCGCGCTCAATGCTGGCCACCACGGGTTCCCAGTTGTCGCCATAAAAGCCCAGGCCCGAACCGATGCGAATGGAATGCGTCATGGGGAGATATTGAAGCCTTGTGTATCGACCGTAATGGGGGACAACCCCTAGAGAAAGTCTCGCGTAAGCCATGCACAATAGCACGGTCGTTCGCAAATGCTTCGAGCGGTGTTGAAGCACTGCACCGCTAAGCCCAGCGAACTCGGCTAGACAGAACCAAGAGGAGACAGGCGTGCAATTGCTGCAACTGCTGATCAGCGGTGTGGCCCAGGGCTGTATTTACGGACTCATTGCCCTGGGTTTCGTGCTGATTTACAAGGCCACCGAAACGGTGAGCTTTGCCCAGGGCGACCTGATGATGGTGGGGGCCTTTTCGGGGCTGGCCGCCATGACGCTGCTGGGCTTTCCTTTTTGGATTTCTGTGCCTGCGGCCATCGTGGCCATGGGCATTTTTGGCGTGCTGCTTGAGCGCCTGGTCATTCGCCCTATCTTGGGGCAACCGGCTTTTTCCATCGTCATGCTGACCATTGGTGTGGGCTATGTGCTGCGCGGCCTGATCACCATGATCCCCGATGTGGGCACCGACACCCACACCCTGCCCGTGCCCTATGCGGGCGAAGTGCTGCGCTTGGGCGGTCTGGTGATCGCGGCCGAGCAAATGGTGGTGATCGGCGCGACTGGCATTTTGTGCCTGGGCTTGTTTGCCATGTTCAAGTACAGCAAGCTGGGCGTTGCCATGCAGGCGGCCTCGCAAAACCAACTGGCTGCCTATTACATGGGCATCCCGGTCAAGCAGATCAACGGATTGGTTTGGGGTCTGGCCGCAGCGGTGGCGGCGGTAGCAGGGTTGCTGTTGGCCCCCATCACCTTTGTGCACGCCAACATGGGCTTCATTGGCCTGAAGGCCTTTCCCGCAGCGGTGGTCGGCGGCTTTGGCAGCTTGCCCGGCGCTATCGTGGGTGGCTTGGTGATCGGCATCGTTGAGTCGCTTTCGGGCTTTTATCTGCCCGAAGGCTTCAAGGACATTGCGCCCTACATCGTGGTGTTGCTCATGCTGGTGCTCAAGCCCAATGGCTTGTTCGGCGAGCAACTGCGCAAGAAAGTCTGAGGCCCGGCATGCGTTTTATTTTCAAAACCGATTACAACCAGGACGTGAAGCTGGCCAAACATGGCGGCCATGTGTTCTGGTACAGCTTGCTGGGCTTGTTGCTGGTGGCCGCCCCTTGGGTGGTGGCCGAGTACTGGCTGGCGCAGCTGACCTTTGTGCTGATTTATGCGGTGGTGGGCCTGGGGCTGATGCTGCTGGCGGGCTTTACAGGACTGTTCTCGCTGGGTCACGCTGCGTTTTTGGGGGTGGGGGCTTACACCCAGGCCGTCATGGTCAATGCCGGGGTGCCGTTTCCGCTGGCGCTGGTGTGCGCGGGCTTGTTTTCGGCCATCGTGGGCATCATCGTGGGATTGCCAGCGCTGCGCGTCAAAGGCATTTACCTGGGCATGGCCACGCTGGCTTTTGGCTTCATCGTTGAAGAGGGCATGGCCCGTTGGGAGCGGGTTACGGGCGGCAACGCTGGTTTGTCAGTGGGCTATCCCGCCATCGGCAGTTGGACACTGGACAGCACCGAGGAGTTTTATTTCTTGTGCTTGCTCGTCACCGTGGGAGCCACGCTGGCCATCGTGAACCTGCTGCGCTCGTCCACCGGGCGTGCCTTTGTCGCTATCCGCGATTCCGAAATCTCGGCGCAAAGCATGGGCATCCACTTGGCGCGCTACAAAACCCTGTCCTTTGCCTTGTCGGCCGCACTTGCGGGCATTGGCGGTGCCCTGTACGCACACAAAATCCAGTTCCTCTCGCCCGAGCAGTTCAGCATCATCCAGTCGATCGACTTGTTGCTGATGGTGGTGATTGGCGGTTTGGGCTCGATCCATGGGGCTTTCCTGGGCGCCATTTTTCTGATCGTCATGCCCCAGCTGATTTCGATGGGCAAAGACTTTTTGCCCGCCGCCATTGGCGGTGCAGCCGGCTTGCAGGGTACGGTCTACGGCATGGTGCTGATTGCCTTTGTGCTGTTTGAGCCCATGGGTCTGTATGGCCGCTGGCTCAAGGTGCGGACCTGGTTCCAGCTGTTTCCGTTTTACCGCCGTGGCCTGTTCAAGCGCCAAAAATCGTTCCAGAAGTCGGACCGCCTGAAATGAACGCAGACATCCTTTTATCCGCTCAAGACCTGAGCGTGCGCTTTGGTGGCGTGCTGGCCGTGAACAAGGTCAGCTTCGACGTCAAGCGCGGCGAGGTCTTCACCCTGATCGGCCCCAACGGCGCTGGCAAGACCACCGTGTTCAACCTGATCAGCCGCATCTACACCCCCACCACCGGCGTGATCGACTACGCCGGGCCGCATGGCACGCTGCGCCTGACCGACCAGCCAGCGCACCAAATTGCCGGGCTGGGCATTGCCCGTACCTTCCAGAACATCGAGTTGTTCGAGCACGCCACCGTGCTGCAAAACCTCTTGATTGGCCGCCACACCCACCGCAAAACCGGCTTGTGGAGCGAAATGTTCTTCACCCGCAAAACCCGCGCGGGTGAGATAGATGCGCGTGAAAAAGTCGAGGAAGTGATTGACTTTCTCGACCTGCAGCACCACCGCGATTCGATGGTGGCAGGTTTGCCTTATGGCGTGCGCAAAGTGGTCGAGTTGGCCCGCGCCCTGTGCACCGAGCCCAAGCTGCTGTTGCTGGACGAGCCCTCTTCGGGCCTGAACGTCGAGGAAACCGAAGACATGGCCTTCTGGATCTCGGACATCAAAAACGAGTTGGGGATCACCGTGCTCATGGTCGAGCACGACATGAGTTTGGTCTCCAAAGTGTCGGACCGCGTGTTGGCCATGAGCCAGGGCGAAGAAATCGCCACCGGCACGCCCAGCCAGGTGCAAAGCGACCCGGGCGTCATCGAAGCCTATTTGGGCTCGGTGGACGACGTCTCTGCTTTGCGTCGCGAAAATTACGTGCCCGGAGGTGCCGCATGAGCGCAGCCACCCAAACACTGAACACGTCGGCAGAGGCGACCGATGACAACGTGATGCTCAAGCTTCTCAACGTCGAGAGCGCGTACGGCCCGATCAAGGCGATTCGCGGCGTTAGCCTGCAGGTGCGCCAAGGCGAGATCGCCACCGTGCTCGGCTCCAACGGCGCGGGCAAGACCACCATTCTCAAAACGATCAGCGGCATCATCGACCCGCGCAAGGGCTCGATCGAGTTCAAGGGCCAAAGCATCACCGCGCAAGACCCGGCGATCATCGTGCAGCGGGGACTGATGCATGTCCCCGAAGGCCGCGAGGTGTTCCCGCTGCTGTCGATTCGCGACAACCTCCTCATGGGTGCCTACACCCGCAAGGACCGCGATGGCGTGGCGCGCGACATGGAAGCGGTGTACAACTACTTCCCCATCCTGCGCGAGCGGGCTGCACAAGACGCGGGCTTGCTCTCGGGTGGTCAGCAGCAAATGCTGGCGATCAGCCGGGCGCTGATGGCGAACCCCGACCTGATCTTGCTGGACGAACCCAGCTTGGGCCTTTCTCCGAAGTTGACCAAGGAAATATTCGAGATCGTGGTGCGCATCAACCGCGAACGCGGCACCACCATCTTGCTGGTCGAGCAAAACGCCAACATGGCCCTCAACGCCTCGGACTACGGTTATGTGCTGGAAAACGGCCGTATCGTGATGGAAGACACCTGCGCCCGCTTGCGTGAGAAAGAGGACATCAAGGAGTTCTACTTGGGCATGAAGGAAGAGGGCGTGCGCGCCGACCGCCGTTGGAAAAAGAAGAAAACCTGGAGATAAAACATGAGCAAACTCTGGGACACCTCCGGCATTGCGCCGCAAAAAAATATCGTTATGGCGGGCGAGACGATTCCCGCCATCTTCTGGAACGCGGTCGCCGCACGCGGCCCCAATGTCTGGATGCGCCAAAAAGACTTTGGCATCTGGCGCAGTTGGACTTGGAACGAAACCGCCCAAGCCGTGCGCGAGATTGGCCATGGCCTGATGGCGCTGGGCTTTGAGGCCCGGCACACCGCCTCCATCCTGGCCAACACCAACATCGAGTGGGTGCTGTGCGACCTGGCCGTGCTGAGCGCCGGAGGCGTGTCCAACGGCATCTACCCGACGGACGCAGCCGAGCAGGTGCATTACCTGTGCGAAGACTCGCGCACCCGCGTGCTGTTTGTCGAAGACGACGAACAACTCGACAAGGCTCTGGCCGTGCGTGACACCTTGCCCCTGTTGCAAAAGATCGTGGTGTTCGACATGGAGGGTTTGCGTGACTTCCATGACCCGCAGGTCATCAGCCTTAAACAGCTGCAAGCACTGGGCCGTGAACACGCCCAGCAGCACCCCGATTTGCTCGCGCAGCGCAGCGCCGCTTGCAAGCCCGAAGAGCTGGCCATTTTGGTCTACACCTCGGGCACCACCGGCAAGCCCAAAGGCGGCATGCACAGCCACCACGGCCTGGTCTACACCGTGCGGGGCTACAACACGCTGATTGCCCGTGACGAGCGCGACGAGTGCATGTGCTTCTTGCCCTTGTGCCACATTGCCGAGCGCATGGGGGGTGAGTATTTCTCGATGTACACCGGGGCCAAACTCAACTTTGTCGAGAACCCCGAGACCGTGCCCGAAAACGTGCGCGAAATCGCACCCACCGTGTTCACGGCTGTGCCCCGTGTGTGGGAGAAGTTTTACTCGGGCGTGATGATCGCGCTGAAAGAAGCGGGCGGCCTGCAGCAAGCCGTTTATGGCTGGTCCATTGGGGTGGGCCATCAGGTGGCCGACCTGGTGCTGGCGCACAAGCCGGTGCCCGGCAGCCTCAAGCTGCGCTTTCATCTGGCCCGCCTGCTTGCGCTCAACAACGTGCGCAAGATGATCGGCATCCACCGTGCGCGTTTCCTGGTCACGGGTGCGGCACCGATTTCTCCCGATTTGGTGCGCTGGTATTTGGCGCTGGGCTTGCCGATGCTCGAAGTCTGGGGAATGACCGAGACCTGCGGTGCCTCGACGGGCGTGCCTGCCGACCGCATCAAGCCCGGCTCGATTGGCCCAGCGGCCGAGTACAACGAAATGCGCCTGGACCCGGTGACCAGCGAGATTTTGGTGCGAGGCCCCAATGTGTTCATGGGTTACCTGAACCTGCCCGAAAAAACGGCTGAGACCATCGATGCCGACGGCTGGCTGCACACGGGCGATGTGGGCGTGGTGGACGAGGAAGGGTTTTTCCGCATCACGGACCGGATGAAAGACATCATCATCACGGCTGGCGGCAAAAACATCACCCCCAGCGAGTTGGAAAACGAATTGAAATTCTCGCCCTACGTCACCGATGCGGTGGTGATTGGCGACAAGCGGCCTTATTTGACGGTGATCATCATGATTGACCAGGAAAACGTGGAGAAATACGCACAAGACAACGACGTGCCTTTCTCCAACTACGCCAGCCTCACGCACAGCGCCGAGGTGCAGGAACTGATCCAGGCCGAAGTTGACCGCGTCAACAAGAAATTCGCACGCGTTGAGCAGATCAAGAAATTCTGGCTGCTCGACACCCAGTTGAGCGCAGAAGACGAAGAACTGACCCCGACCATGAAGCTCAAGCGTAAACTGGTCGAGAAAAAATACACGCCGCAAATCGAGGCGATGTACCGTTGATTAGATTTCCTTTTCCATTTTACCCATCACCACAACAGGAGACCTGCACCATGAAACTCAAACTCAGCCTCGTCGCTGCTGCGATGGCCCTGACCGCTGGCGCGGCCATGGCCCAAACGCAGGGCGTGTCCAAAAACGAAATCACGCTGGGCTCGATCCAGGATTTGTCGGGCCCGCTGGCCGGCTTTGGCAAGCAAGTGCGCTTGGGCATGATGCTGCGCGTGGACGAAGCCAACGAGCAAGGCGGCATCAATGGCCGCAAGTTCAAGCTATTGGTCGAAGACTCGGCCTATGACCCCCGCCGCGCCGTGCTGGCCGCGCAAAAGCTGGTCAACCAGGACAAGATTTTTGCCATGATTGGCCACATCGGTACGGCGCAAAACATGGCCGCCATGCCGGTGCAGTTCCAGAAGAATGTGATCAACTTCTTCCCGGTCACAGCCGCCCGAGAAATGTACGAGCCCTTCCACAAGCTCAAGTACTCTTTCGCTGCCACCTATTACGACCAGATGCGCCTGGGACTGCCGATTTTGGTGAAAGAAAAGAACGCCAAACAAATCTGCGCCATGCACCAGGACGATGAATTTGGTCTGGAAGTGTTCCGTGGTGCAGAAGAAGGCCTGAAAAGCATGGGCATGCAGTTCGCCGAAGTCACCACCTACAAGCGCGGCGCCACCGACTTTGCATCGCAGATGCAAAAGCTGGCCTCGTCCAAGTGCGACTTCGTGGTCATGGGCACCATCATTCGCGAAACCATTGGCGGCATTGCCACTGCACGCCGCTTGGGCTTCAACCCCACTTTCCTGGGTTCGAGCGCGTCTTACACCGACCTGATCCACAAATTGGGTGGCCCCGCCATGAATGGCTTTTATTCCACCATGTCGACCCAGCACCCTTATCTGGACGAGGCCGCACAGCCCATTCGTTTCTGGGCCAACAAGTACAAGACCAAGTTCAACGAAGATCCAACCGTTTTCTCGGTCTACGGCTACAACGCCATCGACTCGTTTTTGCGCGCGATTGAAAAGTCCGGTGCCAACGTGACCACCGAGAGCATCATCAAGGCCATGGACACCATGGTGATCCCGCCCGATATTTTCGGCACTGGCGAGATGACCTTCACCGCCACCAAGCGCTTGGGTAGCAATGCCTCGCGCATGTCGCAAATCACCGACGGCCGCTGGAAAGTGACCTCTGGCTACTTCAGCGACAAGAAGTAAAGCCTGCAGCCCCTGCTGCATGAAAAACCGCCAGAGCCCGCAAGGGCCTGGCGGTTTTTTTACATGGGCGAAAAGTGGCATTTGCAGCAGAAAATTTCAGCGACACACTCTCTTTTATCAGGAGCATAAAGCCATCTTGGTCAGAAAAAAATTGCGCCTTCTGCCTTAGACTTTAAACCGTTCACCGGCTTGTAGATCTCGTGGTGGTTCGAGCCGGTGCTTTGAATGTGTCTTGTCTGATTTGAAAGGTCTTTATGGAAACCGTTGCCCCCCTTTGGTTGTGGACCACTTTTGTCGCCATTGTGTTGGTGTCTTTGTTCGTCGATTTTGTGGTGCTCAAAAAGCAGGGGGCCCAAGACATCGGCGTCAAAGAAGCGCTCAACTGGTCACTGATCTGGATCGCCTTGAGCTTTTTGTTCAATGGCCTCTTTTGGTGGGCCATCAAGGACACCACCGGCTCGGTCGAGCTGGCGAACACCAAGTCGTTGGAATTTTTAACGGGTTACCTGATTGAAAAATCATTGGCGGTAGACAACATTTTTGTCTTCCTGATGATCTTCACCTATTTCGCCGTGCCGACCCATTTCCAGAAGCGCGTTTTGATGATCGGCATCATTGGTGCCATCGTGTTGCGCACGGTGATGATTCTGGTGGGTGGCTGGTTGCTGGCCGAGTTCCATTGGGTGCTCTATGTCTTCGGGGCCTTCTTGATCCTCACAGGGGTGAAGATGTGGTGGGCGGCTGGCAAGGAACCTGATCTGGACGACAACCCGGCGCTCAAGTTGCTGCGCAAAGTGTTGCCCGTCAGTCAAAACTACGATGGCGAAAAATTTTGGACCATGGAGAACGGCAAGAAGATCGCCACGCCTTTGTTCATGGTGATCTGCCTGATCGCCTTGACGGACGTGATTTTTGCGGTGGATTCGATCCCGGCGATTTTTGCGATCACCTCCGACCCCTTCATCGTGCTGACCAGCAACGTGTTCGCGATTCTGGGTTTGCGTGCCATGTATTTCTTGCTGGCGGCAGTGGCCAACAAGTTCCACCTGCTCAATTACGGCCTGGCCGTGATCCTGGTGTTCATCGGCACCAAGATGTGCCTGATCGATATCTTCAAGATCCCGGTGAGCATTTCGCTGGGTGTGGTGGTCGGTATCCTGGCCGTGACCATGTTGTTGAGTGTGCGCTCATCAAAAGCTTGACGCGCTGACCTTCCGGTCAAGCTTCTGAACCAGCCTCCATGGCCACAAGCCTTGGGGGCTTTTTCACGTCTGAAGCTACGGTGTCTGAAACTGCAACGTCAAAGCCTGCGGCGTTTCAAGCGTCAGCGACGCTGGCCTGCAAGAGCCGCTGCACCAGAGGGTGTTGCACTTTCTTTTCGGTGCCGATTGCAAAAAAGTTTTCCTTCACGCCTTCGCAGGCTCCCAGGCGCTGCACGTCGTAGTGCGCCAGCAATTCGTTGTGCACCCACTCTGCGGCCGGGAACACGCCCATGCCGCTTTCGCCAAAGGTCTTGAGCAAAGCGCTGTCTTCGAACTCGCCCACGATGCGCGGGCGGATGGCCTGCTGTTCAAACCAATGGTCCAGTCGGGCGCGCACGGCGGTGTGGCCTGTCGGCAGCAGCACCGGCACCTCGGCCAGGCTGGCCGGGAATTTTTTTTTGGCCAACTTGACCAGTGAGGCTGTGCCATACCAAGAGACTGGGGATGTGCCCAGCGCATGGTTGTAGAGCTTGATGTTGGCGTTGCCCGGCGCGGGGCGGTCTGACAGCACCACGTCCAAACGGTGCAGGGCCAAGTCACCCAGCAGCTCGTCGAATTCACCTTCATGGCAAAGCAAGCGCAAATGAGGTTCACTCATTACGGGTTGCATGATGCGGCGCACCACCAGTTTGGGCAGGCCGTCCGAGATGCCCGCGGCCAGTCGGACGGTGGGCGAACTGACCGCATCTCGTACCAGCGCGGGCAGGTTTTCGCCCAACTGAAAAATCTGGTCGGCTTGCTGCATGGCGGCCAGCCCTGCATCGGTCAGCACCAAGCCGCGCCCTGCGGGTTTGAGCAAGGCGTAGCCCAAGGACCGTTCCAGTTCACGCACCTGGGCGCTCACGGTTTGCACGGCCATGTCGAGTTTGTCGGCCGCCCGGGTGATGCCACCTTCTTTGGCCACGACCCAAAAGTAATACAGGTGCTTGTAGTTGAAGGTGGTGCGCATGGGCAGAATTTTTATGAGGGTTGATCAGCCATTATCTTTTTTTACGGGATGAACCGCGCGTTTGAAGTCAGGCCACATCTGAGCTTTGCAGCGCGTGGCCCAGCCAGCGCAGCCTAAGGCAAGGCTGCGCGTGGCCTGTCGCGCAAAGGCCAGCGGACTGGGGTGGGTGTGGGTAAAGTGTCTTCAAGCACAACCGAATGCACACCATGAACCTCTTGACCGCACTGCGCCCGGGCTTGCCCATCCTGATCGGCGCTGCGCTGATGCTGTCGGTCAGCATGGGCTTGCGCCAAAGCTTGGGCGTGTTCATGCCGGCCTTGACCCAGGACATCGGCATTTCAGTGTCCGAGTTCACATTGGCCATTGCGGTGCAAAACCTGGCCTGGGGGTTTTTGCAGCCCTTTGCAGGGGCCTTAGCCGTGCGCATCGGTTACCGCCCACTCATGATGACCGGTGCGGTGCTCTACATCCTGGGCATGATTTTGCTGTGTCTGGCTCAAGGCCTGCTGGGTGTGATCCTGGGCGCTGGGGTGGCCATTGGCGCGGCCATGGCCTGCAACGGATCGGCCATCGCCATGGCCGTGGCCTCCAGGCCGGTGTCGCCTGCCTTGCGCAGCACGGTGCTGGGCATTGTGTCCGCTGCGGGTTCTTTGGGGGCCTTGATGGCGGCGCCCATCGGCCAGCTGCTGTCGCAGGCGCACGGATGGCGCGTGGGTGTGGGCGGTTTTGTCGTGATGGCCCTGATCATCTTGCCCGCAGCTTGGTATGCCGGGCGGGTGGACGCTTTGCCGGTGCCGCCTTCCCCCGTGGGCGAAAAAGACAATGCCCCCGACATGGCCCGGTTCGCCTTGAAACACCCGCCTTTTGCGGTGATGACTGTGGCCTATTTTGTGTGCGGCATGCAGCTGGTGTTTTTGACCACACATCTGCCGTCCTACCTCGATTTGTGCGGCATGGACCCGATGCTGAGTGCCCAAGCGCTGGGCATGATTGGAGGCTTCAACGTCTTGGGCAGCTTGTTTTTCGGTTGGGCGGGTGGGCGTTACAACAAGCTGCTGCTGTTGGGCGGCATTTATGTGCTGCGCTCGTTCGGTCTGGCTTGGTACTTTCTTTCGGTGCCAACCCCTGAAAACACGCTGGTGTTCGCCGCCATCATGGGCTTTTTGTGGCTGGGTGTGGCCCCTCTGGTGACCGGCTACATCGGCGAAACCTTTGGCCTGCGTTGGCAAGCCATGCTCGGCGGTGTCGCCTTCATGAGTCACCAACTGGGCAGTTTCATGGGGGCTTTGGGAGGCGGTCTGGTGTTCGATGCCATGGGTTCGTACAACCGGGCCGTGCAAGTGGGCGTGTTGGTGGGGCTGTTGGCGGGCATGCTGCAAATGGCTTTTGCGCTGCGCTCCGAGTTGCCCCCTGGTCAGCCCAGGCCGGCCTGATTCACGCTGCTTGAGTGTGGTCTGGGTAGTGCGCAACTTATTCGCCTAAGCGGTAGCGCTACGGCACATGCACACCGCCAAAGTGAAGTTGCGCCACGTTCCCTTCGCCGTTCGATCGCCATGTGTTGAGATGGCAGGGTGGCTTGATGTTGCATTGGCGTATTCAGTCAATCCATGTTGGGTTGGATGGCTCATAAAATAATCCAAATGTTCACGTCAAAAATCCATGGCATCCTGAAGGTCACCGCTGCAGCAGTTGACAATTCATGACTCCAGGTGCATCACTTCACGACACCCCATGAGCCAACTTCGCGATAAAAATAACAACTTCAATGCCTTGCGTTTTTTGTTTGCCAGTTTGGTGATTCTGTCGCACGCACCAGAACTTCAGGACGGTGACAGACGCCATGAACTGTTGACCCAAATTTTTGGGACGATTTCTTTTGGCGAGATGGCGGTGCAAAGCTTCTTGCTTATCAGCGGCTATTTGATTGTCAAGAGTTGGCAAGAGAGGCCGGAGGTGGCGGTGTTTTTGACCCACCGAATTTTGCGCATCTACCCGGGTTTTGTGGTGGCTTCTTTGGTTTGCGCTTTGCTGATTGCGCCTGCGTTTGGTGCCAGCGATTACTGGGCGCAGTTCAGAATTGGCGAATACCTCAAGTCCTTGCTGTTCCTCAAGCAGCCAGCCATTCCGCAGGTGTTTGAGGGCAGCCATTACGCCGCAGTGAATGGGTCGATGTGGTCGATTTCTTACGAGTTCAAATGTTATGTCATCGCCTTGATTTTTGGCTTGCTGGGGTTTTTGAAAAAAAGGAGTGTGTGGCTGGCATTGGCCATTTTTTGCACAGTCGTTCACGTCATCAACCGTTCGGGCTGGGCCAGCCTGCCGTCTGATTTAACGATTCGTTTGCTCATGGCTTTTGCGTATGGCGGGTGCTTTTATCTGTATGAAAACGCATTGCCTTGGCGGTCGTCAATGGCCTGGGCGGGTCTTTTGCTTTTTGGGGTGTTGTTGTTTTTTCCGATGACGGCCCAGCCCGCCTTGTGTCTGCTTTGGGGCTACGCCATCTTGCACTTTGCCAAGTCCGGCCCCACTGTTTTGGGGTTCCATCGCTGGCCTGACATCTCTTATGGTGTCTACCTTTATGCTTGGCCATTGAACAAAATCTGGCTCTGGTATTTTCCGCGAATGAACCTGGCCGCACTTGTACTGCTGGTGTTTTTCAGTTCGGTGCTGGTCGGACTGGTCAGCTGGTATACGGTAGAAAAACCCTGTTTGAAGCTCAAAGCACTGTTGCCTCGATCCCCAGCATGAGGGCATGTCCATTGGCAAGGGGTAGATTCTTGTAGGAGCCCACCCTGTGGGCGATGGGCGTGGAACACGCCCTTAATTCGGTTTAAATCCCCAACTGCTTGGCCGCCAGCTCTTTCATGATCTCTTCAGCCCCGCCGCCGATCATCATGACTTTCACTTCGCGGTAAACCCGCTCGCTCACGGTCCCGCGCATGTAGCCCATGCCGCCCAGCAACTGCACGGCGGCATCGGCGCAAAACTGCATGGTTTGGGTGGCGTGGTTTTTCAGCAGGCACACCTGCGCCACCCACTCGGCACCGGTCTGGCCTGCATCGGCTTGCTGCGTCACGGCATCCACCCAAGCCTGGGTGGAGGAGATGCGCATTTGCATGTCCATCAGTTTGTGTCGGATCGCTTGCCGCTCGATCAAGGCCGCGCCAAAGGTCTGGCGCTGGCGTGCCCAGTTCAGCGCTTCGTCAAAGCAAGCCTCAGCAAAACCCAGTGCCATGGCCGACATGGCCAGGCGCTCGCCGTTGAAGTTGCCCATGATCATCTTGAAGCCCGCGCCTTCATCGCCCAAGCGGTAACGCTGGGGCACCCGCACGCCTTCAAAGCGCAGTTGCGCCGTGTCCGAGCTGTGCCAGCCCATCTTGTGCAGGCGCGTTCGCGTGATGCCGGGTGTGTCGGCAGGTACCACTACCATCGAGATGCCGCTGGCCCCTTTGCTGGCCGGGTTGGTGCGCACGGCCAGCGTGATCCAGTCGGCGCGCAGGCCCGAGGTGATGAAGACTTTTTCGCCGTCGATCACATAGTCCCCACCATCGGCGCGGGCCGTGGTGCGCAGGCCGGCCACGTCCGAGCCGCCACCGGGCTCGGTGATGGCCAGCGCGGCGATGCGCTCGCCGAGCAGCACAGACGGCACCACTTCGGCTTGCAGCTCTGCGCTGCCATGCGCCATGACCGGCGGCAAGCCGATGTTGTGAGAAAACAGGCTGGCCATCACACCGCCACTGCCGCCAAAGCGTGCCAAGGTTTGCGACAGCATGTTGCGGGCGCGCCAGGGAGCGGGTGTGCCGCCCAGGTGTTCGGGGTAGCCCAGGCCCAGCAGGCCCAGATCGGCGGCTTGTTTGTAGAGGCTGCGGTCGAATTGACCGGCTTCTTCCCAAGCGGGTACATGCGGGGCAATGGCTTGTTTGGCAAAACGCTCCACCGTGGTCTGCAGGCTTTGCAGGTCTTCGGTCGAGAAATCAGTTGTGCCATTGGCGGTGTTCATGTCGCGTCCTTCCATTGCACCAGCACCTGGCCAGGGCCCACTTGCTGGCCCACGCTGGCCGAAATGCTATGCACCACCGCATCGCGTGGAGCGCACAAAATGTGTTCGAGCTTCATCGACTCAATGACCAGCACGGCATCGCCTTGTTGGACCTGTTGACCTTCTTGCACATGCAGCGCAATCAGCTTGCCATTAAAGGGTGCGCGCAGCGACTGCGCCGCTTGTGCGCTCGCGCCTGTGCTGGGTGCGCTGTGGCTTTGGTCGGTGAGCCATAACTCCAGACATTCGGGGCCTTGCAGTTGCACATGCCAGCGCTGGACCGCACCAGTGCAGGCTACTGCGCGGACTTGCCAGTGTTGGCCGTTCAGCGCGATGTGCAGAACCTTGCCGCTGCGGTGTATGCGCGCCTCGTGCGTGGCATTCCCAGTTTCGATGCGCACTTGTCCCCGACCCAATTCCTGCAAGCGCAGCGACAAGATCTCTTGACCCAAGCCCATGCGCACGGGCCGCATGAACGGACTGGGCATTGCGGCAGCGGGCGCTTGGTGTGCGTAGAGCACAGCCAGCGCAGCAACGCTGCGTGCGTCGCCTTGGGCTTGCAGGCGTTCACGCACCGAGTCGGCTTGTTCAGCCAAAAACGGAATCAAGGCCTCACCCGCACGGAACACCGGGTGCTGCAAGCAAGCGGCCAAAAATGCCCTGTTGGTCGGCATGCCCAGCACCGTGGTCTGGTTCAGGCCTGCGCTCAGACAGTTGATGGCTTCGCTGCGCGTGGGCGCGTGGGCGATCAGCTTGCCCAGCATCGAATCGTAGTGCGGTGTGATCACCGCGCCTACATGCAGCGCATGGTCAAAACGCAAACCTTCGGGTGCGACAAACACTTGCACCGTGCCGGTTTGCGGCGTGAAGTGCTCGTCTTCGGCGCACAAGCGTACTTCGATGGCGTGGCCTTGCAGCCGCACATCGGCTTGCGCCAACGGCAGCGCTTCGCCGCGTGCAATGCGCAGTTGCCACTCGACCAGGTCCAGACCGGTCAGCATTTCGGTGACGGGGTGTTCCACTTGCAGCCGGGTGTTCATCTCCATCAGATAAAACGGTTTGTCCGCTTGTGCCTCGTCCAGCAAAAACTCCACCGTGCCCGCGCCCACATAACCCGCCGATTGCGCCAATGCGATGGCCGCTTGGCCAAGCTGCTCACGCAACGCGGCATTCACAGCCGGGCTGGGCGATTCTTCGATGATTTTTTGGTGACGTCGCTGCACCGAGCAGTCGCGTTCACCCAAGTGAATGCAGTGGCCGTGGATGTCGGCCATGATTTGTACCTCGATGTGACGGGGGCGCAGCAAGGCGCGCTCCATCAACAAGTCGCCGTTGCCAAAACCGGCCAGTGCTTCCGAGCGGGCGCTGTGCAGCGCGAACAGCAGTTGCGCCATGTCGGTCACCAAGCGCATGCCGCGCCCGCCGCCTCCGGCCACGGCTTTGACCATCAGCGGCAAGCCCAGCTGCTGGGCTTGTGCCATGAAGGTGGCATCGCTTTGGTCTGCGCCAAAGTAGCCGGGCAGGCAGGGCACGCCGTGCTTCATGGCCAGTGCTTTGGCGGCCGACTTGCTGCCCAGTGCCCGAATAGCCGAAGGCGGCGGCCCGACCCAGGTCAGACCCGCGTCGATTACCGCTTGTGCAAACTCGGCGTTCTCGCTCAAAAAACCATAGCCTGGGTGAATCGCATCGGCCCCGCTGGCCTGCACTGCGGCCAGCAGTTTGTCGACGCGCAAATAAGAATCTGCCGACAGCGTGCCGCCCAAAGCGAACGCAGTGTCGGCTTCTTGCACATGCAGGGCGGTGCGGTCGGCGTCGGAATAAACGGCCACCGTTTGGATGCCCATTTGGCGGGCCGTGCGGATCACGCGGCGGGCGATCTCTCCCCGGTTGGCGATCAGCAGGCGGGTGACTTTTGTGGACAAGGTGGATGTCATGCAGGGTCCTTGCCAGAAAGTGTCCAAGGCGCAGGCTGTTTGCGTGCAAACGCGGCCAGGCCTTGGGCCGCTTCGGCGCAGCGCAGCCCTTTGGCAAAGGCCTGTGCTGCGGCAGCGCGCAAGTCGGGCACAGGGCCGCGCAAGCTGCGCAGCAGTTGCTTGGTGCTGGCCACCGCGCCGGGTGCTGCGCGCATCAGGCGCTTCAGCGTTTGTTGCCAAGCTGCATCGCTCTCCTCTTCGATGACTTCATGCACCAAGCCCACTTGCAGCGCTTGCGCTGCGCTGTAGCTCAGGCCTTGCAGCAGGCACTGGCGCGCCGCGCTCTCGCCCAGGCGCAGCCACACAAAAGGTGCGATCTGCGCAGGCGGCAAGCCCAGGGTGACTTCGGGGGTGCCCAGCACCGATCGAGTTGTGGCCACCACATGGTCGGCGCAGCACACCAGGCCAAAACCGCCGCCCATGGCCGCGCCATCCACCCGGCACACCAGCAGCTGGGGGAGGGCGCTCAGGGCGTGCAGCAGGTCGCCAAATCCCCGGTTCATGGCCAGCAGTGGGTCGGTTTGTCCGTCTTGCAGGGGTTGGCCGATCAGGCTGGCAAAGCCGCCCAAACTGCCGCCCGCGCAAAAGGCTCCACCCGCGCCGGTCAGCACCACGATGCGCAGTGTTGCGTCTTGCGCTGCCCGCCCACAGGCTTGCAGCAAACTGTCCACCACCGCGTCGCTCAGTGCGTTGCGGGTGGCCGGGTCGTTCATCGTCCAGGTCTCGACCGCGCCCTGGCGTTCGATCAATAAAGTGCTGCTCATTTTTGGGGCCGCTTGGCAATGCCCATCATCTTGGACAAGATGCCCAACATCACTTCGTCTGCGCCCCCGCCAATCGAGGCCAGACGGCCATCGCGGTACATGCGCGAGACCTTGTTTTCCCAGGTGAAGCCCATGCCGCCCCAGAACTGCAGGCAGGTGTCGGGCACAGTGCGGTTCAAACGGCCCGCTTTGAGCTTGGCCATGGTGGCCCACTCGGTCACGTCTTCACCGGCGATGTAATGTTCACAGGCCTGGTAGGTCAGGGCGCGCAGGCATTCGATGTCGGCCTTGAGCTCGGCCAGCTTGAACTGTACCCATTGCTGGTCGGCCAGTGTGCTGCCAAATAGCTTGCGCTCTTGCGCCCAGTCCACCGTCCACTGAACGCAGTTGGTCAGCGACTGCAGCGTGCTGGCCGCGCACCAGAGGCGCTCTTCCTGGAACTGCTGCATTTGGTAGATGAAGCCCTGGCCCTCGGCCCCGATGCGGTAGCGTTGGGGCACTCGCACTTCGTCGAAATAAATCAGGCCCGTGTCGCTGCTGTTCATGCCGATCTTTTTGATCTTTTTGCCCACCTCGATGCCGGGCAAAAGCCTGCCGTTTTCGCGCATGGGCACCATGACCAGGCTTTTGTTTTTATGGATAGGCCCTTCACCGGTGTTGACCAGCATGCACATCCAGTCGGCCTGCAGGCTGTTGGTGATCCACATCTTCTGGCCGGTGATCACATAGTCGTCGCCGTCTTTGCGCGCCACCGTCTTGATGCCCGCCACATCGCTGCCCGCACTCGGCTCGCTCACGCCAATGCAGCCCACCATGTCACCCGCAATCGCCGGGGCCAAAAACTGCGCCCGCAACTCGTCGCTGCCAAAGCGCGCCAATGCGGGCGTGGCCATGTCGGTCTGCACGCCAATCGCCATGGGGATGCCGCCGCAATCGATGTGGCCCAGCGCCTCGGCCATGGCCAGGCTGTACGAGTAGTCCAGCCCCGCGCCGCCAAAAGCTTCGGGCTTGGTCAGGCCCAAGAGGCCCAGGTTGCCCATCTTTTTGAACACCTCATGTGCGGGGAATATTTCGGCCGCTTCCCACTCGTCCACATGGGGGTTGATCTCGGCTTCGATGAAGCGCTTGAGCGTGTTCTGGATCTCGCGGTGTTCGTGGGTGTATTGCATGGGGTGTCTCCGTGGGGTTGGGTGGTTACATGCGGGCCACGCCAAAGCTCGTGGCGCGGGGTTGGCGGGCTGTGGCTTCCAAGCAGGTGTCGAGGCAAAAACTCAGCACGCTGCGCGTGTCGCGCGGGTCGATCACACCGTCGTCCAGTACCAGACCGCTGGTGTAGAAGGCATCGGCTTGGGCCTCAAACAGGGCCACGATCTTGTCGAACTGGGCCTGCATCTTGTCGGGGTCGGGCGTGATGCCCTTGCGGGCCATGCCCGCTTCGGCCACGATCTGCATGGTGCGTGCCGCTTGCTCGCCACCCATCACCGCCGTCTTGGCCCCCGGCCAGCTGAACAAAAAGCGTGGCGCATACCCCCGGCCGCACATGCCGTAGTTGCCTGCGCCAAACGAGGCCCCGCACTGGATGGTGATCTGCGGCACGGTGGCGCTGGTCACGGCCTGGATCATCTTGGAGCCATGCTTGATCATGCCGCCTTGCTCGCTGTCTTTGCCCACCATGTAGCCGGTGGTGTTTTGCAAATACACGATGGGGTGGCCCAGCTGGCACATCCACTGGATGAAGTGCGTGGCCTTGTTGGCCCCGGCCACATCGATGGGGCCGTTGTTGCTGATGATGCCGACCGCATGGCCGCCGATGCGCGCCTGAGCACACACCGTGGCCGCGCCGAAGAGCGGTTTGAATTCCAGAAAATCCGAGTCATCGACCAAGCGCAAGATGACCTCGCGCATGTCGATCGGTTCGCGGTGGTGGGCGGGCATGAGGCCCAGCAGCTCTTCGGAATCCAGGCGCGGGGGCTTGGCATCTCTGCTCGTGCTGTGCGCGGCCCAGCCCCAACGCGCCACCACATCGCGGGCCGTGCCCAGCGCGTGGCGGTCGTCTTCGCACAGGTATTCGCCCAAGCCTGACACGCTGGTGTGCATCTCTGCGCCGCCCAGTTCCTCTTCGGTGGCCACTTCGCCGGTCGCGGCTTTAAGCAAAGGTGGCCCGGCCAAAAAGGCCCGCGACCTGCCGCGCACCATGATCACGGTGTCACTCAGCCCCGGCATGTAGGCTCCGCCTGCCGTGCCCGAGCCATGCTGCACCGTGAGCACCGGCAGGCCCGCCGCCGACAGGCGCGCCAGGTTGCGAAACAAGCTGCCACCCAGCACAAAGCCTTCGACTTTGTATTGCATCAGGTTGGCCCCGGCGCTCTCGACCAGGTGCACAAAGGGGAGTTTGTTTTCGAGGGCCAACTCTTGCACCCGCAAAATCTTTTCCAGGCCCCGCGCCTGAATGGCCCCGGCCTCGATGCCCGAGTCGCTGGCCACCACCATGCAGCGCACGCCACTGATGAACCCGATGCCTGCGATCATGCCGCCGCCGGGCACCGACTTGGCCGGGTCCGTCGTGTCCTGCATGAAGCCCGCCAAAGCGCACAGTGGCAAGAAAGGTGCGCCAGGGTCCAGCAGTAAGGCCACGCGTTCACGCGGCAGCAACTGACCGCGTTTGTCGAAAACGGGTTTGGATTGGGCCGAGGCTTGCGCTGCGCGGTCTTGCAAGGCTTGCCACTGCGCCAAGCGGGCCAGTGCAGCCTCGCGCCGCTGCTCGGCCACAGGGCTGTGCGGGTTCCAGGTGGATTCGAAATTCATTGGAAAACCTTGGGGGTGACGGCGCGGTGAAAGCCGTCAAAGGGTTTGACGGCATCGCGTTGTTGCACATCGGGTGCGGCCACGGCTTGTTGCCAGCCCATGCGCATTTGGGGGCGGGCACCGTCCACACGCAACACGGTGCCGCTGATGAAGCTGGCGGCGGGTGAGAGCAAAAACACGATGGCGGCCGAGGTTTCGGCCTCGGTGCCAAAGCGGCCTTGTGGCACCGTGTTGCGCATTTCTCGCAGCATGGGCCCAGCCTCGGGCGGGTAGTGGTCCATGCCGCTGCTGGCGATATAGCCCGGAGCCACGGCGTTTACACGCACGCCTTGTGTGGCCCACTCGAGCGCGGCCGTTTCGGTGAAGCTGACCATGCCCGCTCGCGCTGCGCCGCTGTGGCCCATGCCGGGCATCGAGCCCCACATGTCGGCCACGATGTTGACCACCGCGCCGCCGTGCGCTTGCATGCTTTGGTTGAAGCACTCACGCGCCACCAAAAAGCCGCCTGTGAGGTTGGTGTCGATGACCGCTTGCCAGCCTTTGGCGCTGGTGTGTGCCAGGGGCGAGATGTATTGCCCGCCCGCGTTGTTGACCAGCCCGTGGATGCAGCCGTGCTGCTGCACCACCTGCGCGACCATGGCTTTCACATCGTCTTCGCGCCGGATGTCGCAGCTGTGCCAACTGGCTTGCCCACCGTCACCGGTGATCTCTTGCGCAGTGGCGGTCAGCTTGTCGGGGT
>Ga0247843_1001167_pt1 | contig 55911 bp, 50 predicted proteins | sample LaCruzMarch2017__FD_192420 | JGI IMG/M metagenome (GOLD analysis project Ga0247843, IMG submission 192420) | Freshwater microbial communities from meromictic Lake La Cruz, Castile-La Mancha, Spain - LaCruzMarch2017_8m | ecosystem: Environmental > Aquatic > Freshwater > Lake | place: Spain...
CCACGCGCCGCCTCATAGGCTTCGGTCGCCTGCTCGCTCATGCGATAGGCGCCGCGATGGACGTTGGCGTAGGCCGTTTCCATCATGCCGACCATGGCCGAGATCACCGCGCGCGGCTTTTGTGCGCTGGCGCCTGAGTCCAGGAAGGTGAAGGGCTTGCCCCGCACCGTCTGCGCCAGGATCGGGAAATCCGCCCGGATCCGCGCCAGATCGAGCGAAGGTGCGGCGTGCCCATCCATCATCGCGCGCCCTGCCACCAGCCGGGCACCACGCCGGCGAAGGCCTCGCGGATCGCCTCATCCTCGATGGCGTCCACCGCTTCCGTCAGGAAGGCCTCGACCAGCATGGATTCCGCCACCGCCTTCGGGATACCGCGCGCGCGCAGGAAGAACAGCTGCTCGGGGTCCAGCGCGCCGACGGTCGCGCCATGGCTGCACTTCACATCGTCAGCGTAGATTTCCAGCTGCGGCTTGGCGTCGATCTCCGCCTCCTCGCTCAGCAGCAGCGCCTGGTTCATCTGGTAGCCATCGGTCTTCTGGGCCACCTGGCGGACCAGGATCTTGCCCTGGAAGACGCCGCGTGACCGGCCGGCGAGCACGCTCTTGTAGGTCTGGCGGGACGGGCAGCCGGGGGCGGCGTGGTCCAGCGTGGTGGTGGTGTCGGCATGCTGGCCATTGCCGATCAGCTGCGCGCCATTCATGTGCGCGGCCGCCCCGGCGCCCACCAGCGCCACATGGATCTCGTTGCGCGACAGTCGCGCGCCGGCGATCAGCGAGAAATTATCATAGGTGCCGCCCGCCGCGACCCGCGCCGAGACCGAGGAAAGGAACAGCGCGTCCCGCCCTTCCGCCTGCAGCCGGCCATGGTTGAGCCGTGCGCCCTCGGCCACCTCGATCTCGAAGACCGGGTTGTGGAGGTAGCGCGTGGCCGGGCCGATCGCGCGCTCGATCAGCGTGAGCGTGGCGCCGGCGCCGAGGCGCAGCAGGTGGCGGGGGTGGAAGGTGGGGGCGCGCTCGGCCTCGGTCGCCACCGACAGAAGCTCGATCACGCCCCCGGCCAAGCCGGCCGGCAGGTCGATGACAAGCCCATCCTCGAACAGCATGGCGTTCAGCGCCACCAGCGGATGGCCGATCGGCGAGGCAACCGCACCCAGGCGATCCGCCAGCGACGGCAGCGACGCCGCCAGGCCGGCGACCGGGAAGGCCAGGCCCGCCAGGCTCGACAGGTCTGGCCGGAAATGGCCATCGACGAAGACCGCGCGCGGATGCAGGGCGGGCGGCAGCGCGGGCAGGCTTTCGCTGCGGCTCAGCGGCTCGCCAAACGCGGCCTGCATGGCCGCCGCAAGGTCGGTGTACTTCCACGCTTCCACGCGGCGGTTCGGGAAACCCTGCCCGCGGAAGGCCAGGGCGGCTTCGGCGCGCAGCTGCGCCAGCCAGGGCAGGTCGGCACCCGGCAGGCGCGGCGCGGCGCCCTCGGCCCGGGCGAGGAAGGCGGCGGCGCCGGTGGTCAGCGCGGTCATGCCGCGGCCGACGCGTAGCCCGTCGCCTCCAGCTCCAGCGCGAGTTCGGCCCCGCCGCTGCGCACGATGCGCCCGCCGGCCAGCACATGCACATGGTCGGGCACGATATGGGTCAGCAGCCGCTGGTAGTGGGTGATCACCAGCGCAGAGAAGGTCGGGCCGCGCAGGCTGTTCACCGTATCGGCCACCAGCTTCAGCGCATCGATGTCGAGCCCGCTGTCGGTCTCGTCCAGCAGTGCCATGCGCGGCGCCAGCAGCGCCATCTGCAGCATTTCGTTGCGCTTCTTCTCGCCGCCGGAGAAGCCGACATTCACGTTCCGCTTCAGCATCTCGTCGGCCATGTTCAGCACCTTCATGCGGGCGCGCGCCAGCTTGAGGAACTGCATGGCGTCCACCTCCGCCTCGCCGCGGCCACGGCGGACGGCGTTGATGGCGGTGCGCAGGAAGTTGGCGTTGCCCACGCCTGGCAGCTCGACCGGTGCCTGGAAGGCCAGGAAGATGCCGGCGATCGACCGTTCTTCCGGCTCCATCGCCAGCAGATCCTGGCCGTCGAAGGTGACCGAACCCTCGGTCACCTCATAGCCTTCCCGCCCCGCCAGCACGTAGGACAGGGTGGACTTGCCCGACCCGTTCGGCCCCATGATCGCATGGATCTCGCCCGGCGCGATGGTCAGCGAGAGCCCCTGCAGGATCGGCTTGCCGTCGATGCTGGCGTGCAGGTTTTCAATCTTCAGCATGGTCAGCCAACCGATCCTTCCAGGGAGATGGCGAGAAGCTTCTGCGCCTCGACGGCGAATTCCATCGGCAGCTCCTTCAGCACTTCGCGCGCGAAGCCATTGACGATCATGCCGACCGCCTCCTCCTGGCTCAGCCCGCGGGAGCGGCAGTAGAAAAGCTGGTCTTCGGCGATGCGGCTGGTGGTCGCCTCATGCTCGACCTTGGCCGACATGCAGCGATTTTCGATATAGGGCACGGTGTGCGCGCCGCAGCGATCGCCGATCAGCAGGCTGTCGCACTGGGTGAAGTTGCGCGCGCCATGCGCCTTCGGGCTGATCCTGACGAGGCCGCGATAGGTGTTCTGCCCGTAACCCGCGCTGATGCCCTTGGAGACAATGGTGGAGCGGGTGTTCTTGCCGATATGGAACATCTTGGTCCCGGTATCGGCCTGCTGGCGGTTATTGGTGATCGCCACGCTGTAGAATTCGCCCACGCTGTCATCGCCCTGCAGGATGCAGGAGGGATACTTCCAGGTGATGGCGCTGCCGGTTTCCACCTGCGTCCAGCTCACCTTGCTGCGCGCGCCGCGGCAGGCCGCGCGCTTGGTGACGAAATTGTAGATGCCGCCCCGGCCCTCGGCATCGCCCGGATACCAGTTCTGCACGGTGCTGTACTTGATCGTCGCATCGTCCAGCGCGACCAGTTCCACCACCGCCGCATGCAGCTGGTTCTCGTCGCGCATCGGCGCGGTGCAGCCTTCCAGGTAACTCACCTGGCTGCGCTCATCGGCGATGATCAGCGTGCGCTCGAACTGGCCCGTGCTTTTCGCGTTGATGCGGAAATAGGTGGACAGCTCCATCGGGCAGCGCACGCCCTTCGGGATGTAGACGAAGCTGCCATCGGTGAAGACCGCGCTGTTCAGCGCCGCGAAGTAATTGTCGCCCTGCGGCACCACGCTGCCCAGGTACTGGCGCACCAGGTCGGGATGTTCGTGCACCGCCTCGCTGATCGCGCAGAAGATGATGCCGTCCTTGGCCAGGCGTTCCTTGTAGGAGGTGGCGACCGAGACGCTGTCGAACACCGCATCGACGGCCACCGGCATGCGCCCCTCGGCGGGGGTGTCCGGGGCGCCATCCACGCCCGCCAGGATCGCCTGCTCGCGCAGCGGAATGCCGAGCTTTTCATAGGTGAGCAACAATTCCGGATCGACCTCGTCGAGGGATTTCGGCTTCACCTTCTGCGTCGGCGCGGCATAGTAATGCGCGTCCTGATAGTCGATCGGCGGGAAGGACACGGCGGCCCAGCGCGGCTCCTCCATGCGCTGCCAGATGGCGAAGGCCTTCAGGCGCCACTCCAGCAGCCAGGCGGGCTCATTCTTCTTGGCGCTGATGAAGCGGACGATGTCCTCGTTCAGACCCTTCGGCGCGAACTCCATCGCGATGTCGGTCTCGAAGCCCCACTTGTAGCCACCTTCGGTGGCGGCCTGGACGGTTTCGAGCGTTTCGGTGACGGCGGGCATGTGTCTGTCCTAAGCGGCAGGAGCGACGGGCAGGGCAAGGGCGCGGTCGGCAAGGGCGGGCAGGCTGGCCTTGGCGATGGCGCTGACCATGATGGCCGAGAGCGCATCGCGGATCGCGGCATTCACCGGATCCCAGCGGCCGCGCACGGGGCAGATATGCTCCGCCTCGCACAGGCCGATCCCGCCATCGACGCAGGCGGTCAGCGCGATCGGGCCATCGATGGCGACGATCACCTCGGCCAGCGGCAGCCGATCCAGCGGGCGCAGCAGCCGGTAGCCGCCGCGGGCGCCGCGCAGCCCCTCCACGATGCCGGCCTGGGCCAGCATTTTCAGGACCTTGGCCACGGTGGGCTCGGCAATGCCGATGCCGGCGGCGAGGCCGGGGGCGGTTTGCACCCCATCCTCGGCCTCCAGGCGGCTCAGCACCACCACGGCATAGTCGGTGAATTTGGAAACCCGCAGCACGCGGTGGCTTTCCCATCCCGTCAAACTGGACCAATCCGGTCCGGATTGGAGATGCGCTCGCCCCCCCGACCTGTCAAGGCGCGCGGCTTGCCCGGATCGTCGCTGCGCCGCAGGATCGGCGCCCCGCCCGGACAGGAACCACCCGATGCCCCGCCTCACCGCCGATGACGGCGTCGCCCTGCACTATGAGGATGTCGGCCAGGGCCCGCCCATGGTCTTCGTGCATGAATATGCGGGCGACCATCGTGCTTGGGAACCGCAGCTGCGCTTCTTCGCCCGCCGGTATCGCTGCATCGCCTTCGCGGCGCGGGGCTACCCGCCATCCGACGTGCCGGCAGACGCCGCGCAGTACAGCCAGGAACGGGCGGCGGATGATATTGCCGCGGTGATCCAGGGGCTTGGCCTGGCGCCGGCCCATGTGGTGGGCCTGTCGATGGGGGGCTTTGCCACGCTGCATCTGGGCCTGCGCCACCCGCTTCTGGCGCGCAGCCTGGTGGCGGCCGGCGTCGGCTATGGTGCCGCCCCCGGCAAGACCGCGCAATTCCACGCCGAGACCGATGCCGCCATCGCCCGCATCCGCGCCGAGGGCATGGACCGCTTCGGCCTGACCTACAGCCGCGGCCCGACCCGCCTGATCTTCGAGCAGAAGGACCCGCGCGGCTATGCCGAATTCCAGGCGCAGCTCTGCGAGCATTCCACCGAGGGCGCGGCGCTGACCATGATGGGCGTGCAGCGCCGCCGCCCCAACCTGTTCGACCTGCAGGATGGCTTCGCGCGCATGACAATCCCCACCTTCATCATCGCCGGCGATGAGGATGACCCGACGCTGGAGGCCAGCCTCTACCTGAAGCGCACCATCGCCAGCAGCGCCCTGCTGGTGATGCCGAAATGCGGCCACACCATGAACCTGGAGGATCCGGACGCCTTCAACCGCGCCGTGCTGGACTTCGTGACGCAGGTGGATGGCGGCACCTGGCGCAACCGGATCCCGGCCAGCCTGTCCGGCGGGATCATCGCCGCCAAGCCGGACTGAAGGGCGCGCCGCGCCCATTGCGCAGTGCAGCAAGGCCGGCTTTGCTGCGCGGGAACCTTTGCCGCACGGAACCCCGGATGGACCTCGCCTACCTGGCCGAATGGGCCAATCTGCTGCTGCGCTGGCTGCATGTGATCGCGGGCATCGCCTGGATCGGCACCAGCTTCTACTTCATCGGGCTCGACAATCAGCTCGACCCGCCGCGCGACGGCAATCCGCGCGTCAAGGGCGAGCAATGGTCCATCCATGGCGGCGGCTTCTACCACAAGCAGAAATACACGCTGGCGCCGGCCGTGCTGCCCGAGAAGCTGCACTGGTTCAAATGGGAAGCCTATTGGACCTGGCTCAGCGGCTTCGCGCTTTTCGTGCTGATCTATTGGGGCAGCGCGTCCACCTATCTGGTCGATCCTGCGGTCATGGATCTCTCGCCCGGCACGGCGGTGGTGATTTCGGCGGTGATGCTGGTGTCCGGCTGGGTGATCTATGACCTGGCCTGCCGGTCGGCGCTGGCGAAGAATGAGAATGCGCTGCTGGGCGTGGCCGTCGGGCTGCTGGCGATCAGCGCCTTCATGGCCTGCAATGTCTTCTCGGGCCGCGGCGCCTTCCTGCAGGTGGGCGCCATGACGGGCACCATCATGGTCGCGAACGTCGCCATGGTGATCATCCCGGGCCAGCGGAAGATGGTGGCCGCCATGCAGGCCGGGCAGCTGCCCGACCCGAAATACGGGCCCTGGGGCAAGCAGCGCAGCGTCCACAACACTTACCTGACGCTGCCCGTCGTGTTCCTGATGCTGTCGCCGCACTATCCGATGACCTGGTCGGGCGACTGGAACTGGGTGGTGCTGCTGGCCATTACGCTGGCCGGCGCGCTGGTGCGGCAATTCTTCGTGGCTCGGCAATTCGGCCGCACGCCGCTGTGGCTGCCCGCCGGCGCCACCGCGGTGGTGGTGGCGCTCATGTTCCTGCTGGCGCCCGCGCGTGGCCCGCAGCTGGCCGGCGTCGAGGTGCCGAGCATGGAACAGGTGCACGCCATCGCCGCCGCCCGCTGCGCGAGCTGCCACGCCGCGCGCCCGACGGATGAGGCCTTCGCCGCCCCGCCCAAGGGCGTGATGCTGGAAACCCCCCAGCAGATCCGCCGCTGGGCCGCCGCCATCCGCCAGCAGGTCGCCACCGAGGCGATGCCGCCCGGCAATGTGACCGAGATCACCGCCGCGGAACGCGCGCAGCTTCTGGCCTGGGTGGCGGCCGGGGCGCCGGCCCAATGAAGCCCTCGGCCCTGACCACCCATGTGCTGGACACGGTCCGCGGCGGTCCCGCAATTGGCGTGCGGATCGAGCTGCTGCGCCTGGACCCCGAGGGGCCGGTGGTGGTGGCCGATACCGTCACCAATGCGGATGGCCGCACGGATGCGCCGCTGCTCTCACCGGCCACCTTCCGCGCCGGGGTCTATGAGCTGCGCTTCCATGTCGGCGCGCATTTCGGTGGCGCCGGGTTCCTGGATCTGGTGCCGATCCGGGTGACGCTGGCGGCCGGGCAGGGGCACTATCATGTGCCGCTGCTCTGCTCGCCCTGGGCCTATTCCACCTATCGCGGTAGTTGAGCCTATTCGGCGGCGCGCAGGCCGCTGCTCTCGACCAGGGCGCGGAACTTGGCGCTCTCGGCCTGGGTGAAGGCGGTGAAGGCGGCGCGGTCGCGGAGCCGGATCGGCTGATTCACCCGGGCAAACCCTTCCACCACCTGCGGCGTCTGCATGGTGCGCAGGCAGGCCGCTTCCAGCCGGGCCAGCACGGGCTCGGGCGTGCCGGCGGGGGCGTAGAGGCCCGACCAGATGGAATAGACAATGTCATGCCCCGCCGCCCGCGCCGTGGGCAGGTCCGGGAAATCGGCCAGCTTCTGCTCGGTGAAGCTGGCGATCGGGTGCAGCCCATATTGCCGGATCAGCGGCGTCTGGTCGGCGAACAGCTGGATCTGGTTCTGCTGGAAGGCCAGCATCACGTCGCCCGAGCCGCGGAAGGGCACATGGTTCAGGCTGACGCCCGCCTGCTGCGCCAGCGCCACCATGACGATATGCGGGATGGTGCCCGCGCCGGTGGAGGCGAAGGGCACCTCGCCGGGCCTGGCGCGGGCGGTGGCGATCAGGTCGGCCAGGGTGCGGAAGGGGCTGTTGGCCGGGGTCATCAGCACCACGGGGCTGTCCGCCACCTGGCAGATCGGGGCCAGGCTTTCGACGCGATAGGGCAGGTCGCGCCGGAAGTGCGGCTGGATCACCACCGGGCCGGCGGGCGTCAGCAGCAGCGTATTGCCGTCCGGCCGGGCGCGGACCACGGCATTGGCGCCGATGGTGCCGGCCGCGCCGCCCAGATTCTGGATGACCAGCGGCGTGCCGAGCGCCTCGGCCAGCACCGGCTGCATGATCCGCCCGATAATGTCGGACGCGCCGGCGGCCGGGAAACCGATCACCAGCGTGGTTTGCGCCGCGGCCCCGCCCGCCATGCCAAAGCCAAGCGCCGCCGCAGCCAGAAGCCCCCGCAATCCGCGCATCACCCGTTCTCCTCCACCGCCCGGGTCTGTCTTGCCCGGCCTTGGCCGACAGGATAGCGATCGGGGTGGCAGCGCGTCCATCGCGCTCGGGGGGAGCAGAAGATGGGCATGAAGGTCGCGATCATCGGCGCGGGCACCATGGGGCATGCGCTGGCCCTGGTCTTTGCCCTTGGCGGGCATGAGGTGCGGCTGACGGACAGCTCCATGGCCATGCTGGACAAGGCGGGCGGGCTGATGGAGACGGCGCTCGCCACGCTGGTCGCCGCCGATGAGGCCGACTCCACGCACGACGCCGCCTGGCTGCACAGCCGCATTACCCGCCTGCCCAACCTGGCCGAGACGGTGGAGCAGGCCGACCTGGTCCTGGAAGCCATCATCGAGAAGCCCGACGCCAAGCGCACCCTGTTCGCCGCCATCGACGCCGCGGCGCCGGCCGCCGCGATCATCGCCAGCAACACCAGCTACCTCGACCCCTTTCCGCTGATCCCGGCGCGCCGCCAGCCCTTTGCCGCGATCATGCACTGGTACACGCCGCCCTATCTGGTCGACCTGGTGGATATCGCGCCGGGGCCCGAGACCGATCCGCGCGTGATCATCACGCTGCGCGACCTGGCCGAGGCCATGGGCAAGGCGCCCGTGGTGCTGCGCCGCTTCATCCCGGGCTATGTCGCCAACCGCATCCAGTCGGCGATGAACATGGAAGTCCAGAAGCTGCTGGATGAGGGCTATGCCACCGCCGAGGAAATCGACACCGCCATCATCGAGGGCATCGCGCTGCGCCTGCCCATCCTGGGCGCGCTGGCCAAGGATGATTTCACCGGCCTGGCCTTCCGGCAGCAGAGCCTGGTGAACCGCATGTACGAACCGCCCGCGGTCACCACCCAGTCACCCACGCTCGACCGGCTGGTGGCCGAGGGACGCAGCGGCGTGATGGCCGGCGCCGGGCATTATGATTGGAACGCTTCGCCGGCCGAGCTTTTCGCCGAGCGCGACCGGCGCCTGCTGGCGTTGAAGCGCGCGCTGCGGGGCATTGGCAGCATGGCAGGGCAGGGGCGGAAGGCATGATCACCTACGATTTTCGGGGCAAGGCGGCGCTGGTCACCGGCGCGGCATCGGGCATTGGGCTGGCCACCGCCACGCTGCTGGCGCAATCCGGCTGCGCGGTGGCGATCAACCATCTGGTGGGCGATGCGCGCGGCGCCGAGGCGGTGGCGGCGCTGCGCGGGCGCACCCAGGCGCCGGTCATCGCCTCCCCCGGCAGCGTGGCCGACCCGGCCGAGGCCGCTTCGATGGTGGCGAAGGCCGCGGCCGAGCTCGGCCGGCTGGACTATCTGGTGAACAATGCCGGCACGCCCGGCACCGGCGCCGCCATTCCGCCCACCGACTATGACCGCATCACCGAGGAACTGTGGGATGCGGTGGTGGAGGTGAATTTGAAGGGCGTGTTCCGCTGCGCCCGCGCCGCCGCGCCGCACCTGAAGGCCAGCGGGGGGGCGATGGTGAACATCGCCTCCATCGCCGGGATCAATTCAGCCGGCTCCTCGATGGCCTATGGGGCGACCAAGGCCGGGGTGATCAGCCTGACGAAGAACCTGGCGCGCGGCCTGGCGCCGGAGGTGCGGGTGAATGCCGTGGCGCCCGGCGCGGTGGACTCCAGCTGGGCCATCGCCTGGACCGAGGAGCAGCGGCGATCCTCGATCGAGGGTGCGCTGCTGAAGCGCCGCTGCACGCCGGAGGATCTGGCGGAGGTGATCGTGTTCCTGCTGGCCGGGGCGGGGATGGTGACGGGGCAGACGATCGTGGTGGATGGGGGGCTGACGGTGTGACCCTCAGCTGAGGTCGACCACCAGCGGCGTATGGTCGCTCGGCCCCTCCTCCGCCCGCGGCGCCACATCCACCCGCGCCGCCCGCAGCCGTTCCGCCAATTCCGGGCTCAGCAGCGCATGGTCGATGCGCAGCCCGGCATTGCGCTCAAAGGCCGAGCCATAATCCCAATAGGTATAGACCCGCTCCCCCGGATGCAGCGCCCGCAGCGCATCCGTCAGGCCGAGATGCTCCAGCGCCCGCCAGGCGGCGCGGGTTTCAGGCCGCACCAGCGCGTCGGTCGGCGGCAGGGCGCCGGGTGCCAGGTCGAGCGCGGTCGGGCAGACATTGAAGTCGCCGAGCAGCGCCAGCGGCAGGAAGGCATCCAGCCGCGCGGCCGCCAGCGCCCGCAGCCGCGCCATCCAGGCCAGCTTGTAGGCATAGCCTTCCTCGCCGCCGGAATTGCCGTTCGGCAGGTACAGGCCACCGACGCGCATCCCCGCCGCCGCCACCTCGACGTAGCGCGCCTGCGTATCCTCAGGCGCGCCGGGCAGATGCTCCAGCACAATATCAAACGGCACGCGGCCCAGCACCGCCACGCCGTTGCGGCCGCCCTGCTGGCCCACGGCATGCACGCGATAGCCGGTGTCGGCGAATTCCAGCGCCGGGAATTCCTCGGTCCGGCACTTCAATTCCTGCAGGAACAGCAAATCCGGCTGCTCGCGCGCCAGGAAGCGCAGGATGTGCGGCGCGCGCTTGCGCACGGAATTCACGTTGAAGCTGGCGAGGCGGATCATGCCGCCCAACCTGCCGGCTGAGGAAGCGCTTGGCAACGCGGCCGGGCGCGGCGCGCCGCCAAGCGATGCCTCACGCGATCACCACGATCTCCCCGGCGCCCAGCGTGGTCAGCCCGACCAGGGTCACCAGCAGCGTGGCAGCCTCGGCGCCGGTGCCATCCGCATCCCACCACAGTGCCGACGCATCGGTGTCGAAGATGAATTGCCCGGTTCCGGCGGGGGCACCCGCAAGGCCGGTGAGGTTTTCGAGATAGCGCCCACCGGCCGCCAGATCCATGCCCGCCGCGAGCAGCCCGCCAAAGCCCAGCGCCGAGACCTCGATCCGGTCCTCCGCCGCGACATAGAACAGGATCCGGTCGGCACCCTCGGCGGCGGCGCCGAAGCGGAAGGCATCGGCGCCGGCTTCGCCCACCAGCGTGTCGAACCCCGCTTCGCCCAGCAGCGTGTCATCGCCATCGCCGCCGCGCAGCACATCCGCGCCGAGCCCACCGGACAGCAGGTTGGCGCCCGCATTGCCCTCCATCCGGTTGTCGAGCGCATTGCCGGTCCCCCTCAGGGCCGCCGCGCCGGTCAGCAGCAGCGCGTCGATCCCATCGGCCAGCGTGGCGTCAAGGCTCGCCCGCAGCGTGTCGGCGCCGCCCGCATCCAGCACCAGGTCGCCCGCATCGTCCACCACGTAGAGATCGTCGCCCAGGCCACCCGCCAGGCTGTCCGCGCCGGTGCCGCCTGCCAGCGTATCGGCGCCGATCCCGCCCAGCAGCGTGTCGGCGCCGCCCGCCCCGTTCAGGTAGCTGGCGATGGCATTCCCCTCGATCAGGTTGGCCAGCCCATTGCCGGTGCCGGCATCGGCCGCGCCGGTCAGCACCAGCGCCTCGACGAAGCTGCCGAGCGACAGGTTGACCGACGACTCGATCGTGTCGGCGCCGCCGCCGGCCGCTTCCAGCACCAGGTCGGTGGTGGCATCGACCTGGTACCAATCATTGCCCGTGCCGCCCACCAGGCTGTCCGCGCCGGCGCCGCCATCCAGCGTGTCCGCGCCAGCGCCGCCCGCCAGCGTATCCTGCCCCTCCAGCCCGGCCAGCGCATTGGCGCCGCCCGTGCCGAGGATCAGATTGTCGGACTCATTGCCCGTGCCGGCCAGGTCGCCCGCGCCGGTCAGCAGCAGCGTCTCGATACCGGCAGCCAGCACCAGGTCGAAGCCGGCCGAGACGGTGTCGGCGCCGTCGCCGGCCGCCTCGGTCACCTGGTCGGTCGCATCCTCCAGCAGGAACAAATCATCGCCGGCGCCGCCCTCCAGGCTGTCGGCGCCGAGCCCCCCCTCCAGCGTGTCGGCGCCCGCGCCGCCGCGCAGCACATCGTCGCCCGCCAGGCCCGCCAGCCGGTTGGCCCCGTCATTGCCCTCGATCAGATTGTCCAGGCCATTGCCGGTGCCCGTCAGGGCGGCACCGGTCAGCACCAGCGCTTCGACCTCGGCGCCCAGTAGCTGGTCGATCGCCGCGAAGAGGGTATCCGCACCCTCGCCTGCGAGTTCGAGGACGCTATCGCCCGCGGCCTCGACCCGGAAGATATCGTCGCCCGCGCCGCCCACCATCAGGTCGGCGCCGGCCCCGCCATCCAGCTCATCACGGCCGAGCCCGCCCGTCAGCGTGTCGGCGCCATCCAGGCCGCGCAGCGTGCTGCCGATATCGTTGGCCAGCAGCCGGTTGGCGCCGTCATTGCCGGTGCCGAGCATGGCCGCGCCGGTCAGGACCAGCAGCTCGATATTGGCCGGCAGGCTGACATCCACGGTGGAAATCAGCGTGTCCGCGCCGCCCACCACCATCTCCAGGATCTCGTCGCCGGCATCGTCCATCAGATACAGGTCGTTGCCGCCGCCGCCGGCCAGGCTGTCCGCGTCGGCGCCGCCGTCCAGCGTATCCGCCCCATCGCCGCCGGCCAGCGTATCCGCGCCCGCGAGCCCGGACAAAGCGTTGGCCCCCGCATTGCCATCCAGCCGGTTGGCCAGCGCATTGCCGGTGCCCGACAGGCCGAGCGTGCCGGTCAGCACCAGCTGCTCCAGATTGTCGGCCAGCACCGCGTCGAAGCCGGCATGCACCGTGTCCAGCCCGCCCGCATCCAGCACCTCGTCCCCGACATCATCGAGGATGTACAGGTCGCGGCCGGTGCCGCCCGACAGGCTGTCCGCACCGGTGCCGCCGATCAGCGTATCGGCGCCGGCGCCGCCGGCCAGCGTATCCACCCCGGCCGCGCCATCCAGCAGCACGCCGCCATCATGCCCCAGCAGCAGGTTGGCCAGCACATTGCCGGTGCCGCGCGACGCCGCGCCGGTCAGCAGCAGCGCGTCCAGCTCGCTGCCCAGGATCCAGTCCGTGCTGGCGATGACCGTGTCGGCGCCGCCGCCAGCGGCTTCCCGCAGCGCGTCGCCAACGCTGTCCACCAGGTAGAGATCATCGCCCGCCCCGCCGCCCAGGCTGTCCGCGCCGGTCCCGCCATCCAGCGTGTCGGCGCCGGCGCCGCCGGCCAGCGTATCCGCGCCCGCCTCGCCCAGCAGCAGGTTGGCGCCGGCATTGCCGTCGATGCGATTATTCGCCGCATCGCCGGTGCCGGCCAGGTTGGCGGTGCCGCCCAGCACCAGCCGTTCCACTTCGGCGGCGATGGTGGCGTCGATCAGCGCGGTCATCGTATCGGCGCCGCCGCCGGCCAGTTCCACCACCACATCGCCGGCATCGTCCACCAGGTAGCGGTCATTACCCTCGTTGCCCGCCAACAGGTCGGCGCCGAAGCCGCCATCCAGCGTGTCGGCACCCGCCCCGCCCGCCAGCGTATCCGCGCCGCCGAAGCCCGACAGCGCGTTCAGGCCCGCATTGCCCTCGATCCGGTTCGCCAGCTCGTTGCCGCGGCCGGTCAGGTTCGCCGCGCCGGCCAGCAGCAGCGCCTCGATCTCCGCCGCGAGCGTCAGGCTGACGCTGGCGATCACCGTGTCGGCCCCGCCACCGGCTGCCTCGGTCACCCCATCGCCGACATCGTCCACCAGATACGCATCATCGCCGGCGCCGCCGCTCATCTGGTCACGGCCGAGGCCGCCATCCAGCGTGTCCGCGCCGTCGCCGCCGACCAGCACGTCGGCGCCCGCCAGACCCGCCAGCGCATTGTCGCCCGCATTGCCATCGATCCGGTTGGCCAGCGCATTGCCGGTGCCGGCAAGGTTGGCGCCGGTGGCCAGCACCAGATCCTCGACCTCCGCCGCCAGCACATGGTCCAGGTTGGCCGAGACCTTGTCCCGGCCGCCGCCGGCCAACTCCACCACCACATCGCCAGCCTCGTCGACGATGTAGAGGTCCGCGCCCAGCCCGCCTTCCATCCGGTCGGCGCCCAGCCCGCCATCCACCGTGTCATTCCCGGCGCCCGCCACCAGCGTGTCCGCGCCATCCAGGCCCGCCAGCAGGTTGGTCCCGTCATTGCCCAGGATGCGGTTGCCCAGCGCATTGCCGGTGCCGGCCAGGTTGCCGGTGCCGGTCAGCACCAGCACCTCCACCTCGGCGCCGAGCGTATAGGCCACCGATGCCGAGACGGTGTCGGCCCCGCCCCCGGCCAGCTCGATCGCCTGGTCGCCGACATCGTCCGCCACGAAGGCATCGTCGCCGCCGCCGCCCTCAAGCTGATCCGCCCCGGTCCCGCCATCCAGCGAATCCGCCCCGGCCCCGCCCCGCAGCGTGTCGCCATCGGCGCCGCCGGACAGAAGGTTGCCGAGATCATTGGCGACCAGCAGGTTGGCCAGGCCGTTGCCGGTGCCGGTGGTGGCGCCGCCGGTCAGCAGCAGCGCCTCGACATTCGCCGCCAGCACATGGTCCAGGCTGGCCCGCACCGTGTCGGCGCCGGCGCCCGCGGCTTCCACCACGCGATCGCCGGTGGAATCGAGCAGGTACAGATCATCGCCGGTGCCGCCGGCCAGGCTGTCCGCCCCGGTTCCGCCATCGAGCGTATCGGCGTCGGCCCCGGCCACGATCGTGTCATTGCCCTCGAGCCCGGCCAGCAGCTGCGCACCGGCCCCGGCGCTGATCCGGTTGGCCAGCACATTGCCGGTCCCGAGCGTGGCGGCGCCGGTGAGCGCCAGCCCCTCGATTTGGGCCATGAGGGTGAGGTCGAGCGCCGAGGACACCGTATCGGCGCCACCGCCGGCCAATTCGGTCACCACATCGCCCAGCTGATCCAGCAGATACAGATCGTTCCCGGCGCCGCCGGCCGCGGTGTCCGCCCCGGTGCCACCATCCAGCGTATCGGCGCCAGCGCCGCCCAGCAGCGTGTCCGCGCCGGCGCCGCCATCCAGCGCATTGCCGGCCGCGTTGGCGACCAGGCGGTTGGCCAGCGCATTGCCGGTGCCCGCCCGGGCGGCGCCCACCAGCACCAGCGTCTCGACCTGGTCGGCCAGCACCGTGTCGACGCTGGCGCGCACCGTATCGGCGCCGCCACCGGCGGCTTCCAGCACCAGGTCGCCGGCATCGTCGATCAGGTACAGGTCGCTGCCCGCCCCGCCGGCCAGGCTGTCCGCGCCGCTGCCGCCATCGAGCGTATCGGCCCCCGCCGCGCCGTCCAGCGTGTCGCCGCCATCAAGGCCGGCCAGCAGGTTGGCGCCGGCATTGCCGTCGATCGCATTGTCCAGCTCATTGCCGGTGCCGCCCAGATTGCCGGCGCCGAGCAGGACCAGCCGTTCCACCCCGGCCGACAGCGTGGTGCTGACCGCGGCGCTGACCGTGTCGGCACCCTCATTCTCCAGTTCGATCACCTGGTCGGTCGTGGCATCCAGCAGATAGGCATCGTCGCCGGCGCCACCCGCCATCGTGTCGGCGCCGAGTTCGCCGACCAGCGTATCGGCGCCCTCGCCGCCATTCAGCTCGTCATCGCCATCGCCGCCCAGCAGCGTGTCCGCGCCGTCCAGGCCCGCCAGCACATTGCCGCCTGCATTGCCGGTGATGCGGTTGGCCAGATCATTGCCGGTGCCGCGCGTGGCGCCGCTGCCGGTCAGCACCAGCATCTCGATCTGCTCGCCGAGCGTGAAGTCGGCCGCCGCCAGCACCGTGTCGGCACCCTCATTCGCGGCTTCCACCGCCACATCGGCGGCGCTGTCCACGATGTGGAGATCGTCGCCCGCGCCGCCCTCGCTGGTGTCCTGGCCGGCCCCGCCGGTCAGCGTATCGGCGCCGTCCAGCCCTTGCAGCAGGTTCTGGCCGGCATTGCCGTCGATGCGATTGTCGCCGGCATTGCCGGTGCCGCGAATGTCGCCCGTGCCGGCGAGCAGCAGCGTCTCGAATTCAGGATCGAGCGTGGCGTCCAAGCTGGCCAGCAGCGTGTCGGCGCCGCTGCCGCCCACTTCGCCGACCAGGTCGCCGGCGTCGTCCAGCACATAGAGGTCATTGCCGGCGCCGCCATGCAGCCGGTCCGCGCCGGTGCCGCCATCCAGCGTATCGGCGCCGGCGCCGCCCACCAGCGTATCCGCGCCCGCCAGCCCGGCCAGCGCATTGTTGCCGGCATTGCCGGTGATCTCGTTCGCCAGCGCATTGCCGGTGCCGGCGAGGTTGGCGGCGCCGGTCAGCAGCAGCGCCTCGATATCATCCCACAGCGCCACGCCGACGCTGGCGCTGACCGTGTCGGTCCCGCCATCGGCGGCTTCGACCGCCAGGTCCAGCGCGGAGTCCAGCAGGTGCAGATCGTCGCCCGCCCCGCCCACGCTGGTGTCCGCGCCGGTGCTGCCCACCAGCGTGTCCGCGCCATCCAGGCCCGACAGCAGGTTGGCCGCGCCATTGCCATCGATGCGGTTGCCGAGCCCATTGCCGGTGCCCGACACCGCGCCAGGGTTCAGGCGCAGATTTTCCACATGGTCGGACAAAGTGGTATCGACCGAGGCGATCACCGTGTCGCTGCCCGCATCGGCCAGTTCCACCACCACATCGCCGGTGGCGTCGAGGATGAACAGGTCATTGCCCATCCCACCTTCGAGCAGATCCGCCTCGGTGCCAGCGTTCAGCGTGTCGGCGCTATTGCCGCCGATCAGCGTGTCGCGACCGGCGCCGCCATAGAGGATGCTGGCCAGGGCCAGGTTGCCGCGCAGCAGATTGTCGGCGGTATTGCCGGTGGCAACGGTGCCGGCGCCGACCAGCGCCAGATCCTCGATCGTGGTGCCGAGCGTGAAGCTGATGGCGCTGATCACCGCGTCGCGGCCGTCGGTGCCAAGCTCTCGGATCATGTCGCCGGCGCTGTCCACGACGTACAGGTCGCCGCCCGCGCCGCCGACCAGCGAATCCGCCCCCAGGCCGCCATCCAGCGTGTCGCCGCCATCGCCGCCGACCAGGGTGTTGGCCAGGCCGTTGCCGGTCAGCGCCAGCCCGGCCGCCCCCGCGGCCACCAGCGCCTCGACCTGGTCGGACAGGGCATGGTCGATCGAGGCGATGACCGTGTCCGCGCCGCCGCCCGCCGCTTCGACCACCTGGTCGCCGGGCGTGTCGACCATGTAGCGGTCGGCGCCGCCAAAGCCCACCAGCGTATCGCCTTGCGCATGCTGGCTGCCGGCCATCGTATCCCCGAGGTCGGTGCCGAGTTCGAGCTGGTTGGACAGGCTGGCATTGCCCGCCGCGTCGGTCGCGCGGGCGCGGACCAGGTGCGTGCCCTGCGCCCCCGGCAGGGTGACGGCCAGCGACCAGAGCCCGCCGGGATCGGCCACCACGCTGCCCAGTTCCTCGGCGCCATCGACCAGGGTGACAAGCGCGCCGGCTTCCGCCGTGCCGCTGAAGCTCTGGGCGCGCTGGTCCTCGGGCACGCCCGGCGCGTTCGGCAAGCCGGCGGTCAGGATGGCGACCGGAGGTGGCGTCAGGTCCAGGATCAGGTCGACCGCCGCGCTGACGCCCTGGTTGCCGGCCACGTCCGTCTGCCGCGCCTGGATGCTGTGCACGCCTTCCCCGGTGAGGAGCACGGGCACCACCCAGGCGCCCGCCGCATTCGCCATGGCGCTGCCGAGCAGCGTCGCGCCCTCATAGACCTCGACCAGGCGATTGGCTTCGCCCTGGCCGGAGATGGCGCGGGCGGGGGTGTTGAAGGGCGGCACCGGATCGATGGTCACCGCGGGTGCGATGGTGTCGCGCGTGACGATCACGGTGTGCAGCGCGACGTTTCCATGCTCGTCGGTGGCGGCATAGACGAAATGGTTCTCGCCCTCATGCGGCAGGGTCACCGTGCGGGACCAGACATCCGCCGTCGCGGCGCTGTAGGCAACCTCGCCGAGCAAGGTCCCCTGCGCGGGATCGGCCCGCATGGGAAAGCGGTAAAGCGCCGGATCAAAATCGCCGGTCGCCTTCACGTAGAGCTTGCCCAACGGGGCGAAGGAGAGCTGGTCGCGGGCCACCAGCCCGTCCAGCCGCACCGACCCCTGGTTGGTCAGCGTGGCGGCGGCCGCGATCTGGCCGCCTTGCGGCGCCGTGGCATCGAAATCCGCGATCAGCAGCGTGCTGGTGCCGACATTGCCGGCCTGGTCCGACTGCCTTGCATACAGCCGATACTCCTCCCCCTCCGCGCCCGGGTCGGTGAGCGTGAGGTCGACGCTGAACCGGCCCATCGCATCCACCGCCCCGCTGCCCATCAGCGTCAGCGGGCCGAGATCGGGGCCGCCCGTGTCCACCTGCTGGCGGAAAACCTCCACGAGGCCGCCGCCGAATTCAGCCGTGCCGTTCACCGTCACGCTGCTGTCGTTGGTCGTGTTGTAGAACAGGTTCTGGTAGACGATGTCGGCCACCACGTCCGTGAAGGCGACGATGGGCGGCTTGATGTCATACTTGTAGACCAGAAGGGACGTCTCCTTCTGGTTGCCGGCACGGTCGGTCGCCACCGCGCTGACCCGGACGTCCGACTGGAGCGGATTGCCGGCGTCAAACAGCAGGTTGAAGTCGGTCACCGTCCAATTGCCGTCGGCATCCGCGCGGGTGCTGGCGGCGGTCTTGGTGGCCTCGTTCGTGGCCTGGGTGCGGATGGTGATGTCCGCGAAGGCCTCGGTGACGCCGGAGATGGTTTGGAACCTGCTCTTGGTGGTCAGCGGCGTGTGGCTGGTGACCGCCACATCCGGCGCATAGCGATCCACCACCACCAGCACCGGGTCGGCGGTGAAACTGTTGCCCGCCGGATCGCGCAGCACCAGGCGCAATTCGTGCAGCCCATCATAGTCGGACAAGGTGAAGACGGTGCCGTTCTGGCTGGTGTTGCCGTAGGTGAAGGTGAAGAAAATGTCGCTGGTGCTGATGAGCTCCGGGTCCGACAGTTGCACGCTCAGACGCGTGCTGCTGCCGTCCAGGATGCTGAAGGACGACCAGGGCTGCGCCTTGAACGTGACCACCTGGGCCAGGTCGCGCACATGGAGGGCGGTCGTGGTGGAAGCAAGGCGGTTCGATATTATTTCGATATAACCGCTCGGCGCCACGCTGTCGTAGCGGAAACCCAAGGATGGCGCGGCGGCGCTGTTGCCCACCGCGTCGGTTGCGGTGACGGTCACCGACTGCAAGCCCTGATAATCCTCGAAGGTGACCGGCATGATCCAGCTGCCATCGGTGCCGACCGTGCCGGTGCCCACCACGGTGCTGCTGCCATTGCGCGCCACCAGGCTTGCCCCTGCCTCGCCGGTGCCGGAAAGGGTGAAGGACAGGCTGGGCAGGTAGGGGTAGGGAAGCCTGTCCAAGGTCAGCGCCGTGCCGTCCGGCGTGCGCGCATCCAGGACGCTCAGCGCGGGCGGCGTCAGATCCACCCGGAAGGATACGGCGCCGAGGTCGGAACTGTTCCCCGCGGCATCGGTGATGGTGCCGGTCAGGGTTTGCGGCGATGCGGTCTCGCTGGCGGTGAAGTTCAGGCTCCAGGCGCCGCTGGTCGGCACATGGTTCTGGACCACCAGGTTGCCGCCGACCGTGAGCCTGACCAGCGCGCCTGCCTCGCCGGTGCCGGTCACCGTCTGGGTCACCAGCCGCGTCTCGCCGCCGGCCCAGGTCAGCGCGCCGACCGGCGCCACGGTATCGAAGGTATAGGTGATCAGCGGCGTCACCGCGGTGCCGTCCGCATCGGTGGTGCGGGCGCCCAGCCGGTAGTCGCCGTCGGTGGTGAAGGTCAGCCCATGGCCCCAGACGCCATTGCCATCGGCCACCACGGTGCCGATCGCCACATCGTTCTGGAACAACTGCACCGTGGCGTTCGGATTGGCCCGGCCAGCCAGCTGGTGCGTGGGATTGTTGGTCGCCACGCTCCGCGAGCTGATCTCGACATAGGGAAGCAGGGTGAAGCTGCCGCTGTCCGGCGCGGTGGTGCCGAAGCGGCGGGTGCCGGCGCTGGTGCCGTCGGTGATCCAGATCTGCGATTCATTACCGAAACGGAGCGCGAACAGCACGTCGCCATTGTCCAGCCGGACGAAATTCTCGGGGGTGCTGTTGGCGGTGCCCGGGACAATGTCCTTGAGCAGATAGGTGCCGAATGCCGTGCCGTCGGTGACGAACAACTCGCGGCCAACCTCCGCGCGCTGGGCCGAGAACACCACCAGGCCGGCATTGCCGACCCGGGTGAAGCCGGTGGGGTCGCTGCTGGGGATGCCGGGGTTGAGGTCAGCGATGAGGTGGCGACCGACCGGCGTGCCGTCGGTGACCCAAAGCTCGTTGCCGGTCGCATGCTCGTTGGCAGCGAACAGGGTTGCAATTGTCATGGTGATCCTTGCGCGGCGTTCCCCTGCGGCATCCTGCGCAGCATGTTGAAATTTTCATAAGTCGGTTGCCGCGCGACGATGCACGGAAAATTGACAGATGAACAAAAAATTAATTGCAAAAGACTGAATTTTGGACCGAACCACCGACCCGATGCGCCCACCGGCGGATGCGGCTGGCCCCCGCCGGGCGAGGGAGCCCAACGTCATCGGGAGGCACCCCGGCCCGGACGAGTCATGGGCGCAAATTCCTGGCGTTGCGTCCCCGGGGCGGGTGCCGGGGGGCGCCGCCCGCACCATCGGGTCACCCCCGATCAGTGTAATGCCAACGGTCGAATTGAACGACCTGCGGCCAGTGTCGCGCCGAAGGCGTGCCTTCGGCAGGACGCTGGCCGCCCGGCGCTTGAGGACGCAAGAAAGATACCAACGAGTCGCTGCAAGCGGCCGTTGGTATGTCCCGATGCCGTGCTCTCGCTCCAATGGTTTCTGGAGCAGGAAATCCGATCGGATGTTTCCATCCGATCAGACATCGCCCTATCGCGCGTGCAGCGCCCGCCAGATCGTCTCGGGCGTCGCGGGCATGTCGATATGCGTCACACCATCGGCGGCCAGCGCGTCCATGATGGCGTTCATCACGGCGGGCAGGCTGCCGGCGCAGCCGGCCTCGCCGCAACCCTTGGCCCCCAGCGGGTTGGTGGTGGCGGGCACCGCATGGTGGTCCACCGCAATCATCGGCACGTCGCTGGCGCGCGGCAGGGCGTAATCCATGAAGCTGCCGGTCGAGAGCTGGCCCTCCGGCGTATAGTGCACGCTCTCCATCAAGGCCTGGCCGATGCCCTGCGCGATGCCGCCATGCGCCTGCCCCGCCACCAGCAGCGGGTTCACCACCACGCCAAAGTCATTCATCGCGGTGTAGCGGACCACCTGTGTGATGCCGGTCTCGGGGTCGATCTCCACCTCGGCGACGTGGCAGCCATTGGGATAGGCTTGCGGCGCGGCGTCGAACACATGGGTCACGTCCAGGCTGTCGGGCACGTCGTCCGGCGTGGGCGCTGCGTTGAGCTTCGCCGCCAGGTCCATGATGCCGATCGCCCGGTCGGTGCCGGCCACCAGGAAGCGGCCCTCAGCGCCGCCATGCGGGTCATATTCAATGTCCGCGACCCCGGCCTCCAGCGCCCAGGCCGCGGCGGCGCGGCCCTTCTCGATCACCTTGTCGGCGGCTTCCACGATCGCGGCGCCGGACGCCATCAGCGACTTCGATCCGCCCGTGCCACCGCCGGCCACGAGTTCGTCGGAATCGCCCTGCAGCAGGCGCACCTGCGCGAAGGGAATGCCGAGCTTCTGGTGCAGCACCTGCGCGAAGGCGCTCCAATGCCCCTGCCCATAGTCCAGTGTGCCGGTGATGATGGTGACGGTGCCATCCTTCTCGAAGCGCAGCCCGCCCTGTTCCTTGGTGGGCGGCGCCGTGCATTCCAGGAAATTGCCGACCCCGAGGCCGCGCTTCAGGCCGCGCGCCGCGGACTCCGCGCGTCGGGCCGCGAACCCGGCCACATCCGCAACGTCCAGCGCCTTTTCCATCAGTCGCGTGAAATCGCCACTGTCATAGACGCTGCCGGACGCCGCGGCGTAGGGCATCGCATGCGGGGCGATGTGGTTGATGCGCCGGATCGCCAGCGAATCGAGCCCGGTCGCGCGCGCCGTCGCCTCGATCAGCCGCTCCATGAAGTAGTTGCCCTCCGGCCGGCCGGCGCCGCGATAGGCCGAGACAGGGGTGGTGTTGGTCACCATGCAGCGCGTGGTCACCTCGATCAGCGGCAGGGTGTAGTTGGACTGCACGTTCTTGACGAAGTTCGCCGTGCCGATCAGCGGCGCCACGGTGGAAAGGTAGGCGCCCATATTGGCGAAGGAGGTCAGGCGAACCGCCAGGAAGCGGCCTTCCGCGTCCAGCGCCAGCTCGGCCTGCACGGCATGGTCCCGCCCATGCTGGTCCGAGAGGAAGCTGCCCGAGCGCTCATCCGTCCACTTCACCGGCCGGCCGAGCGCGCGCGCCGCATGCAGCACGCAGAGATATTCCGGATAGGCATTGGCCTTCATCCCGAAGCTGCCGCCGACATTGCCGGTCAGGATGCGCAGCTGCGCTTCCGGCACGCGCAGCAGGTCGCGCGCCATCTGGCCGCGCAGGCCGAACACGCCCTGGCAGCCGACGCGCAGCACGAAGCGCCCCTCCTCGAAGCTGCCGATCGCCGCGCGCGGCTCCATGGCGGCGACGATGATGCGGTTGTTGCGGATGTCGAGGCGCGTGACATGGGCGGCCCGGCCGAAGGCCGCCGCGACGGCAGCGCTGTCGCCAAAGTGGAAATCCAGCACCTGGTTGCCCGGGATCGCGTCATACAGCAGCGGCGCGTCGGGCGCGGCGGCGGCTTCGGGGTCGGTTACGGCGGGCAGATCTTCGATGTCCGCGAACACCGCCTCGGCCGCGTCCTTCGCGCCGGCGCGGGTCTCGGCCACCACGAAGGCCAGCGGATCGCCCACGAAGCGCACCTTGTCGGTGGCCAGCGCCGGGCGTTCGGGGCTGCGCAGCGGCGTGCCGTCGCGGCTTTTCAGCGGCATGGCGCAGCGCATGGTGCCATAGCCCGCCGCCGCCAGGTCGGCGCCGGTCCACACGCCCAGCACGCCCGGCATCGCCCGCGCCGCCGATGTGTCGATGCCGCGGATCGTCCCATGCGCCACCGGGCTGCGCACCATCACCGCATAAAGCTGGCCGGGCAGGGACAAATCATCCGTGTAGCGGCCGCGGCCGGTCAGCAGCGTCGGGTCTTCCTGGCGCGGCACCGGCTGGCCGATGCCGAACTTCAGGCGCGTGGGGTCGAAGGGCAGTGTGTCGGGCATGGGTCGGGTCCAATAAGTTGCGTAGGATGTGGGGTGGGTGCTCAGCTTCGGAAGGTGGCCAGCCAGCCCGCCCAATCGGCATAGGCGCTGGCCGCGGTGAAGCGTGGCGCCCAGCCGAAATCGGCGGCGCGCGCCACGCCCATCACGCCGCGCGGGCGGGTTTCGTTCAGCCGGATGGTGGGTGCCTCGTCACGGCCGGCGGCGCGTACCTCGGCGCCGGGGAAGGGGGTGGCCAGGGCCTGCGCGGCGGCCAGCCAGTGCGGGGCGAAATCCCAGCCGGCACCAAGGTTCACCACCGGATGCGGCGGCGCCGGATGATCGGCCAGCGCCAGCAGCCCGGCCGCCAGGTCCCGGACATACAGCCAATCATAGGCGGCCAGTGGCGGCAGCAGCGCGGGCCGGCCCGCCGCCACCGCCTGCATCACGCCATGATGGGCCGAGAGCGTGTCGCGTAGCCCGGTATCATGTTCCCAGGGTCCGAAGGTGGCGCCGATGCGCGCCGCCACGGCCGACATGCCGAAGGCGCCCGCCAGCCGGAGCCCCGCCCGCTCCACCGCGAATTTCGTCACGCCATAGACCGTGATCGGCGCCACCGGCGTCGTCACCTCATCCAGGACCGGGTGGGTGAAGACAGCCTCGCCATAGACGGCGGCCGAAGAGGGCAGGATCACGCGCCGCACGCCCCCCGCATCGCGCGCGGCCTCCAGCGTCGCCACCACGGCGTTCAGGTTCACGTCGATGATGCTGTGCGGGTCCGCTGCCTCCCGCGCGGGGCCGGCGGTGATGGCGGCGAAGGGGAACAGCAGGTCGACCGGCTGGGCGCGGAACAGGGTGGCCAGCGCCGCGCGGTCCCGCACATCGCCCTGCGTCACCGTCAGCCGGCCGGGCAGGGTGGCGAAGTGGCGCGATGCCGCCGCGGGGGGCGCATCGCGGCCAAAAATCACCACCTGGTCGCCGCGCGCCAGCAGCGCCTCGGCCAGGTTCAGCCCCACGAAGCCGGCGCCGCCGGTAATCAAGGCCGTCCCCATGGCGCCCCTCCCTCTGGTTCAATCACGCCCAAGCGCGCAGAAGCCTTGCATGACACATGCCATTGCCATCGTCGGCGCCGGACCTGCCGGGCTGATCGCCGCCGAGCACCTGGCTGAGGCCGGCCACGCCCTGACCATCTTCGACCAGATGCCAAGTGCCGCGCGCAAATTCCTGCTGGCCGGCCGCGGCGGGCTCAACCTGACCCATGGCGAGGCGCTGGAGATTTTCCTCACGCGCTACACGCCCCCGGCCCCCGACCTGCTGGCGGCGATCCGCGCCTTCCCGCCCGCATCGCTGATCGCCTGGGCCGAGGCGTTGGGCCAGCCCTGCTTTACCGGCAGCAGCGGGCGCGTGTTTCCGCGCGCCATGAAGGCGAGCCCGCTGCTGCGCGCCTGGTTGGCCCGGCTCGGCGGGCTCGGTGTGGCGCTGCGCCCGCGCCATCGCTGGATCGGCATGGGCGCCACCGGCCCGCGCTTCGCCACGCCGGCCGGCGAGGTGGAGCACCCGGCCGCCGCCACGCTGCTGGCCATGGGCGGGGCTTCCTGGCCGCGGATGGGCAGCGACGGCGCCTGGGCCGCGCATCTGCCCGGCGTGCCGATCACGCCCTTCGCACCCAGCAATGCTGGCCTGGCCATCGCCTGGCCCGAGAATGTCGCCCGCTTCGCCGGCACGCCGCTGAAGCGCATCGCCCTGACGGTCGGCGCCGAGACGCGGCGCGGCGAATTGATGCTGACCGCAACGGGGCTTGAGGGCGGCGTTGCCTACAGCTTCGCCCCGCAGCTGCGCGCGGGCGAGAGGGTGACGCTCGACCTGCGCCCCGACCTGGACGCGGCCGAGGTAGCGTCCCGCCTCGCCGCCCGGCCGCGCAGCGATTCGCAGGCCAACCGGCTGCGCAAGGCGCTGGGCCTGCCGCCGGTGGCGCTGGCGCTGCTGCGCATGGCGCCCGATCCGGCGGCGGCGGTGAAGGCGCTGCCCTTGCCGGTCACCGGGCTCATGGGTCTGGATCGCGCCATCTCCTCGGCCGGCGGCGTGGCGTGGGACGCGCTGGACCGCCATTTCATGCTGCGCGCCCATCCCGGCCTGTTCCTGGCCGGCGAGATGCTGGATTGGGAAGCGCCGACCGGCGGCTATCTGCTGCAAGGCTGCTTTGCCACGGGCGTCGCCGCCGCCGCCGGAATCACCCGCTTCCTCAATTGAGCCGCTGGCGGAGATCTTCCAGCAGCCCCCGCACCCGGCTGCTTTGCGGCCCGTCCGGGGCCAGGGCCAGGAAGCGTTCCAGCGCCTCGATCGCGGCGCCGATCTCATCCAGCCTTTGGTGCATCAGCCCGGCTTCGCGCCACAGGCTGGCGGCGTCGGGGGCGAAGCGCAGCATGTCGCGCGTGCAGGCCAGCGCGCCGGGCAGGTCGCCCGCCCGCAGGCGGCGCACCTTGATGTTGTTCTGCAGGCGCAGCAGTACCGCGCGCTTGCCCATCGGCGCCAGCGTATCGGGGCCGAGTTCCGCCTGGTCGCCGACAAAGCGCTTCAGCAGTGTCCGCAGCGCCCGCGCGTCCAGCCCCTCGCCCCCCGCGAAGACGTCCACCACCACCTGGCCGCGCCCGGCCAGCGCCAGCAGGAAATGGCCGGGGAAATCCACCCCATGCGCTTCCCAGCCCGCGGCCTCGGCAGCGTGCAGCCACAGCACGCCGAGCGCCACGGGCAGGCCCCGGCGGCGTTCGATCACCCGCACCAGATTGGCGTTGGCGACATCCTCATAGGTGTCGGAATCGCCCGCATAGCCGAAGCGGCCATGCAGCAGCTCGGCCAGCACGGCGCGGCGCCGCGCGACATTGCCGGCATCGGCTTCCGGATCACCCGCGGCGGCGGCGACGGCGGCGCGGGCCAGGTCGCTCAGATGGCGCTCGGCGGCGGCGGCATCGGCACCGGGCGTATCGATGCGCGCCAGCTGCAGCGCGGTGGCGGCAATGTCCAGCTCGCCATCCGGCAGGGTGCCGGCGGCCTCCAGGGCCGATCGGGCAGCGCGCGCATCACTCATGCGCCAAGCCTCCGCCGTGCCGCGACGTGGGTCAAGGCAGGGGGGGGGTCAAGGCGCGGCGGCCACCATCCGGCCGAGCGGCCGGCCGGCGAACAGATGCACATGGTAATGCGGCACTTCCTGCCCGGCATCGACGCCCATGTTGGACAGCAGGCGATAGCCCGCTTCCTCCAGCCCCATCTCGCGCGCCACCTGCCCGACCAGTCGCCAGAAGCCCGCGATCTCGGCCTCGCTGGCCGTCGCGCAGAAATCCGCCGAGGAGACGTAGGGGCCCTTCGGGATCACCAGCACATGCACGGGCGCCTGGGGGTTGATGTCGTGGAAGGCCAGCGCATGGTCGTTTTCCGCCACGCGGCGGGACGGAATCTCGCCGCGCAGGATGCGGGCGAAGATGTTGGCGGAATCATAGGGCGGCAGGCCGGAGACGGGCATGGCGCGGGCTCTCCTTCAGGGCAGCTTGGTGGTGCGGGCGGCGCGGATCAGCGGCTTCGGCCGCGCCGCCTTTTCGGCGATGCCGGAAATGCCTTGGCGGCGCGCCAATTCGGTCCAGACCTCCTCCGGCTTGATGCCGGCATCCACCCAGAGAACGACCAGGTGATAGAGCAGGTCGGCGCTTTCCAGCACGGTGTTGCCGCGATGGCCGAGCGTCGCCTCGATGACGCATTCCACCGCCTCCTCGCCCAGCTTCTGGGCGACCTTGGCGGTGCCGCGCGCCATCAGCCGGGCGGAGTGCGAGTGATCGACATCGCCGGCCAGGCGCCGCTGCTCCACCGTCTGCCAGAGCTGGTCCAGGATCTCGGCGCCGGTCGGCGGCGGCGCATAGGCCGACAGCGCACCGCGCCCGGCCTTCAGCGCCTTGGGTGGCGAGGTTTCAGCCGGGGGCGGGAGACTCTCCGGCAGGGGGACGGCGGCGGCCTTCTTCTTCTTGCCAGCCGGGGTCTTCGCCGCCTTGCCCATCAGCCCACCTCGTCGATCGGTCGGATCGGCAGGCCGGCCGCGGCCAGCGCCCGCTTGGCGTCGGCGATGCGCATCTGCCCGTAATGGAACACGCTGGCGGCCAGCAGCCCGGTGGCCCCGGCCGCCGCCCCCGCCACGAAATCCGCCACCTGGCCGACCCCGCCCGAGGCCACGATCGGCAGGCGGATGGCCGCGCGGACGGCGCGCAACAGGTCGAGGTCAAAGCCCTGGCCGGTGCCGTCGCGGTCCATGGAGGTCAGCAGGATCTCGCCCGCGCCGCGGGCCGCGGCTTCCCGCGCCCAGGCGATGGCGTCGAGCCCGGTCGGGCGGCGGCCGCCATGGGTGAACACCTCGAACCCGCCCGCCGCCGTGCGGCGCGCATCGATCGCGACGACGATGGCCTGGCTGCCAAAGGCCTCGGCGCCGCGGGTGATAAGCGCCGGATCGGCGATGGCGGCGGAATTGACCGAGACCTTGTCGGCGCCGGCCAGCAGCAAACGCCGCATATCCTCGACGCTGCGGATGCCGCCGCCGACGGTCAGGGGAATAAACAGCTCGGCCGCGGTGCGCGAGACCACGTCGAGCATCGTGTCCCGGCCCTCATGGCTGGCCGTGATGTCGAGGAAGGTGATCTCATCCGCCCCTTCCCGGTCATAGGTGCGGGCCTGTTCCACCGGGTCGCCGGCGTCGCGAAGGTCGACGAAATTGACCCCCTTCACCACCCGGCCATCCTTCACGTCGAGGCAGGGGATCACGCGGAGCGCCAGCATGGCTCAGCCCTTCGCCAAGGCCAGCGCGGCCGCCGGGTCCAGCTGCCCCTCATACAAGGCGCGGCCGAGGATGGCGCCGGCCACCATGCCGGTGCCGCGCAGCGCGACCAGGTCGGCGAGGCCCGCCACGCCGCCCGAGGCGATCACCGGCAGGTCCACCGAAGCCGCCAGCGCCGCCGTGGCCGCCACATTGACGCCGGCCAGCATGCCGTCGCGGGCAATGTCGGTGTAGATGATGGCGGCGGCGCCGCTGGCGGCGAAGCTTCGTGCCAGGTCGGTGGCGGCGATGTCGCTGGTCTCGGCCCAGCCTTCGGTCGCCACCATCCCATCCCGCGCATCGATGCCCAGCACCACGCGGCCCGGGAAAGCCCGGCAGGCGGCGCGGGCGAAATCCGGGTCCTTCACCGCCGCACTGCCCAGGATGATGCGCGTGACGCCGGCGTCCAGCCAGGCGCGCGCCGTCGCCATGTCGCGGATGCCGCCGCCCAGTTGCATGCTCAGGCCCGGGATAGCGGCCAGGATGGCGCGCACCGCATCGGCATTGGCCGGCTTGCCTGCGAAGGCGCCGTCGAGATCGACCACATGCACCCAGCCAAAACCCTGCGCCGCGAAAGCCGCCGCCTGGGCGGCCGGATCCTGGTGGTAGACCGTGGCATCGTCCATGGCCCCGCGCTTCAGGCGCACCACCTGCCCCTGCTTCAGGTCGATGGCGGGATAGAGGGTGAAGCTCATGGCCCGATCAGGCTTTCGGTGCTGCGGCCGCGGCCGGGTTCCAGCAGCTTCGTATAATAGTGCCCGGCCACGGTGCGGCCTTCCACGCGCGCATAGGCGGGATGCGTGCCCCAGCGGGTGAAGCCCAGCCCCTCGAACAGCGCGATGGCGCTCTGCTGGGTTTCGCGCACATCCAGGTTCAGCACGCGCATGCCGCTGGCCGCCGCATGTTCCTCCACCCGCGCGACCAGCGCGCGGGCCAGGCCGAAGCCGCGCGCATAGGGGGCGATATAGGCATGGTTGAGCGTGCCGGCAAAAGCCTGGGCTTCGTTGTTGCGCGGCGGGCGGACCAGCTGCGCGCTGCCGACCACCACCCCATCCAGCCGCGCCAGGAACAAGGTGCGGTCGGGCACCAGCAGCGTGCCCTGGAAGTGGCGCTCCAGCACCGCCCTGTCTTGGATGCCGATCCAGCCGAAGCCGCCGCCCTCCAGGATCGCGGCGTTGGTCGCGTCGCACAGATCGTGCAGATCATGCGCCGCCAGCGCGGTCGCGATCTCCACCGACAAAGCGTGGCCGTCGGGGCGGGCGGCATTCATGGCGCCCACCGCAGGAAGTTCCGCAGCAGGCGCAGCCCGAGCAGGCTGCTTTTCTCCACATGGAACTGCGTGCCGGCCAGATTGCCCCGCCCGACCAGCGCGGCCACTGGCCCGCCATAGCTGGCATGAGCCAGCAATTCGCCAGGGCCGCCACCCGCCAGCGCGTAGGAATGCACGAAATAGGCATGCCCGCCCGGCGCCACCCCGCGCAGCAGCGGATGCGTCGGCGCGTCGAGCACCAGCGCATTCCAGCCCATCTGCGGCAGCGGCAGCGCCGCGCCATCGGGCGCGCGCGGGTCCATCGGCGCGATCTCGCCGGCGATCCAGCCCAGGCCCTGGGTGGTGCCATGCTCCAGCCCGCGCGCCGCCATCAGCTGCATGCCGACGCAGATGCCAAGGAAAGGGTGCGCGCGGCGGATCACCCGCTCCTCCAGCGCCGCCACCATGCCGGGCAGCGCATCCAGCCCGCGGCGGCAGGCGGCGAAGGCGCCCTGGCCGGGCAAAAGGATGCGATCCGCTGCCAGCACCATCGCCGCGTCCCGCGTGACGTGAATGTCGGCCGCGATCGCTTCCTCCCGCGCCGCGCGTTCCAGCGCGCGGGTGACCGAGGCAAGGTTGCCCGATCCCGGATCGACAATGGCGACGCGCATCATGGCAGCCCGCGCACCAGCCCGGGCCGCAGCGTGGCCAGGCGGAACCAGGCAGCGTCGGTGTCGGGTGCCGCGATGACGCCTTCCATGCGCCAGCCGCGGCGGGCCAGCCGGGCGCGCAGCCGGTCGCGCGCTTCCAAGCCGGTCAGCACCGCGAGACCGAGCGCGGCCGGCGCCGCCACCGCCTCGGGCGCCAGCGCCAGCGCCGCCCACAGCGCCGCCAGCAGCACCGCTTCCAGCCACAGCCGATGGACCAGGCACCAGAGCGGGCCGAACAGCGCGGCACCCCAGCTGAACCCCTCGCGCAGCAGCAGCGGCGGCGCGGCCGCGCGCGTCAAGGGCACCGAGCTGGCGGCCGAGGGCGGCAGGTGCAGCGTGAACAGCTTCATCCGTCCAGCGTGCCCTTCGTGGAAGGGATGGCGCCGGCCGCGCGCGGATCGGGCTCGACCGCCATGCGCAGCGCCCGCGCGGTGGCCTTGAAGCAGGCTTCGGCGACATGGTGGGCGTTGCTGCCCGCCTTCAGCGTGACGTGCAGCGTGATGCCGGCATTGGTCGCGAAGGCGCGGAAGAATTCCTCGACCAGTTCCGTGTCGAAGCTGCCGATCTTGGGCCGCTGGAACGGCACCGACCAGGCCAGGAAGGGGCGGCCGGAGATGTCGATCGCGGCTTCGGCCAGCGCCTCGTCCATCGGCAGCAGCGCGTGGCCGAAGCGGCGGATGCCGCGCTTGTCGCCGAGTGCCGCGCGCAGCGCCTGACCCAGCAAGATGCCGACATCCTCGGTGGTGTGGTGGTCGTCGATATGCAGGTCACCGGTGGCCGCCACCGTCAGGTCCAGCAGCGCGTGCCGGGCGAGCGCCGTCAGCATATGGTCGAAGAAGCCGACCCCGGTCGCGACCTCAGCCATCCCGGTGCCGTCCAGGTCGAGGCTGATGCGAATGTCGGTCTCGCTGGTGCGCCGCGCGAGGCTGGCGCGGCGGGGGGGGCCTTGCTCCATGCCGGCCCTTTACGCCGTGCCGCCCGGCTTGGCCAGCGGGCCGCCTTCCGGCGGGGACAGGGTTGCGGAAAGCTTGCGCGATCATCATCCGCCAGTGCCCGAACCGCGCGTTCCGCCGGTTCCGCCCCCGAGCCAGCTGCGCTAGGAAGGGGCCGATCGGCAAGAACATGAAGGGGATGGCCGCGGATGAGTGAGACCTTGATCGCCGTGAAGCCGGAGATCGCCGCCACGGCGCATGTGGACGCGGCGCGGTATCATGCGATGGCCTCGGCGGCGGCCACCGATCCGCACGCTTTCTGGCAGCAGGAAGCGCATCGCATCGCCTGGATGACGGCGCCGACCAGGATCAAGAATGTCGATTTCGGCGGCATTTCCGGCCAGGTGTCGATCCGCTGGTTCGAGGATGGCGTGCTCAACGCCTCCGTCTCCTGCCTTGACCGCCACCTCGCCACGCGCGGCGACCAGGTGGCGATCATCTGGGAGGGCGATGACCCGACGAGCGATGCCCGCGTCACCTACCGTGAACTTCATGCGCGGGTCTGCCAGCTGGCCAACGCCATGCGGGCGCTCGGCGTGCGCAAGGGCGACCGGGTCTGCATCTACCTGCCGATGATCGTCGAAGCCGCGGTGGCCATGCTGGCCTGCGCGCGCGTGGGTGCCGTGCATTCCATCGTGTTCGGCGGCTTCTCGGCCGACAGCCTGGCCAGCCGCATCCAGGACAGTGAATGCTCGCTGCTGATCACCGCCGATGAGGGGCGTCGCGGTGGCCGCAAGGTGCCACTGAAGGTCAATGCGGATGAGGCGCTGGCGCACTGCCCCTCGATCCGCAACGTGATCGTGGCGAAGAACACCGGCGGCAAGGTGGCCATGCAGGATGGCCGCGACCATTGGTGGACCGAGCTGTGCGAAGGAAGCCCGACCGAAGCCGCGCCCGAGCCGATGGGCGCCGAGGACCCGCTGTTCATCCTGTATACCTCGGGCAGCACCGGCAAGCCGAAGGGCGTGTTGCACACCACCGGCGGCTACATGGTCTGGGCCAGCTTCACGCACCAGAACGTGTTCGACTATCGGGACGGCGAGATCTACTGGTGCACGGCCGATGTCGGCTGGGTGACCGGGCACACCTACATCGTCTATGGCCCGCTCGCGAACGGCGCGACGACGCTGATGTTCGAGGGCGTGCCGAACTATCCGAATGTCAGCCGCTTCTGGGACGTGGTGGACAAGCACCAGGTCAACATCTTCTACACCGCGCCGACGGCGATCCGCGCGCTGATGCGCGATGGCGAGGCGCCGGTGCGCCGGACCTCCCGCCAATCGCTGCGCATCCTGGGTTCGGTCGGCGAGCCGATCAATCCGGAAGCATGGCTGTGGTATTATCGCGTGGTCGGCGATGAGCGCTGCCCGATCGTCGATACCTGGTGGCAGACCGAGACGGGCGGCATCCTGATTAGCCCGCTGCCGGGCGCCATCGCCCAGAAGCCGGGTTCCGCCACGCTGCCGCTGCCTGGCGTGATGCCGGCGCTGGTCGACAATGAGGGCAAGATCCTGGAGGGCGCCACCGAGGGCAATCTGGTGCTGCTGGATAGCTGGCCCGGCCAGATGCGCACGGTCTATGGCGACCATGAGCGCTTCCAGCAGACCTATTTCTCGACCTTCAAGGGCATGTACTTCACCGGCGACGGCGCGCGCCGCGACGCCGATGGCTATTACTGGATCACTGGCCGCGTGGACGATGTGATCAACGTGGCCGGCCACCGCATGGGCACCGCCGAGATCGAAAGCGCGCTGGTCGCCCACCCGAAGGTGGCCGAGGCCGCCGTGGTCGGCATGCCGCATGATCTGAAGGGCCAGGGCATCTATTGCTACGTGACGCTCAAGACCGGCGAGGATCCGACCGACGCGCTGAAGAAGGAGCTGGTGGCCTGGGTCCGCAAGGAAATCGGCCCCATCGCCAGCCCCGACGCCATCCAATGGGCGCCGGGCCTGCCGAAGACGCGCTCGGGCAAGATCATGCGCCGCATCCTGCGCAAGATCGCCGCCAATGAGGTGGATGGCATCGGCGATACCTCGACCCTCGCCGACCCTGGCGTGGTGCAGGATCTGGTCGAGAACCGGGTGGGCTGAGCGTTAGAGCCTGATCGCCTTTGGTGGAATCACCAAAGGCGTGAATCAGCCTCTCGGCAAAGGCTAGACTGTGATCAACCTTTGTTGATCACAGTCTAGCCGCGCCGCAGCAGGAACAGCCCCTGCTCGCCGAACAGGTTGGCGAGCCAGGGGCTGCGCTTCCAGGGGCTTTTCAGCCCCTGGTCATCCACCGCCAGCCAGCGCTCGATGACATAGCCTTCCATCGCGCACAGCGCGAAGAAGTCGCGGATGGTGCAGGGGTGGATGTTGGGCGTCTCGTACCAGGGGCGGTCCCAGGTCTCGGTATCGGGCATCCGGCCGCTGAACAGCAGGCGGGCGCGCAGCTGCCAATGGCCGAAATTCGGAAAGCTCACCACCGCATGGCGGCCGATGCGCAGCATCTGGCGCAGCACCTCGCGCGGGCGTTCCACCGCCTGCAGCGTGCGCGACAGGACGACATAGTCGAAGGCGCCGTCCGGATAGAAGGCCAGGTCGGCATCGGCATCGCCCTGGATCACCGGCAGGCCGGCGGCCACCGCCTCGGTCGCCGCCGCCATGTCGATTTCCATGCCCCGCGCATCGGCGCCCTTGGCGCGGGTCAGATACTCGATCAGCGTGCCATCGCCGCAGCCAATGTCCAGCACGCGCGCGCCGGGGGCGATCATTTCGGCGATCAGCCGGAGATCGAGGCGCATATTCTTCGCGACGAAGCGGATCTCGCCAACGGCTTCGGGCATGCTGGGATTCCCCCGTATCAGATCGCCGCTTCGGCCAGGATGCGCGCCGTGTCGCCGCGCCAGGGGCCGGCATGGCGGGCCAGCCAGCGCTCCGCCTGGGTCTGGCCGGCGGCCACGATCTCCTCCAGCGGGTCCAGGTAGCGCGCCTCCCCCTTGCCGCGGGCGCGCAACCCATCCTGCGCGATCGCCATCACCTGCCGCGCCACGTCCCGCAGCGCATGGCCGCCGATGCGCGCGGACAGCCCCTCCCGCGGGACCGCCAGGCGCAGCGCCTGGATGTCCGCCACATTCCAATCGCGCACCAGGGCAGCGGCGGCCTTCTGCGCGGCGTCGTCGTAGATCAGCCCGGTCCAGAAGGCGGGCTTGGCCATCAGCATGGCCGGGCTGCCGGCGTCCGCGCCGCGCATTTCCAGGAAGCGCTTCAGGCGCACATCGGTGAAGACGGTGGTCACATGGTCCGCCCAATCGCCGATCGTGGCCTCATGGCCGGCCAGCTTCTCGGCGCGGCCTTCCAGGAAGGCGCGGAAGGGCACGCCCGTTGCGTCGATCCAGGCGCCGTCGCGCACGATGAAATACATCGGCACGTCCAAAGCCGAAGCCCGGTTCGAAGGCGATGGCGGGGATGCCCGTGCGATCGGGGTCGGTGTCGGTCCAGACATGCCCGCGCAGCGAGAGGTAGCCCGAGGCCGCACCCTCCCGGAAGGGCGAATTGGCGAACAGGGCGGTCGCCAGCGGCTGCAGCGCCAAGGAAACACGCAGCTTTTCTGCCATGTCGGCCTCGTCGCCGAAATCGAGGTTCACCTGCACCGTGCAGGTGCGCAACATCATGTCGAGCCCCATCGATCCGACCTTGGGCATGTAGTTCCGCATGATCGCGTAGCGGCCCTTGGGCATCCAGGGCATGTCCTCGCGCCGGGCCAGCGGATGGAAGCCGAGCGGCGCGAAGCCGAGGCCAAGCGCGCCGCCCACCGCCCGCACCTCGTCCAGATGCGCTGTCAGCTCGGCGTCGGTGGCGTGCAGGTCGGCCATGGGTGCGCCGGACAGCTCGAACTGGCCGCCCGGCTCCAGGCTGACCGAGGCGCCGTCCTTCTTGAGGCCGATGATGGCGCCCTGGTCCAGGATCGGCGCCCAGCCGCGCGCGGCGATCCCCTCCAGCATCGCGCGGATGCCGTCGGGCTCATACGGCGGCGGTGCCAGGTCGGTCTGGCGGAAGCCGAATTTCTCATGCTCGGTGCCGATCCGCCACGCGTCGCGCGGCTTGCTGCCGGCGGCGAACCACTCGGCCAGCTGCCGCCGCGAGGTGATCGGCGTGAGGTCGGCCTCGCCCGGGTTCGACATGCGCGCTCTTCCAGGCCCTCAGAGCCAATCACCCGCCAGGGCCTGCATTGCGGCAAGCCCGGCGATCGCCGCCGTCTCCGCCCGCAGGATGCGGGGGCCGAGCGACACCGGCGCTACAAAGGCACGCCGCAGCGCGTCGTCAAGCTCCGGGCTTGTGAAGCCGCCCTCGGGGCCGACCAGCAGGGCGGGCAGCGCCCCCGCCCGGGGCAGCGCCGCGGGGCTTGGCGCCGCCCGGCGCTCCGCCGCCAGCCAGAGCGGCCCGCCGGTCCAGGAATCGAGGCAGGCATGCAGCGGCTGCGGCGGGGTCAGCGCCGGTAGGCTCAGCCTTTCGCATTGTTCGGCGGCGGCGCGGGCGATGCCGGCCAGCCGGTCGGGCTTGGTGCGCTCGGCCATGGTGCGGGCGGTGATCACCGGCATCAGGCGGGCGACGCCAAGCTCGGTGGCCTTTTCCACAAGCCAATCCATGGGTTCGCGCTTGAGCAGGGCGAAGACCAGGGTGGGGCCGGGCTCGGGCGCGGGGGCGCGGCGGTTGGCCTGGACGCGGAAGGTGATGCGGTCCTTGCGGAGCGTCTCGATGGCCGCGTCCCATTCGCCGTCGCGCGCATTGAACAGCCGCACCGCGTCGCCCGGGCCCCGGCGCAGCACCAGGCCCAGGTGGCGCGCCTCGGCCTCGGTGCCGGGCAGCAGGGCGCCCTCGGTCAGGGACGCATCCAGATGGCAGCGCGGGATGGACATGGCGGGCCTCCACCGACACGTATAGGCGCATGGCGGGCTTCACGGACATCAGGGCGGATGGGTGGGTGGCGCGGCTGCCTGGCTGGGCGCGGCCCTATGCGCTGCTTGGCCGATTTGACCGGCCGATCGGCGCCTGGCTGCTGGTGCTGCCGGGTTTTTGGGCCTTTGCCCTGGCGGCGCCCGGCTGGCAGCAGGGGCTGACGCTGACCGCGCTGTTCGTGGCCGGCGCCTTCGCCATGCGGGCCGCCGGCTGCGTGGTGAATGATTGGTGGGACCGCGACATTGATCGCCAGGTGGCGCGGACCGCCGGCCGGCCGCTGGCGGCGGGGACCGTGACCCCGGCGGGGGCGCTGGGCTTTCTCGCGCTGCTCTGCGCCATCGGGCTGCTGGTGCTGGTGCAGCTGCCTTGGGTGGCGATCCTGTTCGGCGCGGCGTCGCTGCTGCCGATCGCGCTTTATCCGCTGGCCAAGCGCGTGACCGACTATCCGCAGGCGGTGCTGGGCTTCGTGTTCAGCTGGGCGGCGCCGACCGGCTATGCGGCGGCCACCTCCACGCTGGATGGGGTGGCGCTGCTGCTCTGGGCCGCCGGCTTCTGCTGGATCCTGGGGTACGACACGATCTATGCGCATCAGGACCGGGCCGATGATGCGCGCGTCGGCGTGCGCAGCACGGCGCTGACTTTTGGGCGGCGCTCGGCTTGGTTCGTTGGCGTCTGCTACGCCTTGACTCTTGTCTTGCTGTTGGCGGCCGGGCTGGCGGCGGGGCTTTCCGGGCTTTTCCTCGCGGGGCTGCTGCTGCCGGCCGGGTTGCTGGCCCGCCAGGTCTGGCAGCTGGACATCGATGATCCGGGCCTCTGTCTGACCCTGTTCCGGGCGAATCGCGAGGCGGGGCTGTCCGTGGCCGCCGCCTTCCTGCTCGGCCGTCTGTGACCGCCGCCGAGGCCTTCATCGCCGGCCAGACCCGCATCGGCCATGCCGACCTGGTGCCCGAGATCCGCCTGCACCTGGCGGACGCGATCACGCCGATCTGGCAGGCGACGGAAACCTGGCTGGCCGCCCAGAATATCGAGCCCCCCTTCTGGGCCTTCGCCTGGCCCGGCGGGCAGGCGCTGGCGCGGGCGATCCTGGATGAGCCCGCCCTGGTGGCGGGACGGCGCGTGCTGGATTTCGCGGCCGGCGGGGGGATCGCCGCCATTGCGGCCGCCCGTGCCGGCGCTGCCCTGGTGGAAGCCGCCGAGATCGACCCGATGGCCACTGCCGCCTGCCGGCTGAACGCGGCGCTGAACGGCGCCACCATCACCACCTTGGATCAGGATGTGGTCGGCCAGCCCTGCCGCTGGGATGTCATCCTGGCGGGCGATGTGTGTTACGAGGCGCCGATGACGGCGCATATCCTGCCCTGGCTGCGCGCCATGGCCGGGCAATGCACCGTGCTGCTGGCCGATCCCGGCCGCGCCTATCTGCCGCGGGATCGGCTGGTCACCGTCTCGACCCATTGCGTGCCGACCAGCCTGGAGCTGGAAGACCGGCTGGAACGCCGGGTCACCATCGTCAAACTGCTGCCCTGAAGGCGTGGCATCCTCGGCTCATGCGATGGATGTTGTTGGCCCTTCTGCTCACCGCGCCGCCCGCCCTGGCCCAGACGGTGCGCGACGATGATGCCGCCGGGCGCAGCATCGGCCGGACGGAGCAGGGCCGCGACGGGGCGCGCCACAAGGATGCCGCCGGCCGTGCGACGGGCCGCACCGAGTTCCGCGGGGACACGCACCGCCACTATGATTCCGCTGGCCGCGCGACCGGGCGCAGCGAAACGCGGGGCGAGGTGACGCGGCACTATGATTCATCGGGCCGCGCCACCGGCCGCAGCGAAAGGCGGGGCGAGGTGACCCGCCACTATGATTCCGCCGGCCGCCTGACCGGGCGCAGCGAAGGCCGGGGCGACACGGTGCGGCACTATGACGCATCCGGCCGGCTGCGCGGTCGCTCGGAATTTCGCTGACGCTGGACAAGGGCGGCGGCGGGGCAGAAAAAGCTGCCATGACCCCGACCTCCCTCGACCCTGACCGCGCCCGGCGACTCGCCGGCGAATTCGGCCTGAAGCCCGAGGAATATGCGCGGGTGCTCACCATCCTGGGCCGCGTGCCGGCGCTGACCGAGCTTGGCATCTTCTCGGTGATGTGGTCGGAGCATTGCTCCTACAAATCGTCGCGGGTCTGGCTGCGCACCCTGCCCACCAGCGCGCCTTGGGTGATCCACGGGCCGGGCGAGAATGCCGGGGTGATCGCGATCGGCGATGGGCTGGCCGCCATCTTCAAGATGGAAAGCCACAACCACCCAAGCTTCATCGAGCCCTATCAGGGTGCCGCCACCGGCGTCGGCGGCATTTTGCGCGACGTCTTCACCATGGGCGCGCGGCCGATCGCCAACCTGAACGCGTTGCGCTTCGGCGCGCCCGATGCGCCGCGCATGAAGCGCATCATCGATGGCGTGGTGCGCGGCATCGGCGGCTATGGGAACTGCGTCGGCGTGCCGACGGTGGGCGGCGAGGTGAATTTCCACCCGGCCTACAATGGCAACCCGCTGGTGAACGCCATGACGGTCGGCATCGCCCCCGCCGACCGGATTTTCCTCAGTGCCGCGGCGGGCATCGGCAACCCCGTCGTCTATGTCGGATCGAAGACCGGGCGGGATGGCATCCATGGCGCCACCATGGCCAGCGCCGAGTTCAACGCCGACGCCGAGGAAAAGCGCCCGACCGTGCAGATCGGCGACCCTTTCGTGGAAAAGCTGCTGATCGAGGCCTGCCTGGAGCTGATGGCCACCGACATGATCGTGGCCATCCAGGATATGGGCGCGGCCGGCCTGACCAGCTCCAGCGTCGAGATGGCGGGCAAGGGGGGCGTCGGGATCGAATTGCAGATGGATCAGGTGCCCCAGCGCGAGGTGGGGATGACCGCCTATGAGATGATGCTCTCGGAATCCCAGGAGCGGATGCTGATGATCCTGAAGCCCGGCCGCGCGGCCGAGGCGGCGGAGATTTTCCGCAAGTGGGACCTGGATTTCGCGGTGATCGGCCAACTGACCGACACGGGCCGCATCGTCATCCGCCACAAGGGCGTGGTGGAGGCCGATATCCCGCTGGCGCCGCTGGAATCCGAGGCACCGCTCTATCGCCGCCCGACCGAGGAAACGCCAAAGCTGCCCATCCTGGCCGCCGCCGACATCGCCGACCCGCAGGGCCCGATCGGGGCGCTGGAGCGGCTGGTGGGCTGCCTCGATCTATGTTCGCGCCGCTGGATCTGGGACCAGTATGACAGCACGGTCGGCGGCCAGACGGTGAAGCGCCCGGGCGCCGCCGATGCGGCCATCGTGAAGCTTGAGGGGCTGCCCCGCGCCCTGGCCATGACCACCGATTGCACCCCCCGCTACTGCCTGGCCGACCCGGAGGAAGGCGGCAAGCAGGCGGTGGCCGAAGCCTGGCGCAACCTTACCGCGGTCGGCGCCACGCCGTTGGCGATCACCGACAATATGAATTTCGGCAATCCGGAAAAGCCGCGGATCATGGGCCAGTTCGCCGCCGCGGTGCGCGGCATGGCGGCGGCCTGCACCGCGCTCGACTTCCCGGTCGTGAGCGGCAACGTCTCCCTTTATAACGAGACGGAGGGGCGGGCGATCCTGCCCACACCGGCCATTGGCGGCGTTGGCGTGCTTGCGGATGCGGCGACCGCGGTCGGCCTGGGGCTGCCCGCCGGCTGCGACCTGGTGCTGCTGGGGGCGGGGCAGGGGTGGCTCGGCCAATCGCTCTGGCTGCGCGAGATAGCGGGGCGGGAGGAAGGCGCGCCACCGCCCGTCGATCTGGCGGCCGAGCGGCGGGTGGGCGATTTCGTGCGCGGCCGGATCCTGGCCGGCGCCGTCGCGGCCTGCCATGACCTCTCGGATGGCGGGCTGTTGGTGGCGGTGGCCGAGATGGCCATGGCGTCCGGCGTTGGCGCCCGGCTGGCCGCCGTGCCGCCGGGCCTTGCGCCGCATGGCTGGTGGTTTGGCGAGGATCAGGGCCGCTATCTGCTGGCCGTCGCGGATGGCGCGGCGCTGCTGGCCGCGGCCATTGCCGCCGGCGTGCCGGCGGCGCTGATCGGCCAGAGTGGCGGCGGGGACTTGGTTCTGGCCGAAGGTCCCGCCATATCAGTGGCAAGGCTGACGGCGATCCACGAATCGACGCTGCCGGCACTGATGGGCGAGGGCTGAACGATGGCGATGGATGCGGCGGAAATCGAGGCGCTGATCAAGGCGGCACTGCCCGATGCGGTGGTGACGATCGAGGATCTGGCCGGCGATGGCGACCATTATGCCGCAACCGTGGTCAGCACCGCCTTCAAGGGCCTGAGCCGCGTGAAGCAGCATCAGCTTGTCTATGCCGCGCTTCAGGGGCGGATGGGCGGGGCGCTGCATGCGCTGGCGCTGCAGACCGCCGCGCCCACCTGATCCAACCGAGAGGAGACCGACGATGACCGAAACCGTGCATGCCCGCATCCAGTCCGAGATCACCGAGAACCCGGTGGTGCTCTACATGAAGGGGACGCCCGTCTTCCCGCAATGCGGCTTTTCCGCCCGCGTCGTGCAGATCCTCAGCCATGTCGGCGTGCCCTTCAAGGGCGTGAACGTGCTGGCCGACATGGAAGTGCGCGAAGGCATCAAGAGCTTCAGCGACTGGCCGACCATCCCGCAGCTTTACGTGCAGGGCGAATTCGTCGGCGGCTGCGATATCGTGACCGAGATGTTCCAGTCGGGCGAATTGCAGGCGATGCTGGCCGAGAAGGGCCTGGCTAAGGTCGAGGGCTGAGCTACCTAGCTCGGCGCCTCAACCGCGCGCTTCCAGCACGAACAGCCGGTGGGTGGCGATGTCCACCTTCCGGCGCGTGGCATCCTGCCAGGCGCGATGGGCCGTGGGTTCGTCATGGAAGGGGCCGTGCAGCTCCTCGGTGCCGGGTTCCAGCACGGTGAAGCTGGTGTCGGTGAAGATGCCGCCCCACACCACCCAGATGCGCCGCTGATCCATTCGCCTGCTCCGCCGTCTCAGGGCGCAGGATAGAAGCGGCCGGGAATCTCGTCGATGGCGGTTCCGGCCAGCCGCGCGGGGCGCCGCCCCGGCACGCTAGCCGCCGGCCCGCCATGGGCGATCGCCGCGAGCAGGTCGGCGCGCACCGCCACATCATTGCGCTGATACTGGTGGCCGATCCAGTTCATCTCGATCTCGGTCTGGGGAACCGGCTTCTTATCCTCGGTCGAGACCGTCATCGAGTAATCGACCACGGCGACATTGGCCGGCAGGTCATCAGGATGCGCGGGGCCGGCCGCGCCGAGCCGCTTGCCCTGGTTCACCACCCCCGACACCAGCCAGACCACGCCATCGGCGCGGTTGACGCCGATCTCAACCTGCTCGGCCAGTTCGGCGATCGGGCGCACGCCGCCCTGCGTCGTATCCGTGCCAGTGGCGCGCCAGGGCGCGTCCAGCACATCCGTCTCATCATCGCCGGCGATCAGGAAGGCGCGGGCGAAGACCGGGCGGCGCAGCGCGGGCAGCAGCGGCAGGATGGCCTGCATGCCGCAGCGCGTGGCGCGCACCCCCATGGAATGCGCCATGTAGATCGGCTTCCGCGCGCTGGCCTGGCCGGCCAGCGCGGCGATCAGCCGGGCGAGTGCCAGGCCGGACGCCGCGGCATCCGCCTGGTCATTGCGATAGGCATCGGCGCTGCCCTCGCCATTCGAGGGCCAGGTGAAGGCGAAGGGCATGAAGCGCGGCGCGCCGGGCGCGGCTTCCAGCCAGGCGGAAAGCGAGGCGGTGCGGGCGATGGCGGCGCGGAAGCCGTGGTTGAAGCCGTGGCAGAACAGCAGCGGCGTGGCATTCGCCGCCGCCGCCGCGGCCAGCCAGGCGCGAAGGATGTCGACCAGGCCGGCATCCGGGTCGCGTTCTTTCACCAGGTTGGGCGCGCCGACCACGGCTTCGACGCGCGGATCGGCGCTGGCCTGGCAGAGGCAGCGCCCGGCCAGCAGGCGGGCCGGCGGTTGCGCCAGGCTCAGGCCGAAATCGGCCTTCTCCGGCATCCAGATCCGGTTTGTGGCGAAATGGACGGTCTGGTTCTGCATGGCGCTTGGCGATCCCGATCGGCTGCCGGTATCCTAACGCAACGAACACCATCCGCGCCATCAAGGGCGCGTGAGGAAAGGCGGGCAGGCGCCCCTTGTCGTGCGGCAGCTTCCCGTCAAGGATGCGCTCTGGCCGGGTCTTCCCGGTCTGAACAATGTCTGGGGGACTGACATAAAGATGCGAAACACCCTGTTTGGCGCCCTGATCGGCGCTGCGACGCTGGCTGCCAGTGCGCTGCCGGCCCTGGCCCAGCCTGCCGCCGACACGGTCGCCGCGATTCGCGCCCGTGGGCAGCTGATCTGCTCGGTCTCGCCCTCCACCGTCGGCTTCTCGCTGCCGGACAGCCAGGGCGTGTGGCGCGGGCTCGACGTGGATTATTGCCGCGCCGTCGCCACCGCCGTGCTGGGCGACCCGGCGCGGCTGCGCCTGGTGCCGTCCTCGACGCAGCAGCGCTTCACCATGCTGCAGTCGGGCGAGATCGACATGCTTTCGCGCACCACGACCTGGACGCTGGCGCGCGAAGCCTCGCTCGGCCTGTCGTTTGCCGGCATCAATGTCTATGACGGCCAGGGCTTCATGGTGCACCGCGACAGCGGCGTGACCTCGGCCCGCCAGCTGGATGGCGCGACCGTCTGCGTGCAGCCCGGCACCACGACCGAGCTGAACATGGCCGACTTCTTCCGCGCCAACCGCCTGCGCTACACGCCGGTGGTGATCGAGAATGTCGAGGAAGTGCGGCAGGCCTTCATCACCCGCCGCTGCGACGTCTACACGAATGACAGCTCCTCGCTGGCCTCCTTCGCGGCCAGCCAGGGCGCCAATGCCAGCCGCTACCTGCTGCTGCCCGAGATCATCTCGAAGGAGCCGCTCGGGCCGGTGGTCCGCAAGGGCGACTGGAAGTTCTACGACGTGGTGCGCTGGGTGCACTTCGCCATGGTGACCGCCGAGGAAATGGGCATCACCCAGGCGAATGTGGACAGCTTCCTGACGAGCACGAACCCCGATGTGCAGCGCTTCACCGGCCGCACCGGTGACCTCGGCCGCATGCTCGGCCTGGAAGCCGATTGGGCGGTGCGCGTGATCCGCGCCGTGGGCAATTATGGCGAGGTGTGGGAGCGCAACATGACGCCGATCGGCTTCCCGCGCGGCATCAACAACCTCTGGACCAAGGGTGGCCTGCAATACGCGCCGCCGATGCGCTGAGCGCATCCGCCGGCTTGGGTCGAACTGGGGCGGGGGTGCAAGCCCCCGCCTTTTTCATGTCCCGCGATCGTTCGGTGGCAGGGGGGCGATGGGTGCGGCGTCTTCCAATATGTCGACGGTCAGCGCATCTGCGGCGCGCAGCGTGATGCGGTTGATGGGCTGCCACCGCCAGCTTCCCGCTTCGTCGCGCAGCCGGGCATAGCGCCAGAGCGCGACCTCGCCCTCCGCCCGGAGCGTGGCGATCAGGGCCTCCACGCCGCCGGGCTGCGCCGGCACGCCCACCACCAGGTCACCCCGCATGGTCACCAGATGCAGCAGGGCAGCCTGCGCGCCCGTCTGCGCCGCCGATCGTCGCGCGGGCGCGAGGAAAGCGGTGACCAGCAGCAGACCTTCGAGAAGGAAGCCGGATCGGCTTGCCGCCATGCGCCCACCTTTCCACCAGGGGGTCGATGATGACAGCAGTCCATTTCCAACCGGTTGCCGCCTGTTGCGTGTGTTTCACGGGCCGGGTGGGCGCTTTCCGTCCCGCCTTGCCCTGTGGATGGCGGGGAGATCGGGGATGGCGGCCCCGAAGCCCTTGGCGGGCGGGTCCTGTGGGCGCACATCGCGAAGATGGGGCTTCGGGGACCGGTTGCGTGTGGTATACAAACAAAACGGGAACGCAGAAGGCTGTGGGTAACTCCCGCGAAAAAATCAACACCCCTGTGGGAGGGTCGATGTAGTGAGTGCCGCGGTGTTGCAACACTACATCTTGTGTAGGTGGCAGGGGGCGCGGCATTGTCCGGCTCGTGGGGGAGTCGCCCCGCCGGCAACGCAGGTCGCGGGGCGGGGTTCTGGAATGGGGGTTCGCAGTGTTTGACGCTGTCCAGCTTGAAGGTCACGGTCAGGTGCGCATTGATCGCGCGCGCGACGCGCTGCTGACGGATTTCGGCAAAGCCACGCTGGATGACCGGTACCTGCTGCCCGGCGAATCCTACCAGGATCTGTTTGCCCGGGTCGCATCCGCCTATGGCGACGATGCGGCGCATGCGCAGCGGATCTACGACTATATCTCGAAGCTCTGGTTCATGCCGGCCACGCCCGTGCTGTCCAACGGCGGCACAACCCGCGGCCTGCCCATCTCCTGCTTCCTGAACGAAGCCTCCGACAGCCTCGAAGGCATTGTCGGTCTTTGGAACGAGAATGTGTGGCTGGCCGCCAAGGGCGGCGGCATCGGCAGCTACTGGGGCAATCTGCGCGGCATCGGCGAGAAGGTCGGGCGCAACGGCAAGACCTCGGGCGTCATCCCCTTCATCCGGGTGATGGACAGCCTGACGCTCGCGATTTCCCAGGGCAGCCTGCGCCGCGGCTCCGCTGCCTGCTACCTGCCGGTGAACCATCCCGAGATCGAGGAATTCCTCGAAATGCGCCGCCCGACCGGCGGCGACCCGAATCGCAAGGCGCTGAACCTGCACCATGGCGTGCTGATCCCCGACGCCTTCATGCGCGCGGTCGAGGCCGATGAGGAATGGCCGCTGGTGTCGCCGAAGGATGGGGCGCTGATGCGCAAGGTCTCGGCGCGCAGCCTGTGGATCCGCATCCTGACCGCGCGCATCGAAACCGGCGAGCCCTACATCATCTATTCGGACCATGTGAACAATGCGCGGCCCGAGCATCACAAGCTGGCGGGGCTTGAGATCAAGACCTCCAACCTGTGCTCGGAAATCACGCTGCCGACCGGCATCGACCAGCATGGCGTGGACCGGACCGCGGTCTGCTGCCTGTCCTCGCTGAACTGCGAGACCTGGTTCGAGTGGAAGGATGACCGGAACTTCATCCCCGACGTCATGCGCTTCCTCGACAATGTGCTGCAATCCTTCATCGACAGCGCGCCGGAAAGCATGGCGCGCGCGCGCTACAGCGCGATGCGCGAACGCAGCGTGGGCCTTGGCGTGATGGGCTTCCACAGCTTCCTCCAGGCGCTGAACGTGCCCTTCGAAAGCGCCATCGCGAAGGTGTGGAACAAGCGGATGTTCAAGCACATCCGCGAACAGGCCGATGTCGCCAGCCGCGTCCTGGCCGAGGAGCGCGGCCCCTGCCCGGATGCCGCCGAATACGGCTTCATGGAACGCTTCAGCCACAAGATGGCCATCGCGCCGACGGCCAGCATCAGCATCATCTGCGGCGGCGCCAGCCCGGGCATCGAACCGGTCGCGGCCAATGTCTACAACCACAAGACGCTGAGCGGATCCTACATCGTGCGCAGCCCGCACCTGAAGAAGGTGCTGGCCGAGCATGGGCGCGACGAGGAAGAGGTCTGGAATTCCATCACCGTCCGCAAGGGCAGCGTGCAGCATCTGGACTTCCTGACGCAGCAGCAGAGGGACACGTTCAAGACCGCCTTCGAGCTGGACCAGCGCTGGGTGATCGAACACGCCGCCGACCGCACGCCCTATATCTGCCAGAGCCAGTCGGTGAACGTGTTCCTGCCGGCCGACGTGCATAAGCGCGACCTGCACCAGATCCATGCGCTGGCGTGGAAGAAGGGCGTCAAGTCGCTCTATTACTGCCGCAGCCTGTCGATCCAGCGCGCGGATGCAATCAGCGAGAAGGTGGTCGGCCAGTCCGACGTGATGACGCTGCACAAGGATGATGTGCAGCCGCAGTTGAACCTGGTGACGCCGAAGGCCAACGACTCCAACTATGAAGAATGCCTGGCATGCCAGTGAGCCAGGCCAGGACGGATACCGCGACCATCATGGCCGCGCGGCAGGCCCTCAGCTCGCGGGAGCTCGAGCTGCTGGTGGAAATCCGCGCGCCGGTCGCCGAGGTGCGGCGCGCGCTGGAAACGCTGGAACGGATTTCGGCCGACCTCGCTTTGCTGCGCGGTCCGGCCCGCTAACCCCGAAAAAGAGAAGAACAATGCCGGACGATAGCTTTCCCCGTGACGAGTTGCCCGTGAAGTTCGACCTGCTGACGGCGAACCCGGTCTACAAGCCGTTTCGCTACCCCTGGGCCTATGAGGCCTGGCTGCAGCAGCAGCGCATCCATTGGCTGCCCGAGGAAGTGCCGCTGGCCGATGACGTGAAGGATTGGCAGAAGAACCTGTCGGCGTCCGAGCGCAACCTGTTGACCCAGATCTTCCGCTTCTTCACCCAGGCGGATGTCGAAGTGAACAACTGCTACATGAAGCACTATGCGCAGGTGTTCAAGCCGACCGAAGTGCTGATGATGATGTCGTCCTTCTCGAACACCGAGACCATCCACATCGCCGCCTATTCGCACCTGCTCGACACGATCGGCATGCCCGAGATCGAATACACCGCCTTCCTCAAGTACAAGGAGATGAAGGACAAGTACGACTACATGCATTCCTTCTCGGTCGAGAACAAGACCGAGATCGCCAAGACCCTGGCCGCGTTCGGCGCCTTCACCGAGGGGCTGCAGCTGTTCGCCTCCTTCGCCATCCTCATGAACTTCCCGCGCTTCAACAAGATGAAGGGCATGGGCCAGATCGTCTCCTGGTCGGTGCGCGATGAGACGCTGCACTGCCTGTCGGTGATCCGCCTGTTCCGCACCTTCGTGCAGGAAAACCCCGAGATCTGGACCGAGGAGCTGAAGCGCGACCTCTATCTGATCTGCTCGACCATCGTCGACCATGAGGACGCCTTCATCGACCTGGCCTTCGAACTTGGCGGCGTGCAGGGCCTCGATGCGGCGCAGACCAAGGCCTATATCCGCTACATCGCCGACCGGCGCCTGCAGCAGCTGGGCCTGGAGCCGCTCTACCGGATCGAGAAGAACCCGCTGCCCTGGCTGGATGAGATGCTGAACGCCATCGAGCACGCGAACTTCTTCGAAAACCGCGCGACCGAATATTCGCGCGCCAGCACCGCCGGCACGTGGGAGGAAGCGTTTGGCGACGCCACCTTCACCACGGCGCAGCCGGATGGCGAGATCTTCTCGACGCAACATTGAGGATTGGCGCGCGGGGCACCCTGCCTCGCGCGCCCATGCCTTCGGAATCCGAGGTCGGCACCCATCGTCGACATATTTCGGTTTTTTCGGTGTCGACGAAACCGGGTATTTCTGGCAGCCTCCGCCCAGAGCCGCGAAAACCGGCCGGAATCATGGGGGAAGTGTCATCATGACAGCATATTCGATCGGCCGTCGCGCGCTTGGCCTTGGGACCGCGGCCCTGGCGCTGGGCGCGCCGGCCATCGCCCGCGCGCAGGCGCAAACGCTCACCATCTGGCACGACCTCGGCGACAATGGGGTCAATTGGTTCACCCGGATGGGCGCCGAGTTTGCGCGCCAGCGCCCCGGCGTGACCGTGCGCAGCCAATCCTTCCCGACCGACCAATGGTTCGGCCGCGTGATCGGCGCGATCAACACCAACACCGCGCCCGACCTGATCTTCAACAATTATGAGCGCGTGATCCGCATCCAGTCGCAGACCAACCGCGTGATGGACATGCGCGCGGTGCTGGATGGTGTCGCCGATCGCGGCTTCCTCTCGGCCGAGGATCTGCGCGTCGGCACCTATCGCGACCGCATGATCATCATCCCGATGCAGCGGGTGCAGATGGCGCTCGGCACCCGGAAATCCTGGCTGGAGAAGGTGGGTGAGAGCGTGCCCGTCACCTGGGACGATGCGAAGCGCGTGGCCCAGAAGTTCCGCGAGAATGATCCGGACGGGAATGGCCGCGCCGACACTTTCGGCTTCGCGCTGCAGGCCGCCCGCCCGCGCGACCTGATCCACATGCTGGACCTGTTCACCTTTGGCGCCGGCCTGACGCACACGCTGATCGACCCGGCCGGCAACATCATGATCGACCAGCCCGAGCATGCGACGGTGCTGGCCGAATTCCTGCGCACCTACTCGACCTATCGCTTCGTGCCGCCGGACACGATCAACCATTCCTTCACCGAGATGTACCAGGTGATCGAGGGCGGTCGCGGCGGCATGTTCCGGGTCGGCGACTGGAATGTGCGCCGCTGGGACATGGCGAACACGCTGAACGGCGACTTCATCTCCCACCCCTGGCCGAAATTCTTCGCGAACCGCGACCCGGCGGTGGTCATCGGCGGCATGCGCGGCGTGGGCATTCCCGAGAATGCGCCGAACCGCGACCTGTCCATCGCCTTTGCCCGCTTCATGCTGGAACAGGCGCCGCAGCAGGCCAGCCTGGAGATCATGGGCGCCGCGGTCCGCAAGGATCTCGACGTCTCCTCGCTGTCCGAGCGCCAGCAATGGTTCGCGCGCGCCAACCACAAGCTGGTCGCCTACGACTTCCCCGAGGCGACGCACGCCTTCTATCCGGAGCTGGAGGCGCAGTATCACCGCCGCCTGCTGACCGCCATCGGCAGCCCGCCGCGGGACGTCGAGGCCTTCATCCGCGAGCTGGCGCGCGACATGCGCGACGCGGCGCAGCGCCTGTCGCGCGGGTGACCATCGCCCTGGCGAAGGTCAGGGCAGAGGGGGTCTTCTACCTTCTGATCCTGCCCTTCGCGGCGCTGACGATCCTGTTCGGGCTTTGGCCGATCCTCCTCGCGGTGCAGGTATCCTTCACCGCGAGTGCCACGGCCCTGAGCCCGAACCCGACCTGGGTCGGCTTCGCCAACTACGCCACCATCCTGCGCGACGACCTGTTCCTGGCGAGCCTCTGGCGCACCCTGGCCTATACGGCCATGGCGGTGACGCTGAACCTGGCCTTCGCGCTGGGGGCGGCCATGCTGCTGGATGGGCGGCTGCTGCGGCGCGGCAACATGCTGTTCCGGCTGATCCTGTTCCTGCCCGTCGTCACGCCCGATGTCGCGGGCTATGTCGTCTGGCGCTGGCTGTTCGACCATTCCTTCGGCGCGGTGAATGCCGCGCTCGATCTGCTGGGCCTGCCGGCCTTCGGCGGGCTGACCACGGTGCAGACCGCCACCTTCGCGATCCTGGTCGCCGAGCTGTGGCACCATGCCGGCTTCTACATGATCATCTTCCTGGCCAATCTGGCGATCCGCGACCCGGCGCTGGAGGAAGCGGCGAAGGTGGATGGCGCCGGCGCCTTCGCGCGCTTCCGCCATGTGATCCTGCCGCAGCTGCGCCCGGCCATCATCATCAACCTGGTCTATGCCACCATCCAGTTCCTCAAGACCTTCACGGTGGTGGTGGTCATGACCAAGGGCGGCCCGGCGGAGAGCACCAGCTTCGTCTCCTACCTCGCCTACCAGTATTTCGATCAGGCCAGGTATGGGGAAGCGACGGCGATGGCCAGCGTGCTGTTCGCCATCGTCATCCTGCTGTCGCTGCTGGCCTACCGGCTCGGCGAAAGGGGGCGGGCATGAGGCGGCGCTGGGCTTCGGTACTGGCGTACGCCATCGCCATTCCGGTGGCGATCGCCTTTGTCTTTCCCTATCTGTGGATGGCCTCGGGCGCCTTCCGCCGGACGCGCGACGTGCTGGCGGACCCGCTGCGCATCTGGCCGGAGCGCTTCGATTTCGGCTTCATGGCCGATATCGGGCGGATCGGCGGCGTCGATCTCAGCGTCTATTTCTGGAATTCCGTGCTGTTCACACTGGGTGCCACGCTGGTCGGCACGGTGGCGGCGGCACTCGGCGCCTATGCGCTGGTCCGTCGGCCGAACCTGCCGGGCTTCGGGCTGATCCGCACGGGCTTCATGCTGACGGTCATGTATCCCTACATGCTGCTGGTGATCCCGGTCTATCTGGTGATGCACCAGCTTGGCCTGCTGGGCTCGGCGGCCGGCATCATGCTGTTCCTCTCGCTCGGCCCGCTGCAATTCTTCCTGTTCGAGCAGTTCTTCCGCGCCATCCCGAAGGAAGTGATCGAGGCCGCGACGATCGATGGCGCCAGCGAGGTGCAGGTGCTGTTCCGCATCGTGCTGCCCATGGCCATGCCGGTGACGGCGACGGTCGCCCTCATCGCCTTCCTGCTGAACTGGGCGCAATGGTTCCCGGTGCTGGTGATCTCGCGCGGGCCGGAGACCTACACGCTGCCGGTGGCGCTGCTGTCCTTGAACACCGAGCTGGGTGCCAGCTTCCAGGGCATCATGGCGCTGGCCGTCATCACCACGCTGCCGCCCGCCCTGGTATTCCTGATTGCGCAGAAGCGCGTGATGCAGGGCATGGCGCAGGGGGCCGTGAAGGGATGAACGAGGCGCTTGCCACCCGGATCGAGGATGCGCGCCGGCGCACCATCGCCTGGCTCGATGCGATGCAGGCGCCCGGCCTGCCGCGCGGCGTGTCGCGCATCAGTGCCGCGCAGGATGTGGCGCAATGGCCGGGCGTGCTGCTGCCGGGCACCTACAATGCGGTGATGTGCCGCGCGCTGATCGGGGGGCTTGGCGATCTGGACCCGGCGCCCCTGATCGCCTGGCTGGAGGCGCACCGCCTGGCGGATGGGCGCTTCCGCGTGCCCGGCATGTCCGATGCCGCGGTGTTCAAGAAGCACGATCCGGTCGAGACCTGGGGCTATGTCGACTTCCACGTCACCAACTACAGCCTGGGCGCGATCGAGGTGCTGGCGCCCAGGCGCCCCGCACGGCTCGACTTCGCGCGGCGATTCCTGGAGCCGCGGGAATTGCTGGCCTGGCTGGCGCTGCGCGACCTGCGCGACCCCTGGCAGGAGGGGAACAATATCGTCAACCTCGGCAGCTTCCTGCTGGCGCTGCGCGCCGAGGCGCCGGCCGAGGTGGACCGCGCCATGGCGCTGCTGTTCGACTGGCATGACCGGCTGCAGGAACCGGCGACGGGCTTCTGGGGGCTGAACCAGGCGCATGATCCGCGCGCCCTGCTGCACGCCTTCGCGGGCTCGATGCACAATTTCCATCTCTGGTACGCCACGGGGCGCGTACTGCCGCATCTCGACCGGGCGATGGACTATGTGCTGACGCTGCCGCCGGTGATCGACAGCGCCTGCATCGATGTCGATGCCGTCGATCTGCTGGTGCATGGCGTGGCCCTGACCGGCCATCGCGCGGCGGATGCCGACACCTGGATGGCAGCGCTGCTGCCCCGCCTGCTGGATTGGCAGGAAGCGGATGGCGGCTTCTGCGACGTGCGGGACGGGGTGCGCCGCCAGGATGGGTGGGTGCGCGGCTATGCCGAGCCGCAGGGGCTTTCCAACAGCTTCGCCACCTTCTTCCGCTGGATCGCCATCGCGATGATCGCCGACCATCTCTGGCCCGGGCGCTGGCCCTGGCGCTTCCGCGGCATGGTCGGCATCGGGTACCGGATGCCGATCCGATGACCGAGGAAGACCCTTTCGCGCATCTGCATGATGAACAATATGATGCCGCGCTGCGCGCCCGTCGGGCGGGGGCCGCCACGCTGGTCAATGCCCATGGCCGGCCCGCGCAGTCGCTGGATGGCATCTGGCGGCTGACGCTCGACCCGTTCGAGGAAGGGCTGCGCCAGCGCTGGTACGCCAATGATGATTCGCCGCCCGAGAGCTGGGCCGTCCCGCGCGACTGGCAGCATGATGCGGGCGAACCGGCGCCCGTGCCGGGCTGCTGGAACCTGCTGCGCCCGGAATTGCTGCATTACGAAGCCGCCGTCTGGTACGTGCGCGACTTCGAGGCGCACGCCCCGGGCAAAGATGAGGCGGTGCTGCTGCAATTCGGCGCCGCCGCTCAGCGGGCCGAAGTGTTTCTCAATGGCCACCATCTGGGCGGGCATCTGGGCGGTTCCACGCCCTTCAGCCTGGATGCGACGCCGGCGCTGCGCGGCGGCAGCAACCGCCTCATGGTCTTTGTGGAGAATGTGCGCCGGCCCGATCGCGTGCCGATGCACCATGTCGATTGGTTCAACTATGGCGGGCTGCACCGCCCGGTCGGGCTGCTGCGCCTGCCGCTTGTGCATGTGCGCCGCTTCAGCGCGCATCTGGGCGATGATGGCCAGCATGTGATCGTGCGCGTCTGGCTCTCCGCGCCTGTGGCCATGGCTGCCACCGTCAGCGTGGCCGGCGCCAGCGGGGCTGTGACGATCCGCGACGGCTACGGCGAAGCGCGGCTGGACGTGGCGCCGCGCCGCTGGTCCCCGGCCGACCCCTGCCTGCATGAGGTGACGCTGCGCTGCGGCGATGAGGTGCTGCGCGAGCGCATCGGCTTCCGCACGCTGGCCACCGAGGGCACCCGCATCCTGCTGAATGGCCAGGATATCTTCCTGGGCGGCGTCTGCGTGCATGAGGATGATCTGCACCTCGGCCGCTGCACCGATGAGGCCGACATCACCCGGCGCATCAGCCATCTGCGCGCGCTTGGCGGCAATTTCATCAGGCTGGCCCACTATCCGCATGATGAGCGCGTGGCGCGCGCCTGCGACGCGGCGGGCGTGCTGATCTGGGCCGAGATCCCGGTCTATTGGGCGATCGACTTCGCCAACCCCGCCACGCTGGCCGATGCGCGCAACCAGCTGGAGGAGTTGATCGCGCGCGACGCCAACCGCGCCAGCATCATCCTGTGGGGTGTCGGCAATGAGAATGCCGATACCGAGGCGAGGCTTACCTTCATGGCCAGCCTGGCGGGGGCGGCGCGGGCGGCGGACCCCTCGCGGCTGGTCACCGCCGCCTGCCTGATCAACCGGGCGACCTTCCAGATCGAGGATCGGCTGGCGGCGCATCTCGACGTGATTGGCCTCAATGAATATTTCGGCTGGTATGAGCAAGGCTTCCAGGGCCTCGGCCGGCTGCTGGCCAATTCCCGCCCCGACCGGCCGGTGATCATCAGCGAGACCGGCGCCGATGCCCGCGCCGGCTACCACGACCCGGCCGCGCCGCTGTTCAGCGAGGAGCGGCAGGTGGCCTTCTATGAGGGCCAGTGCGCGGCGCTGGCGCAGGCGCCCTATGTGCGCGGCCTGGCGGCCTGGCTGCTGTATGATTTCCGCTCGCTGCGCCGCCAGACCCGCATCCAGGATGGCTTCAACCGCAAGGGCCTGATCGCCGAGGACAAGCAGACCCGCAAGGCCGCCTTCGCCACGCTGGCGGCCGGGCTCAGGCGCCTCAGCGGCGCATCTCGATGAAGGCCGCGACCTCGGCGGCGGTCGGAATCGGCGCGACCGCGCCAAAGCCGGTGGTGGAGAGCGCCGCGGCGGCGGTGGCGTAGCGCGCGGCTTCCAGCGGATCATCGCCCGCGACGATCCGCGCCAGGAAGGCACCGGCCAGCGTATCGCCGGCGCCCGTCGCATCCACGGTCGCCACGCGATGGCTCGGCACCAGGCTGCGCGTGTCGCGCGTGGCAACCCAGACCCCCTGCTCGCCCATCTTCAGCAGCACCAGCGGGCACAGGCCGAGATAGCGGTCGAGGATGGCCTGCGGATCCTCGAGGCCGGTGAGCGCGCGCGCATCCTCGAAGGAGGGGAACAGGAGGTCGGCCATGGCGGCCGCCGCATGGATGATCGCCGCGGCCCGCCGCAGCGGCCACAGCCGCTGGCGGAGGTTGGTGTCGAAGCTGACCGTCACACGCGCGGCGCGCGCCGCCTCGATCGCCGCGAAGCCCGCGTCGCAGCTGCTCTCGGAGATGCCGAGCGTGATGCCCGACAGATGCAGCACCTGCGCCGCGCGGATCGCATCCAGCGGCAGCGCCTCGGGCACGACCCGGCTGGCGGCGCTGCCCTTGCGATAGAAGGTGAAATGGTGGCCGTGCTGGTCGTGGGAGACGAGGTAGAGGCCGGTCGGCGCCTTGCTGTCGCGCCTGACCAGGCTGGCATCCACGCCCTCGGCGGCCCAGAGCGCCATGAAGCTGTCCCCGGCCGGGTCGGCGCCGAGCGCGGTGACCATCCCCACGCTGGCCCCCTGCCGGGCGGCGGCGATGGCGGCGTTCGAGATGTCCCCGCCATGGCCTTCCAGGAACAGGCTGCGCCCCTGCCCATCCGCGGGTTGCTGGTTCAATTCCAGCATCGGCTCGCCGAAGCACAGAATGTCGGGCATGGTGCGGTTTCCCTCTTGGCTCCCGCGCCCTGCTTCCTCGCTTTCGCGGCCTTGGGCAAGCCGGTCAGCGCGGCTGGGCGACCTGCTCCATGGCTTCGGCGGTGCGCATCAACTCGGCGGCGGCTTCCTGCGCTTGCAGCGCATCCTCGGCCACTTCGCCAAGGCGGCCGCGCAGGTCGATGGCGCTGGTCTCGAGCCCGCCGAGCGCCAGGCGGAGCGCGCCGAGCTCGTTGCGGAAGCTTTGCACCGCTTCGCGCTGGGCGGTCAGCGCGGCGTCGAGCTGGCGCAGGGCCAGCCGCAGCCGGCGTTCGCCGGGATCGGGGAAGGCGAGGATATCGGCGGCTTGCGTGGGGGCGGGGGTCATCGAGGGCTCCGGGACGGGACCTCGCCTGTTTAGAAAAAAATCATAAAAGCGACAAGTCTTATTTTTTACCTAACTGCAGCCGCGACGATCAGGCACCCCGCCGCGCCACAGGACAGCAGCCAGCGCAGCCGAAGGTAATCCCAGGGCAGCAGCCCCCGCCGGGCCGCCAGCGTCTCAACGGCCGCCGTGGCCAGCAAGCCGCCCGCGACCAGCGCCAGGCCGGCGCCAATCGGCAGCAACAGCGCAACCCAACCCACCAGTTGCGGCACCACGCCAAGGCCAAGCCGCGGCCACAGGGCCGCCGCCTCGGCCGCCGGGGCGCGCAGCGCCAGCCCCCAATGCACCGCGCCCAGAAACGCCAGGATCGTCGCGCCATAGGCGACCAGGGGGAAGGCGAGCGACGAGACGCCCAGCGCCACGCCGATCCCGCCCGCCAGGAAGGGGATCAGGCCGGCAAGCCCGAGATGGCGGGCGAGGCGGGGCAGCGAAGCGTTCATGCCCTGCCATCGCCGATCCCGCCCGATCGCGCAACCGGTGGCCGAAAAGCCCGCGGGGCGCTAAACCGCCCGCCATGGACATTGTTCTCGAACTGCTGCTGATCCTGCTCCTGGTGCTGCTCAACGGCGCCTTTGCAATGAGCGAGCTGGCCATCGTCTCCTCGCGCCGGATCCGCCTGCAGGCGATGGAGCGCAAGGGCAGCCTTGGCGCCACCGCCGCGCTGGCCCTGGCCGACGATCCACAGCGCTTCCTGCCCACCGTCCAGGTCGGGATCACCCTTGTCGGCGTGCTGGCCGGCGCCTTCGGCGGCGCGCGGCTGGCGCAGATCATCGATGACTTTCTCGGCGCTGTGCCGCTGATCGGCCCCTTCGCCGAGGAGATCGCCTTCGCCATGGTGGTGGCGCTGATCACCTATCTGTCGCTGATCCTGGGCGAATTGGTGCCGAAGCAGATCGCGCTGCGCGACCCGGAACGGGTGGCCGTGGTGGTGGCGCGGCCGCTGGCCGCACTCGCCCGCGGCACCGCGCCCATCATCTGGCTGCTCTCCTCCTCCTCGGCCCTGGTGCTGCGGCTGTTCGGCCGCCACGCGCCCTCCGACAGCCAGGTGACGGAGGAGGAGGTGAAGGCGGTGCTGGCCGAGGGCACCACCTCGGGCGCGATCGAAACCGAGGAGCGCGACATGATCGAGCGCGTGCTGCGACTGGCCGACAAGCCGGTGCGCGCGCTGATGACGCCGCGGACCGAACTGGAATGGATCGACCGCATGGCGCCCCCGGCCGATGTGGCGGCCCGGCTGCGCGCCAGCAACGTGACGCGCTTCGTGGTGGCCGACGGGCGCATCGACAATGTGGTGGGCGTGGTCGCCGCCAAGGATCTGCTGGACCAGCTGCTGGAGGGCGGCACCCTCTCGGTGCCGGCCGCACTCCGCCAGGCGCGGGTGCTGCCCGACACGCTCTCGGCGCTGGATGCGCTGGAGCGGCTGAAGGGCGATCCCATCGGGCTTGCGCTGGTGATGGACGAGTATGGCAGTTTCGAGGGCGTGGTCACCGCCTCCGACCTGCTGGAGGCGATCGTCGGCGATCTGGGCCAGCCCCCGGCGGCCGAGGCGGGCCG
>Ga0247843_1001168_pt1 | contig 55887 bp, 54 predicted proteins | sample LaCruzMarch2017__FD_192420 | JGI IMG/M metagenome (GOLD analysis project Ga0247843, IMG submission 192420) | Freshwater microbial communities from meromictic Lake La Cruz, Castile-La Mancha, Spain - LaCruzMarch2017_8m | ecosystem: Environmental > Aquatic > Freshwater > Lake | place: Spain...
GAGAGCCTATGGATTTAGAAATATGGAGTACTTCAGACTTAAAATCATGCAGGTTTCTGGCTACCTAAACTCCAGATTTATCACTTTCAATGATTCCACACTCATGCACTAATTCGTTAAAGACCCACACTCATGCACTAATTCGTTAAAGACCCAAAAATGTGATCAAAGATTAGACAGTATCGCGCCCAAAATCGTGCGGAGTTTATGTTGCTTTTAGTAACATCGTTCATCAGCGAAGACCCATCAATGATGTGTAAAACTGCAGTAAATCAAGATTTTAAGTGTTTCTGAAAGAGAACAAAAAATTTTCAATCAAAACGGCTCAATTGATGCAATTCCCATCTACGGTCGCACATTTTTGCATTTTACAATATTAAGGGAGCAATTGAAATTTTATGGGTAATCACATTCAACGATTTGCAAAGTCACCACGAAAATATTTTTTATTATTTACGCTTTTGGCAGGATTGCCACTCCTCAATGCTTGCAGCAACAAACCCACCACACGTGCCGTTCAATTTGAAACCAATGAAAGAGAACAGGCCTTAGTTAAATTACAAGAATCCGCCGGAATTAAAATCACCATCCAAGAAAATATCGATGTGAGATCTGAGTTTAATGTAAACCGTGTTTTGCGAATTCTTGAGCGCGAACTTCCCTTACAGGCAGCTCAATTATAAAGATGTTAGCGAGATTGTCATCGGAACCAGCTCCGGTTCCGCATTCGTCGGTGACAAGATTCGAATGAATATCTCTATTTCACTCGATCAAGAAAGCATTGTAGAGTTTTTAAAACGTATGCCTTCAAAAGAAAAATCCGAGCGATCATTGTTTGAAGCCAGTACCGAAACAAAAGTCTCAATCGTTGACCTCATGGGACTCACGGATGTTCAGGCAAAAAAGCTTTCAGAAGAACTCAAAAAGGCCTTCGTAGGTTTTGAGTTCAAGGGCCGTTCGCTATCAATCATTGTCAGCGATGTTGAACGCATGGGCCTAGACACTTTGTATCTGACATCCGATGCTACCTCAGACAAAATTCGCGAGCGCGCAGTGAGCATCAATTCCATATCTAAAGTGATAGAAGAGAAACTCGAAAAAATGAATCAAGTTTCGGGTTTAAGTTTCGAACTTCTTAGTGGCGCGATTACCGAAAGTGAAGCCGAAGTTCTGTCTTCCAATCTTGATGTTTGGATGGGAATTTTTGCCAATCGTAAAAAAGAAGAACTCAATAAAATTAAACGCGTCGTCATTGGCCGACGTAACGACGATAAATCGATTGAAGAAAAATCTGCCCATGGACAATATCTCATCGTAGACTTCGCGAATAACGAAGCTAAACTTCGTGAAGCCATCGATGGCATCGAAAAAAGTGCCATTGAAAAAGCGGTCGCTATTGAGGAAAGACTAAAAGAAGAAGCAAGCGAACTCGATATGGAACTCAAAGTGGAATTTAGTGGCGACGACGCTTCTCGCTTAGAAGCCTTAAGCACTGTTCTTATACCCAGTGTGAAAAGTGTTGAAGGGCGAGATGTTCTTCGGATTAAAAAACTTCTGGTAAGTTCAAGCGCCACTTCGATCAGCTTAAGTCAGGGACAACTCAGTATTCCACTTAACGAGCGTGCCTCGGCAACAGCAATTGTGGAATTTTTGAAATCCGAAATTAAGCGAATGGAAGATGCCTCCAGACTTCCTGATGAGAATGTTTCACAACAAGCGCAAGAAATGTTGAAACGCTTAGAATCTAATGTTTCCTCTGAAGCGGGCACAAGTGTAGTTGTTAAAGATCAAAGTGGTGCACAATGGTCGGGCGAAAATATTCAAAAGCTTTCTCAAACCGCAGCGATTTTGCAACTGGGATTAAAGAAAGACGAAATGACTAAACTTCAGATGAAAAAAATTCATCTCGAAGGCAATGGATCCAAAACCTATTTCGACGCTACACAAAATGCACTTATAGTGGATACCGAAAACCTTTCCGCTGTAGACTTGCGAAAAGCCATTGATGACGCCATTAAAAATCTGCCCCCAGTTAGCCCAAATCCTTAAACTTGTTCCCTTTATTCATTCACTCAAGCCCCGCGCTCGGTCATCCTGAGCGCGGGGTTTCTTGCTTAAGATTAGGAAACCCTATTACACTGATAAGACTTTTTAATTATCTTTTTTTTTTGTAAAACGTTACAAAAGTACAAATGAAAAGCTTTGAAATTTTCAAATTTTTCGCTCCAGTGTTAGCGACAATGGCGTTGAGCTTTTGCGAAGTCCATAATTCCACTCACAATGACAGACCAATGAGTTTTCCTGCTTCAAAACCCGAACTAAAGGATCCCCCGCAAGATCCAGCTGAAGATAAGGAAGATAGAAGCTTAGAAGAAGCAGCCGAACGGGAACGAGCCAAAAGACTTGAAAATTTTGAAAATGCCAAAGCACTTATGAGTATGCATTGCTTTAAATGCCACGGGGTTAACGCACGGGCTGGTGATTTTGTAAGTCTCGATGAAAATGGATACCAGAGTTACATCACAGATGCGGGAGAAAAACTTGTGATTGCAGGTGATCCTCTAAATTCGGAGTTATATTTTAGACTCAAAGAAATTTTTGCAGACGGCGATATGCCTGGGCGAACTAGCAATCGCGCTTTGACTGTGGATGAAGCCGATGTATTGAAAACTTGGATTACAGAAATTAAATCCGAATAAGTATAAGACCCTATATTTCTTTCGGTTAAATGCCTGTAATGTAGGAAACCTCTATGCGTTTACTCAAAAAAATTTTCAAATACACTTCATTCTCTTTTGCAATTTTCTTCCTCCCCTCAATCAAAGCTCAAACAGTTGGCTTTCGCGTGAACCTAAGTCCTGTTGGTAGCTTTCAAGCCGAAAGTTCGCAAGTCAAAGGCAAAGTGCAAAAGTCTGCCGATGTATTCAAAGCTAGTGATGTCATTCTTTCACTGGACACATTGAAAACGGGTCTCGAACTGCGAGACAGTCACATGAAAAAAAAATATTTCGAAATTGAAAAATTTCCAAATGCAACGTTGTCCGCAGCTGAAGGGAAAGATGGAAAGTTTAAAGCTCAGCTTGAAATTCACGGAATAAAAAAAGAAATTCAGGGCACATATGAAGTCAAAGAGAATCTTATAAAAGCAAATTTTAAAACTAAAATGAGCGATTTTTCGATTCCGAAAGCAAGCTATTTAGGAGTTGGCGCAAAAGACGAAGTCGAAGTTGAAATCACACTACCCGTTGTAGAAGGTAAATAGATAAATGTTGAAGTATAACTTCGCCAAATTTTCATTGTTTTGTGTTTTTGCGGTAGCATCCAAAAATTCGTGGGCCTATGCCCATTTTATAAGCTACGGTTACAGCAGTTGCCTGACTTGCCATTACAATGCTGCTGGCAATGGTCCACTCACAGATTATGGGCGTGCACTCTATGCTACTGCCATTTCTGCAAAATATGGCTCACTGAGCGACGAAGAGCGCGGTGAAGCTTCGGGCTTTTTAGGGGAAACTTCGTTGGGCTCCCATATTCGCCCGTCTATTGATTTTCGCGGCGTGCTTGTTCAAAGCAACCTAAACCAATCGAGTAGTCGTCAAACGACTTTTATCCCCATGCAAAGCGATGCCAATCTTGTTTTAAGTTTTTTGGAAGGAAAACTATTTGGTTCGTTCACTGCGGGCGCGGATTCAAGGGTAAATGCCGAGGGAAAAAGAAAGCCTAGTTTTATTTCACGCGAACACTATTTAGCTTACCGCATGGAAAACGGATTAAGCGTTTATACAGGTCACATGGACGTGTTGTATGGTTTGCGAATTCCTGAGCACGTTGCCTTTAGTCGCGCTCAAACTCTCATGGCTGAGAACGATCAAAATCACGGAGCATTTCTCCATTATGCTAAAGAGAAATGGGAAGCAGGTCTCCATGCTCTCGCTGGAAACTTGTATGAAGATGCTGATACAAGAATCAAAGGACTTAGCACTCAGGTGGAGTTCGACACTTGGAAGCACGGAAGAATCGGAACATCTGTTGCCTATTTAAAAAACAATTACCGCTCACGAGTTCAAGGTTCAGTTCATTTGAAAAGCCAAATTCTCAAAGAAGGAAGCGGATTGATCGGCGAATTGGGATGGATTCAGGAAACAAATGCCGCGACCTCAGCTAAAACTCAATCACCGTATTTGTTTCTTCAACCCAATATGCGTATCACTCGTGGCTTGCACGTTTTTGTAAATGCTGAGTATTTTCATAGATTAAAATCTGTGCACCAATTTAAGGCCTCACCTGGACTACAATATTTTCCTATGCAAAGGGTAGAATTGCGTTGGGACATTGTGAGCGCCTGGAATAGCGGGGCAAATTCTACTCTGAGTTTAAGTTCGCTACTCCACGCGCATTTGTCTTTTTAGATGAGTTAAATTTCCACTTTATTTAACTTCAGCAATTTCCCCTAGATTCGCTTTAATATGACTCCCTACAACTTTAAAATAAAATGTCACATTCGTATTTCTTATAGGCAATTCGAAGATCTGATTGCTTTGATTTTTTTTGAGGTAAGGCATATCAATGGAATCAAAAGCTTTTTTATTAGTCGCGATTGCGATCACATAGCTCCCAGCTGCTTCGACCTCTGCTGTAAATTCTTTTCCATTTTTAAAAAGAGAAACAGTTGAAGAAAAAGCTTCGCCCGACGTGTTATGCAAAAGCACAGAAGACTCATCCAGCGGCAAACCTCTCGCATAAACGCTTTCCACGTAGTCCCTCTCTACAATGACTTTTTTAAGATCTTCTGGATAGGGAGGATAGTCATGGTATTCATAAAGACCTTCACCGGTAAAATCAAAATATATTTCCTGATCAGCGGCTAATTCAAATCCTTGATTTTTAGCTTGGGTTGCGATTTCAACGTGCAACATATTGCGAATAAGCGAGTCAGGATCTTTTCCATTTTGACTTAGTTTTTCTCCAATAACAGAAGAAAATGTCCCTTGATGCCTAAACCCATAGGGCAATTTTTTTTCGGGATAAAAAGATCCCGTCAAAACTGTGTAGTGCGAATGTTTTCTAAACTCATTGTTTAAGAATACCAATGCGCCTTCATATTCGAAGCGATTGGGTTCTCCTTCACTCGCTTTTTCAATACGCTCACCGTAAGCCCAAGTCGCCCCAACCATTCCATAACCTCTGGGATCGAAGTAGCATTCACCCAAGCTCCTCGAAAGCCTTCGGTAACGGCCTTTGCTAGAATCCACCAAATGATAGGAAGAACTTTTTTCCCATTTAATTCCTTCAGAAATTGGCTTCCCATTTGCATCGCGAGCGGGCGTTCCATCAGGATTTGTTTTAAAAGACTCCCAGGGTGTTTCGACATCTTCCTTACACACCATGGTGAATTGTCCACTTGTCGATTCAAATCCTTTTACAGGAAACCATTTTGGATTTTTAATCGGTCTTGGCTTTAGTTTCGACACTTCGCTTGAGGGAATTCGGTCATGAGATGGATCTACAGCTTGAGATTGATGATTCGCGCAGTCCGCGAGACCCACCAACCCAACAATGGTCAAAATTGATTTTAAGTTTTTCATTCAATACATTCTCCTTATTTGACTTTTTTAAAAGATTCTCACCTCTTTCCAATGAGAATTCTAGAAGCAATCTTAATATATTTTTATCAGCCTATAATGGCGAATGGCGTTTCCTGCTTTGAATTCAAACTCATCGCCTTCTTCTCGCCCCAAAAGTTCCATACCAAGGGGCGACAGACTGCTGATGATGCTTATAGTTCGCGTGGGCAAACGGAGATCTTTGATGGATCCTTTTGGTAAAAGAACAAAGTCGTTTATTTTTTCATCAACACACAGCTGGAGTGGACACGGTGCGATCACTTTTGTTGGCGTAGTTGTCAAAATTTTGGCGTCGAGATGTTCATAATAAAAAATGGCTTCTTCTAATTCGGCTGCACGTTTGGCTTGGCCCCCTGCTAAATAGGAAGCCTCTAAACCTCTGGTGTCGTATTTTCCTTCACTCTTATTTTCGATGTGAGTTGCCGCATCGCGAGCTTCTACTGCTGAACGTACCAAAGATTCATGATCTTCTTTGAGCTGCAATAAAATTTGTCTAAAGACTTCAGCACGGAAAGTTCCGAAACCGACTTCTTTATTAACTTCACTCATCACTATTGGTGTTGAACGGGGGGCGAGGTGTCTTGATCCAGATAAACTGGCTCGCCAGTGTTCACGCCTGCTCCAGCCGCAGGTACAATTAAAGATTGAGGATCGTATAAGTCAAAGCCTGCAAATTGCAAAGTCATGGCTTTTTTTGACCAATTATTGCTAATAGCATTGCGAATTTTGGATTGGGTATCCGAACATCTCGGACCTAGGCCGGATTCTTTTAAGTGACGCGCCCCGAATCCAATTTTCGTTACGGAATACTTGGAGAAATCAATTTTGTTTGTTTCAGAAGATCCAGATTTCTCGATTTCATCGACAAGTGACTTTTGAGTATCCAATTTTCTCGACCTATTTCCCGCCCCAACGAGATACGAATTTGAAGCTTGATCCGCTTTAAGTTTTTCGTCTGATGGAATTTTAAAAATTTCAAGACAGGGATCGGCCCCATCAAAAGGACCACAATCGTTAGTGCAACGAACAGCAACTCTTTCATCAGCTGAAACGGCGACCGACAAAAGATCTTCGGGAGAATTGGCTTTAAAAAAATGAGATTTAACTCGAGTAGCCTTTGAAAAAGCCTTCTCAACGCTTCCAGACATTAGCTTTTCATCGCTAAAAATTTTGGGGTCAATGGAGAGAATAAAATTCCGATTTTGTTCAAAATAATTATTCAACGATGCAGCTTTGTTTTTGCAATTTCCAATTTTGGATTTCGAATCAAGACTTCGACTCGATCCCCACGAAATAGATAGTGTTTGTCCAATGTTCACTCCATCTGGAATGACTTGCTTGATTTCAATGCTCTTATTGTCAAGACTACAAAAGGCCCGAAGTTCAGATCCCTGGAGCTGAATTTTTCCATCCGTTCCCACTGCACCTTCTTGAGCAAAAATAAAATTCGTACTCATCATGCTCAGGCCAACTAATAAAATTCTCTTATTCATTTGTAGTTTCATTTGGCATCCCCCTAAAATCTTTCAATGATTATGATCTAAAAAGCATTAACAATCAAAAGCCATCCCAAATACTGGGGGTCAAAAATTCGACGTTGCACGATTCAACTATTTTGGTGAGGCTAAGTCTGGATTGTGACTCTTTAAAGTATAAATCCCCGTGTAAACACTGCCACCGCTGGTATAAACACTTGTCACCGTGGGATTACCCGCCGAAGCATTAGAGCTATTGATCTCAAAAGTTGTGCCATCTTCTTCAGCACTGAGTAAAAATCCAAAATGTGCAGTGGTCGTGGACTCATCAATCAGCGTTGACATATAACTCTTGATATCAAATTCAATCACCGCTGATGCGACATCGCTTTGAGTGCCTAGGACGCTTAATGTTGTGTCAACATCTGCTCCCACGCTTGTCCAAGCACCGTTTTTTGAAAAACTATGAGCCTGCGTCCAGGTACACGTCGGGAACCATGCACGATTCACGAGTTGTACACGAATTTTTCCACTCGCTGCCGCGGCAGCTTCCACGCTATCCAAATAAATTTTTAACTTTGAGGAATTGAGATTTGTCGAGGTGAGTTCAATTGTTTCAGCATCCGGATCTGTGGTTAAAATTCCAAGCAAAGCATACATCACAGCTGAGGTTATATAATAGGGAAGTAATATCACTTCTAAAGGATTATCAATTTCACCGTCAAGCCAAGCATTCTTCAAAGCTTTGTCTTCGTTTCCTGAAGGGATTTTCATCAAGGCTCTTTGTTCGGCATTCCCATTTTTTCCAACTTTTAACGCAAGTGAGGAAGATTGATCTACAAGCAATGTCGAATCAATATAGGTATCGAGCTCAATAGGGATAGTCTGCACAACCGCTCCATCAGAGCAAGCCGACAAAATAAAAATAAAAGTGAAAGCCCGTAATAAAAAAGATTTTAAAAATTCCATTTCATTTCTCCAAATAAAGTCCCGTGCGCCAGTAAAAACGGCTGATAGGGGAATGGGCCATGGCTGTACATCGCTAAGGAGTCATCGACGTTGGGAATGTACGAGTAATTGAGAGACAAATCCAAGACTCCCAAATGGAGGGTTGCCCCCGCAACGATATTTTGAATCACTTCACTTTTTACCGCTTCAAGATAATCGCTGCTAAAAATTACCGAGCGCCCGAGAGCAACAACAGAATAAGCTCCATGAAGAGTTGCCATACGATTCAGCGATACATCGGCATTCACCGAAGCAATGTATGCAGCTTTCTGACCTTTTTTAAAAGCAATTCCATCGATCTTTGCGATAGTTGTGTCAAAAAATTTCCACGCCTCAAGTGATCCCCAAAGATTCCACCAAGGTTTGTTCATTTTTCCAAGCATGATTCCGGCATTTGCAGAATGAAGTTCTATGGGTAGGCTGATATCAGTTATTGAGTCCCCTGTTAACGGCTGCTGGGAACTTGGAACTTTAATTCGAGTCCCCAGTTTAAAAGCAGCGTCCAAACCTGAGGGCCCACTAAATCCACTTTGGATATCCATCCCCACCTGAGGAAGGTGAATCGAAGTCGGACTGGCGTAGCTTATCTGAAAGAGAAAATTTTTTGCCGCATCATTCACCAAAATACCAAGATCAATGTGAAGTGGGGGTAACAGATGCCTCTGTGAAACAATATTTAAATCAGAAAATTCTTCAAAGGGATAACCCCCTTTTATTCTAAGATATCCACCCTTTTTTGATTGGGATGATGAAGTTTCACTTTTTTCTTCTGCGAAAACTATTTGCAAGCTACACACAGAGATTGCGAAGGTCGCATGTTTGAGAAAATATTTAAGACTGATCATTTCATAAAAGAATAGCATGAAGAATTTTCTCATGTAACCAGTGTCAACATTTTTTGCGACACGCCGAGCTGATCGCTATTGAATCACTCGACTCCCAAATAAAACCATTCCGTGCCAACGGCAGAAACCGGACTGGGAAAAACAATAAAACCGTCTACTGAACTGTGCACTGGGGTGGCCGAAGCTCTCCGATAACCAATGATTTGTCCGCTCTTTACAGTTTCAAAATTACTCCAAGTTTTTTCGAAGCGATCCTCAATGGATTCACGAAAGAAAACAGATCTCAATTTAATTTCGCGGCAAGAATTCTGATTTGCCAAATTTTCAGCAGATTCTAGCAAACCTAAATGCGAAAGGGCTCGCAAAGAGGCAACATAGGCAATCTGATCTGCCTTTTCAGTTCCGTGAGTGCCACACTCAATCAGCGCATTAGGTTTATTTATCTTGTCAGCAAAAGTTTGAGTGCACTGAGCGAGATGAGAGGGATGAACTTTAAACACTTCATTCCAGCCGCTAAGAATAAATTTTGTTCCCAGAGCCAAACATAGGGCCTCAGATCTTGGGTTATTAGAATTCAAAACCGCAAACTCTTCACCGTCCGATTGCATACTATGAAGATCTAAAAAGACATCGCATTCTTCCACAAAAGGAGTCAATAGATTTGCTAGCCCTCGCTCATATGTTAACGATTCCTTCAAAGAATGTCTTTCAAAAACTCGATTTAAGTTTTCTTCAACAAAGCGCTCGTTTTGGTCAAAGGCTTTTAGGTTACACACGGGAACCAAAGTTAAGGTCCCTCGTTGAAGTTTCACAACCCCAGAATCCAGTTCGGCGATCAATTTGCTCAGCGCACGAGGTCCACAGACTTCATTGCCATGAATGGCACCAAATATTAACAAGTGTGGACCCTTCATGGGTGATTGGAATCTTCGATGAAAAATCATTCTTCAACAATCATTCTGTTTTGAGCTCAAACTGTCAACACACCCCACAATTCGCGCCAAAAAGTTTCTATAAACTAGCTTCTCGCTGACGGCTACAATGTCTTAGAGAGGTCGATCGGGGGCATTATGAAGTTTTTACAAAATACTTTGATCATTGGCTTTCTCACTCTCGGCACTCACATCAGCCAGGCGGATCAAGCATTAAGTATCGGTAGCGTTGAAGAAATATTAAAAGCTGCAAAAACAGCTTCCACCCCTATTCAAAGTGTTGATGAATTTTTAAAGGCCATGCAAGACAAAAACGGCGGGAGATTTAAAAATTTTACATTGATGAAAACCAGCGAAAACGTTCAGGGCGCAGACTGCCTTAACCCTCGCGCTATCGTCACCAGCGACGATGGAAAATTTATATTTAGTTTTACCCGAAACCAACAAGGTCAAAACAAAATCGAGATGATTCAATTCGATGATAAAACAAAAAAATATATGCCCTATGAACTCGAGTTTCCCTCTAAAGAAACCGTCACTTTGTTGGGAAAAAATTCGCAACCTATTTTAAAAGGACCCGAAGTGGTTCAAAAGAAATGCTTAGGTTGTCACGGTGGTGATGAAGGAATGGGCTTTGTGCCAATTTGGGAGCCATTTCCCGAATGGAAGAATGCCTATGGATCCGTGAACAATCACCTAGATACAAAACAGGGACCTCCTCCAGTCATACGTGGAAAAGGCGCCGATCCAAAATATTTTATTGATATTATGAATCGTGAAAAAGCGTATCTTGAGGTCATTGCAAAAGACAAAGCCGGAACGATGTATGACGTATTGGATTTTGAAAAAGACAAATATCCTTACCCTCTCGAAAACACGCCAAAATCTCGGCCGCCCCAAGGTACTGGTAATGGACAACTTTTGCTTTCGCTAAACAAGAGAGTCAATGAATCCATTCGTGGGAAAATTGGAACTCAATGCTTAGCGCCTCATAAAATTTATCTATTCATGTCATTCTGTATAAACGTGCCGCAAAAAGGACCAGTTTCTGCTCCGTCAGTTAGTCCAGACTCATCAAAATGGAATGCCTATTTAAATTCTATTTTGGACAAAAAATACATTTCCAAAGATGGGGACTATTTTCAAAAAGCCCTCGATAAAAATGGGAACGATTCGGGTGAACTTGATCAACTGTATCTAAAAGATTTAGACGGTTATAAAGCATTGGCAGCAGCAGGGATTCCAAATCCACGTGAACGACTATCTGCAATTCCCGGACTTTATCCTGGTGAAGGACGTCTTACGAACGGCGGAGCCAAAGTAGATTTAAAAAATGAAAATAGCATCCGAGCCAATCCGAAGGGGTGCTATCCAGATCTCGCGGAAGCACCGAAGGATCCAAATTTTAAAATAGATGAATATGAAAAACAGCTATTAGATTCCAGTGTAGCATTTAATAATTCTATTGGGTCGCTTGAGATTTTTGATGCGGTTGAAAAGCTATGCGAAGAAGACGTTGTAGAAACCGACAAGGAAATGTGTTTGAAATTAAAAAATTCCATCAACAGCGAAATCGAATCTCAAATTGTAAATTCCAAAACAGAAGCAACAATCCCAAAAGAGCCGAAGTTGCACCAAAAATAATTTACCAACGAATGTGTACTGCTCCATTCGCACCGGGGCCAGCTACAGTAAAAGGCGTTGATTGAATGTAAATGGAAGAGCCTCCACCACCAGGAGCTTTGCCTGCATAAGCAGACGGAGCAACGTGCCCTCCAGTGGGATTTCCTCCGTGACCACCGCGAGGTGATGCACCTCCAGGGGCAACTTGTGGAGTTCCCAAGAAAAAATCCATCCCATCTTGTCCATCAAAAACTAAATCACCCAGGCCTCCGCTTCCACCGGCTCCTCCACCCGCACCACCACTTAAGCCACCGTTTGCAACACAATTTGAAAAACCATTTCCGCTGATTGAAGATGATCCCGCGGCAGGGCCACTTGTGGTAGCTGAACCGGGACATGCAGGATATGTTCCCTGAGGACCTGTGCCCGCGCCTACGACAACATTATAGATTTGTCCCGGCTGCACATTGTTGAGAATACAATAACTATACGATCCTCCACCACCTCCTCCGCCATTGCCAGCACAGGCACCTCCACCGGCGCCCCAGGCTTCAACTACAATTTTTGTAACGCCATGAGGTACAGTCCATGTAAAAGTTCCTGGGACATTAAAAACTTTTAACTGTGGAACAACTTCACTATTGCTTCGGCACTTTTCGATTCCCCTTGATTAGGACTTCCCGCTTGAGCCAAAAGTCGCACACTGATTTGTGTCTTTAAAACTTTTGCGCCGAGTGAACCCTCTTGTTTTTTTCCTTCCATCATCACAACCGATGAAAATGCATGATAGGTATCGGTCAAAGGGTTGGAACCCAGCACTTGGACGCCATCATAAATTGCCTCTATGATTTCAAGCTGTTCAATTTTTAGTCCACCAGGAAGAGTTTTTCCAAGCGTGACAATTGGAGTCGACCCATGCCTCACTTCCCCAATTTTTAATTTTGGAACTCCAGCAGGAAATAAGTTTTGCCCGACATTTAAAGTGCTAGGAATGCTAAAACTTAGCATGGTAGGAGAGGAAGCCGCTGAAAACAGCGAACCGTCACAAGCTTTGGTGTTAAAAACTAAATTCAAGGATGTTTTTAGGATGTCAAAATCGACTGAATTTTGAACATTTTTCTGACCTTTGTTTGCCAGATTTAGAAAACTCACAAATGCCATTGCCAGCGATCCAAGCAAAACTGCTCCGATTAAAATCTGAATGATGGAAAACCCCCTACTTAAATTTTTCGCCATTTTATAAGGATGCCATTACACAGCATTTTAGTCGAATTCAGTTGACGTCTCTTGCTAGCTATAATTTTGTTGTCATGTGAATTTAGATATTTTTTCGGACAAAAACTTCTTCTTTGAATTTTTTAAAGATATGGTCCGAGCTCGAGTGATGGAAGAACAACTGATTCAGTTGTGGCGAAAGGGGCAGGGTTTTTTTTGGACTGGCGGCCCTGGAGAAGAAAATCTCAACATTTCGCTCTCTCGCTTGTTAAAAAAAGGGGAAGGACTTGATTTCGATTTTTTTCATCCCCATTACCGAAGTGGCACCGTTGGCCTAGGCATGGGTCTGCCAATGATTTCGTTTATCAGACAGATGAAGGCATTAAAATCCGATCCCTTTACGGGCGGTAAAAACTTTGTTTCGCATTTGGCGGTTAAAAATTGGAATATCATTCCAACTTCTAGCCCTGTTGCAACGCAATGCATTCTGGCTTTGGGAACAGCGAAGGCTCAAACTCGAGCTGCCCAAAAAAGTCTTAGTGTGTGTGTGATAGGAGATGGAAGCAGTGCTTCACCTGATTTTGCAAGCTCCATGATTTGGAGCTCTCGACCCGATAACAATTTGCCATTGCTAAGCATCATCACAAACAACGACATAGGAATTTCCACTGCGACAAAAACACAAGTGCGGGTGATTTCCAAACGCGCAGAAGCTTTTAAAATCAAGCATTCCATCGTTGATGGATTAATTCTGGGTAAAACTTGGTCAGCCCTTTTTCAAGCTTTCGAGTACGTAAGACAAGAGCAAAAACCCTATGTTTTGGAAATCAAAGTCCCCAGACTCTTTGGCCATAGCTCATCATCTGGAGCAAACCGCGAAACATCACTTGCCTGCCCCATTGAAAATTTAAAAAAAGAAATCCCATTTCAGCTCGATTTTGACAATCTTTTGCAAGAGTATCGCCTTGCTGCGTTGAATGAATTTCAACTTGCCCTATCAGAGTGCGAGGGTGAATCTTACCCTGACGCAGAGAGCGTTTTGTCACATAGTTTTGCTTAAATCGTGTCCCAACTTGCAGTCCTAAAAAGAATCGCTAAAATCATTGGCACTTATGCAAAAAGACTTCAAAAATACACTCGGACTAAAATCTCACCCTGCTCAATTTTGGAAGAGCTTTAATGACAACGCCGTTGAGTGTTTTCTTTGCCCAAGGCATTGCAAATTAAAATCAGAGCAATATGGGTTTTGCCAAGTTCGAAAAAATGAAGATTCTAAACTTGTCACACTCAACTATGGTGTTTCGGTGCAGATGACTCAAGAATTCATCGAAACCGAAGCCTGCAATCATTTTACTCCTGGCGCGGCCATACTTTCACTGGGCAATGTGGGATGCATGATGGCCTGTGATTTTTGCCACAACTGGCAGACTTCGCAAATGAAGTACGTTGAAAAAAAGGAAATCAATTTCTACACTCCTGAACAAATCGTTCAAGCGGCTTTAGATAAAGGCATCGGCATGTTGTCTTGGACTTACAACGATCCCGTTGTCTGGCAAGAATTTGTAGTTGATACCGCTCGACTCGCTAAAAAACACGGAATCAAAAACCTCTACAAATCTGCTTTTTACATTGGGTCCGAAGCTATTGATCAGCTTCATGAAGTCATGGATATTTTTTCGATTTCACTAAAATCCATGGATCCAGTTTTTTACAGTAAAATCACCAAAGGAAAACTTCAGCCCGTACTTGATGGCATTAAACAGGTTTATAACTATGGCGATTCCCATTTGGAACTGTCAAACCTGGTAGTCACCGGTCGCAACGACACCATCGAAGAAATTAAAAAAGTAGTCGATTGGATGCTCGCAAATCTTGACGACAAAGTTCCATTGCATATTGTGAGATTTCATCCTGACTTTAAATATACACATGTGGAACGCACTTCGATTCCCTTTTTGATACAAGCTCGGGAAGTGGCTAAACAAATGGGCCTTAAGCATGTTTACCTTGGAAATGTTTACCAAGAAAACGAAGGACTTCTCACTCGCTGTGAAAAGTGCACAAGCGTTTTAGTGAATCGTTTTGGACTTAGCATTGATGTTAGCGGAATGACTGCCACTGGAGCCTGTGTTAAATGTGGCCATCAAAGTGATATCAAATGCCCTCCCTTAAAAGAGCGCAAGCCCAGCAATAGCAAGCCCAATCTCCCCGCTAAAAAATCCGAATTTGTTTGGCATGGCGACATCAATGCTTGCCACGTAGGGCTCGAGAATACTTCAAGCACTCCATCGGAATTTGTCATGGAATACTTTTACAGTGATGCAACAAAAAATTCTTTCAAGGCGATGACCTTGGCTCCCGGAGAAAAATGGCGAATGATTGCTTCACGTTCTGCGATTAACGAATTGGGAGTAAGAGTTCACTTTAATGACAAAACAAATTTTGAGTTTTTTGAAGTCAAAGATCGCGCACACTTCCCCACACATGATGGAGAGCAAAGTGCGGTACTTTTAGATCAAAAAATGAATGACGAAAAATCGTCCGCAAATTTGTAAAAAAGTTTAGATAGTAAAGTGACAAAAGAGCAAACAAGAGTTCTGCGCCACAGAGTTTTATTGGATAACGCTAAGCCGTCGGTTACTCCAATTTTTCAAGCTTCTGCATTTGAAGCTGGGTCTCCCTATTTTTACACAAGAAAAGCCAACCCCAACGTTGTGGAATTTGAGGAAGCGGTAGCGATTCTTGAAGACGCGCCATTTGCGTGTGCGGTTTCCACTGGAATGGCTGCTATCCAATCGGTGTTAAATTATATTCCCATACATTCAAGCTTGGTGATTCATCGCCTCATTTATGGATGCAGTTACAAGTTTTTTGAGCGCGTAGCTTCGCGAATGAAACTTGACTTACATGTGATGGATCTCAACAATAAAGATGATCTTCAAAAAATTCCTCAGAACACATCCATGATTTTTTTCGAAACCCCTACCAATCCCTTTTTAGACACCATCGCGATTCAAGAGATTTCTGATTTACGTAAGCAAATTTGCCCAAACGCATTAGTCGTGGTGGACAACACTTGGGCAGGGCCTTTGTGCCAGCGACCTTTAAAGTGGGGAGCCGATGTTTCACTCCATTCTGCTACAAAATATTTTTCAGGCCACAGCGATGTGATGGGTGGGATCTTGCTCACTGCGCGACCGGAGCTTGATGAGTTTTTCAAACAAGAGCGTTTTTTTGGTGGCGCTATTATGGATCCCCATAGCGCTTGGCTTTTGCGAAGAAGTTTGCAGACCTTTGAGCTCCGAACCCGCGAACAATCGCGAGTTTCGAAAGAAATGCTAAAGTTTTTAAATGAAATTCCACAAATCGCCAAAGTCTATTTTCCCAAAATTGATGAGAAGCAGTTAACAGATTATCCAGGAATTTTGTTTTTTGAGTTTGCTGAAAAGTTTGCGGCACACCCCCACGAAACCTATATCAAATTTAGAGATTCCCTGAAGTGTTTTGGCACAGGGACCGGCATGGCTGCGGTGACTTCTATGATTGCCCAACCCTACAGCGGAAGCCACGCTTCAATGACAGATAAAGATAAAGAATTAATGGGCCTCAGTCCCAATCTTGTAAGACTTTGTTTTGGATTGGAGAGCATTGAGGATTTAAAGGCAGATTTAACGCAAGCTTTTGGCAAGATGTAACTGTGATCGTTTAACGGGAGCTAAAAAGTAAGGGATGGCCCAAAATCTGCTTAGGTCAGAAGAGGAATGCCATCGAGTGATAAAAATTATGGAAATGGGGTTATTTTGGGTGAAAAGCCTCAGTTTTGCCCAAATTTTAAATGCCAAGCCTCAAGAATTCACATCGTTCGAAGCGGTTTTTCTGATCCCATCCGTTGTCTCCATTTGAAACGCCGACAGAGGTTCAAGTGCACTCAGTGTGGTTTTAGATTCGCTGAAAATTTTTTAAAACTCCATTATCGTTTAAAACACCCTGACCCGGCTCTAAATTCGAACATTTTCTTTCTCTTCATTAATGGGCTTTCCGTCCGAAAACTCTCTCGCAGTTTAGGCATTAGTGACGGTAGTGCCCGAACGCGACTTATACGCATGAGCCAGCAAGCACTTAATTTTCAGCATGAAATGTTGAGAAAAGTTCAAATTCACGAACCCATTTGTTACGATGGACTCGAAAATTTTGCAAAAAGTCAGTTTGAACCAAACTACATCAATCAAGCAGTCGGCTTTAACTCTCTCTTTACTTACGACTTTAATTTCGCTGGCCTCAATCGAAAAGGTCGAACAAGTGATGGGCAAAAACTAAGGCGTGATGAGCTAAATGCGCTATATGGCCGCTTTGATCCTCAAGGAATTAGAATTGCCACAAGAGACTTATTTAAAAGACTGTGGGATCTTAAGGGTAGCGATGATCGTTTAATTATATATAGTGATGAGCACTTTCAGTATAAACGAGCCATCAATAATGATCTGAAGACATTAAAAATTCAACATGAAACAATTTCGGCAAAGGCCACAAGAAATTTTCAAAATATTCTTTTTGCAGTCAATCATGTGGATCTTCTTATTAGACAAGCTGTCGCTGCATTTTCGAGAGAAACAATCTCATTTTCAAAAACCCATGGGATGATGTGCCAAAAGTATGCTTTATTCATGGTCTATAAAAACTTCATGATTCCCCAATTTACAAAAAAACACGTAAAACGAGTCAGAGCCCATATCGAATCACCTGCAGAGTGTCTGAAACTAACGAATAGAATACTTGAGTTTAGCGACATCTTTCAAGAGCGTTGTCCAAAAGAGGCAACGAAAGATTGGAATCCAGATTGGCAGGTATTTTGGGAAGGTGAAGTTCCCCAAAAATACAGACGAATCAAAACAGCTTAATGCAAATTTCAACCTCAATGAGAAATTCAAACAAGTTTCTCGTATTGATCCATCAAAGATTCGAAACAAAACTCAACTCATGAAGAAAAATCAACTAGGCCCAGCTAAAAAAATGAAGTAAAAGTATCCTACTTTCCAGGTCCCGTTACCCGCGCACAGTTACTTTCGCTTAGCCAAAGCCTGCATAAAAATCACATCTCCCACATAGGTGAGAAAAAATCCCGTGGTTAAGAGAAAAGCCAAATCGCGAGATGGCTTAAAACTTGAAAAAGCAAAAAGCATCGTCAGTAAAGTGATTGGTAAAGCTGTTAGCAACGATGCAACTGCGCGTTTTTGAATTCCATGGGAGAGTTGAGTCTTGCGAGCTGCATACATGTAGTGAATAGCATTGTCGCCCGAAAGCCCGGCAACGATGGATACAAAATTACATGTCACAAAATTAAGTTCAGTTTGCGTATACGCCATGATAGGAATCATGCACAAGGTTCCCCATAGTGATGAAATCCAAAGCGCAGGCAGATCTCGCTGCTGGCCAGTCATGAAGGCAAAAATCGCGAGGATCAGCATCACCATTCCAAAACTTCCAAAAAAACTTTCAAGCAGCGTCGTCACAGTTTCCTTAGCCAATGTTGCATAGGCCAAGAGCTCTCCTGTCAGGTGACATTTGCCCTGACAGATAGATAAAATATTTTCTTCACTTTGTTTGAGCGGGACAAGATTGACATCTTTAATATACAAAATCCATCGTTCTTCACCAAAAGAATTAACATAGCGGTCATAGGCATCACTTGAACGAAATCTGCGCAGGATCAACTTTACATCAAGCTCATTTTTCACTCCCTCAGTCAAAAACTTTTCCACACTCTGCCTATTTTCAATTTCCGCAACATTTGTGACTGTGCGAAGTTTTTCCCAGATCTCATTTTTTTCGGTGTCTAAAACATCAGATGTAAAAACCAAATTCACAAAACCCTTCCACCCTCTTGATTGAAAAAAATAGTCAATACCATCTCGAAGAGGATGGCCCGTCGGGAAAACTTGTGAAGAATGGGAATCCGAAATTTTTAAATGAGAAAATGAAAATGGTATCAAGAAGAGTGGTAGAAAGAATAATATAAGTATTTTACGACTAGGAATCCAGCCGCTTAATCGATTTAAAGCCGTGAATGAAACTTCGGACCTGGCAGTCGCAAATGACCTTTGTACCTTTAAAATATTCAAAAGAGCCGGAAAAACCATGAACACAATCCACCATTCTAGTGCGGCCGCAAAACTTGCCCAAAATCCAAAGCGGCTAATGATCGTGGCATTCGAAAAACAGAGTGACGAAAAACCAACAAGCGTGGTGAGGGATGTTAAGAAACCGGGAACTAAAGCTTCTCGCAAAGAATGTCGCCAACTTAAATTTCGACGACACTGTAAAAAACAGATCATGCAAAAATCTTCAATCGTAGCAACCATCAGTATAATGAGTAAGCTGTTGTTCACCAAATCAAGCGGTGCTCCAAAAATGGACATCATCCCAAATGTCCCCAGCACGCTACAAATCAAAATTCCAATAAACATCATACCGCTGCGCCAAGTTCCAAGAAAAACTCTAAAAAACAAAAGAATGCCAAAGAGCGCTATAAGGTTTAAGCCTTGATCGGCCATCAGGCCTTCAAGGGTAAACAACTGATATGCCGCAGAACCAATCACCTCCATTCGAATGGGAATGTTTGAACTCACATTGAGTTTACTCAACTCCGCGCGCAACTCATTTAAATATTTCCGGACGGGATGAGGATCAAATGCGCCAAAATTAGAGTGTCCCTCCGTGTTTCGAAAAATAATTTCGTAGAACAAATCGTCGGACTTAAGCGACACTATTGAACCCACCCAAGGAGTATTTTTTAAATCTTCAATGGAATTTTGAATGATTTTGGGAAACCAAAGTGATTCCTCATCTACTTGGGCTCTGCGCAAATCCAATGCGCTTTGATGCGATACAATTTCGGGATTTGCTTTGAATAATTCCTTCATTAAGGTATCGATGGACTCAATTTCTTCAATTTGAAGGACTCGAGTCGAGTGAAAGCTCAAAATGAGGGGATTCTCCAGCTTAAAGGATTCTTGAAACTCTCTTAGCTGAACATTGCTGATGGAGTCTTGATTAACCAAATCATGTGCTGCCAAAACAGTTTTTAATCGAGGAAGCGAAGACAGTGCCACCAAAAATGCAACAATGCTTAACCCCAAGACCCACCGGCTTTGAGTGAAAGCCAGACGGTGCGTGCGATGAAGCAGGATTGAGAAATAAAGAAATATTTTTTTAAGCAATTCAGCGTTCCCATCTTCAATCTAGCCGCATTGATAGCAGCTGAAAACAAAAGTCTCGCAATATTTTAAAAAAAGGTATGAAATAGCTTTATGCAAAATGTCTTTGTGACGGGGGCAACCGGTTTCTTGGGGCGTCATCTGTGTATGCGATTAAAAAAGCTAGGATTTGAAGTCTGGGGCTTGGGTCGCAATCCAACAATGGGTTTGGAATTGAACAAGCAGGGGATCCACTTTGTTGAGGCTTCTCTGAGCGAAATCCAATCTCATGAGAAAGTTTTGAAAATTTTAGGTTCGAGCGACCTTGTCATTCACAGTGCGGCGCTTTCGTCGCCTTGGGGAAATCCCAAACATTTTGTGGAAGCCAATGTTCTCGGCACCCAAAATTTGCTGCAGGCCATGGACAAATGCCATGTAAAAAATTTGATTCATATTTCTACGCCAAGTATATATATGGCAGATGCTCATCAGTTAAATGTACTTGAAGACATTGTGCTTCCTAAGCCTATAAATGAGTATGCAAAAACAAAAAAAATGGCAGAAGACTTAGTCCTCCAGTGGGCAAAGCCTAGTGATCGCAATGTCATTGTGCTACGACCTCAAGGAATTTTTGGTCCTCATGATCAGGCAATTTTCCCAAGACTCATAAAAGTTGCCGAAAAAGGCTTTTTCCCAATCATTGGTGACGCAGAAACTCTAATGGATCTCACTTATGTGGACAATGTCGTCGATGCGATAGAGCTTTCAATCCGCACTCTTAGTCAAAACAATGGCAAGATTTTTAATATCAGCAATGGTCAGCCATTGGAGCTTTATCCCTATCTTGAAAAAGTGTTTCGTGGACTAGGTATAAAGTTTAAATTTAAAAAAATTCCCCGTGCTATCGCATTGAGTATTGCACATGTTGGCGAATGGAAAAGTCGAATCGAAAACTACCAAAGCGAACCCTTGCTAACTCGCTATGGTGTAACTCTATTGTCTAGGTCAAGAACTTTGAATATTGATTCGGCAAAAAAACATCTAGGTTACAAAGCAAAAATTTCTATTGATGAAGGCCTTGATCGGACACTGGTCTGGCTGAAGGGACAAAGGTCCAAATGAAAAGCTATTTTTTTAAAGCGGGATGCGCCAGACAAATTGATTTTTTTGTCAAAGAAAAGTCGCATGGCAAAATGCTCAATTTTCCAGCCACAGTTATGCTAACGATACATCCTAAGCAGGGCCCTATCTTGTTTGATACGGGTTACTCCCTTGATTTTAAAAAAGCGACTAAATATTTTCCTGAAAAATTTTATGCATTGGCAGTTCCCATGCAAGTCACTCCCGAAGACTGTATCGCATCACAGATTCGAAACTTGGGTCTAAACGCTTATGACATTCGTCACATTGTTGTTTCGCATTTTCATGGAGACCACGTTGGGGGATTGCGAGATTTCCCCAATGCAAAATTCCATTTTTTAAAAAGTGGGTTAGACCTCTTTCTTTCAAAATCACGCATTGGACAAGTGCGTGCAGGGTTTTTGAAGGCGTTAATCCCTGATGACTTTTATGAACGAGCAAATTTTTTAAATGAGGAGCAATTTGTTGATGATCCCACTTGGGGTCGTGTGATTGATCTCTTTGGTGACTCATCAATTTTTTTAAAAGATATTTCCGGCCATTGCCACGGGCAGTTGGGATTTCTTGCACCGAATGCGGAATTTACGGAACGAAATGTGAAGCAAGCAACTTTTGTCATTGCAGATGCTTGTTGGAATCAAGACGCATTGGGTGAACATTACAAATTGCCGTTTTTGACAAAATTGCTTCAAGAAAACCCATCACAATATCTCAGCACTTTAATGCAAATTCGAGACTTGATGAAGGCACAGCCCCATCTTTCAGTTATTCCGTGTCATTGCGAAGAAAGCCTTGTTCAACAAAAGGCGCAATTAATGGCGCAGTTTTAATTTCCCAAGCGCCATTTCCTTTCGAAGTTTTTAGCGGATCTTTTTGCATGTCTTGGTGATGTTCAAAATGAAATCCATTGTTTAAAAAAAGTAAATTATACAATTTACCATAGTAGGAAGTAGTTAAGCCTTTGCCATACTCAATAGGAGGGTGCTGAGCATAATTTAGTACAGCCATTCCTGCCCAAGCGAGATAAAACATCAAGCAGTAGAGAGCTAAAACTCCGGCACTATATTTAAACAAACCAATTAAAAAAATTGTCAGAAAAAAAAGGTCTTTCAAAAAACGAGGTGTATGTTTTTGCCGCATTTTAAAAAGATAAGAATCTTTAGGGGGTTGAAAAACTAGGGACTTAAAAAACTGATACGGCCAGCCAAACGCATAGCGAATCACTCCTTGGGATTGCGCCTCTCCATTTTTTCCGCGGAAGTAGGTGCTTGTTTCATCTTCTAAAGTATTCACATAGTGGTGATGTGCAAAGTGACTCGCTTTGTAGCCATTGTAGGGTTGACCAATGAACAATGTAAAAATAATTTCGGCAGCCTCGATAGCAAATCGATTCTCAAAAAGTCTTCGATGCACCAACTCGTGGATTGAAACAAAAAGAGTCCAGGTTCCAAAAAATCCGGCAATCAGACTCGAAAAAATGGCCAGCACCACTTGTTCGCGCTGAAATAGTCCAACGCTAAAAAGAAAAAAAATCAGTTGTAATGCAGGATAAATAAAGAGTTTAAGTGCCAAAATCATTTTTTTCTTTGATTTGGAAGATGCAAATTTTTTACAACTCCAATAAAGGAAAGTGCTTGGAGGATTCTAAAAGTAAAATCAAATTCCCACCACTTCACACCCTGATTTGCAATTTTCTGATTGTGGTGGTGATTGTTATGCCACCCTTCTCCAAGATTCAAATATCCCAAAAGCAAATTGTTGCGACTGCTGTCGCCTGATTTAAAATTTTGATAACCAAAGGTGTGGGCAACCGAATTGTTAGCAAAAGCTAAATGCCATACGAATAAATTTGGAACAAAAAATCCCCATATAACAAAGGGCCATCCACCAATAAAATAAAGAAACGATAACAAAACGAAAATTGGGATTTCCTTAAATTTATCGATAAAAACTAACTCAGGAAATCCTAACCAATCTTTGACGAGTGAAGCATTCATACGATCCGAATTCTTTTTTAATAACCAAAACATATGCGAATGCCAAAATCCGTGTTTAGGAGAATGGGGATCATTAACGTCATCCGAATACAAATGATGCTCACGATGTTTTGAAGCCCACCACAGGGGGCCGTTGTGCGCAGCAGAGCAGCCAAGCCATGCCAGACAAAATTGAAAAAACCGATTAAGCTGAAACGATCGATGCGAAAAGTATCGATGATAGCCTGCCGTCACACCAAAGCATCGAACAACATAGCTAAGCGCCGCCAGGCTAATTAAATTCAATGTTCCAGGAAAATAAAAAAATCCCCAAATGCCAATCCCATGAAAAAGAACAAAGGGAAAAGCAATTTGGGGATTGATATCCCTCAGCTTGAGAGATTGCGCCACATTCAAACTTTGCTCGAATACTTATTCGGTAAACAAAGCCATCGGTGATGCCATAAATGCAGCTCCATGACTCATTGCCAAGGTTCGACGAGTTTCGAGAAGGTTTGCGTTTGTAACTTCAGGGAAAATCTTTTGGTAAGTGCTGATCTTCCATTGAGTGGGTCGACCTGCCCAATAGTCACGATAAGTGACATCGTTCATTCTTCCGTTGGAATCAGGTAATTTTACAATCTTTTTATCCGCAGGATTTGTGTTTGTATGGTCCGGCAAAAAATCTTGAAGAGTTTCGGGCAATCTTTTGGCATCATAAGCAGCAGCCAAATCTACCTTAACTTTTTTACCAGTTACTCCTGAAGTAATATAGGTGGGTCCATTGATAAGCGCTTCAAAATCGGAAACCGCCATCTTGGTTGCTTTGTGATTGAAAGCCGTTAGACCAGGTTCAAAATAGCTAGTTCGAGGAGTGTCCATGTTTCGCAACAATTGCTCAAGTCTTGCGGGAGCTTTTTTATCGAGTTCTTTTTGAACCAAAATTAAAAGTCTCGCGCCTTGCTTAAAATTGCTCCACGCAAAAGTTAAATTATTTTGCGCTTCAGTTCCATCTGTGCGCATTCGTCCCAAATTGGCAAATGAGCGAATGATCTTGGTGCGTTCAAAGGAGCTTGCTCCAGTGATTTCACTTCCAAAAAAACCATCAATTCCGTACAATTTTCCTAACTGTTCAGAAGCTTTAATGGATCCCGTCCATGTGAATGCATTTTGAGCATAAAGATGGGAAATATTAAAATGTAATTGAGAAAGTCTTGCTAAACGTTCGGCTTCATCCACCGTCACATAACGACTAATACCGTCTTGAAAACTGGCATCACCATAAAAAAGTTGATTATCAAAAATACCAACTTGGGTTGCAAACGAAAGTTTAGTGATGCGGCCCATTGCAGTGTTGAGAGAAGGCAAGAGTTCCTTGGACACAAATACTTGAAGTTCATTTTCGTTCCCGATATGCAAAGCTGGGTCAGAGGAATAGGGCTCGGTCAAATATCGAAACATGGCTTTCCACTCAGCGGTATTTGCCAAAATATCTCCCGAAACCGCCATTTGCTTTAGAGCGGTTACAATAAACGAGTGTAAAATTTTGGGCTCTACATTAGTAGAGGGACCAAATTTATAAACAGGTTTTAGTCGCGACGCTATTCCGCGGAAAGATCGCATAGGAATAAGTTTTGCCGCCAAATACTTTTCCGAGGTGCTGAGCTCTTCGGCGTGTCCGGTGGTCCATCTTTCTTTGCGATCAAGATCATTTAAAAGTTCATGAATCTGAAGAGGCGTTTCGATCTTGAGGATACGATCTCTAAGTCTCATGAATCCTGCATAGGCAGGATTATTGGGATCAACTTCATCGCTTGCAGGACTACGTTTTGCGCGTTCCTGAGCCTTTGACTTTAGCTTTTCGAAATCGGCATCGCTTAGAAAATCTTTGAAAGCCGTTTCTTCATCAAACTTTGGGAGTTCAACTGTTTTTATAGTGCTAACGGATTGTTTTTTTGCATTTACAGAAACTGCAAAAACCGAGATCCCCAACACAGCCATACTTAAAAATTTGATTGAATGAGAACGCAAAACCATAAAAACCCTCCAAGGAAATATTACTCTATTTGTGCATCTTGACCCAAAGACAAAGAGCTGACAATACGTCGATATTTTTTCGTTAAATGGCTTTGTCGATTTTGATTCATTTCCCAATCTATTTTGGGGAACACAAGATTTCGTTCGTCAAAATACTGTCTCCAAAGTTGAGTTATTTCTAATTTTTGAGATTCTGATAAAAGATTTTCAACACTTACCAGCAGTGAATTTAATGTCGTCTGTTCAATCTTGAGGACTCGTAACTCAAAGCCGCAGCGAGTCGCAATTCTCACTAATACATCTCCAAAAATCGGCTTATGCATATTTTTAAAATCAAGAAAATAAAAAAGATCGGCTTCGCGTCCAACAATTCTTTCAAGAGCTAAAAAAGGCGATCCGCAAGAACATGGCTTTTCACTTAAAATAAGGATGTCATCTAAGCGATATCGCAATAGCGGAAGAGATTTACGTGTGAAATCGCTTAAAATAGGAATGAAAGCTCTACCATGTTTTATGTCAGCCACCTGAACAATTTCACGATCAAAACGAATGATGTCTTCACTTAAATGGATTTTTCCCTCTAAACAGCTCAACCCCAAAATTCCTTCAGTACACTGATAGTACTGATGCACCATCAACCCAAAAATTTGCTCAAGTTCAGCTCGCGATTCAGGTTCCAATACTTCTCCCACCGATACAATTTCATTGGGGCGTACACTTAACTTTTGCGCCTTCAACATTTCACCAAGGACTGCCAGTACCGTCGGGGGGGCGATAATCACCGTTGGGTTAAAAGACTGAAGCGATTCTTTCCAACTTGAAGGATCATCAAAGGTGTTGAAGAAAAGATATTGGAAATGCGACGAAACTGGCGCTTGATAAAGAAGGTTATCTGAACGCAAAAAGACCGCGACTCGATTTTTTCGAAAGATAGAATTCTGTCTTACCCTTGCTAAAACGTATCCCACGTAGGCGGCATGCTCCTCATCACTAACGACAAAAATTCCACGCCTTCCGGAGGTGCCAGTAGATAAACCCACAATCGAGCCATTCAATTTTGCCGCTTTTTCTCTAGCCACTTCAGCCTTTAGCGTATGTGAAAAAACTTCCTCTTGTTTTAATCCCTTCGTGTTCAATGTATCAAAATTCTCCATCATCACTTGCTTGTTTATGGGGGGAATTTGCTCCCACATTTGAAGAAGATCCAGCGGGTTTCGCGAAAATCTTTGGAAATATTTTTTGTAGAACAAAGAATTTTCCATCGCCCATGCGATATGAATCAAAAGTTTTCGATTTTGATATGCCTTTAATTGCGCACGAGTTTTATAACGAGGCGTGTAATGGCGATGCTTAACGTAGGTCTCTAATATTTTAAGACTTGTTTTAAACTTAGTACTCAAGCACCAAAGCTCCGACAGAAAACCCTGCTGATGTACCTACGAGCAATACTTTTTCGCCCCGTCCGATTCGCTTTTCTTGGATTGCATAATGAAGTGCTGTGGGTATTGAAGCCGCAATCATATTTCCGTGATTGGGTATAATATTCATCAGCTGATCATCCGTTAATTCCAATTTTCGTTTCATCGCTTCCATTGCTAGCATACTGGCTTGATGGGGTAGAATACATTTGAAATCTTGAATTTTCATATTCATAGGACTTAAAAGGCGATCTAAAAATGCTTCCATCACTTGAGAAGCCGCTTTAAAAATTTTCTTTCCGTTCATTTTAAAATAAAAACGGTCCGCGGTTTCGGCCGAATAAAAACTGGGGTGAATTAAACTCCCACCACCTTCTAGTAGACAGCTATCCACTGCCCAACTGTAGGTTTCCACTCTTGAACACACGACCCCTTGCGATCCTAAAGGACTTGCTTCAAGCATCACTGCGGCCGCACCATCCCCAAACAAAGACGCAGTTTCGCGATCCTTCCAATTTAAACCTACTGAGGAAATATCGGATGAGACCAATGCAACTTTTTTATAAATTCCAGCGTTGATGCTTGTTGAAAGATGATCAAGCGCCACGACAAAACTTAAACAGGTCGAATTAATATCAAAACAGGGAATACCCGATTCTTCTAAACCCAAATGTTTTTGTACAAAGGCAGCGGTACAGGGGATTGCCTGTTGGGGCACTCCACTGGCACACACGATTAGATCCAAATCTTTTGCCTGCCAGCCCGCTTTTTCGAGAGCTTTTTTAATGGCCTCGGCAGCCATAAACGAAGTGGTCTCGTCACCTTCTGCAAAATGTCTTTGTTCGATGCCGGTAAAACGCGAAACCCAATCCAAATCAACGCCTAGGCGTTCTGCTGTTTCGGAAGCTTTCACAATGCGTTTAGGAAGATAAATTCCTGAACCTTGAATTTTTAATTTTCGAAGCATGCGTCGTTCAAGCTAACATAATCAATTTCTTTTCACCAATGTTCCAAAGAAATGATCCCAAAAAGTAAAATAAAGACCAAAATTCCCTTTGAGCCCTTCATGGTGCCGCAAATGGAGTTCGGGACTAAAAAATATTCGTCCCAACTTGCTCTGTTGAAATTTTAAAGATTTGAATTCGTATCCCAGATGAATATAAACATTGTTCACTAGCATCAATGCAAAAAGCAAGAAAACATGAAAAGGATGAAGTGGCAGCAGTAAAATGACAACAGGAGCAAAAAAACCATCTACTACAGCTTCTAAGGGATGAAATGCCAATGCTGCAAAGGGCGTGGGAGCCTTAAAACGATGGTGGAGGTAGTGGACCTTTTTGTAAAACTTTTCCCAGTGCATCAAGCGGTGAGTGAAGTAAAAATAAGCATCGTGTAAAAATACTAAAAATATGGGAATTGCGACAAAATAACCCAAGCCCAACTCGTAAATTGAAAAATAAAGTTTTGTGAAACTTTTCAACTGAAAAATCAACGCCAACGAAAAACTAAAAATAACCAAAGTGGGAAGTGCCCACAATGCCTCGGCCTTTGGTTGCGATTCAAAGCGAGTTTTTAATCTCATATTTTGCACTGTAGGATTTTTTGATTGCCAAAAGAACAAATAAGCTAAGCCAGTCAATCCATAATAAACCACGATACGTGTGAGAAGACCGATAACAAAAATAGACAAAAACTGTACGGCGACATTGGAATTAAAAAAGCTATCCATCGAGGAGCTTTTCTGAAATTAAGTTTGGTGAAATATGATTTTTAGACAGTTTAAATTGAGTAATGATCGTATCAACGGGTGCAATGCGTTCATCATTGGGAACAATTCTCCCCGCTGCGATGGCAGCCCCTGCTCCTACTTTACTTTTATGGCCGTAGGCAATTCCCAAAAGATGTTGGCGGGAATCCAAAAGTCCACAATCTGTTTGTATTTTAATGGTTCCTTGATCCAACCTTAAGTCGCAGTTGATCACGGCCATCACAGCAGTTTCTCTGCCAAAAATAGAAAATTGATAAGGACCATGAATCGAGAAAACATCGTCCAATGTTTGGCAGAAAATTAATTGATTGGTGTGTGAAATATAATTTCTTTTTCCGATGACACAGTATTTTATAAGAGCTTGATCTTCAATTTTTGTGCCTTCGCCAATGCGACTCATTCGAACAATTGCCTGTGCTCCGATCACGACGTTGTCCTCAAGCTCTACACCTTCCAAAATAGCTGTGGGGTGAATGAGGCAATTTTTTCCGATTTTGTTTCGGGACTTCAGTGCACTATAAAAACGCCTGGATCCTCCTTTTAAAAATCGGTGAAAAAAATTAGGACCAAAATATTTTGCAAAAAATTTTCGGATTTTGACGCCTTGACTTAAATGCAACGCAAGAGTCGCTTGAAGCTGATGAAAGGGGGAAGCCATTCGAACAGCAAAATTGTCACATATATCATAACTTAATGTTCGCCCCGGAATAATTTGGGGAGGAAGCCAGATATCGTTATCCCAGGTTTCTTGCTTAACAACAACATCCTCAAAAGTTTTGGAATTTGCATCATGTAAATAGTAAAAGTGAAATTTCAAATTTTCGCTCGGGTTTGAGGCGTGGGGCAAAACAAAACGTTCATTGAACGAGTTAGGAGCTAGGCAAAAACGCAAATTTTTGCGTTCAGATTGGCTAAGTTCAATGACAGCTTTTAAAAAGTTCTTCGTAAAAAAAATATCTTCCTCAAAAATCAACGATTGAGGTGGGCACGAAAATTTGTCCTTTTTCCAATCGGCCAAGTCCAAACCAAGCTGATGACACAAATCTAGTTGATGCTCTCCAAGCGAGCGATCTTTGATCACGATATCGGCAATGGGATCTTCAAAACTCGAAAGCTTTGCTCCAAAGATTCGGCGATAGATTTGCACAGCTCAATTAAAACGCGTATCGCGAGGTGGCGTCAAGCCTCTATGTAAAGCTTATCTTTAAATTGATTCAGGATTCACTGGCAAAAATCTGAGCAGCGCGTCCATACTTTGGGCACCACTCTCAATGATTTCGGCTTTCTTCTGACTTAGGCCTCGTGACGCAATAGGAGTACCGTCAAGAAAAACACCATAAGTTGTAACATGAGATCCCCAACCTCTTACGATCCATTGCCGAATGCCAGTGTCGGGAGGGAGCACTGTTGCCCCAGTCTCAACCAAACCATCGACCGGTCCAAGGGTTGGAAAAAATTCGAGCGCGCGGTTCGAGAATCCCACCCAATCGGCAGACTCATGCAAATTTCCTGTTTGATCTGTGGGAATCATGGAAAAGTTTATCCATGCAAAATTGTTGTGGGGTTGGAGAGAGTTTTTCTTTGTCGAATCCTTTGAAAATTCATTCCAAAAGTCATGAAGAGTCGAGGCCATTCCGCTGAATTCTTTGTCTTCGTGAGTGATGTAGCGAGCCAAGGAGCGAATCAAGCTGAGTCGTACTCCTTTGTCTTCAATCATCCATTGTCCAAGATAGGAATTTCTTACAACTGCCGACAAACCCAAAATCACGTGTAACTTTTCTTGTTCCTCGGCGCTCCATTTTGGATAGAGATTTAGGAAAAAGTAAACAAGCTCATGCCCGCCTTTTGAAGCGCCAATCAAATAGACCCGATCAACAAAAGGGAGTTCTTTTCTCAATTCCGCGTCTATGAGTTTGGCATTGGCTTGGCTAGTCCCCACCGTGTGCGTTGCAAAAGCTTTTGACCGAAATCCTTGTTCGCGTGCATAAGAAACCGATCGCTTAACCATAGCAGAAGGAAGTCCGGTGTCATAAGCATAGCCGTAGGCAAAGTAGATTCCCGTTTTTTTGCGTTCCGAAAGAGGCAATGCTTTTAGCGAATCTGGGTACACATAGTTTGCTTCTTTTCCGACACGAATCGCTCGCTCCTCAATTTGATTATTATCTGAGTCAGCAAGTTTAAGTGCCTGCATCATCAAATCGCGTGATCTGCGCATGCCATATTGAGTGCTCCAATTTTTTCCTGCTTGTTGCAAGTCAAGTGATTTCACAATGTAAGAATTCATTGATCGCAAAGTTTTTTTGTATTCACTCAGATTGCAGTCGGGTGCACCTGATGCCAATGCAAACCAACAGTCTTTTGCCTCGGCGCTAAGATCTTTAGGTAAGTCACTATGTATTCGCAAATTTTTCCAAGCTTCTCGCTCGATGGGAACTTTAGTATTTAAACTATATTGCTTCACGCGTTCGCGAATTTCACCGGAATAATAGTTTATTCTTCGATATTGAAGGTCTCGATTACCCAATTCATTGGCCAAAACTTCGGGGATATCTGACCACTCTGAAACATTCGACTGAGCAAATGTTTGAGGCGATAAAATTGTGACACAAATTAAGGTCTGAATAGAGAAATGTGAAAAGAGTTTACGCATGTCTTGGGGAATGCAATCTGAGGGCCTAAACTACTTGATCGTAAGACCTTAAAGTTATTCAAGTTTATTTACCGGTATGAATTTTCATCGTCCAAGATTTGGACACTGGCAGCGCAAAAATTGTGCTGCGCTAGAAATGAATTAGTCTGCTAGAATCATAACGACTCTACATTATGAACTGTTTTCTTTAGTTTTTTCCAATGTTCTCAACTGAAAGCCGGTACTTCATGAAACATCCCTGTACACATTGCGGACTTCTTGTGATCGAACTCACACCTGAACAACTTGCCATGCCGCAGTTCACTTGTCAGTGTCCAAACTGCCAAGCCAAAAGTTATTATCGAATCTGCCCGAAGTGTAAAAAGGCCTATTTTTTTAGAGCCCCAGCCCAGACTTGCCCAAAATGCTGATGTAGTTCGTGCTAAGCTTTCTTGCAAAATGCAAAGCTCACAGCAACCACTCATTCAACGACTAAAATATATTTTGGCTTTAGCGTGGCCACTCATTATTGCAAATAGTTTTTGGAATTTGCAACTCACAATTGATCGAATTTTTCTTGGTATGTATTCAACAGAAGCTCTTGGTGCGGCAATGGCAGTCATGGGAATTTTTTGGGTACCTATGGCTCTGCTGCAACAAACTGCAAGTTACATCACAACTTTTGTAGCACAGTATCAGGGAGCTAAGGAAAGTCAAAAAATCGGGACCTGTGTTTGGCAAGCTCTCTACGTCAGTGTCATTGGCGGTTGTTTTTTTCTTTTTCAAAATTTCGTCTCGCCATGGTTTTTTTCGCAAGTCGGTCACGCACACGCCGTTCAACAACTTGAAGTAGAATATTTTAATTCGGTTGCATATTCCGCTTTGCCTACTGCGCTTATGGCCGTAGCAAGCGGTTTTTTTACAGGTCTCGGTCAAACCAAAACCGTCATTTGGATAAATTTAGTGGGACTGCTTCTCAATGTTGTTCTTGATTGGCTACTGATTTTTGGAAATCTGGGATTCCCAGCTCTTGGCGTCGCTGGTGCAGGATATGCTACTGCCATCGCCACAATGGGTTCGGCATTTGTTGGACTAGGTCTGATGTTTTCGCGAAACAATGAAGCAACATTTAAAATTCGAAGTGCTTGGCAATTCAATCGAAAGCTCATTTTGCAGTTTCTAAAATTCGGAATTCCTAGCGGACTTCAGTGGGCTCTTGAGGGACTGGCCTTTACAGTATTTTTAATTATTATGGGGAGGTTGCCTCAAGGAGAAGCTGCACTCGCTGCAAGTAGTATTGCGGTCACAGTGATGATGTTATCGGTGTTACCTAGCATGGGTGTTGCCCAAGCTGTTTTAACTTTGGTGGGACAAAACTTAGGTGACAAAAATCCCAACCGAGCGGTTCAAAATACGTACGATGGGGTAAAACTCTCAATCATCTACATGTCACTCATAGCGTTGAGTTTTATTTTTGTACCAAATTTTTATCTGTCTTGGTTCGAAAATAAATCCAATCCTGGTCTTTGGCAGGAAGTTCAAAATCTTGCACCCACGCTGCTAAAGATTGTTGCGGTCTTCACGATATTTGACAGCATTTACTTAAATATTTCGTTTGCGCTAAAAGGTGCTGGCGACACTCGTTTTGTATCGCTGATTGCTCTCACTATGCCTTGGCCAATCATGGTGTTGCCTGCATTCTTTTTACAAAACTCTACAAACGCGGTAGTTCTTTCCTGGAGTTTTGTAATTCTTTACTCACTAGCAACCACCAGCATACTGTTTTTAAGATTTCGTGGCGGAAAATGGAAATCCATGAGTGTGATTGGGTAGAGATTTATGCTCGTCCCTTTAACATCCCCCTCCAATACATAATCGGTAGAAGAAATTTTTTCAAAATCCACATCGAACGTCTTTCCTGTGTTTGGTCAAACGGAAAGGTGGGCATGAGTTTAGAATCATAGCCAAACTCCGCAAGTATAACTTTCCCAAATCCCGTCACCAAAGGGCACGAAGAATAGCCATCATACTTTTGGGTCAAAGGCTGGCCGCGCATTTGAGAAATCATATTTTCAACGACTACTGGGGCCATCTTTCGTATGGCTGCGCCGGTTTTAGAATTTGGAACTCCTGTGACATCTCCCACTCCAAAAACATTTGGAAAGTCGGGACTTTGAAGAGTGTATTTGTCAACTTTCATCCAGTTCTTTTGATCGCCCTCTTTATTGACAATGTCAGATTCCAAAATGAATTTATGCGGAATCATTGGCGGAACCAAATGTAAAAAATCATATGCAAGTTCCACTCGAGTACCCGGACTTTGTTTGGGATCATTGATTTCAAAAATAGCTTTCTTTGCTGCAGCATTAATGCCTACTATTTTATGAAAATATTTAGGCTCGATACTTTTTCGCGAGACAACTTTTTCCAAAGCCACCTTAAAATCCGGAATGCCAAACATCCCACCACCGGCTGTGGTGAAAATGATTTTTGTTTTTTCTCTTACTCCGTTGCGACGAAAGATTTCGTCAGCAAGATACATAATTTTTTGCGGCGCACCTGCACATTTAATTGGTGGAAGGGGCATCACAAAAATCGCAGTCCCGCCTTTGAATGTATTCAGCGCATTATACGTTTTTGGCGCACCCTCAAAAGTGTAATCTGAATAGAGACCATTTTTACCTATTAAAGAATCATCCCAGCCTTCTAAAGCCGCAAAATTCAGGGTCAAGCCCGTTGCAACAAGCAAAAATTGATATTCAAGAATATCTCCATTTTGAAGTTCAACATGATTTTTTGATGCTGTAATTTTGCTTACTGAGTTCTGAATCCACTCAACCCCTGTGGGAATGAGGGTGGACATGTCTTTTGCGGTTGACTGAATATCAGCGGCCCCACCCGCCACCAACGTCCACATAGGTTGGTAATAGTGAGTCTGTGATGGCTCCACTAGGGCAATATCGCCCGCATTCATTTTTTGGCTGAGTCTTGCAGCCACCGAAATCCCGCCACTTCCGCCACCTAAAATAAGAACTTTGATTTTTTTAAGATTTGCCATAGCTCCAGTACCTAGCATTCAAAGACTCTGCGAGCAATGTGTGGAAAATTTGTGTTTCAGTTTTGGCGTTCTAGAATACTCCACCTTGCGCCATGAGAAAGTATACGAAAATGCCCAAGATCTTGAGGCACAAACTTTTTTTCTAAAAGGACATATCTAACGTTTACATCTTTAAAAAATTTATCTGATAGTGACATATGGACACGGAAGTAATCAAGTTGGACAAATTCAAATTTTGGGTCACCTTCGTTTTGTAACGTGAACTCCACATGGGCATAACGATTGTAAATGTCACGAAAACTATTGTTGGGATCTAAGTGCTTCCACACTTCAAACTGCGGATAAAAATGAACGCCATTAATGACTGGCACGCCTTGGATTCTCAAGAACTGATGAACAGCATGCGGCCCAAAGCTTAGCCATCGATCTTCTTTTTTACCTTGGCTTTGAATTTTCTGAACCTCCAGAGCGAGGGGATTTTCAGTTAAGTATTTGTAGGCGTTGCGATGGAGAGGATTGAACCATGATGCGCTTAAAAAATATACTAGAACTAAGAATTTGAATACCCGCATCCTACTTTGAATAAGAGAAACATAAAGGCAACTCTGCATGAAAACGCCAAAGACTATTAAATAGACTGGAAAAGAAGGAACAGCGTAAAATATTTGAATTCCAATTACGCCACTGAACATGATTGCAAAAAGACTCAGACCAACGCGAGACCGTTTGAATAGTTTAGAAGTTTGAAGTTTTTCATAGCACCACACCAGCAAAAAGAAGTCGGCAATCCCAAAGGTGAGACCACTTCGGATATCCGGGACTTTGTCTAGCAACAATAACTTGCGAATTCCAATTGGAAATCCAAATACACCATGCCAAAGAAAAATAATCTGGCAGAGCATTATTCCCCAAATCCAAGGTGGAATTTGAATCTTATGTTCACGTTTTATAAAGTAAAACAGCGGATACAAAATTGGGGAAAAAATAAAAAATCCTGCGCTCTCGCATATATTTATAAACCATTTATCGGATTCCCAATGTACGAAAAAATTCGAGTTGAAGTATTCAAAAAAATTTCGTGCTCCCCCAACTATGTGTCTTTTTCCAGGAAACACAGTTTGTAGCACAATTTGAATATCAGCTCTGAACTCAATGTAAAAACACACTAAAACTAAGGCTACAAAAATCATTGGTGCAAACAAGAATGTCGTATGAACTTTTGAATCTATAAGACTCTTTCTCCTGGTAAAAATCATAGGCAAAAGGCAAGCTAGGCAAAGCCAAAAGAGTGAAATCTGATAGGGTGGATAAATTGCGAACGCCACAATCCCTAGCGCCCAGAACATTAAGCCGGATAGAATCGTAAGTTTTTTTATAGAATAGGAATACTGTGTAATTTTTAGTGCACACCAAAGTCCTATGAGTGCCCCAATCACCATCGGAGCAAGATTAAACGACCAAAATTGAAAAAAAGGTGCACCAACAATAAACACTGACAAAAAAATATTTTCACGCGTTGAAAAATTGTATAACTCACTAATGCAAAGTGAAAAAGCTATCAATAAGCCGAAAACCATCGACCACCAATGCCAGGCAAGTCCAAAATCACCATCATAAAAATATCCCCACATAAACGGTCTAAAAAAAACACTCCAATGAAGATTTGAGGATCCAACGTATGGAATGATCGCAGTATTATGCGACTCTACTCCCCAAAGAGGTGAATCTAACTTGTTTCCTGTTTTCAATTGCGAAAGAGTGATTGGAAGATTCACGATCCAGTCATCGGATCGTATTCCTCGGGAACTACCTAAAATGGAATCAATTTTGTACCGTTTGTCTGCTCCGTATTCTGGATCGATTATTCGGTGCCATTCATAAAGTGAGAATCCATTAATGCCTAAAAGAGTAAACAATAGGAATAGAATTCCTAAAATTTTATAAAATCGATTCAACTCCAGCAGTTTAACGTGTTATAAAAATTTGAATAGTGCAAAAGTTGCATAAGCTTTTAAAATCAAATAGAGCCCCTAAATTTTTTTTGGTATTCATCGCTATTTGTCTTGGCGTGCTTTGGCGCTTGCCTTTATTTATCAATTCCGAATTTCTAACTTATTCCGATGAAACTGCAAATCATTTGACCATCAAACATCTCTTCACCTTTAAAGAAATCTATTACTACTATCATGGGATGCGTTATCAAGGCCTGACGGAAGGACTTTTATCGCTTTTCTTTGTACCCTTTTTCGGGTTTTCTGCACTTTCCCAGAAGTTGGCTGGGACTTTGGTTTATTTTTTTTTTACATCTACAGTTTTTTATTTTCTAAAAAGAGAAATCAAAAGCATGGTACTAAAGTCTTTATTAGTGCTGGGAATGATCATTCCAACCACTCACCTCTATGTTGTTTCGTTCATGGCCTACGGTGGACATTTGCTCAATGCGTATATAGGTTTCCTTACGCTTGCACTCATTTATTGGGGACAAGCGCTTCGCACAAAGAACCCTCGTCGCTTTATCTTTTACTTTTGTTTTCTTGTTGCACTTGGAACATACACATACCGACATTTTTTAGCATTTTATCCGGTGATTTTAGTATTTCTCTGGTTTTTTAGAACTCCCGCAAGGACACGCAGTAGAGATATCCTCACTTCTTTCTGCCTTCCAATTTTCTTCATGTTTTCGGCTCCGTTGTTAAACAGGTTTTGGGGGACATATGTTCAATCTCTAGCCTTCGAAAACTTAAACTCATTTATGAGTTTTGAAAGCTTTCAATTTTTAAACTTTTCAGAAATGATGCAAAAAATTCCGACTGTTTTCGGTGTTTTGTGGCCAAATCTTTTTTTCACAAAAACACTTACTCATTTTGAAGTTGCAGGGATTATTGTGGGAGTACTTGCCCTTGTTTTTCTAGTGGTTTTAAATATTTTAAATTGGAATCTGCTAACACGGGAGGCCAGACTCTTGCGCCTTTCTACTTTGCACGTGGCGCTAATTCTTGCCTCCACTCTCGTAACTCCTTATTCAACATTGGCTCTAGATATCAGATATCTGATGCCTATCTACGGAGTTTTGCCATTTTTCCTGCTAGTTGCTTTCAAATATTTTGATGGGCAAAAAAGGAAAAATTACTTCTACTTACTTTTAGGTGTAGGGATTTTAGGGAATATTGTGAATACTCTTCAGTTCAATGTTACTCGTGGCATTGCAAATAAAAACTATCTACCCCAGAAAGCCGAAGTTCCATTTGCAGATCTCATTAATTATTTAAAAGAAGAAAAACTAAACTGCATTTTTATGGACTATTCGGAAGCTTACTCCCTTTCATTGCAATCAAACGAAGAAGTCTGGGCCTCCGCTATAAATTTAAAAAGAATTCGAAGGTACGAAAACTGCGCCATAAGTGCCCAACCGAGGATCATTGCATTGCCCTATGGCCACGATCAATTGTCAGCAATTTTAGAATTTAGCCTAAAAAAGGGAATTCGATATCGAGTTAGAAGACATCTAAAAACTCATGTAGTCATTGAATCCTATCACTTTGATCCTGAAGAAAAAACACCCTAGAAGTGAGGCCCGTTATTGCGTAGGCACTTCATTTTCGGTATCAAAGAGTCGCTGTAAGTCGGGCGAATAGAAAATCTTATTATGCCGAAGTCCTTGATAGCCACTTTTCGGGGCAACCACATCATCTTCCCTAAATTTAAAATGCAATGTTGTCGGGGCAATGGCATACGCATGTATAGTTGAATAGCTGGCATACGACGTCAAGCCATTTAACGGATTGTAATTCGTGTGAGAATAGACGTAATTCTCTAAAAACTCCCCGTATACACCCAACCTTCCGTTCTCATCACTCAATGCATAGACGCCTAAATTGGCTGCGTTTCCACAAAAATTTCCAGTCAAATAGACGTTAAATCCATAGGGGTCGGTTCCTGCTCTAAAGCAGCCCGACCTAACGAGAGCAAAACAATACCCAGAATTAGAAAAATCACATTGTGGATAATTCTCAACAACATGTTTGTAGGTATTTGCAGTCCAGGTACTCGTGGGCTCAAGCGGCTCAAGACCAAGTTCAATTTCAGCTCCATCATTCAATCCATCACCATCTGTATCTGCCAACAAAGGATCCAATCCACGCACGCGTTCTTCAAAATCACTAACACCATCACCATCGCTATCAGCTAGATTTGGATTTGTACCATATACTTTTTCAACAATATCAGCCAAACCATCTCCATCAGCGTCGCGCCATGAACTCGGAGTGGCACATCCTGCAGATTGATTTTCAATATCTTTCTGAAGCCATGGAACCCCAAAGGTGTAATTCCACAACTCCTCATCCACTTTAGTTTCGTCTACTGGTAACGCAAACAAAGTGACATCGTTAAGCCCGCCAATAATTCTCGCACTCCCTGAGGCAAACAATACGGGTGCAACAAAGCGTTCTTCATTTTGGTCCTTTAGAACAAACTCTAGATTCGCACTGGCTGCATCATGAACTTTAAGTTCAACTTCGGGGCAAATAAGTTTGCCGGTAGCGTCAGCTTCCACTTCGCCAGATTCACTCTCAATAGGCAATATTCCGATCAACTCAAAAATTCGCAGATCCCCAACTGGAACATAGATATCCGCGAGCGCTCCCAGAGCATAGGATCCATAGATTTTTCCAACTCCGGAGTTCGATAGACAGGAATTGTTTGACGACGAGTATGTCTCAAGTCCAGGACCGGTGATGTGAACAATGTAGCATAGCGAATCAGGAAGAGGATGTCTTTCTCCCGATTGATCTAACAATCGGCGGACCGAAACCCGCTGCCCCGAATTCAGTGAGGATTGCGAAGTATTAGAATCAAGCGAACTGCGATCAATTTTAAAGTTTGCTTGTGCAATTAAATTCACCGGTCCGCAAGAAATCATCAATTGCGAAACAATAGTAAAGAAGCAAAAGAGTAAGTAATTTTTCAGTTCCTTTTGGCAACTTCGAAAAATAGAATTACGCGTTCTCAAGAAGGACTATTATATTCAATGATCCAAAGAAGAGTCATCATTTTTTAAAAAGAGATAAATAATTGGACCCACTTTCACAAAAACGTCAAAAAGCAGTCACCCAAGGACTTGATACAATATGCTTAAAACCTAGATATGTCACCTCGGCGAGTTTTCGCTTTGTTATCGTTTTGGAAATACACGTTCGCAAGAGGCAAAAATTTCACTTTCACCTTTAAAGAGCTACTCATATCCACGAACATTCGATAACAAAGCGAAAATTTGGAGAAGTGCCTCACGATTTGGCTTCTTGGAGCACTGTCCGGAATAAGCAAATTCAATATCTTAAAATCTTCATCTAATCTTTACACGATTTTAGTAAATTGAAGGTGCTAGAATTTTTAGATGAAAGCGTGGGGCTTCTTCTTCTGTACAATCATGTCATTTTATGTTGGGCGCTACAGCTCTTCCATCACTGAAACCCTGTATTCCTATCGAGAACCTCAAAGTATAAATGAAAAAACTCCTACACAAGAAGATCCCAACCCGAGGGAGTCAACACAAAAGCCAACAGTGAAGTTTGGCCAAAAAGAATTTTCTCAATGTCTTGATGGCTTCAGCCAATCAAAAAGTTTTGCAGAGTTAATCGAGCTGTCGAAAGATTTTAAAGATAGATCATCGGTCCAGGCACGTCTCATTGGTATCCTGTTGGAACTTAGCCTTGAGGGTGCAAATGAAAAGGACTTCTTAAATTATTTAAATTCGCAGCGCTTAGAAGTGTTGTCTAGCTTTTCGAAATTAAGTCCTGCACAAAAAGCTTTAGTAGATTCAAAACTCTTAGAGGAACTTAAGAGCAGTCAAAACGTGGCAAAAACTTTTCAAAAAGCCGAATTTGCACCATATCGTGCTTCTTTTTCGCCAGAACTTATAGATTTTGTCATAAATAGCCCCGAGATTGCAGCATACGAAAAGGAAAATTTTATTGGCCAGCAATTAACACTGTGGATGCATGAGAAAAAAGACCACAGCCAACTCTTTAAATATTCAAAGCAAGTGAAAGTCTACGACAAGTATGTGAATAGCCTTATCTACGAAAGTCCTCAATTAGCGATTGATACCTTGAAGCGCGAAGAAATTGCTAAAGAAGTGATCATGTCAGACCAACTGAATTCCGTGCTCGCAAAAACGGCGGAAGAAAGCTTGGAGTCGACTTTGATGATTTTAGATTCGAATAGCGAATTTTTTGAGAAAAATTTGTTGTCGTTTGACGGAACTTTGTATTGGGCAAGTTCTAAGTTAGCGACTTATCCAAATGAAGAATTGATAAACTTTTTTGAAAAAATTTCAAACCCCAAGGTAAAAAATGAACTTCTTGGGCATGTGGGACAGCATGTAGAGGCACAATTTCCACAGAAATATGCAAATTTTAAAAACTACTTTTTGAAAAATTTTGCCCTAGATCCAGAGTCGCGGGCTGCCGTTTGCGCTGGCAGCCTATCCTCCGCATGCGCGATTGACACCTCTCGTGCCCCTTCTTCAGACGACTAGCTACCAAAGAACGGTGTAACCCGCTCCTATGGCAAGAGCACTGCTCACAGTAAGTGCAGTGCCTCGTGGGGTTTCGATAAAATCATTCGTCGACAATATTTCCCGAATATCAAGAGTTAATACTCCCGATCGGCCAATCAAAGTTTTGTAATTAAGGCGAGGAGCCATGGCAAAACCCACGTTGGCATTGGTTTGAGTGGCTAAACCAAAACCTACACCAAAAAACATGAAGTGTTTATTGTCGAATGGAATATGAAAACTAGGTTCGGCCAGCAATGAAAAAGAACTTGTACTGGGAACATTTTCAATCGCCGCGTGATTCCAGCTTAGGTAGCCCGTGATTTGCCAGTTATCCATAAAGAACCAACCGATACTAGGAGCTAAACTAAACTGAGTAAAATTACTTGCGACAGTGAGACTTGCGCTACCACCTAGTTCTAAAACTCCGGCTTCAGCATAGGCTTCTCCACTTCCCGCCCCCGCTTGAACCGTTACACCATTTGCGGCATCGCCGGGGGATGGTGCACGAGGCATAGCATGAACCTTTTGCTGTGCCATAGCGATAGATGTCGCCATTGTGATAAGTAGAATTTGGGATTTTAGAAAAACGTGTTTAACAAAATTCATAGATACCTTTCGATAATTTTTTCAAGTTTAAAAAAATTGGGACAAGAGTTTTTTATTTCTCTTTCGGATATAGATGCAAAATGCGATCCAATAAAAAGGAGTTAAATTATGAAATCACAAACAAGTTTTTTATTCGCAGCAGTTCTCATCGTTCTAAGCCAACAGGCATTAGCCCAAAATGACGTGAGACTGGGTAACCCAGCATACGCGGGAACAGGATGCAGACCCGGCACTGTTGATGCTGTACTAAGCCCTGGGGCCCAGCAGCTCTCGATTCTATTTTCTGACTACGTTGCTCTTGCAGGTCGTTCAAACAGAGTACTTTTTTGCGGGGTCGCGGGGTCCAACTTTTCAAAGAAATTTTCGAGGACCCATGGATGACAATTATTTCTTTCAAAATACCTTGGTAGCATCCGCTGTGGTTTGGTCTGCTTGTGGAGCACAGGTGATATTGCGAGCAAATACTTCCGTCATTGCATTTAGCAATTCGATTGGCGAAGACACCATGACAACTGTAGATTCAGCAGATGTCGATGCAGCTTTGATATATCGTTTGTCTTGGCGCCGCTGCTACTAGAAATTTTCGATTACTAGCGAACAGTAAGAAGTCGTAGAATTTCCACATTGACCCAGTTCGGGTCGAACGGCGCGAAAATAGCCGTTTGGCCCATTTCCCTTTTCAAAATAAACTGTCCCATCAGGCATTCTTATCTCAATCACAAAATTAATCTTTGTGAGTTGAGAACTAGACCCTCTTGAATAAAGTGATTGTTCGACTTTATATCCCCATTTGTAGGGACCAATGGGCTGCATCGCTTTCGTTTGTTTTTGCGTCCAGTCGGATTGATCAATCAATTTACCATTTACAAATTCTGCTTTAGTGAATCCAACATGAATGGTGACTTCGGACCCCCACACTAAAGATTCATTGTAATAATCAACAATAAACTCGCCATAAACATTCGTAGCGTAAGAAGTACTGTCTGGATAAACTTTAGCAAAAGCGCCAATCCAAGAAGAAGATGCTTGAGATTCAACATAAATACCAAGATTTAGAGCTAGGAATGTCACTATCGAAAAAATCAGTTTCATGAACCACTCTGTAGTGAATTGACGGCCCGATGACAATGAAAATAATAGATTGAAAATAGATCAAAAATAGCTCGAAAAGCTCGAGCGGCTCAATTTCCATCTTGACTTGAGGCACCCAAAATTTCATACAGGCGTAATTAAAGAAGGGTAATTCTATGAAACTTATCGCTAGTATTTGCTTATTGTTATCTTCGGCAGCTATGGCTGCCACTCCTATCGGTAACTACGATATCAGCAGAGAATTTAATGTTCACCAAGGTTTGCGTGCTGAGGAACTAGGTTTTCCGTTAAATCCTAGTTTTTTATCCATGTCGGTTTATCGCGAAAATGTTTTATCGCAACCTGTGTTTGAAATTAGCTATCGTCTCACACCAAGAGGCCCAATTTTGATTGCGAAAGGATCAGGGCAAATTTTAAAAATGGATTCGGATTCTGCAGTGATTCAACTTGTTCTGTCGCGCACCGGAGAAGAAGGTGGAAGCTGTGGTCCAATGAACACAAAAACTCTCAATGCTATTTTTCGATTTGGACTGCAGGGTGAGTTTGCAAACGGGCACCGCTTTGTTGGGATACACGAATGGACCAATGACAGCTGTCACGAAAGCCACAAGATCGAAGAAATCACTTACACAATCGATGAATAATCATGCTCTAATCGCGAGCCTTAAATAGCTCGCTGATTTTTGCCTTCCGATAATTAAAGATTTTAAAAACGTCGGCAACTACCCAAAGCATAGCCACAAGATTTCCTATCACGCCGATAGGCAAACGATAATAAACTTGGTCATAGATCAAAGTTCCGCCATCGAGTTCTGTAAATGTATGAGTGTGATGCCAATCTCGGTACGGCCCTTTTAGCATTCGATCTACAAAAGAATGCCCGACCTGCCACTCGGCAATCAGTGTCTTCCAACGAATGGGAATACCACGCACTCTAAGGTTGTAATCGATCAAAGTATCTTTTTTGATTTTAGCGTCAGAAACTTTTTCGATTTTAAAGTTTAGCCACTCAGGAGTCAGGACTTCTAAATTTGAAGCTTGCGAAAAAAATTCGAAGACTTTGTTTTTTTCTGAAGGGAGCCACTGATAAGCCTTCAAAGTGTAGGCTCCCTTAAATCCTAAAGGGGAAAGCAAATCTCCCAAAGCAACTTCAATAGAAGGGAAACTAAATTTAAAGCCGGCTTCAACAATCTTAGTGGCGCTGACTTTTTGTGAAGACAAAATAATTGTCGCCATTTGTCCAAACGCTACTTTAATACCAAACTGTGGCGCAGGAATAACTGCCGGACGTCCAAGGGCTTGCGATAGCGCTTGAGTAAAATTTTTGTTTGTCACGGGCTTTGGGGCCACGCCATTAAATGCACCACTCAAATTATTTTCTAAAGCAAAAATGTACATTTCCACTAGATCTTGCAGGTGAATCCAACTCATCCATTGCGCACCCGAGCCCAATGGGCCGCCAAGTCCTAGTCTAAAAATAGGGAGCATCTGGTTTAATGCGCCTGCTTCAGTTCCTAAAACAATGCCCACTCGAATCAATGCAACCCGCAATAGGGATTGAGCTTTTAAAGTTTCGTCTTCCCATTGTTTACAAACTTCGGGCAAGAATCCATCGCCTTGTTTGGATGCTTCACTGAGTTCTTCGTTTGCGCGATCCCCATAAAATCCAATCGCTGAAGTCCCAATGAGGACTTGAGGTATGGCGCTAAGGTGAGCAATCCCTTTGACCAAATTTTGGGTACCAATAGTTCGTGATTCCAATATTGCCTTCTTACGCTTTTGTGTCCAACGCGAGCCCGCGACAGACTCACCAGCTAAGTGAACAACCCCATAGGCACCCTCTAAAGCTGACTCCGGCGCTGGAGTTGATGCTGAATCCCAATAAAAATACTCAACCGGTAAAGTTTTTATGCTGTCGTATTTTTTTTTGTCTCGGGTAAGAATTCGCACATGGTAGCCTCGTTTTAAAAGAGCCACCGTCAGGGCCGAACCTACAAATCCAGTGCCACCTGAAAGAACGATAATTTTTTTATTGAAGTCCTTGTTCTGCATTATGGTTCATACTACCATGAACAATATGACAAAAGCACTAAATTCTAGAAAAGTCATAAGAAAGTTAAAAAAGACAAAGAAATCTGGAAGTTCTGGTGATGTACAAAAAGATGGCACGGCATTGAGAGCTTTTGCCAATAGCGTTGGAGACTTTATCCGATATTGGGGCTTTCGACGTATTCATGGGCAAATTTGGGCGGTTGTTTTTCTCTCAAAAGAACCTCTGAGCGGTGTACAGCTGATAAAGATTCTTGGCGTATCAAAAGCCCTTGTGAGCCCCGCATTAGCCGAACTTTTGCTTCATAAATTAATATTGATGGCAGGAGGGGACCTCAAGACAAAATATTACAAAGCCAATCCCGACGTTGTAGGCGTGATTGCCGACGTCCTTAGCTCGCGCGAGACAGCCCTACTGAAAGATGCTCAAAATAAATTTAATCTATTGAAAGACTCTTCTTCGTCGCAGCTTTCAAACATGGATTCTTCACGCTTAAATGAAGTCGAAACTATGATTTCCGTCGCACGAGTCGGACTGGATCTTATTTTACAAAATATTAAACAGGGCGATTTGAGATTACTCAATAGTCTTGTGAGTGCTGACAATGCCAATGCCCATTAACAAAAGTTTTAAAAGAAAGTGAGTTCACTATGCAAAGTTTATCGTTTATAGCTCAAATCGTTATAGCTTTTTCCATTGTAGTGGTTTGGGTGGGCCGCTTTGACAACATCGTTAAAGAGTTTAAGCATTTTGGAATTCCTGACTTGGTCCGAAACGCGGTCGGAGCACTAAAAATTTCTTTGGCGACATTGTTGCTCGTAGGAATTTGGCACCCAAGCCTTGTTGTAATTCCTGCCATCTTGATGGCATTTTTAATGGTCTGCGCGCAGATGGCTCATATAAAAGTAAAAAATCCGTTAGTGAAATTTTTACCTTCTTTAGCCTTGCTTGCACTTTGCATTATTGTGGCAGTAACAAATATGAAAACGATTGCTTAATATGCGCTTTGATCATAAGATTTTTTAAATGCTATTTTTTTCTCAATTCAAACATAATTTCTAAACGTCGAAAAAACGGTAAGGTCCACGGCGGATCATATCCCGACCAAATCGCGTCAGATTCAATTTCGTATTGAGCCTGACCCACAATCCAGGCTCTTAATTCAGCCGCTTTTTTTGCCTTGGTTTGGGTACGACCTAGACCTGAATATCGGATCGCAGCAATGATTTGGGCGGGAATTTGTCCAAACTCCACTCGTGAATCATTGGGGGTGGGCAAATCCTCAAGCTTAAATTTAGAAGGCATCATAAATGTCATCTCAAATCCTTGGTCATTTTTTTTCTGCGAAACTGGGGCCGTCATGGCAATTTTTTCGTTCGACTTTGAAGGTTTTTGCGCCACAGGAGCGGTCATGGAAATACTTTGTTTTTTCTCGTTTCCGCCAAAAATATACCCTGCAATTACCCGGAAAGCCGCACTTCGAGATTGATCGCTATCATCCGGCATCAACGTTTTTGCAACGATGTAGGGCGCATAGGTCCTGATTTCTTTGTCGTCGTCTTTTAAGAGGACTTCATATTTGGGTGTTTCTTCAGAGCGAATTCCAAAAACTGAACACGCAAATTGGGTCGCTATGAGTAACATGGCAAAGAGTCCTTTTTTCACAAGGTTTTTAAACATACCGCTTGATTCTAGATTTGAAGATCGACGAAGGCAAAGGTTAAAAATTTATACTAAAAATCCACACTCAAACTTGTCGATAAATCATAGCGTTGGCTGAAGAAACGAAACTCGCCATCGCTTTTACCATAGCGATAGGATGCACCAACATCCCATCGAAGATCCTGCATCATTTCGAAACTAAAATTCAATTTGCTGAGAATACTTTGATCCGTAAGATTAAATACATTAAATAAATTGATCGTAGTTTTATTCCAAGTTCCGGGCGAGGGCAGATAAAGCAAAAGCATTGCGTAGTGCCGTGAAAAATAAAATGGCGTATAAACACTCGTCGCCAAGGCAGGGGCGTAATTAGCGGTGTTACTAATTCCTGATGCATTTCCGAAGTATTCTAAACTTACCCCCCACGTGTCATTGTCGCCATAGCCAAATTCTCTTCCAATTCCGCCTACAACATGTGCTTGTTTTGAGTCTTGTTGGTAAGCGACTTCGCCATGTAAATCAAAACTGCCAACAGCTAGCGACACATCTGTTCCAAAGAATGCTTTTGCATCTTTTAATTTTGAGGCTGTGAAAGATAATTCAGAGCTCCCTAACGGCAATTCTAAACGAAGAGTGTGTCCAATTTTGTTAATTCTGCTAGCTCCATCGAGCGACTGGACAAGATAAAGATTGGACTTGCCAAATGGCATGTGTGACTTAAGAAGCGTTACGCCTGAGCGAAGATCATCAGAATCAAGTAAATCTCGTTTTTCGTTATTCAAAAAATCAGTGGGGTTCCAAAATTTACCTGCACCCCACTTAATCTTTTGTTTACCGACTGTAAAAAAAACGCGCTTATCAGCATTAAAAAAAAGCTTCAGCTCTTCGAGTTCAGTACTTGCACTCGGTGGAGATGAACTGAGCAAGGGATTGCTACTATTTGCCCAAATGAGTTTAGCTTTTGCATAGGCGCGGATTTCGTTTCGCAAATTGGCATCTAGATAAACCCACAAGCTATAAGGATTGTAAAAATTATCACTGGCGCCGCTTCCTTCTGTTCCAAGGAGAAAAAAATCACTCGTCAGCGAGCCCCCGATTTTAACTTTGTCGACATCAGCACCCAGCTTTTCGGCTTCGCTAATGCCTTCGGCTTCGCCAAATCCTTTTTCAAAGTCCGATGATGATTCGCCTTGAGCAAATGTCGAGAAATTCACAACACTGAGACATAAAACTACAATCTTAAAAATGCGCATGCGAAATTCCCTTATTTACTTTTCGATTCAACCCAAGCTTTGGTAAAGATATTGTTATCAAGGGTTTTTAGATCGGTTTCTTTGATAACAACAACTGTAGAATTCCCTTTTTCTAGTTCATCAAAAATGCGAATTTCTTCCGGAATCCACACTTCTGCTTTTTTAGACTCTGAATATTTTTTATTCCATTTTGGATAAAAGGACGTTCGCATTAACTTAGACGAGAGCGAATATTCTTCTCGTTTGAGAAGATTTTTGGAATCTTGATCCACCCACAATCCTAAAATTGGGTAGGCCACATCAACACCGTCTTTAGCTTTGAGCTTGAACTTGTGAACTTTAAAATTGCCTAATTTGTCTTCTCCATCAAAAGTGACAGTGTACTCATCTGCAAGTCGAGATTCATCAAAATCTCCTCGACGCGAGTTTGTGCCGCCAATTCGCTCCCGCTCGGTTCGACGTTCCCATTTTCCAGTTCCAGGATCGAACATCCAAAGATTTTTATCGATCTTCAAATATCCCTTACCCGCTTCTTCTTTTGGTTTTGTAAAAAGAATCATAAATTTGTCATCCGCGTCGCGACGATAAACCACGGCTTGAAAAACTTTTGGCTCTTTTGATTTTTCGCTTTCTTTAACATAACAAAGCGAGGTGTAGTCGCCCGAATTTCTTTGACGATCATCAACAAGCTTTACAACCTCAAGAGATTCTTTGTCCGTTAATGGCGCCGCAAAGACCGCACCGTAAAGGCCTAAAACAGAAACTAAAATCAACTTTTTCATAGCGCTTCTCCAATTAATTTACATGATTGATTGCGGTAATGGGTTTCATCTTGCTTGCGCGATAAGCAGGTATCAAAGAACCAAAACTTAAAAGCCCGCAGAGCAAAATGAATACAAAAATGATGTCGACCGTTCGCAGATTTAGCCAAATCTCATTTGACATTAAGAACATCACAAAAGCTTCGGACGAAACAGAAATCTTCAATACATTAAGCAGCCCGACGATTAAGGCACCCAATACAATTCCACTTCCAACAGCTGCAACAGATAACATCATAGATTCAAAAACAAATAATTGAAGGACACTTCGACGCTGCAATCCCACAGCACGCATAGTACCGATTTCAGCAGTACGCTCGCGAATGGCCATCCACATATTATTCACCAACCCGACCACAACAATAAACATCAACACAAAAGTTAAAACAAAGGTTAAGGCGTTAAAGATGTCTAAAATCCATTTTAAAAAAGAAATTTCATCTTCCCAAGTTGTCACATCAAGTCGCTGCCCCACCCATGATTCACCCGAAACACGCTCGAACTTCATCCAAAAGGGATTTGATTCTTTGTCCATGAGTGTGTGCCCGTTATCTGTTAAAAGTTTTCGCAAACGAGTTTCGACACCGCCAACATCATTCATGGATTTTAAGTAAAGCATGATACCACCGGTCGAGTGCGCGGACATATCATAAACCTCTCTAGCATCCGCGTGATGAATAAAGGCAGAAAACGCTGAAAGTAATCCTAAGTCTTTTAGAATGGCCGCAACCTTTAAATCTTTGGTGTTGTAAATATTTCTATAAGTCGGCATCGAAATCGTCACCAAGTCTCCCACGACAACTTCAAGTTTTTTGGCTTGCGCTGCAAAAATAACGACGTGACCAGGTTTTGCTAAATCCGCGATCGAACCGGAAATGGCTTCTAATCGTCCAAGTGTTTTAGCTTCGCGACTCATATCAACACCATTCATGGGAACCATGATGGAATGTTTATCGGAAATAATTTTTCCATATGCCCGTACGCGATCAACAATAAAATCTAACTCGGGAATATTTTTTTCGATGAGCTCCTGAATTTTTTCCTTATGCTGGACGATGGGAGCTGAAGAACTTTGGCTGATCTTCATAAAGCCACCCACATTCAGGTGACCCGTGGATAACGCCATAGCGTTTTCGGTCATGCGAGTTTTGATTCCGGAAGTGAGGGCCAACATCAAAGTGAGAAGTGCTGTCACCAACGCGATTGCGCTGCCTAGAATAAGGGTTCGTCCACTATGACTGATGAGATTTCGATATGCGATTCGTAAAAACTGTTTCACTATTTATTCCCTACTCGCTCGACTGCATAGCTTCTAGCGGTGATACTTGCATCGCCCGCCACGCTGGATATTGGGTAGACAAAATTGCCACGACGGTCATGCAAACAAATACAACGGCAATATGAACTGGGTTATTGCTGAGATAAAGTCGATCACCCGAAAAAAAGAAGGTCGAAACATCTCCCATGGCGGGAATACCACGGCCACCGACAATCATCACAATGATCACTCCTAAAAGCACGCCAATCCCTCCAAAAATAAAACTCAACACAAAAGTCTCGCGCAAAAAAAGTTTAAAGAGAAAGTTTTTTTGTGCACCCATGGCGCGCATGGTGCCAATCTCGCGGCGCCTTTCTAGCGTTGCCATCAACATGGAATTCATGATGATGAAAGTTGCTACTGCAAAAATGATCAGAACAAATAAGTAAAGGACTGCGCGCACAAGGACTGTAAATTGTCCCATCATGCCCGATGACTCTCGCCAGTCGGAAACTTGTATTCCAAGATTTTTTTCTTTTGACACACGTTCTATTTCTTTCACCGTTGCCCGAAGCGCATTGGGATTTTTTAAAATGACCGCGGCATTTAAAAACACTCCATCTTCCATTTCTTCTCTCGAATGAAGTGTTTCGGTATCGCGACGACTGCCATCAACTTTTCCCACCGTTCCTCGGGTGAGCTCGCTGAGATTGGCAATACCTGCAACTTGTTTTTTCTCTACTTCAACTGATGGCGAATCAGAAAACATGGCACTGATATCATCTTGGCTGAGGTCACTCACGCCCATTTCTTCGTCAATTTTTTGAGTTTCTGAGCGAAGGGATTCGGTCATAAAACCAAAGAGTTTGCGAAACGACACCATGTCCATAATGTTAGAGTTCGACGCCACTGGTGATCCCTCAAAACTTTTGAAACGATAGGTGCCGTAGACTTTCAAATTTACCGATGAAGAGTATCCTGTTTTTGAAAACGCAGTGATCGTGAAAGTGTCGCCAATTTTTACTTTGTAAAGAATAATGTGTGGTGCGATTTCCTTGTAGAAGAAATCAAAGCAAGAGGAAAAATTATCGGCATTCATTGTCAAATATTCTTTCAACAACTCGGCAATTTCTGTTTTAGTAGAACCCAAAAGTGACTGGAGTTTGGGAACGAGCTCAAGGATACGAGGGGGTTCTAGCTGGTTATAAATTTCAGCTGCCTGTGCGACATTTGCTGTGATTTTTTCTTGAAGCTCTTTATCGGTCGCCAGATTTCGCTTTTCTTTATCGATCTGTTTTTTGACTTGATCCAATCGACGCGCGATTCGATGCTTGATTTGATTTTCGTAGATAAAGTCATTGAAAAAAAAACCACGGGCGCCTGTAGGGATAAGCTCCCCTTTTGCGAGTTCAAACTGCGAAAAGGAAGTTTGATAAAGCTCGGGAACTGTGCCGATGTAACTTAAAAAAAGTTGGTTATCATCGAATATCAGCGGCGCCATACGATTTGCCATGAACTCAATTCGCTCCTCAAAGTGAGTATCAAATTCACTCCAAAAAGCAGGTGCCAAAACTTTCGCCAAATTTTCGGGAGCATCTTTAAAAATGCGATCGCTTCCATACATCACGCCGAGATTTTCTCTATTCACTTCTTGGCTGCGCTGAATGTCAAGAATGATTGCTTTTAAGTGATCCTTGAGGGCAACGATTTTAGCAGGATTTTTAGATTTTTTTTGAAATTCACTGCGTAATTCTTCAAGCTTCACGTCCAAAAGATTTCCCGGATTGAGCAACGCAACGTTTACCCCCATTGGGATAATGCTTTTTATATTGGGAACTTCTTTGAGTAAGGTTTCTTTGACCAATTTAAAATCGTCCACATGTCCGATGTCAGGCATGCTCCCATCCATGCTTCCAAAAACCGAAATTTTTTCTTTGGCATCGGCGGAATAAATCTGCAAATCGCCAGTCACGCTGCTGGTGAGACTTCTTTGCATGCCGCCTGAAATTGCATCTACCAGTGCGTTTCCCACTATTGCCAGTGTCGTTCCAAAAACAATAATCAACCCTATGACTAAAGTTTTTAATCGATGCACAAATAAATTTTTGAGAGCAATTTTCCAGAGAAGCATATTTTTAGTGTTGCCCCACGGATTCGATTACGCCGTCTCGAAGTTTAATAATTCGTCTTGCTTGGCGAATCACGTTTTCATCATGAGTCGAAAAAAGAAAAGTTGTTTTTTCGGACTGATTTATTTCTTTCATAAGGTCAATGATGCTTTGTCCGGTGACGGAATCAAGATTCGCAGTGGGTTCGTCTGCCAAAACAATACGTGGCTTAGTCACCAAGGCGCGCGCAATGGCCACACGTTGCCGTTGACCTCCGGAGAGTTCGTTGGGTCGATGTTTTACATGCTCAAGCAATCCCACTTTACCCAAAAAATGCATCACGCGTTCATGCCGCTCCGCTTTAGAAATATTTTTCATGAGGAGAAGTGGAAACTCAACATTGTCATAAACATTGAGCACTGAAATGAGATTGAATGACTGAAATATAAATCCAATTTTGTGTAGTCTTAGATCTGTTAACGCGCGCTCGCTTAATGTGGCAGTGTTTTGTCCACTGACCACAACTTCGCCTGCTGAGGCAACGTCTACGCATCCGATCAAGTTCAGCAAAGTTGTTTTGCCACTGCCCGAAGGACCAGCAATTACAGTGAATTCACCGTTTTCAATTTTTAAACTCACTCCCTTCAATGCAGGGACCGAAACTTTGCCGAGTTGATAGTCTTTAACAACTTTTGTGAGTTCAATGGAATCCATTTTTGAGCATCCTTTCGAAGATCGGGTGGGATATTAAGCAAAGTGCAAGGAATTAACAATCTAGGATCCTCTAACATTATAACTTTTTTGGACATGAGGTTCTAGCCATGAAAGCACTTTCAACTCGGGAGGATGTCCCCTACAAGTCAGGGAATGCAAATTTCTTGCCACTGATTGTCATGCGCTGAGAGTATTCATCCCAACCCATTTTTTGACAAATCCCCTTGATTCGATTCTTAAAATGCCATTTGACTATACGTACGTTTTAACGTACGCTATAGACTATGGGCATTCCAAAAATCAAAAACGCTACTCAGTTTCGAGAAACTCTCTATGACACCCTTAAAAAGGTGGCTGATGGGGAATCACATCTTATTACCCAAAAAGAGAATGATGCTGTCATTCTAATTTCTCAGAAAGAGTTCGACAAACTAAACCAAGAACGGGAGATGCTGAGGGCCATTGCCATTGGTGCCGCAGAATTAGAGGCTGGGCAAACGCTTTCGCATGGACAAGCTATTAAACGATTGAAGGCCCTCAAATCTAAATGGAAATAGTGTGGTCAAATTCAGCACTTTTACGACTTGAAGAAATCGGCGATTTTATCGCAAAAGACTCTAAAGTTCATGCGATTACATTTGTAGATAGACTCATTGAATCCGTTGAGCAGCTCCGAGATTTTCCAATGAGCGGTGGGCTTGTTACGGAAAGTCCCGCATTCCGTCAGATAGTTCTGCAGGGATACCGTGTGATTTATCGACTCAGGGAGAAATCAATTGAAGTTGTCGCGATAATTTCTCCTGGATTAAATCAAAAGGTATGAACTTTTTAGCGGGTCGGCCAATTGGGCCGTAAATTGGCTTGCGCTTTTCAGGCAGCTTTAGTCTCAGACGGTAGGTAGCCAAATAGGCCCCTGAACGCTTGAATAAATCGGGAAAGCGATTGGTAGCCGACCTTATAACTTGCTTCAGTCACTGATACCCCCTCGCTTCCGAGGATTCTCTTTGCCTCTTCAAGACGTAAACGAATTAAAATTTCTTTTGGGCCTAAACCAAGTTCTTCGACAAAGAGACGATTGAGATTACGTAAACTGAGTCCCGAAAACTTTGCGACCTGACCAATTTTAAGCTGGCTTTCCGTGTATTGCTCACTCAAATAATCGACAGCTTTTTTGACTCTCATGATGAAACCTTCGATTCAAGTTTTGATCTACGCTTAGGTAATGGTGAGGTCATTCAACTTTCTGAGAGTGCTATTCCCGGTGTTAGTTCGAACCAAACACTTGCGTTCGTCGCATCGCAGAATGCACTTTTTGTGGGTGATCTTGTGCACCACAAGGCACATGCATGGTTAGAAGGCGGCATTGTCAATGGTAAGCCAACGCCATCAATTACCTCATGGATTGAAAATCTTAACAACGTTTCGAAAGACTATTCACCAAGTGTGCAGGTTTACGGCGGACGCGGACAAACAGTCGCGCTGAAGGAAGCAATTCCCGCAGAGATTGCTTACCTCAAGAAGGCTGACAAGATTGTGAGTGATTTTATAAAAAAATTAGGCGCAAAGAGTGCTGAGCTATCTACGGATAAAGCTCAGACCCACTACGCAGCTTTGACCAAAGAGTTTGAGAAAGCATTCCCAGATTATGCTCTTTCGTACATGATTCAATACGGTGTATACGGCCTCGCTCAAAGCAAAATTAAATAATTAGAATTTAATGAGTGCTTGTGAGTTAGACTGGGGACTTCGCAGCCGCGAGTTTTCCCGCTTTGCTCGCCCGAATCAGTACTTTCTTACGGAGGTCCTCACTCAGAAATCGAACACGATCGACAATATTCACCTTCACCGGCTTAAAGCCGCAAAAATCAAGCGTCGCAGTCTTTAGCCATTTGATAGGTGAGTTCCAATATTTCAAAACAAACCAAAATCTTGGAGAATCTGACAACAGCCAGATCTCGGCACTTCGACCGCTGAGTAGCTTGTCCCAAAATGCGCTCTTGTCACGATACTTGAAAGCGAATCCAGGAAGAAACGTTCGATCGATAAACCCTTTGAGAATAGCAGGACCAGTTCCCCACCAATGGGGATAGCAAATCACCAATCGAGTGCACGCTCTAATAAGCTCCTGAGCTCGAACGAGATCTGGTTCAAGTGGCATAACTTTTCGATACCCTTCATGCAAAATGGGATCAAACGTCAGATCAGCAAGGTGCACAATCTCCACTCGGCCACCTCCTTCTCGCACTCCTTCAGCATATGATTCTGCAACAGCGCCGGTGAAGGATTTTCGACTGGGGTGCCCATTGATGACGAGTATCATGTGGACATCGTATCACTTTGGCAAATGGGTGTCTTGCCAGTTTAGTGTAGAGATCTTTTCATCAATGACATGAGCACTGGCGGTGGATAACAGGCGACGAGTTTTGGGCGACCTGAGAAGAATTATGGTAGTAGGTACAGATGTCAGTCATCTCGCTCTTCAAACGTTCCGCTTTGGCTTGGTTGGGGCTCTTAGCATTAGCCTTTTTTAACGGTGCTCTCCGAGAGTTTGGCCTGAATAAAGAACTGGAGATTACCGAACTTTCGGCGCATCAACTTTCTTGCTTGAGTGGCGTGATTCTAATGACGAGCTTCGTGTGGTTGATATGGAGAAAATTAAAGATCGCGCGCTTCGAACACGCGATGTGGGTGGGCATTGCTTGGTTCTTTATGACCGCACTCTTTGAAAGATTTGTTCTGAATCGAAAAATGAGTTGGTCCCAAATTTTTCACACTTACAATGTCACTGATGGCGAATTGTGGGGGCTTGTTCTTTTGTGGATTGGATGTTTGCCCATTTTTATTTTTTGGATCAGGAAGGACCGATCCTAACCCAAGCGCTTTTTGCATCCGTATTGTTTTTCTCAAGAAAACTGGAATCACCTTTTACTCGAATGCGTGTCTATGGGACACCTTGAGTTATTGCTACCGGTTTTTAGGCTCTTTCTGGCCGTTAACGCGATCAGAAAGACTTTAAGGCAACGAAAGCGAACTAAACCTCGTAAGTAGGAATCGGCCACTTTTCAAAAAGCTTGAGCCCCAGATCGATTTTTAAGTAACCCGTTGTGGTGAAACGGATTTCTGTACCCGCATGGCCCTAGTCCACGAGGTTGTTGACGCCTTTTAGACTTTCGGGGTTTTGTTATTCAATCGCCAGCTTTTCCTCGTGGCGCTAAGCTCTTAGATTAGGGTTTTGGCCTGAGCCCGTAATGGCGAATTTGGAGGGAGTCCCCAAAATATTGCCGAGGACGAAAGGTCGACAACGTATCCTCACCTAAAAATCCTAGCGGTATTTTGACGTCCTCAAGACGTCCTCCAAAATAACCGATATGCAAAGAATGAAACGTCGCGTCCGGATCGCAGTTGCCGCCGCCATTTTCAGCACGGCCGCCGGCTGGGCGGCATACGAAGGATCGAAGCTTGGCTACGACGGCTTGATCGCCCTCATCAAAGACAAAGGCATTTCTTCTGTCGACCAGTTGGTCGCAGAACTAGACAAGAAAGATCCTAAGTTCGTCGAGTCGGCTGTGCTCATGAAAAAATCAGGTAGCGTTCAGAAGGGTTCGATCAAAGAGCCGCGCGTCCTCCTAACGAACGACGATGGATCGTTGATCATCTCCTTCTCCGGGGCATCCGACAAACGCGCCGGACAAAAAATCGAGATCATCTCCCAAACGGGTGATGCTGCGCCCCGTTTCGCGGAAGTGGATTTCGAACAACCCAAGCCCCTCTTCCGCGACGGACACGGCGGCCATGCAGAGGCCCCGGCTGATTGCGCCTCTTG
>Ga0247843_1001170_pt1 | contig 55844 bp, 60 predicted proteins | sample LaCruzMarch2017__FD_192420 | JGI IMG/M metagenome (GOLD analysis project Ga0247843, IMG submission 192420) | Freshwater microbial communities from meromictic Lake La Cruz, Castile-La Mancha, Spain - LaCruzMarch2017_8m | ecosystem: Environmental > Aquatic > Freshwater > Lake | place: Spain...
CCGAAGAACGGCACTCCGAGAGCCGGATGCGGGCAATCCGCACGTCCGGTTCGATGAGGGGGAGTCCCCCTGGCGGTCATTGGCCTTCGCGCCTCTCATCCCGTCCGGGTCTCCCTACTCTACTGAAGTGCGACCCGCTCAGTCACGGAATACGATTGCCCGGGAGCCATGCACGAGGACTCGGTCCTCGACGTGGAACCGGACTCCGCGCGCCAGGGCAAGGCGCTCGCAATCCCTTCCGAGACGGATCAGATCGTCCGGTTCGTGGTAGTGCTCCACCCGTGCGACCTCCTGTTCGATGATCGGTCCATTGTCGAGTTCCTCGGTGGCGTAGTGGCAGGTTGCACCGATCAGCTTGACCCCCCGCTCGAACGCCCGGCGGTAGGGGTTTGCTCCGACAAACGCCGGGAGAAACGAATGGTGGATGTTGATCGCGCGGCCGGAGAACTCCCGGCAGAGCCAGCCGGGCAGGATTTGCATGAAGCGCGCCAGCACGAGGAGCTCGACGTCCAGCATGCGCAACCGCTCTGCGAGCTGCACAAAAGCTGCCTCTTTGTCCTTCGAAAAATCCAGCTCCTCAAATGGCAGGGACTCCCGCTCGACAAGCGTCCGGCAGACATCGTGGTTGGAAAAAACCCCCGGAATCGAAATGTTCAGCTCCCCCGACTTCCAGCGCCAGAGAAGGTCCGCAAGGCAGTGGTCCTGCTTGCTGACCAGAATGGCCGTGCGCATCGCACGCTTCGCCGGGCGGATGGTCCATTCGGCCCTCATCGAGGAGGCGAGCGCGGAAAGCTCCTTTTGAAAAGCATCCGGGCCGTCCGCAGCGCTGCCGCCGTCAAATGCCAGGCGTGCAAAAAACCATTTTGCCGCAGGGTCGGTATACTGGCTGACATCCAGCAGGTTTCCGCCGGAGGCCGCTATGAAGCCGGTGATCCGCGCAAGCAGGCCGACCGCGTCCGGGCAGTTGAGTTTCAGGACCGTGACATTCACCCCGGACATAGAATGCAACCGGCCCGGTTTTGTCACTCACCAATCCCTCTGCCAAATCTCCGCTCTAATACTCGACGCCCTTCTGGCGCTCATGTCCGAGAAGGCTCTCAATGTAGTCCTCGGGAGAAAGCTTCAGGGGCACCGGTCCGTCAGGCTCGCCCTTGATAAACTGCTGAACCTCTGGATCGGGGTGGTTTTTGATTCCGTCGGGGGTTCCCTGCGCGATGATCGTGCCCGCCCGCTTTCCGGCTCCGAGCATGATCATTTTTGTGCCGATCCGGAACGCGCTTGTCATGTCGTGGGTGACCACGACAGCCGTCATGTCGAGCTTGCGGGTGAGGTCGAGCGTGAGCCGGTCGATCACGGCTGTCATGATCGGATCGAGGCCGGACGTCGGCTCGTCGCTGAAGAGGAGCTCCGGGTCGAGGGCCACCGCGCGGGCAAGGCCGACCCGCTTGCGCATCCCCCCGCTGATCTCCGCCGGCTTCAGGTTTTCAAATCCGGTGAGGCCGACGAGCTCGAGCTTCATTTTGACGATCAGATCCACGATGTCCGGATCCACCCGGCTGTTCTCGATCAGCGGGAGAGCCACATTTTCCCCGACGGTCAGGGACTGCAGGAGCGCGCCGAACTGGAAATTCATCCCGAACTTGAGGCGCAGTTGTTCCAGCTGGCCCTGCGGCATCGTGGTGATTTCCTCGCCGAAGAGACGGATCGATCCTGACGTCGGCTTCATCGAGCCGATGATGTGTCGGAGAAGGGTGCTCTTGCCGCATCCTGACCCCCCCATGATGATCATGGCGTCTCCTTTTTCCACGGTGAAGCTGACTCCGTTGAGGACGGTTCGGGATCCGAAGGTTTTCACCAGGTCGCGGACTTCGATGACAGGTTCCGCCATGGCTAGGAAAAGAAGAACAGGGCCGTGAGGATGGCGTTGGCCACCAGCATGGCGAGGATGGAGTTCACGACCGAGGAGGTGGTTGCCTGGCCGACGCCCTCGGCACCGCCGGAGACCCCGAGCCCGGTCTGGCAGGAGATGAGGATGATGAGCCAGGCAAAGACGAAACTCTTCACGATCCCGGAATACAGGTCCATCGGATGGCCCGCCTCCATCAGGCGCTGGATGTAACCGGCCGTGTTCATGTCCAAAGTAAAATGGCAGATCGCCCAGCCGCCTGCCATGCCGATGTAGTCGCCGAAAACCGTGAGGACGGGGAGCATGACCAGCATCGCGAGGAATCTTGGGACAACAAGGAACCGGACCGGATTGATCGCCATCACTTCCAGGGCCTCGATCTCCTCGCCGACTTTCATCGTTCCGAGCTCCGCGGTGACCGCTGACCCGCTGCGTCCGATTACGACAACCCCGACGAGCAGGGGACCGAGCTCGCGCAGGATCGTCACGGCCACAAGATTCGGCACGTAGGACGACGCCCCCATGCGAGAGAGCTCCTGGGCCCCCTGCATCGCCAGCGTGAGGCCGATGCTCAGCGAGGTCAGGGCCGTCATCGGGAACGCCTGCACCCCGATCCTGACCATCTGACGGAACATCGAGGCAATCCGCAGGGGCTTCCCCCGGAACGGGCCGATAAAAATCCAGTAGAGAATTTCTCCGTTGAGGAAAAAAAACGCCCTCAGCGCCTGGGTCATTTGACCGCGAGAGCGGCCTCTTCAGCCGTGTTGCTGAGCACGAACAGCTCGTTCAGCCGGACCAGATCAAAGATCGTGCGGACCTTTTTCTGCAGCCCGAAAAGCGCCATCTTCCCGCCGAAGGCCGAGCACTCGCGCACATACTCGATCAGGGTCGCCAGTCCGCTCGAGTCGATGTAGGTGACATCCGTGAAATCCAGCAGGAGAACGCGTGTCCTGCCTTGGACGCATGTCCTCAGTTGGGCGCGGAGCTCCGGGGAGGCGTGCAAATCGATTTCACCCGACAGCTTGAAGGTCGTTCCGTGGCCGGTTTCCTGTTTGTCGATTTGCATCACCCGTCCATTTACCCTCCCGTCCGGCCGGAGGGAAGCACGGAGTTTGCCTCTCAGGCTGTCTGCGTCGGCAGCGTCCGGTGGGTTTCCACCCAATGCCGGATCGAAACCCGCAACTGATCCGCGGCCTTGCGGACATCCTTTTTGAGGGCGCGCATTTCGCGGCGGGAGATCTCTCCCCGGCGCTCAGCGGCTTCGCGGTATTCGACCAGAAGGGTTTCCCAGCGCTCCAGAGCGTCATTCAAGCGGGCCCTGGCATTTTCCAGCATGGCGTGGAGCGAGTCGGTCAGCGGGTGCTGGTCGAGGTGCACCTGAAGCCGCCGCTCGTGCTCGGCGATCTGTGCCTTCAAAATCTTTTCTTCCGGCACCGTGCGGAGTCCGTCCACCAGACCGGCCTTGCTGAGAAGCCAGATCGTCCATTTCGTCGGGTCGAACTGCCAGGGTTTCACTCCATTCCGGTAATCGTGCTGAAATTCGTGATGGAAGTTGTGGTAGCCCTCCCCGAACGTGCAGACCGCCATCAGCACGCTGTCGCGGGCCGTGCAGTCGGAGGAATACGGACGGTCGCCGATCCAGTGGCAGAGCGAGTTGATGCAGAATGTCATGTGATGCACGACCACCACCCGCGCGACGCCCGCGAGGAGGAATGCCCCGAGGGCGGAAACCGGACCGCCCCAGGCCCAGCCGATCACCGCCGGAAGCACAAAGGCCATCCCGATCGCGATCGGAACGTAATATTCATGCTGCCACCAGGCGAGACGGTCCTTCTTGAGATCTCTCACCCACGTCAGCGGGGTATCCGGTCCCGTGCGGAAGAGAAGCCAGCCGATGTGGGCATGGAAAAGCCCCTTGGAAATGTCATAGGGATCCTCCTCATGATCCACAAACTTGTGGTGCCGGCGGTGGTCGGCGGACCAGGCGATGGCGGACCCCTCAAAGGCCGCCGCCCCGAAGAGCAGGGTGAACAGCTTCACCGGCCAGCTCGCATGGAACGTCAGGTGCGAAAACAGCCTGTGGTATCCCAGCGTGATACTCAGGCCGGTTGAGATCAGAAAAAACCAGAACAGCGTGATCTGAAAGGCATCCAGCCCGAAATGCCAGATGTAGAGCGGGGCGGCGGTGATAGTGGTGACAAAAGTTCCGATCAGGAACAGGCTGTTCGTCCAGCGGACGGTTTTAAAAAAATCTTTCATGGGTGCATTTATTCGCGTTTGCGGACGCGGGCGGATTTGATCCCGGTCATAAGTATGCGGACCTTGGGGCCGGATCGCCCGGTTGTCAATCAGAACGAACTGGACGGGGTTCGGGGGAGTTGTCAACATCGCGCCCATGAGAGCTCCCCGTTTCATCGCCATCGGCCTTTTCCTGACCGTTTCCATGCTCAGCGCGCAGCAGCAGGATATCGCCCCTCCGGATCTGACCGCTCTCGCCAAGGAGATCGAAGCCCTGGAACAGAAGCAGAAACAGGGGAAACTTTCCGAAAAGGGAATGCTGCTGGCTCAGATCCAGGCGGCTTCTGCCAGCGGTCCCGCGGCCGCAAACTTTTATACCAAGGCGGTCGAGGAGGTGCAGTTTCAGGGAAAGAAAGACAAGCCGGAGGCGTTTGCGGATTGGAAAAAATCCCGCGACGACATGCTTCGCTCGAAGGAGATGCAGACCGCGCTTGTCCTGCATTTGAAGTATCTCCTTCTCTCGCTCCAGAGGAAGGGGCTCGAAAAACCCGAGATCCAGCTTCCGGCACTGATGGCCTACATCAACGAACTGGTGGAGGCCGACGATCTTTTCCTTGCGCCTCCTTCTGCTCCGGATCCCAAAAAGAAAGCCCCCTCGAAGGATGAGTGGAAGAACCTGCTCGACAAGCCGCTGAGCCAGTCGGTTTTTGCGCAATGGCTCCGGCTGGACGAATGGCTTCCCGAGGGGAAAAACTGGGAGCTCAGGCCGGGGGATCTGGCGGGCATTCTCGACAAGAATGTGCGCTCGGTGATGCGGGACAAAATGGATGCCCGGTTGCTCCCGACATGGGACATGCAGATGAAAATTGAAGCGGACCGGATCACGACCGGTCGGTCGAGCCATCAGGCGGAGGAATTCAACACGGTGACCCGGCCTCAGTTGCTCTTCAAGCGGGCGCAGGACATGGTGGTTCTCGGGCAGCCGAACCGGGGGTTGGTGGAAGTGGTTGCCCTCGTGCGTGCGAATCCCTCACATCCCGACTTCCCGGCCTGGCTGGACTTTATCCGGGGGATGCTTAAGAAGTCGCAAACATCCCATCAATAAGCATGGCGTAGCGGACGGTGATCACGTGCCGCTTGAGCTTGAACGTATTCGTCAGCTCGTCGCCCACCTCGAACGGCCTCGGGACGAACCGCCAGGCCGCGATTTTTTCGAACGGCTTGAAGCCGGCTTCCGTGCTGATGAGCCTGCGGATCTCGGCATCCATGAGCCGGTGAGCATCCTCCCGGGCGGTCAGATCGGTTGTGTCCGCAGCCTTGAGCCCGGCCGCCCGGTATCCGTCCAGCGCCGGCACGATCAGGGCGCCAAGGTTTTTTTGATCCTGGCCCACCACCATGCACTGCTCGATGAGCAGCGACCCGGTGAGGCGGGATTCGATCGGCACCGGCTCGATGTTCTCGCCGCTCAGCAGGACGATCGTGTCCTTCGATCTTCCGAGAATTTTCAGGCAGTTGTTGAACGTGATCATGCCGATGTCGCCGGTGTTCATCCAGCCGTCGCGCAGCACCCGGGCTGTTCCCTCCGGATCTTTGTAATACCCCTTCATCACCTGTGGTCCGCGCACATGGATTTCCCCGCGGAGCCCCCGCCCGCGGCCGCGCCTCCAGGCGCAGGGATATAGAATGTCCCCTGTGTGGAGATCGATGATCCGGACCTCCGTTTCCGGATAGGGACGGCCGACGCTGCCGATGACAAGGTTCCCCCATGTCCTGACGGCCAGCACCGGGGAGGTTTCGGTCATTCCGTATCCCTCCAGGACCGGGATGCCGATGAAGTTGAAAAACTCGTCGACATGCGGCTGGAGCGCCCCGCCGCCGGAGATGGTTCCGCGGAATTCTCCGCCCACGATGGCACGCAGCTTTGAAAGGACCGGCTTGTCCAGGAGGCGGCAGGGGATGATGGAAAGGAGCCAGGAGACCGCATGGCCGGCGGCCATGCGCAGGTTTCCGGGCAGCCCCCGGCCGTGCATGTCCAACTGCTGGCCAAGGAAGAACCTCTCCGCGCGATGGACGTTCCGCGCACAGGTGTGGGCGGCATGGAACAGGGCGCGCCGGAGCGGCGAAGCGGAGCGCACGTTGGCGAGGATCTTCTGATACAGGCTCTCCCAGAGCCGCGGGGCGGAGGCCATGAGCGTCGGCCGCACGACCTTGAGGTCCTCCGAAATCGCACGGAGGCTCGTGTAGTGGGTGCAGGCTCCCATCGCGATGGCCACCATCTCGAAAATCCTCTCGTAGCTGTGCCAGATCGGCAGGATCGAGAGCGTCCGGTCGCCGGGCTCGATGTCGAAGGGAAGATTGGCAATCTGCGAGCACATGTTGGCATGCGTGAGTTGCACGCCCTTCGGCGTGCCGGTTGTTCCGGAGGTGTAGATGATTGTGAAGAGGTCGTCCGGGCGGACCCCTCCCGCACGCTCCAGGGCGGAGTGGTCGCCTTCCGCGCGCCGCCTCCCCCCTTCTGCGAGCAGGTCCTCAAGCCGGCGGATCCCGCGCGGCGGCTCGCCCCCGGAGGACATGAGGATGATGGATTCCACCTTTTTGAGCCGGTGGTGGCATCGCTGGAGCTTTTCCAGCGTCGTCAGGTTTTCCACGAAGACCGTCCGCACATCGGCATGGGTCAGGATGTAAACCAGCTCCTCGTCCGTGATATCGGTTCCCCGGGGAACATCAGCCGCACCGGCGAGCAGGATTCCGTAGTCGCACAGAATCCACTCAAGGCGGTTGTCCGAGATGATACCGACATGCTCGCGGGCGTGAATTCCCATCTGGACGAGTGCCGTCGCCAGATCGAGGCCTTTCTCATAAAGCTCCCGGAAGGAGATCGGGATGAATTTCCCGGAGGCATCCTTCCGGGCGAATGCCGGCAGGTGCCCGAAGCGCTGCGCCGTGCCGGCGTAGACTTCCGTGAGGGTGGGTGCGATGATCCGGGACTCAGGCATGTCGGGCGTCACAGGAAAAACATTTCCCGCCGCTTGCGCAAACAGAATTCTTTGCTACGGTTTCGGAAATATGAAATCCATCCTCACCCTTCTCTCCGTCGTTTGTATCGCATCCCTTGGCATCACGGGCTGCTGCTCCACCAAACAGTGCCCGACCACCAAGGCCTGCCCGGCGACCTCCAAGACCTGTCCGGCAACTAAGAAAGCCTGCCCCACCCCGAGCACCTGCTGCTCCACCTGCCAGGTCAACAAAACCCAGTAGTAAAGACTGCTTTTTTTCCAATTCCGTTGCCTTCGGACGTATTGCGGCTGGTCATGAAGGTCGTGGAACCTGCCGCCGGGCCTTAGACAAACACGGGGCATTTTACTCCGTGGTTGACCGTGATTTAAAAACAGTGACTGGACTCGATGATCACGGACGAAAAAACCTAGTCCTGAGCCACGATCAAAAATCCTTCGCCGGGGGAGAGGTCCCGGAAAACTTCGCCGCGTTGGAGCCGTGGACCAATACCCGCATGAATTACCTCAACGTTCTGGCGGAATACAACAAGACCCAGTTCGCCATGATCCGCGCGCTCGGACTTGTGACAGGCGGGCAACTTCTGCTCTCTGGCCGCGGGTGACCCCTGTGTGGCTCGCTTCAGAGCCCTGTGACCGTCATGTTTTTGATTTCAAATTTGCCGGCGCATTTTAAAAATACGGCTTGTAGGCATAACCTGCCAGTGCCCGACTCGACATCGACTTTCGCTTCTTTCGTTGTCCATTCGGGGAGATCCGCGGCAATCGAGTCGATTGGAACCCCCTTGTCGAGCGCCGCCCCCATGTCGAGATAGAAGGAAATAGCGCCCTCAGGCGCACTGGCAACTTGCGTGGCCCGAACGTCCCACTGCAAACGGATGGCTTTCACCTCCGGGGTGATTTTCCCGAGGTAAAACCAGGCTGACAAACCCTGCCCATGCTGGGTTTTGTTGCTCCAGGAGAATACGGTTCCATCTGCCGTCCGCTGGAACGTCGGCTTCGTGCCAGTGGTCTGCACGGCCGCTGGTGTGCTGCAAAGCGTGCCGTCCGCCTGAATCCTCGGCGTTATCTCTGCGTAGCGCACACGGTTTCTCCTTACGGAAATAATTCCCTGCCCATCCACATGGAGCCATTCGCCGAGGAGCGGTCCCGCATCTTTGTCTGGATAAATCGCTTGGAGCGCGGGCTCAAGTTCTGCCTGCCGCGCATTTCCGTCAACGCCAAAACACGTTCCCGCGACGACAAGAAAAATTGCAACCAATACAAGAAGGTTTCCGATGTGCGATGATCTCCGTTTCATGGTGGTATCAAAGGCTATTTGGTGCTCAGTGCTTCTGCTCGTTCTCGGTAGCGGATCCAGTGGCCAACCGGTTGCCCAGCGCGATGACAAGGGTGGAGGCCACGAGGATGAACATCGCTGCTGCGACACAAAGGGCGGTCCGACGGCTCACCCCGCGCCACTCGCGTGCGGCGATGCCGCAGAGCGTGCTGAACACGATGACGAAGGCCAGATGGATCGGCCAGCTGGTAAAATCGAATTTTCCCATGAACGTCGTTCCCATCCCGTAGAACATGAAGCCGACATACCAGGTCGCGCCGGCCAGCCCGGCCCAGAGGTAGTTGCGCTTGAGGAGGCCGCGTGGTTCCGGCTTTTCCAAGGATGCCCCGTGCCAGTCGTGGTGCCGTCCGTCGTTTTTTCCGACGAAGTCGCCTACCGACCGATTCCTCAGGCCGAGGTAGAGGCACCAAAGGCAGTTGACCAGGAATCCTCCGGCCATCACCACAACGAACACGGGGCCGGTTTTACAAATGGAGGGTGAGCCACAGGCAAGCGCGGCTTCAGCGATCGGTTGGCCGGACTGGATTCCAAATGCAAATCCTGAACTCATGATGCCGGAGAACGTGGCCACCGTGAAACCGAGGCCGAGCGAGGTGCTGGCTTTATCGGTCGCTTTCCGGCATTCCCGCTCGCGCCGCATGCCGGCCAGACCGAACAGGGCGATCCCGCCCAAACACGCCAGCACTCCCAGGAGGACAACTCTCCCTCCTGTATTGTTCGTGAGTGTGGAGAATTGCCCGAGAAAAAGCGGCGGCACCAAAGTGCCGAGCGAGACGGTGTAGCCGAGCGCTACTGCCTGCCCGAGCGACATGCCAAGGTATCGCATGCTCAATCCAAATGTCAGGCTGCCCGCTCCCCACATCGCGCCGAAGAGAAACGTCCACCCGATCGTCTGCGGGGAGGATTGCGACAGGGCGGCGAGGGGATGCGATCCGGTCATCCATGATACCAGCCAAGGCATGATCATCCAGGCGGCCACGCCTTGGACGAGCCAGGCGGATTCCCATGCCCATGCGCGCACCCGCTTGAGCGGCGCATAAAACGACCCGTGGGCCGCGCCACCGACGGCATGAAAAGCGACTCCGACAAACGGGCTGTCCATCAGAAGTTTGCTTTGAGGCGTTCCGCTAGCAGATCGAGGTAGGCGGAGGCTTCAGGATCCAGGTCCACCGTGACGGGACGGACAGCTGTATTCGGAATCACCCCTCGCCTCGCGAGCAGGCGCTTTTCGGCATGGTGGAACTGCTCGAATGTTTGCAGCGAAAATTGCAGGTAGGTGGAGATGCGCCCGAAGAGGTTGGCGGCCTCACTGATGTCGTCCGCCTGAAGTTTCGTCCAGATGCTGACGAACACATCCGCCAGGGCGAGCCCCGGCATAATGCCCGATAATCCGGCGGGATGGAGCTGGATCGTGTAGCTACCGCCCCAGCCGCTGAGCACTCCAATTTGCCCGGTGGTTTCCCGGACGATGCTGCGGATCGCATCTCCGATGCCTGGCTCCTCAAGTTTGGCCATGCGGAAATTCGGACACGAGCCGTGAAGTTCGATAAAGAATCCGGCGTCCGCAGTTTTGCCGCCGGGATTCCAGTCCTGGACGATGGCCGGCAATTCCGTTGCGTCGCAGACGCGGCGCGCGTAGTCGAAGAGTTGGCGTTCGCTTGAGGCAAACGCGCGGGGGAGCGCGGTCGCGACGGCTGCGGCACCCAGACCCTGCGCCTCACTGGCGAACCGGGCGGCCAGTCGCGGCGTCGTGTGGTTGCACTGGGCGACGACTTTCAAGCCGTGTGTGGAAGCCTGTGCCACAGCGGTTTCAATGACGGCCTGCCTTTCGCCTCCATCCAGTTTGTAAAACTCGCTGCCGAATGCCGGAGTGACGACAGTTTTGATTCCGCACTTTGCGGCAAAATCCACGAGCCGCCGGAGTGCCGGATAATCGACTTCGTCCTGTTCGGTGAAAGGTGTCGGCAGCACCGGAAGCACGCCGGTGAGCCAGTCGGGAATGGGGCTCACGGGATCCATTTCAAGCTTTCGACTGCTTTGCGGTTGACCTCGATGCCGAGCCCGGGCTTGTCGCCGGGGATCAGGTGTCCGTCCACCGCAGTGGGCTCGCCGGTGAAGACCTTCCAGAACAATTCGTTTCCGGTATCGGGTTCGACGTTCGGAAAATATTCCACGAGCGGGCAGTTCGCTTGCGAGGCGATGACATGGAAGTTGTGCGCCTCGTTGGAATGCGGATAGACCGGCAGTCCGGCCGCCTCGGCGAGAGCGCAGATTTTTTTCATTTCCGTGATCCCGCCGACCCGGTTGGCGTCGGGCTGGAGGATGTCAGCCGCGCCGATGTCAATGAGGTGTTTGAATCCCTGCTTCGTGTATTCATGCTCGCCGCACGAGATCAGCGTTGCGCTTTTGGCGCGCAGCTTCACGTAGCTCTCCAGATCGTCCGGCAGGAACGGCTCCTCGAGCCACGCGAGACGATACGGCCGCAAGCGGCGCTCCATTTCGACAGCATAGCCGTAGTCCCAGCCCATGTAGGCGTCGGCTGCAATTTCGATGTCATCGCCGACCGCCTCGCGCACGGCACGGATCAGGGCGACATTGTGGTTCATGCCCTCCACACCATCCACCGGCGAGAAGCCGAAGCGTTGCTTGAGCACGCTGAACCCCTGCTTGACATACCCATGTGCCTCCTCCGCCAGCGCATCGAGATCTTCCAGTGCATACAGCCGACTGCAATACGCCGGCACCCGGTCCCGGACTTTTCCGCCCAGCAAATTATAAACCGGCTGCCCGAGGATTTTCCCCTTCAGATCCCAGCACGCGATGTCGATCGCGCTCATCGCTGACAAGGCGACACCGCGCCGGCCGAACCGAACCGTCGAGCGGTAGAGCTTGTCCCAGAGCAGCTCGGTTTCGAAGACGCTGTGCCCGAGCGCGAGCGGTTTGAGATGGGTCTCCACGATGTCCGTGCCCGATGATGTGAACCCGCCGATCGTGCCGCAGCCGGTTTGTCCGCCGGAGGTTTCCACCTCCACGAGCGTCAGGGCAACCGGACCGAACCATTGCGCGTCACGCGAGCGCGGGTCGACATTGAACCGGCTCGTCGGCGTGCAGAGATGGCGCTTGAGGGTGTCCGGGGTCCGAGAGAACCGCAGATCGGTGCAGTGGATGTCTTTGATGATGTCGTTGCTCATGTAATGATGCCGTTTGGAAAACGTTCCTGAACCAGGGGCTCGTAGAGCGGGATGAAGATGTCCGCCCGCTTGCGGATGTCCGCGTAGGCAGCGTGAGCCTCGATGATGCTCTCCGCGATGCCGAGAGGCCGGTTTTCCTCGACGTTGGCGTAGTGGAACGCGCAGTCGCTCATCATGACCAGCCCGCGCGTGGTTTGCACCTCGACGAGCATGGACGAACGGTGATGGACGCCGACCCAGCGGCATGTCAGGCCGGGCAGGACCTCATGCACATCGTCCATGAGCAGGAGGTTCTGGTTGTTCTCGAAAAGCAGCCACCGCAAATGGTCATCGCTGATGCAGCCCGGCCGCGGAATGTGGTGCGGATACGTCGGCGCGATGATGTCCTCCACCCAGCCGCGTCTTGAGAAGCAAAATTTGGCGTTGGGGAACAGATGCAGGCAGCCAGTCGCGTAGAGTTGTATGGGCGTGATGACCGCATAATCCACGCTTGCCGGGTCCACTCCGGCTTCTGACAGGAGATGTTGGGTGCGCCAGGCATCCGGCCGGTTGAGCATTCCACGCGGGCCGAGGAAATCGCTCCACGCTTTCGTTAGCGCGGTGACATCCTCCGGGAACCCGGTGTTGACGAGAATGGTTTTGCCCTGACCCCGGATGACCGCCATCTGAAATTGCAGCTTCGTCCAGTCGCCGAAGCCCTCCATCCAATACACTTCGGGGCAGGGGACCTCGATCTCCGCGGTCCTCAACATTTGGATTGTGAACATATGATTAAGCTAAATACAGCAGAAGGGTTAACCGCAGATTAACAAGATTCACACAGATGGAAGGACATATGACAGAACGAGAGACTCTGAAATCTTCACCCTTGAATATGAAAGGATGGATATTGAGCAACCTGCTTGTTGTTAATAAATAATCTGTGAAAATCTGCGCTCATCTGCGGTTTCTATGCTTACAGGTGCTTCACCAGTTCGCCGCCGTCCACGAGGATCGAGGCGCCAGTGATGTAGCGGGCTTCCGGGGTTGCGAGAAATGAGACGATGCCGGCGACGTCGCGGGGCTGTCCGATGTAGCCCACACACGTCTGAGTTTCGAGGTTGGCGCGGTTTGTCCCGGTGGCGAGATACTCCGCGTTGATCGGGGTTTCGATGGTGCCCGGGAGGATCGAATTGCAGGTGATCCCGTGCGGCCCGAGGCAGACGGCGAATGCGTTCATCATCGAGATCTGCCCGCCCTTGGTCGGGCAGTAGTGGGTCTGGACCGTGCCGCCCTTGATTGCGGAGATCGAGCTGATTGCCATGATCCGCCCCGCGATTTTTTTTTCGATCATCAGCTTCGCCGCCTCCTGGGTGCAGAAAAACCCTGCCCGGAGATTTGTCTCGTGGGTGCTGTCCCAGATTTCTTCCGTGACCTCGTCCCATTCGTGGAACGGACAGATCCCGGCGTTGTTCACCAGCACGTCGATCCGCCCGTAACGTTCACGAATATCCGCAAACAGGCGACGGATATCGGAGACCTTGGAAATGCTGCCGATGGCGAGTTCCGCGCGGTGGCCGGCGGCCACGATGGCATCGCGGGTCTTCAGCGCACCGGCATTCCCGGAGCGCGCATTGATGAGCGCCAGGTAACCGTCGGCGGCCAGACGTTCCGCGATGGCCGCGCCGATCCCGCTCGACGAACCGGTGACCAGGGCGATTTTTTGTAAGGTGCCGTCCTCGGTTGCCGATCCGTGGTGGGTTGTCATAAGCGGCTAGAACAGTTTCGACATGTTGACTTTTCCGGTCTCCTCGCTGTCGCCGGTGATGGCGAGGATGGACGCGTCCGGCTTTTCCATGAGCGAGCCAGCCGCGCGGTAGAGGGCGAGGACGTTTGGCAGGGGTGATCCCACCTGGATCGCGTGCGTGGGGCCGAGGAAAAGCCCGCCCTTCGGGAAGAGATCCAGCCGGCGTTTGACCTCGCGCTCGACATTTGCCGGGGTGCCGTGGGCGAGCGTGCTCTGGACGCACATGGTTCCGCAAAAAACGAGCCGGTCGGCGTAGTGGCTTTGAAGGTAGGCGATGTCCATCTCCGGGGTTGTCGGCTGCACGACATCCTCGACATCGAGGCCGAGCTCGATCAGGCGCGGCAGGAACGACTCCACGCACCCGCACATGTGCATCATCGTGCGCGCGCCGTAGCTGTGCGCCATGTCGAAATACTTTTTGAATTTCGGCGCGAAATGGCGTTCGAAGATGTCCTTGCTGATCATCGGCCCGCGCTGGTTGCCGAGGTCCTCGCCGATGTGGACGAAGTCAATCAGCCCGCCGGCCGCCTCGAGGACCCGGCGGTGCGTCTCGTAGTAGAAGTCGAAGCGCGACTGCATGATCTCGATGAAAACCTCATTGTCATCGAGAAGATCCATGAGCACCTCCTCCATGCCGCGGGCCCGGGCGATGCTGTTGATGAAATCCATGTCGCCGGGAGTGCCGAAACAGAGTGCGAACTGCCCGTTCCAGGACTCGCACTGCTGCCGGATCGTCGAGTAGTCGAACCAGTCGGCGCTCGGAAAATGCGAGCGGTCGAGCTGGTCGAGTGTCTCGACGCCCGCGTAGGGGAGATAGCTGGCTTCCAGATAGCTGCCGCCTTCGAATTCCGCGCGCTTGTAGCGTTCCCCGAAGTAGCCCTCGATGCTCCCGTCCGGAAACGTCCGCAGCTCCGGCCCACAATAGATGGGATCCACATAGCGGAAGTCGTCGCCGAGCACCCGCAGCAACTGCTCCATGTTGGTGAGCCCGAAATGCTGGATGAGATCGCGGTTCACCTCGGGGGTGGCTTCATGTTTGACGGGAATCCGGTCGTAGCCGGTCCGGTCGTAAGAGCTTAGAACGCGTTCACGGGAGGTCATGGTTGTCATGGTCGGGGGGGATCGTATGTTTGAGCTTTGTATCTTACTTCACGGTTGGAACAGGCAAATTGATAAAATGGCTTTTGAAATGCACTTTTTGGCGGCTGCGATTGTCACCGCCTTCGCCGCGCGCTAGCATATCCGAGCCTTGACCCCCGCAAAAAACACCTTCTTCCGCTATCTGCCCATCAGTCCCGGGGACAAGCAGTGGGGGCTGTTCGTGCCCACGGCGGGATACAGTTGGACGCCGGCGCATTCTCCGGACTATCCGCTTGCCAAGCATCCATCAGCGTATCACTTCCAATGGCAGCAGGGGAGGATTTTGCAGGAATTTCAACTGCTCTACATCATCCGCGGGGAGGGAGTCTTCGAGTCGGCGGAGGCGGGAAGACTGCCCATCAAGGCGGGAGACGCGTTCGTGCTTTTCCCCGGCGTCTGGCACCGCTACGCGCCGAACCCGGAGACCGGTTGGGACGAATATTGGATCGGCTTTGACGGCGATGTTCCCCGCCGGCTGGTTCAGCAAAACATCCTCTCCCCGAAGTCGCCGGTCTTTTCACCGGGGCTGGGAGAGGCATGGCACGAATTGTTCACTCACGCGATCGAGGCATTGGAGCTGGAGCCCGTCGGACATCACCAGCTTCTGGCGGGGCTCACCTACGAGATGCTCACCCGGCTCCATGCCTTGGGACGCGAGGAGAAGCTCGCCGGAACGCTCGACAATGCGGTGGTGAGCAAGGCCAAATATCTCGTGATGGAGCGCTTGAAAGAGAAGATCGACTGGGAGGATCTGGCCCGGGAATTGCACGTCAGCTATTCCTCGCTGCGCCACGCATTCCAGCAGCATACCGGATTTTCACTTTATCAATACCAACTGCAGCTCCGATTGAACAAAGCCAAGAGCCTGCTGAACAGCACCCAGCTTTCGGTGAAGGAGGTTGCGAGCCGGATCGGCTTCGACTGCCCGTATCACTTTTCAAACCTGTTCAAGCGCAAGACCGGGCTTTCGCCGGTGGCCTGGCGGCACGACGCCCGCGGCGGCGGCCATGGCGGAGAGCTGGTCGGACAGTGATAGGTTGCCGGTTGACATATCCTGTTACATAAGGCTCGCTTGGTGGCCTCTGGATTTCATTCCTCCCTCGACCCTCATGAACTTACTCCGCCTCAGTCCATTTATTGCCGCCATCTGGATCACCGGGATCCACGGGTTCTGCGAAGAAGGCGTCCGGTTTTCCTTTGAGAAGGATGAGATCGCATTCAAGTGGAAGAGTTATGTCTCGCCGGCGAATCCTGACATGGTGGGGGTGAGCACCGGACAGGAGGGGGTTGATTCTCACACGGGGGAGTGCGCGTTGCAGTATTTCTTACCTCAGGGAGGCACCGTGATACAGGCCAACTGGCTCCCGGTTTCCCCCATGATGAGTTTTGAAAGCCAGGCCGGGACGTATGCCTGCTCGTTCTGGGTGAAAATGCACGGCCTTCCTCCCGGTGCGCACTTCTGGCTGAGGATCTCCTCCGAAACAGTCGCTCCGTTCGCGGGCAGAGAGGACAAGAATGACATCCGAAGCCCTATCATTTCACCGAAGACCCAACCGGAGGACGAGTGGGTTCCCGTCGCGTTTGAGTTCACGGTTGCTCCCGAAGAGGCAGGACAGCTTTTCCGCCCGCACTTCATCTTGAAGGGGAATCCGTCCGGAACAGAAAATGAGTTTCCCCCGGAGGCGCGGGTTCTCATCGATGACCTCGTCATCAGCCGCAGGTAGCCGGAAAACTGCCGGGATCGTTCGCAAAAACAGTTCTCTCCGTGGTCTCTCGGGAGGCAGGATATTCTTTACGGAGCGCCGGCCGAGTCCCCACCCATATTGCTCACCACCTCGACCATGCCCGCTGCCTGTTGCATCGGATCGATGGTGTTGCCTTCGATGACGACGCGCGCACTGTTCATGACTCTGATGGCATTCCGACCGTTCTCCCGCGTCGGCTTCTCACAGGCCTTTTCAATGGTGTTTTTCCGGATCGTGAGCCCATCCACCCCGACTGCAAAGATGGCGCTGTTGATGATCCGGTTGTTCTCGAAGATCACAGGCCTTCGCCGTTCTTGGGAGGACTCATCTGCTGTGCTTTCCCTGGTTGGTCGCCCTTGGTTACACGATCAAGCAAGCGCGTCTGCCAGAACTTATTGGTCTGATTATCTCAAAGAGGTGGTATGAGAGGCAGCGATTAATAGCCCTGCTGCTTTGTCGAGTGTCTCCTGCCACTCCATTTCCGGAATGGAGTCCGCGACGATGCCGGCGCCGACGTGGAACGAGGCGGACCCTCCCGCGAAGATTGCCGTCCGGATCGCGATCGAAAACTGGCTTTCTCGGTTATAACCGAAATACCCGATCGCGCCGGTGTAGAGCCCCCGCGGCGAGGGCTCGAGTTCCCGGATGATCTCGAGTGCACGCCTCTTCGGCGCTCCGGAGATCGATCCGCCGGGAAAACACTCCCGGAGCGCTCGAACGTGGCTGACCTCTGGTCGGAGACGCCCCCGCACGGTTGAAACCAAGTGGAAGACCTGCTGGTAGCTTTCGAGGCGGAGCAGGTCGGGAACGGTGACGCTTCCGAATTCACAGACCCGGCCAAGATCGTTGCGCTCGAGGTCGGTGATCATGATGAGCTCCGCGATTTCTTTTGGCGACGTGATCAGGTCATGGGCGCTGCGCTGATCGTGCTTCGGATTGCGCTTTCTCGGGCGGGTTCCCTTGATCGGCCTGGTGGAAATCTCCCGGCCGCTCATGCGCAGGAAGCATTCCGGCGAAGCCGAAGCGATTTCGAATCCGCCCAGATCGAGATATGCAGAATAGGGGGCCGGAGAGAAATCCCTCAACCGCTCAAAGAATCTCCACCCTGTATCCGGTCCGGCCGGCGCGTCGAACGCGTGGGAGAGGCAGACTTGATAAATGTCTCCGGCCGCGATGTATTCCTTTGCCTGCGCCACCATCCCGAGAAAATGGTCCTGGGAAACCCTTGGCCGGAAGGCGAGGGATTCCTGTTTGTCCCCCGGGGCGGACAGAAAGGCAGCCGGCGGGTTTTTCCACCGTTCCTGCCCGTGGAAATAGAGATGAAGCCGGTCGTAGAATCCGAAGTGGAAAGTGCCGTCAAAATTCACGCATCCCACGGCGGCCCCGTCAGGTCCCCCGGAGCCGGATCTCCTCCTGACCTCCAGCTCGCTCTCCAGCCGGTCCCAGTCGTCTCCGTGAAGGACCAGGTCCGGATCCGCACCCAGCATGGAAATTCCCGCGTTTCCCGGCATTGCAGAATCCAGAAAAACCGTCCATTTGGAGCCGCGCAACGCACGCGCCGCCTCCATCGGGCCGATTTTCTGTGCTGTTCCGTGATTCATGGTCTTGCCAAGAGTGGACAAAATTGCTGTGATTTCAAGTTCGCCGCATCCGCTGCACAAACGATGTATTTTATTCTGTTCATTCTACTGACCGTTCCGCTCCTGGCGCAGGAGGAATCCGCTCCCGCCGCTCCGACACCGACGCCGGAAGCCACGGCGACTCCGGCAGTGGAACCGACACCGGCCGCCGCGACCGACTCCGCGCCTACTCCGGCTGCCACACCCGAGACGGCGCCCGCTGATCCTGCCGCACCGGCTGAGAAAAAATCGGAATCCGAAGATGTGATCCCGCTTCCTCCGGAATCCGGTGCGGCCGAGTCCCCGATGGTTTCTGAAACCGATGTGGAGCCCGTCAACAAGCCGGGAGCCGACCTGGCTCTTCCAGATTCCGCCTTTGCTGATCCGAATTCCGTGATCCCGGACGGATCATCCGCGATGCCCCCAGTCCCGACAGGTCCGAGCGCTTCAGAGATCGAGCGGAAGCTCAAGATCCGTTACAAGGAAGTCCGCACGGAGGTCGAGAAAGACCCGGCTGTCCGCTCGCTGTGGGAGCAGGCCCAGTCCGCCAAGACGTTCGAGGACGAGCGTGCCGCCCTCCGCGAGTATTACCGCCTCCTGTTCAAAAAAATGAAAAAGGCGGACAAGGAACTGACCGCTCGGTGCGAAGTCATGGAGCGCGCCTACATCGCCCGGCTCGCCCAATCGAGGATCGAGCCCACGATTCCGCTGAATCCCCCTCCCGCTCCCGAGCCGCTGGCCAACTGACGCCGGTTTCATTCGCCTTATCCTTTTCCATCATGATTGTTCCGAGCAACCTGGAGATGAAAGTCTTCACCGGCAACGCGCATCCGGCCCTGGCGCGTGACATCTGCGATTACCTGAAAGTCAGCCTTGCCGACGCGTCGGTGAGCTCGTTTCCCGACGGGGAGACCTACGTCAAGATCAACGACAACATCCGCGGCCGGGACGTTTTCATCATCCAGCCGACGTGCCCTCCGACCAACCAGAACCTGATGGAGTTGCTCATCCTGGTGGACGCCGCCCGTCGTGCGAGCGCCGCCCGCATCACCTCGGTGCTGCCATTCTTCGGCTACGCACGCCAGGACCGCAAGGATCAGCCCCGCGTGCCGATCACCGCAAAGCTTGTGGCCAACCTTCTCGTCGCCGCCGGCGTGAACCGTGTCCTGACGATGGACCTGCATGCGCAGCAGTTGCAGGGATTTTTTGACATTCCTGTCGACCACCTGCATGCCAGGCCGGTCATGGTCGAGCACCTTCACAAGCTGAACATCGGGAACCTGGTGGTCGTTTCGCCGGATGTCGGCGGGGTCAAGATGGCCTCCGCCTACGCCCAGGCCCTCGGAGCCGGGCTCGCCATCGTCGTCAAGCGCCGTAAAAGCGCGGTCGAGACCGAGGCGTCCCACGTCATCGGCGAGGTCTCCGGAAAGAATGTCCTCATTGTCGACGACCTTACCGAAACCGCCGGCACGCTGACCAGCGCCGCCAGGATGCTGAGAAAACACGGGGCGCTCGATATTTATGCTGGTGTTTCACACGCGGTCTTGACAGATTTGGCAGTTGAGCGATTAAAAGACTCCGAAATCAAGGAGTTGATCACGACGGACAGCGTTCCAGTCCGCCCAACATCCGACCAGCGTGTGAAAGTGCTGTCGGTGGCCGAGTTACTCGGCGAGGGCATCCGACGCATCCACGACGACGAGTCGGTGAGTTCGCTTTTTGAATTGAAAACCACTTAGAATATTTATGGCCAAGCAAGTAAAACTCTCCGCACGCCCCCGTTCAGAAAGCGGTCGCAACGCGGTCAAAGCAGTCCGCGCACGCGGCGGCGTCCCCGCTGTCATCTATGGCTCGAAAACCGAGCCCGCCAACCTCGAGGTTTCCCGCCGCGAGATCGAGGCGCTCCTCTCCCATGCCGTTGGCGAGAACATTCTCGTCGATCTGGAAATCGAGGAGGGCGGAAAGAAGACGAACCGCCTTTCGCTCATCCAGGAGGTCCAGCACCACCCGCTCCGCAGAGAGGTCCTCCATGTGGATTTCCATGCAGTTTCCATGACCGAGGAGATCTCGGCGGATGTCGTCATCGAATCCACCGGCGAGCCGGACGGAGTGAAGAATTTCGGCGGCCTTCTTGAGCAGAGCATGCGCTCGGTTTCCATCAAGTGCCTGCCCCAGAACCTTCCCGAGATCATCCGGGTGGACGTTTCGCCCCTCAAGATCGGCGACTCCATCCACGTCCGGGACCTTCCGCTTCCGGCCGGGGTCACAGCGACCGACGACGCGGACCTGACGGTTTTTATCGTGGCCGAGCCCACCGTGGCCGAGGAACCAACTGCCGCGGCAGCACCCGAATCCCCGGAGGTCATCAAGGAGAAGAAGCCGGAAGCCGGTGCCTCCGAGGAGAAGAAGTAGCCGTCGCGTGGAATCGTCCCCGGTTTTTCGTCTGGTTGCCGGTCTGGGAAACCCGGGGCGGGAATATGAGGGAACCCGGCACAATGTCGGGTTTCTGGTTGCGGACGAGCTGGCGAGGAGATCGGCCTGCCGGTTTGCCTTCGATGCGAAGTGGAACTCCGAGATCGCGCAGTGCGGCGGCCGTTCGATCATGAAGCCTCAGACGTTCATGAACCTGAGCGGCGAGGCGGTTGGCGGATACGCCCGGTATTTCAAACTGCAGCGCGAGGAGATCCTGATCATCATCGACGATGCGTCGATTCCTCTGGGCACCCTGCGCCTCCGGCGCAGCGGCACTGCTGGCGGGCACAACGGTCTGGAATCAGTCCTCATCCACCTGGGGAGCGAATCCGTGCCCCGCCTGCGCGTGGGCATCGGGGCACCCGAGGGGATGGCCCTCCACGACCACGTTCTCGGAAGGTTTGAGGACGCCGAGCAGCCCGCACTCGCCGAGGCTGTATCCCGGGCTGCCGATACTTTCGAATATTCCAACGCCCACGGCCTGGAATCCGCCATGAATCAATTCAACCAAAAACAACCATGAAACGATACGAAGCACTGCTGGCCCTCGACACACGGGGGAAGGAAGACACCGCCAAAGAAACCATCGAGCGCCTTGAAAAAGTCCTCGCCGCTGAGGGCGCAAAAATTGAACAGGTCCAGCGCCTCGAAAAGCGCGAACTGGCCTATGAGTCGAAGCACACAAAAAGCGCCTATTACGTGAATTTTGTCTTCGAGGCCGATCCGTCCGCGATTGACAAACTCCAGAAGAAGTTGAAACTCGACGGGGATATTCTTTTGCAGAATTACCTGCAGCTTCCCGCGAAGAAAGCACCCGCAACCGCATAAACCGCCATGGCCAACGTCAATAAAGTCATTCTGATCGGGAATGTCACCCGCGATCCAGAGGTCAAATTCACGCCCAAGGGCAGTGCCGTGACGGATATTGGCCTTGCCATCAACCGCAACTACACGCTGGACAACGGTGACAAGCGTGAGGAGGTGACCTTCCTCGAAGTCACATTCTGGGGACGCCAGGCGGAGACCATTGGCGAGTATGTCAAGAAAGGCCGTTCCATCTACGTCGAGGGACGTCTCCAGCTTGACACCTGGGATGACAAGCAGAGCGGCCAGAAACGCAGCAAGCTCCGCGTCGTCGGGGAGAATTTCCAGTTTCTCGGGGCCAAACCAGGCGGATCATCATCCGGAGGCGGGGATTACGAGGGCGGCGGGCATTCCGAGCAGCGCCCGCAGCAGCGTCCCGCGCGTCCTGCGGCCCCTCCCCAGGCATCCGCCGAGCCGGACGACGACATTCCGTTCTAAGCGCGGGTTTGGATCAGGCGCTCGATCATTCCGGTGGTTGAGCGTCCTTCGACCATTTCGGCCAGGACGACACGGCCGCCATGGGATTCCACGATGTCGCGGCCGCTGACGTAGTGGGCCCAGTCCTTTCCCTTCACCAGCACCTTCGGCAGGATTTTTCCGATAAGCTCCTTCGGTTCGTCCTCATCAAAGATTACGACGAAGTCGACGGCGCGGAGGGAGCCGAGGACAAATGCCCGGTCCTCCTGGCCGTTGACCGGCCGGGAGGGCCCCTTGCTCCGGCGCACGGAGGCATCGCTGTTCAATCCGACGCAGAGCGCGTCCCCTTGCGATCTGGCGAAGGCGAGATACTCGGTATGCCCGCGGTGAAGGATGTCGAAACATCCGTTCGTGAAGACGAGTTCCCGGCCGGAGGTGACCATCCGGTCACGTTCGGCCCGCGCTTCTTCGGCGGTAAGGATGCGCGGTCTCATGGGACGCATCTCCGATCAGTGCAGAGAGACGGGAGAACAGGCGTCTCGCCCAATACTGTTGCTTTAAGGGAGGATGGGCGCCCCCGCCCGTCTTGGAGCCTGAAGCGGGCGAGGGCGCCCGCTCTCCTTTTTTCTGCAAAGGCAACAGTATTGGGCGTCTCGCCTGTTTGGAGACTGGCTTTCGCTACCCAACCGGTGCCCACACGGGTGGGACGCCCATGCTCCCTTGGGGCGGGACGCCAGGGTTTCAACTTTCGGAGATGCGCCCGTCTCATGCCGTGGCCTGCTCCAGCTTTTCAAGGTTTGCCTTCAGCGATTCGAGCTCCGGGGCATCGGGCTTTTTAAACGCAAGGTAGGTTTTGAGGGCTGCGGTATAATACGCGCGGGCTTTCTCGAAGTTCGAGCTGGAGTGGTAAACGACTGCAAGGTTGGCGAGCGATTGGGCGACATCGGGATGCATGGCTCCAAAAACCTGCTCCCGGATTCCCAGCGCCCGCATGTGAAGGTTTTCCGCCCGGACCCAGTCCCCCTCCTCGGTATATGCCACGCCCAGGTTATTGCAGACGACTGCCACTTGCGGGTGGATCTCTCCGTGCAACCTCACAGCGGTGTCGAGCGCCTGCTTGTAGTGCCTTTCGCTGGCCGCAAAATTGCCCGACCTTTTTTCCAGTCCGGCCAGATTGCTGGAGAGGAGGCAATCCTGTGAATGGTCGTGTGAGGCGTCGAAAAGTTCGAGCGCCTGATTGTAATGACGGATGGCGTCAGCCTCCTCTCCCAGATGGTCGAGAAGAAGGGCGAGTTTTGCACCCACGCGGGCGGCGGATGAGATGCTTCCGAGCGCCAGATTCCTGGACAGGGAGTCCTTGAAGTCGCAAACAGCATCGCTCAGGAACCCGGAAGCCTGGCAGACATCGCCGGAGATTTCGAGCGCGTCACAAAGGCGCGGGCTGCTGGCCGGGAAAACCTGCAACGCGGCTTCCTTGAAGTGTTTTGCAGCCGCATGGTGCTGCTCTTTTGAGGGATGATTCCTTTGGGATTCCAAGTCCCGGCAGAGAACCTCCCAGAGATTTGCGGTCGTCTGCATCGCAGACGTCTATAGCGCGTGCAACCCCTCCAGACGAGAGGAAATATTTATTTCCGGAGCAGGTCGAGCGCGATCTGGCGGGAGGCTGGGATCCGTCCGCAATAGGTCGCCAGGGACTCGATCGAGTGGCCTATCCCGGTGAGGCGGCAGAGCTCGGATTCAAAGTGCTCCAGGACCCGCACGCTGGCTGGCCTGGCTCTCAAATATCCGACGGCTCTGTCCAGAAGACCATAGACCGGCTCAACCGGTTCGCCCGGCTCGGTAATCAAGTCGGTCAGTTCCGCAAAATATCCCGCAACAAAGACGTTCGCGCAAGAGGTCGCCGAAGCATCGAAGGGCTCGACCACGTGGAGTTCCCGAAGCGTGTGAAGTGGGGACTTGCGCGAGACTGCATAGGAGATCTCCGCCTTGTAAAATAGATCCAGCTTGCCCGCGTGCGGACTCGATGCCCGCCGCGCACCCCGCGCCATCGTCGATATCTTCCCCTGATCCCGCGTCAGCCAGGTCACGATCCAGCTTGTCTCGCTCCACCGGTTCCGGCGGATCAGGATGGCGAGGGATTCTTCCATCGGAGCTCCGGTCAGGCGGGAGGAATGGACTGTCCGGCCGGCTTGGAGAGCAATTCCAGGCACAGCAGGAAGACCGGGCTGAAATCTTCCGGGCATCGTGCCGCCCAATCAAAAACCTGATCCCTTGGGAAGAATGCCGCAGTTTCCACCTCCAAAGAAGCCGGGAAAACCTCCCCCTCATGCACCCCGGTATAGACTTCAATAAACTCCCAGCCGGTTTGCCTACAGGGCATCAGTTTTCCAATCCGCTTCAGGGGAGGGGAGGGGATTCCGAGCTCTTCGCGAAGTTCGCGTAATGCGGCTTCGCGGTATGTTTCTCCGCTATCAACATGTCCTGCGGCAGAGGAATCCCAGAGCCCCGGGTTCCGGTCTTTCCAGATGGAACGCTTTTGAAGGAGGACGTGATTTTTAGAATTGAGAAGGATCATGTGAACCGCCCTGTGGAGTAAGTTATTCACATGGACCGTGTCACGGGGTTCGGCGCGGAGGACAACATCCTGATCATCCACGACATCGAACAATTCCATTCCCGACTGGGCGGATGCGGGGAAGCAGAATCCGGCGAGGGATTCCCATTGGGCGAGGGAAAGCTCTTCGGCACGGACGGTTTCAGGAACGTGCAACTTCGCAACGATTGCGGGCCATTCTTCCTTGCATTCCGGGATGGTGTTGCGGAGTTGTTTTCTGCGTTCGGAAAATCCCTTGCGGACGAGGGCATCGAAGATGGAATCGTCGAGCGGACAAACATCGGGGGTTGGCCGGCGGTCGAGAGAGATGACAGCGGAGTCCACTTTTGGTGCCGGAAAAAAAACCGATGCGGGGAGCTTGCGCAGGAAGGTTGCTTTCCAACGCCTGTTCACGCAGACGGTCATGGCTCCGAAATCTTTGGTTTTCGGCCTGGCGTTGAGGCGCCTGGCGAGTTCGAGCTGCAGCGTGAAAACAAGGCGTGATGCGGGTGAGAGCGGGGATGTGAATTTTGCGATGAGCGGGGTGGAGACGTAGTAGGGGAGGTTTCCCACAACCTTCACCGGACCGTGTCCCCAGAGTTCGCGCAGATCGAAGTCGAGAGCGTCGCAGTGGAAGACAGTGGTTCTGACGGACTGAAATTTATCCTTCAGGTAGGCAGCCAGGCGGCCGTCCTTTTCAATCAGGGTGAGCCGGATGTCGTTAGCAGCCAGATACTCGGTGAGAGCGCCGAGCCCCGGACCGATTTCGACGATGTGGTCGCCTGGCTGGATGCCGAGGCTGTCGACGATCCAACGGGCAAGGTTTTGATCATGGAGGAAGTTCTGGCCGAGGCTTCTGGTCGGTTCGGTCCCAAGGTCTTGAAGGAGGCGCTGGATATCGCTGAATTTCATTTCGTTCTGTCAGGGTATTGCAATCGGATTCACAAACCAGCTGTGAATAATGCCCCGGGGCGTGGCAGATTTGTTCGCAAGTTACTCACAGTCCGGAATCGGATTTCTTCTGCCTGCAACTGTTGCCTGCTCGAGTAAGTATTTGAGCGATGGAATGGTGGCTTCCGAGGAGAACCTTTCCAGAGCAAGCCTGCGTCCGGCCGCCCCGAATCGTCGTGCGAGCTCCGGGTTGACGAGGAGCTGTTCGATCGACTCTGCGAGGCGGTCGGGCTGCCTCTCGGCGATCAAAATCCCGGTCGAGCCGTTCTCCACCATTTCCGGGATTGCAGCGAGAAGGGTGGAGATCACAGGAAGCCCCGCGGCCATTGCCTCGACGATGACCGTCGGCAGAGTGTCCATCCCTCCATCCGACTCGGTCACGCAAGGCAGGACAAAAATCGATGCCGAGGAAAGCTCGCGCCGGACGTCCTCCTGGGGACGGGGGCCGGTCAGAATGACTGTGTTTTCCAGCCCCAGCATTATGACCCTGGCTTTCAGCGCTGCTTCCATCGGACCGCCCCCGATGATGATGCATTCGAAATCGAGATCCCTGCCGCGCAGGATGGCGCAGGCGTCGATCAGGTCCGAAAACCCCTTTTTTTCGATGTAGCGTCCGACGGCGACGATGCGGTGCCGGCCGGCCGGCGGGGCGGCTTCCGGGAAGCCCGCGATGTCCATTCCGTTATAAATCCTGTGAATCCTGGCATCGTGTCCGGGCACGTTTTTGACAAGCCAGTCGCGTGAGAACTCCGAGACGGCGACGACGAACGAGGCGTCTTGAACCAGATCTGCCAGCGAAAGCGGGGAGTCGGATTTGCAGAACATGTCGTTCGCATGTCCCGTGAAGCTGTAGGTGATGCCGTAAAACTTCTTCAACCACCAGGCGGTCCTGGCGGCAATTCCCGCGAAGTGGGCATGGACGTGTCCGATGCCCATGGCGCGAAGCTTCGGACCAAGCCAGGCGGCTTCGAGCAGCCGCGCCTTGGCTGGGCGTTTCCCCCATTTGCGGATCTGCCAGATGATCGGCAGCGGGTATTTTCCGAGCATCCGGAGGGTTCTCATTTCCAAGCCGAGGGTGTTCGGGTCGGGGAGATAGCGGACATCCCGGGACAAAGAATCCGGGCAATCCCGCGGGATGTCATCCGGTCTCCTGATCGAAAAGACCGGCGCATTCACTCCTTGGCGCCGCATGTCCGAGACCTCGCGGTAGCAGAACGTCTGCGTGAACGAGGGGAAGCGCTCGAAGAGGTAGGCAACCATGCCTGATCTTTGAACCGGCGGGCTCAACTTCGCAAGCCGGCGGGTGAAGGTTTTCCGAGCGAGATCGCCTCATCGTAAATCTCCTCGAGCTTTCCGACCGTCCGGGATTGTTCGAATTCCTCCCGCACCGTCCGGGATGCCCGGCGGCCCATTTCGCCCATCATCCCCGGATCGGATGCCATGCGAATCAGGGCATCGGCCAGAGCATCCGGGCTTTTCTCGGGGACCAGAAATCCTGAGATTCCGTCGCTGACCGCCTCCGGGATGCCACCATGGAATGTTGCTGCGACCGGCAGGCCGCTCGCCATCGCTTCGAGCATCGAGTTCGGGACCCCCTCCTGATCCTGCTTGTCGGTGGTTTCGCTGGGGTGGAGGAAAGCATGCGCGCCGGCGTATAGCTTCTTGAGTTCCGGCTCGCGGAGGAAGCCGGGCAATGTCACCGCTCCAGCAAGTCCCATGGTTTCGACGGCCAGCTCGAGCTCCTTCCGCATCGGCCCTTCGCCGGCAATGGTGAGCGTTGCCTTGGGAAAGCGTGCCCGGAACATTTTAAATGCCAGCAGCGTCGTGTGGAGGCCCTTCTTCCTGATCAGCCGGCTGGCCTGCAAAAGCCTCCAGGCCCCGTCCTGCGGGAACTCGCGGCCAATGAACGGATAGTCATCCAGAGGGATTCCGGTCCGGTTCAGGCGGATTTTATCCGGCGGGCAGCCTGCGGATTCCAGCCTTTCCGCCAGCGAACGGGAGCGTGCCAGCACCAGCGGGACGATGCCGAAGAGCTCTGCCATGTGGGCCGCATACTCGGGCCGGTGTTCGCGGAGCATGATGTCGGCACCGTGGAAGGAAACCACCGAGGGGCGCTCCCACTCCCTCAGAAACGACCTGAGGTGGACTCCCGTGTGGCCGAAATAGACATGCATCAGGCCGGCATGTCGGCGTGCAAAGAGCCCGGTGAGCTGCTCCGCCTCGCCCCGGTAATGCAGGGCTCCGGCCCGCTTGATGAATTTCAAATACAGCCGGCGCGGGATCGGCTGGACCGGCGAGGGAAGAACCTCGATATCGCCCAGCGGAAACCGGTCCGCGCACATCAGCTCCCTCGTGATGACAAATGTATCGTAACGCCTCAGCCCGCTCACCTGGCGGTAAATGTGCAGCATCTCGGGCTTGAGAAATGTGGTGCAGTAGCTGGCGACAATCGGGCGGATCATGGAACGGAATGAGAAAACCCAATGCCGACCCGCTCGGCGAGAGGAATTTCGCGAGCCAACTGCCGGGGTTCGTGGTTTAATCCCCGGACTTGCGCCGATGACAGACGCCCCCCGCCCCGATGAAGAAGTGCCGCCGGACGACATCGCCCTCATGCTTGATGTGAAGCAGGGCGACGAGCAGGCATTTGAGACGCTGGTGTTGAGGCACCAGGCCAGGGTTGTGGGCACCGTTGCCAAAATGCTCGGCAGCGAGGCGGAAGCCGAGGACATTGCCCAGCAGGTCTTCGTCCGGGTCTGGCAAAGCGCACCCCGATATAGCCCGTCCGCGAAATTCACCACCTGGCTTCTCACGATCACCCGCAATCTGGTTTTCAATGAGATGCGGCGCAACCGCCGCGCCCGCTTCGTGCCGTTGGAGCCCGATGATCCGGACCGCACGCCCCGCGGGCATGCCGACACCTCCGCCCGTTCCGCCTCCGAGGAAATGTCGGAGAACGAGCTTCAGCAGGCGGTCGACCGCGCGATCGCTGCCCTTCCAGAAGCGCAGCGCACGGCGGTGATCCTCCGCCGATACGAGGACATGTCCTACGAGGAAATCGCGAAGGTCCTCCGCACGACCGTCCCTGCCATCAAGAGCCTCCTGTTCCGCGCCCGGGGTGATCTAAAAGACCGGCTCAAAGGGTTTTTGTAGGGGGTGGGAGAGGGGAAATATTTTCGCCTCCGCTGCCCCCGGAATTTCTAGCCCCGTTCTTTTCCCCGGATTCCGAACCACGCGGCAAAATAGGTGGTGATCGTCCAGGCCAGCAGAGCCGCCAATCCTTCCACGGCGGGACGGGGATTTAGGTAGATCTGTCCGTTCCTCAGGCTCCTGCCGCGGTTCAGATTTGAAAACGCGGTCGGGAAATCCACGCGTATGCCACCCGTGATTTTCTTTCCCCAGAAGAGGCTGGTATCCATCACCGCCTGCGTGGATGCGCTCGGCATCAGGCGCGAGACGAAATGCGGCCCCGGCTTCATGTCGCCAGCCGGAGGAGTGAATCCGGAAAATAGAATCTGTGGGATGAGGACAAGCGGGACGAGCATCACTGCCTGCAGGATGGTCCGGGATAGCGAGGAAATGGCAAGCCCGAGCCCGACGGATGCCAGGGATGTCGCGATAAGCGCTCCGATCTGCCATCCGGGCGAGCCTCCGATGCCGGCCGCGCAGAGCTGCATGACCCCGTAGAGCAGCAGGCTTTGGACCACGGTGATGCGGGAGAGGGTCAGGAATTTCGAGAGAAGATACTCATGGCGTCCGAGCCCGATCAGCCGCTCGCGGCGGAACATGGGGAGCTCTTCTACGATCTCCTGCGCGGCGTTGCCGCATCCGAACCAGAGCGTGGAAATCATCGCAAAAAACAGGACGAGCGCGGAGTCGCGGGTGACCCATGTCACCATCAGCCCGATCAGCACCGGCTGGCCGAGGACGAGGAGCAGGTTTTTCCAATCCGCGCGGAGGATCGCCCACTGGCGGAGGAGTAGAATCTGAAGTGCGGGAGCGCGGCGCTTGGAATGGGGGAGTTCCGGCTCGCGGTGTGACGGCGGCGCTCCCGTGGCCTCCGGTAGTGGCGGTGTATGCGGAATCCGCTCGTAAAGCTGCGTCATCCGCTCGATTCCAAACGCCTGTCGCGCAGCCCCTGGCTCATCGAAAAAGACCAGCCTGCCTTCGTTCAGGACCGCCAGCCGGTCCATGAGGTGCACGTTTTCCATCACATGAGTCGTGCAGATGACCGTGCAGCCGCCGGCAGCGAGCAGGCGAAGCGATTCCATGAGCTTGAATTCCGCCGAGGGGTCGAGCCCGGATGTCGGCTCATCCAGGAAAAGAAGCCGGGGACGGCCGAGAAGTTCGGCTCCCACGCTCACGCGCTTGCGCTGTCCGCCGGAGAGGCTTCCCACACGGGTTCCGGCGCGCTCCGTCAGCCCGAGCTGCGCGAGGGTTCTGGCAACGACTTTCCGGATTTCCACATGTGGCGTCCCGGCAGGGAACCGGAGACGCGCGCTGTAAAACAGTGCTTCTTCGACCGGGAGCTCGAGGGGAACGATGTCGTCCTGCGGGACGTATCCCAGCGAATCCCGCAGAAATTCATAGTGCCGGTAAATGTCCACGCCATCAACGGTGACCTGCCCGCCGTCCGCCGGGCGCAGGGCACAGAGTGCGTCGAGGAGGGTGGATTTTCCGGCCCCGCTGGGCCCGATCACTCCCACGAACTGGCAGGCTTCGACGCGCAGCGATACCGAGTCCAGGATTTTTGTTCCGCCTGCGGCTTTTGTCAGCCTCCACGCGTCGAGGACTGCGCCGGTGGTCCCGAGTGTCTCGACGAACCGGATCCCGTCAAACCGGAAGCCGAACGGTCCGATTTTCAGGATGTCACCGAGCACGAGCTCCTCCCTCTGGAAAAGGCGTCCGTTGAGATACGAGCCCGAGCGGCTGCCCGCGTCCTCGATCACCCATCTGCCGGGGGAGCCGGAGACCATGGCATGCCGGCGGGATACCGACGGGTCGGACAGGATGGTCGATGCTGTTTCGCCGCGGCCGAAAACCCAGCCGTCCCGCAAGGGGATCGGTCCGGGTCCTGCCACCGTGCCGGGTCCGGGGTTCAAGGCAAGACGACCCAGACCTCGACGACGCGGTTCTTGTCGAGGGCGGCAGAGTCAAAGATCTCGGAGCCGCCCATTCCGACCGCGCGGACGATGTTCATGACTCCGGCCTTGTCCTTCAGAACGCTGGCAACCGACTCCGCGCGCTGCAAGGAAATCGACTGGTTCAGTTTCGGGTCGCCTTTTTTGTCAGCAAATCCGAGCACCACGAAGACGACCGTCGGATCCTCCGCATATTTCAGCACCTGCGGCAGCGTCAGGGCCTTGGAAATTCCGGCCACCGCATCCGCCGGCGCCGTGCGCGCGCCGGATGCGAACGGGATCGTGATGACTTTTCCCATCGCCTGCGCCCGTTCGACCTGGACGTAGAGCTTGTCCTTTTCCTCCCCGCCGAGGTTCGGCATCACATCGATCCGCTTCAAAACTTCCGCGCGGACCGCACGGTTTCCGGCATCCTCCGCGCTGGTGTTGATCTCCTGCGGCGTGCTGACCTGCTCGACCGGCGGCGTGGCGCTGGTGCCCGGGGTGGGAACTCCCGCGAATCCGGCCTCCGGTGTTGCGGGCGGGGCCTGCGCGGCGGGTGCCGGTGCACGCTTTTCGCAGGCCAAAAGGAATCCCGATGCGACGAGGCACACGACGAACCGATGCACGACGGGACGCGGGCTCATGACGAAGCGAGCGGATTTTCGAGACCGTTTTTCCGGCAATACTTTTCAAATTCGGGGGCGTGTCCCTCGAAGACCGCGCGCAGAACCGCCGCATCATCGGTGAACCCTCCGGCCGTGTTGTCCGGGATAATATCGACCCCCTTGGCAAGGTAGCGGAGGGCGAAGATCGACTCCGGAAGCGCCGCGAAATCGTCAGACGCGTAGGCGTCGTCCAGAACATCCTCGATGAACCGCAGAAGGAACGAGGCCTGATCCCTCAGCGCGCCCTGGCCGGATGCCTCCAATGTTTCCGCCTTCAATTTGTGGGCTGCGAGGTGGCTGCGGAACGCGGCCACTTCGCCTGCTGTCACTGCCTGCCCGCCCCTTACAACGAAATCAGAAATGATGGACATGGTGGAATTAAACATCTTCTTCATCGCTGCATTCAAGGGGAATCGGGGGTTTGTCAAAACGCATCGGCTCTGCGACAATTCCATCATGAAAAGGTTTCTTTCCGTCACGGTCGTCGCGATCCTCTTTCATGCGGCCGCGCCCGCCGCCTCGCCCATCATCCGGGAGTCCGGCGCGATTTACCTTTCGGATTTCGGTATCAAGCCCCTGCGTCTGAAGCTGCTCCAGGCAGCTCCCGCATATTTCGACACTGCCCAGACCCGTTATGCCGGGACCCTGCGGTTTCCCCAGCTTGTTCAAATCGAGGCGCTCGACGCCAACGGGCTCCTCCGCGTACGCGGCAACGCCCAGCAAGGTGGAATCGCCGCATGGGCGAACCCGCAATTCTTCGAGCCCCTTCCCGAGAAGTTTGCAGAAAACCTCCGGAAGAGCGAGGAGCGCCGGGTCCAGGTGGAGGCCCTCATTTCACAGAACGAGGTCGCCATCGGAATGACCCCCGGGGAAGTCGGCCGCAGCCTCGGCAAGCCCCAGAAGAAGACCAACCGCGCCGACAAATCCGGAACCCAGCAGATCTGGGAATACATCAAGTATCAGCTCGTTCCCCAGACGACATACATCCCCGGCAACAGGCAGACCATCATCGCCTATCGCCCGACCCCGAACGCCCCGGGAGGCGCGCTGATACAGAATTGCCCTGGATACTCCGCCAGCACGATCTACGTGAAAGTTCCCATCGGCACGCTCACCGTCACGTTCAACGACAACGTCGTCGAGTCGCTCGACCAATCCGAAGGAACCACCACCGGCGGCCAAGTATCAGTTGTCATCCCCCCGCTGAATGTGTATTGGTAACAGCCTTCTCACGGCGGGGTAGCCAAGTGGTAAGGCAGAGCTCTGCAAAAGCTCTATGCGTCGGTTCGATTCCGACCCTCGCCTCATCCCCATTGTTTGATGGAGCCTTTTTAAAACGTTTATCGTGATGAAAATCCTGTCCGCGTGCTCCTTTGTTTTTGCGCTCATCCCCGGCCTTGCCTGCACCAAGACATCTTCAGCCCGGCAGTCCGGGCTTGTGAAATCGGAATTTCTTTTCGAGCAGGCATCCCATGCGCAGTGCCACGCGTCCACGATCGCCGAAACTGAACACGGGCTGGTTGCCGCATGGTTTGGCGGCACCGGGGAGGGGAATCCCGATGTCGGCATCTGGCTTTCCAGGCAGGTGGCTGGCAAGTGGACGCAGCCGGTGGAAGTGGCCGATGGCAGGCAGCCCGACGGGAAGAAATTCCCCACATGGAACCCCGTGCTCTTCCAGCCGGAGTCCGGTCCATTGCTTCTCTTCTACAAGGCTGGACCGACGCCGAAGACCTGGTGGGGGATGCTGATGACGAGCGGGGATGAGGGGAAGACGTGGTCCATGCCGCGACGCCTGCCCGATGGTTTTTCCGGTCCCGTCAAAAACAAGCCGGTCCAGTTGGCGAACGGCAAGATCCTTTGCCCATCCAGCACCGAGGACCGGGGGTGGAGGGTGCATTTCGAACATACTCCGGACCTCGGTGTCACGTGGACCAGGACGGAGCCTGTCAACGATGGCAATAAAATCACCGCGATCCAGCCGAGCATTTTATTTCATCCCGGCAACCGGCTTCAAGCATTGGGCCGCACCCAGCAGGGAAGGGTTTTTGAAATCTGGTCGGGTGACGGTGGGGGCACCTGGGGAAAGATGTCGCTTTCGAAGCTGCCGAACAACAACTCCGGGACCGACGCGGTTACCCTCTCAGATGGACGTCAACTGCTGGTCTACAATCACTCCGGCAACAGGGAAGGGAAAACGGGCGGTCCGCGTTCTCCGCTGAACGTCGCGATTTCCAAGGATGGAAAAAACTGGCAGGCCGCTTTCGTCCTCGAGGATGAGCCGCGCAAGGAATTCAGCTATCCGGCCGTGATACAAACCCGCGACGGGCTGGTGCACATCACCTACACATACCGCCGGGAGAAAATCAAACATGTCGCCCTGGATCCCGCAAAGCTCGTCCCTCGCATCATGCCTGACGGCAAGTGGCCGGAATGAAACAGCTGCGCTGGGGCGGGATACAAATTATTTTGAGACGGATGCCCCTCCGCCTTTCCTTCTGGCTGATGAATCGCGTTTGATTCCGGCACGGACCCTGCTATAGGGTGCCCCATTATGGAAAATTCCAGCCCGCAAGAACCCTCGCCACAGGTGCCCGCCCCGCAGCAACCGGCTCCCGGAGGCATCACGGAACAGCAGTGGATCCTCTTCCTGAACATCAGCGCCCTGGCTGGATTTGTCATACCCTCGATGGGCCACATTCTGGGGCCGCTCATCATCTGGCTCGTGAAAAAGCCCGAGAGCGCGGCGATTGATGCCGCCGGGCGTGCCGTGCTCAATTTCCAGATTTCCTGGACGTTCTGGATGGTGGCCTCCGTTATTCTGGCAGTCGTCGGATCCTGTTTGATCGTCCCGATTGTGCTTCCCTTTGCGGTGGGGATTGCCTGGCTCGTTTTTGTGATCATCGGATCGGTCAAGGCCAGCAACGGGGAAGCCTACGCGTTTCCGCTGACGATCAAGATGCTCTGACAACGGGCGCTGATCCTGGCTGCTCCGGCTTTCAATGTCGTATGCCCCCATGGCGGGCTTGCTTCCTTTCCAGTGAGCGGGTTAGATCGGGTGGATGAGCAAAATGATTCGCGTTGCGGTATTGGCGGGTGATGGCATCGGGCCGGAGGTGATGGCCGAGGCATTGAAGGTGCTGGGCGCCGTTTCAAAAAAGTTTTCCATTTCCCTGGACTACGACCACCAGTTGGTCGGAGGGGCGGCGATCGATGCGGCCGGGCGGGCGCTGCCGGTCGCGACGCTGGAGGCTTGCGAGGCAGCCGATGCGATCCTGTTCGGGTCTGTGGGCGGTCCGAAGTGGGAGTCTCTTCCGCCTGCCGAACAGCCTGAGCGCGCCGCGCTTCTGCCGCTGAGAAAGCACTTCGGGCTTTTCGCCAACCTGCGTCCCGCGGTTTGCCTTCCGGAACTGACTCACGCTTCCCCGTTGCATCCGCGTTCGGTCGAGGGCGGGTTCGACGTGCTCTGCGTGCGCGAACTGACCGGCGGCCTTTATTTCGGCGAGCCGAAATATCTGAAAAAAGAAGGCGGCGAGGAGTTCGCCGTGGACACAATGATTTACTGGGAGAGTGAAATCCGCCGGATCGCGAAGGTTGCCTTCGAATCCGCGCGCAAGCGCAGCGGGCGGGTGACGTCGATCGACAAGGCAAACGTGCTCCAGAACGGCGTGCTCTGGCGCCGGGTCGTGACCGAGACAGGACGGGATTATCCGGACGTCGCGCTGAACCACCTCTATGTCGACAACGCCGCGATGCAGCTGATCAAAAACCCGAAGGCGTTCGATGTGGTGCTGGCGGAAAACCTTTTCGGCGACATCTTGAGCGACGAGATGGCGATGATCGCGGGCTCGCTGGGCATGCTGCCGAGCGCCAGTTTGGGAGAGTCGACCGGCGGAGGGGCGACCAGGTTCGGAATGTATGAACCCAGCGGGGGAACCGCCCCGGATATTGCAGGGAAGGGCATCGCCAACCCGATCGCCCAGATCCTTTCAGCGGCCATGATGCTCCGGTTTTCCTGCGGGCTCGACGGGGAGGCGGCGGCTGTGGAATCCGCCGTGCGCAGGGTGATCGCCTCGGGTCTCCGGACCGCTGACATCCACACGCCAGAGACGAATCTGGTTGGAACCCGGGAGATGGGGGATGCGGTTGCCGCTGCCGTTTGATCCCGCTCCGCGACCTCCCGGGGAAAAAGCCGCCATTTGTTCAAGGATAGCCTTGACGCATGAGCCCCGGAAAACGATTCTGCGGGTTTGGGCATGGTCTGTCTCCGCTTGGTGACGGGAGGGGGCGGTCTGGCTTTGATATCAACAATTTACTCAATTCATTCAAACAATGTTCGATAATCTTCTGGGCTTTTTCTCCAACGACATCGGCATTGATCTGGGGACGGCCAACACACTCGTATATGTCAAGGATCACGGGATTGTGCTGCGCGAACCCTCGGTCGTTGCCGTCCAACAAGGAACCAACCGCGTCCTAGCCGTCGGTGACGAAGCGAAGCGCATGCTCGGCCGGACGCCGGGAAATATCGTGGCGATCCGTCCGCTCAAGGACGGCGTGATCGCCGATTTTGAAATCACAGAGGCGATGCTGAGGCACTTCATCAGCAAGGTTCACAACCGCCGCCGGATGGTCCGCCCGCGGGTGGTGATCGCCGTGCCGAGCGGGATCACGGAAGTTGAGAAGCGCGCGGTGAAGGATTCCGCGACCCATGCCGGGGCGCGTGAAGTATACCTGATCGAGGAGCCGATGGCGGCCGCCATCGGCGTCGGGCTTCCGGTGCAGGATGCGGCGGGCAACATGATCATTGACATCGGCGGAGGCACCACCGAGGTCGCCCTGATCTCGCTCTCCGGAATCGTCTTCAGCCGCAGCGTCCGGGTCGCCGGGGATGAGCTGGACGAGGCGATCACGAACTACATGAAGCGGGCTTACAACCTCATGATCGGCGAGCGCACCGCGGAGGAGATCAAAATCAAAATCGGCTCGGCCTACAAGCTCGAGAAGGAGACATCGATGGAGGTCAAGGGCCGCGATCTGGTGGCCGGCCTTCCGAAGACGATCTCCATTTCTTCGCAGGAAGTCCGCGAAGCCCTGCTCGAGCCGCTCTCCACAATTGTGGACTCCGTGCGGATCACGCTCGAGCGCTGCCCTCCCGAACTTTCCGCCGATCTGGTGGATCGTGGGCTGGTGCTCGCCGGCGGCGGCGCCCTGCTCCGCGGGCTCGACAAGCTTCTCGCCGAGGAGACCGGGCTTCCCGTGCATGTTGCCGAGGATCCTCTCAGCGCCGTCGCTGAAGGCACGGGACGTGCCCTGTCCGAACTGAAGTTCCTGCGGGCGGTCTCCTCCGAGCGCCCGCATCCGTAACCTTGCAGGGGCGGCCCTGAACCTGCATGAAGAAGCTCAACATTGCGCTCCTGCTGGCCGTTATTGCCGGCGCCATCTACCTGTCGGTTCTGTCGCCGGTGGAGATGCAGTCGCTCCAGGGGAAATTCCTCTCCGTCCTCGCCCCGTTTTTCCGCACCGGCACGGCCGTGCAGGAGCAGTTGGGCTCAATGGGGCAGGGGCTCAAGACGCTCGATGAGCTCGAGGCCGACAACCGGAAGCTGAACGAGCAAAACCGCGAGCTCCTGACCACGAACAACCTCCTGAGGGAAATCGAGGCGGAGAACAACCGCCTGCGGTCGGCTCTGGAATACCGTGAGCGGTCGGTATTCCGCCTGCTGCCTGCCCGGATCATTTCCCGGGATGCCTCGACATGGTGGAACACGGTGAGGATCAACCGCGGCTTTGAGGACGGCGTCGAGACGGACCAGCCCGTCCTCACCGAAGTCGGACTCGTGGGTAAAACGACCACCGTGACAAAAAACGAGTCGATTGTTGTGCTGGTCACCGATGAAACCTGCCGGGTTGCCGCCAAGATCGAGGGGACGCGCGAGCAGGGGATCCTCTCGGGAATGCGGATTCAGGAGAGCGGCACCGCCGGGGAACTCCAGTTGAACTTTTTGACGAAGAACGCCGCGATCGAACCCGGACAGAAGGTGTATTCCGCCGGAGTCAGCAGCGGGGTTTTTCCATCCGGGATCCTGGTTGGAAAAGTGAAGGAATTTCGAACGCGTCCGCTGGACGGGCAGGCACTTGTGGAGCCTGCTCTGGATCTCACCCAGACCGAAGACGTTTTTGTCGTTGTGGGGGCAAAATGAGGATCGGAATCGGCCTTGTCTCGACCTGTGCCGGGGTCTTTCTCGCCCTGCTTCTGCAGCAGGCATTGCCTGCGATCCACGTCCTGCACGGGGCCCGTTTTGTTTTTGTTCCGATGATTTTTTGTCTGGCGGCGATGGCCCTTCCCTTTCCGGCCATGCTGGCGGCGGCATTCTTCACGGGCTTTCTCTGCGACCTCATGTATCTGCATGTCGTGGGGGGGCGGGTTGAAATTGCGCTGGGGTGTTCTATCGTGTTCTTCGTGATTTACGGGAGCATTGCAAACGGGTTCAGGCCATCCTGGCATCAGGGGCGCTGGTGGCCGCTTATTCCGATGTCCGCCATTGGAACCTCGGCATATCTTTTGATGCAGTTCCTCATGTTGTCCCTGAGGCGCGAGGGCTTTGAATACGATGAGGCTCTGATTTGGCGAGTGTTTGCTCCGGGCGCTCTCGCTGGCCTGCTGGCTCCCGTCTTATATGCCGGCCTCCGCCCGCTTTCTGCGCTGCTCCCGGCAGACGCCATCCTGGGAAGGGGATACTGACACGTGAAGCGCACCCGTTCCTCGACCTCCCGCATCTTCTTTCTGGGCCTGGTGATGCTTCTGGCTCTCGGCGGCATCACCCTCAGGCTCTGGTATGTCCAGATTGCGCGGGGCGCGGAATACACGGCACGGATCGGCAACCGCTCGCAGGTTTCGGTGCGGATTCCGGCCGTGCGCGGGGAGATCCTCGACAGAAACGGGATTAAGCTGGTGGAGAACCGGGCAAGCTTCGAGGTGGATTTTTATCTGCCCGACATGGTGCGCGCCTACCGGGAATCCAAGGGGAGCGTCCCGATGACGAGCTACCGCGGTCGCGTGCACAACATGCCGAGGGATCTCAAGGAGGCGGATGTCGTCAAAATTGTTTCCGAAGAGGTGATCCCCCGTCTGGAGGAGTTGGGGGTCGCGGAGGATTTCAACGCCAACGTTCTCCAGATCCACTACCGTAACAACCGCGAGGTGCCCTACAGCTACCGGCAGGATCTCGATTTCGAGCAGATGGCGGTTTTTTCCGAGAAGAACCTCGGCCTGCCCGGGGTGAACGTGACCGTGAAGCCGGTACGTTGGTATGTGTTCGGCTCGATGGCCGGCCACGTTCTCGGCTATGTGGGGATGCCGAACGACCTCGACAAGCTTCCCGACATCCGGGACTTCAATTTCTACGAACCGGATATGGAGGGGAAGGCGCAGATCGAGCTCTTCCTCAACGACGCTCTGAAGGGAGAGCCCGGGGTGAGGACGCTCCAGCGCAATGTCAAAGGCATCATCGAGGGAGAGATCAGCCGCAAGGAACCGGTGCAGGGGAGCAATGTTTTTCTCACGATCGATGCGCGCATCCAGTTCATTGCCGAGCAGGCGTTGCGCGCGGTGGGCCGGGGGGCAGCTGTTGTCGTGAACCCGAACAACGGGGACATCCTTGCCATGGCATCCGTGCCCTCCTACGACCCGAACATGTTCATTCCGTCCATCGCCGCGATGGACTGGTCCGACCTGACGAAGGACGAGACGAACCCGCTTCTGAACCGCGCGATCAGCGCATATGCACCAGGCTCCACCTACAAAATTCCGATCTCGCTCGCGGGTCTCCGCGCCGGGGTCGGGGGGCGCACGTTCAACTGTTCGGGCGGCGTGACATATGGCAACAAGTATATGAAGTGCTGGATTGCGGACAAGGGGGGCTCGCACGGCACTCTCGGTCTCTCCGATGCCATCAAGGTCTCCTGCAACGCCTTCTTCTACCAGTTTGGCAATGCCGCGGGAATCGACCAGATTGTCGCGACGGGAAATATGCTGGGGCTCGGCCAGAAGTCGGGGGTCCCGCTCTCCGGTGAGGCCCCCGGGGTTCTGCCCGGTCCGGAATGGCTTGCCCGCATCAACCCCCGTGCCCGCTGGACATCGGGCCTGACTGCAAACACGGCCATCGGCCAGGGGGATGTGCTCGCTTCCCCGCTTCAGATGGCCATGCTCACTTCCGCGGTTGCCAACAGGGGGACTGTCTATTATCCGCGCCTCATCGACCGGGTTGTTGCCCAGGATGGCACGGTCGTTTCCCAGGAGCCCGCACGCGTGCGCGCCAACCTGACCGCCGATGCCGGTCTGACTCCCGAACAGATCGAAAAGGTGCGTCGGGGGATGTGGAAAGTTGTCAACGAGGGCGGCGGCACGGCCGGCAGAGCCCGGATCAAGGGTTGCGAGGTGGCTGGCAAAACCGGCACCGCCCAGTTCTGGCGCTCGGGCGTGAAGGACAACCACACCTGGTTCCTCGCCTTCGCGCCGTATGAGGATCCCAAGTATGCGGTCATCGTCTTCGTCCAAGGTGCGAAATCCGGGGGTGGTGTCTCCGCCCCGATTGCGGCCAAGATTTTGGAGGACGTCCTCAAGATGGAGGCCGAGCCGCCCCAACTCGCGGCCCTCGAGCCGGCCAAGGGGAACTTCCGGTTTGTTGAGAGCGTGGATTTCGGCAGGGACATTCCCGCCGCCACGACGGTTGGGGATGATGGCGAGACCGTCGATGTTGCCGCCGATGCTGCGGCGGCGAGCCAGGAAAACAGCCCGGCTGCCAAACCGAATGTCCGCGAGGATGCGGACGAGCGCGGACGTGTCAGGAACCAGGAAAAAAAGCCGAATCCCTTCCAGAAGTTCTTCAATTTCCTCGGCGGAAAAAAAGAGACAAAAGTTGACGGCAACCGTCAGCAAAAACCTCCTCCCACCAACCGCCGTTGAACTCCATTACCCGGCGTGCCGGAGCACGCATTCAACCCACACCATATCATGATTGAAACTGTCAAACGCATTTTGGGCATAAAAAAATCCACCGGCATCAAGCTGATCGTCAGCTGCGAGAAGCTGGAAAAGCGGGTCGCGCTGCTTGAGAACAACCGCCTCGAGGAATACACGATCGAGCGCGAAACCGACCGGAACATCGTCGGCGGCATCTACAAGGGAAAAGTCCGGAATATCGAGCCGGGGATCAAGGCGATGTTCGTGGACATCGGATTCGAGAAGAATGCTTTCCTCCAGTTCTGGGATGCGATTCCCGCTGCTCTGGACAGCGGGATCGAGACGGTCAGCCGGGGAGACGGAGGAAAAAAGAAGAAAGGCCCGCGGATCACCCACAAGGATGTCCCGAACATCTATCCGGTCGGCTCCGATATTCTCGTTCAGGTCAAAAAGGGTCCGATCAGCAACAAGGGGCCTCGGATCACGACCGATATCAGCATGGCCGGCCGGTATCTCGTCCTCATGCCGTTCAACGACCAGTTTGGCATTTCGCGGAAGATCGACGATCCCAAGGAGCGCGAGCGCCTGCGGAAGATCCTGCGCGATCTGGAAGTTCCCGAGGGGATGGGGGTGATCATGCGCACGGTCGGCGCGGGTCAGCGGGCGCGGTATTTCGTGCGCGATCTGAGCATTCTGCTTGAGCAGTGGACCTCAATCCAATCCGGGCTCGAGGAGAAGAAGGCTCCCGCCTGCCTCTTCGAGGAACCCGACCTCATCGACCGGACGGTCCGCGATTTTCTGACCGACGAAGTGGACGCCGTGATCGTTGACGACGCGAAGGCCGCCGAGCGAATGCAGAACCTTGTCGGCCACGTCTCGAAGCGCGCCAAGAAATCCATCCAGCATTACACTGGCGCGCAGCCGATTTTTGACTGCTTCGGGGTCCAGGTCCAGATTGACTCGGCCTTCCACCGCCAGGTCTGGCTTCCCTGCGGGGGCTACATCGTGATCGATGAGACGGAGGCGATGATCGCTGTGGACGTGAATACCGGCCGGAACAAGGGGGCAAGGGACATGGAAAAGACCCTCCTCCAGACAAATCTCGAGGCTGCGGATGAGATCACCCGCCAGCTGAGGCTCCGCAATATCGGCGGATTGATCGTCGCCGACTTCATTGACATGAAGAGCCGCAAAGACCAGCAGGCGGTTTACCAGCGCGTCAAGGAGCGCCTGAAAAGGGATAAGGCCCGGACGCACGTGCTGCCGATTTCCCAGCTCGGCCTCATGGAGATGACCCGCCAGCGCGCCAACGAGAGCCTGGCCAGCGTGATCCTTGTGCCCTGTCCCCACTGCCAGGGCAAAGGGGTCATCAAGAGCCCGATGACCATGAGCGTCGAGCTCCAGCGAGCCCTTCACTCGGTGATGAGGAACAACCAGGACAGCGTCCACGAGGTCAAGGTGACGGTTCACCCGGACCTGCTGGGCCGGTTGCGCACGGAGGACGAGGATCATCTGGTCGAAATCGAGCGGAGATATGCGGGCCGGCTTTCCTTCCGGGCGGACCCGACATTCCATCAGGAAAAGTTTGTCATCACAAACGCGATCACCGGCGCGGAACTCAAGCCCTGATGGAGCGTTGATCCTCTTCAGGACTTGACGCGCACCCGGTTTCGGGTGAGTGTGGAGGGCATCGACAGGGTTGGCGGCTCCAACGCCCCTTCCCTGCTGTCCTCAAAAGGTGATATGCACGACAGTTGCCAGTAGAACATTTTCATGCAAACAATTTCACAGTCCGGTGCGCTGCAGGCCGCACCCGAAGCGATTCCCCTGCCAATGTTCCGCAGGGTTGTGCCGAATGCTTCCACGACCCCCGCGCTTGTGTCTGCTCCTGCTCAGGATAAACTCCCGCACAGCGTTCCCCCGGCGGTCCAATCGCTTCAAAAGCTCAGGCTTGAGGATCTTCATGCCGGGGACAAGGTGGTCGTGAAGACCATGAACAGCACATACAGTTTTGAAGTCGGTGATGACTTCCACAGCAAGGTCGTCCCGAGCAAGGCGTCCGCACGGTCCGGCGAGGTGATACTGATGGGCGGCCTGAATCTCGACCTGACCGAGCACACGCCGAACCGGGTGTATGTCGGCGGCCGGATGGCCTATCAATTTCCGGACGAGGAGTCCTGCATCCTGACATCTTCTGTGGAGTCGATTTTCCGGGTTCCCGCCAGCAAGGGGTGAATGAGCTGGAATCCCTGCCGGCGTGCGGGATGTGCATCGTGATGATTTCTTCCCGGGGGTGACCTTGCCTTGCTGCTGTCACTCCTCTGAGAAGCACGCCCCTCCATCGGATGCATGGGGAAAGTATGTCTGTCCGATGCATCCGGAGGTCATCAAGGATGCTCCCGGGGATTGTCCGGTCTGCGGCATGGCGCTGGAGCCGGTTGGTCCGGCTCCGGAAGATCTCCGCGACGAGCGGGATCTGTTCCGCAGATTTCTGGTGGCCGCTGTCTGCACCGCACCGCTTTTTCTTCTAGCCATGAGCCACTGGCTACCTTCCGGCGTTCTTCGTTCCTGGGCGGAGAGTCCTGTGGCCGCCCCCGGGCAGGCCCTTCTTTCGATTCCGGTTTTCTGGTGGGCGGGATGGCCGTTTCACGTCAAGGCGTGGCGCTCGCTTGTCGCCCGCAGGGCCAACATGTTTTCGTTGATTTCCCTCGGTACCGGAGCCGCGTGGTTTTTCAGCGCATGGACGTTGATCTCTGGAGGCTCCCACCAAGGCGTGTATTTTGAAGCCTCGGCGATGATCATTACCCTGGCTTTGGCCGGGCAGCTTCTGGAGACCCTTGGACGTCGCAAGGCAGGTCGCGCCTTGCGTGGGCTGCTGGATCTTGCCCCCCCGCGGGCACTGAGGGTCCGCGGAGGGGTCGGGGAGGATGTCGCTGCGGAATCCCTTGCTGCAGGCGATATCGTGCGAATCCGGCCGGGTGAGAAGATTCCGGTGGATGGAGTCGTGATCGAGGGGCGGAGCGATGTGGAAGAGGCAACGCTTACCGGAGAACCCCTGCCTGTGCTCATGGAGCCGGGACTCAGGGTGATGGCTGGAACCATTAATGGCACGGGAACCCTCCTGGTCCGCACCTCCACGTCCGGCCGGGAGACCACCCTCGGACGCGTTATTGAACTCGTGTCCGGGGCTCAGCGCAGCCGCCTGCCGGTCCAAAACCTGGCAGACAAAATTGCGGAGTGGTTTGTCCCCGCCGTTCTGGTCATTTCCGCGGTCACTTTTCTGGTTTGGATTTTCGTAAATCCGGCCTATGCGCTGGCGAACGCGGTGGCTGTTTTGATTATTGCCTGCCCCTGTGCGATCGGGCTGGCGGTTCCGATGTCGGTCACCGTGGCCGCCGGGGCAGCTGCGAAACACGGGATTTTTGTTCGTGACGCATCCGCGCTCCAGGTCCTCTCCCGCGTGGGAACAGTCGCATTGGACAAGACAGGAACTCTTACCGAAGGCCGCCCGCGGGTGGTCGCGATTTACCCGGAGGAGGGATTCTCCAGCAGGGAGATCCTGCGCCTGGCCGGTGCCGTGGAACGCGCGAGCGAGCATCCGCTTGCAGGAGCCGTCCTTCGCGCGGCGGCCGGGGTCGGAATCGAACCGGAGTCTCCAACTGAGTTTTTTTCCGAGCCGGGCATGGGGGTGGGCGGATTCGTGGGCGGGCATGCCGTGCTGGCGGGCTCTCCGCGTTTTCTGGAATCACGCGGGATGCGCGCCCCGGGAGATGGGGGGATTCAAGTTTCGGTGGATGGGCGCCTGGCCGGAGCAATCCTCGTCAGGGACGTTTTGCGCCCGGAGAGTCCGTCTGCGGTGAGGGAAATGCAGGCTCTGGGCCTGAACGTGCTGATGCTCACAGGTGATTCCTCTCCTGCTGCCGAAGCAATTGCTGCCGAGGCCGGGATACTCCGCTGGCGCTCGGGACTGACACCCCTTGCCAAATCGGAGGCCGTTCGAGATGAGCAGGCCCGGGGCGAGGTCGTGCTGATGGCCGGGGACGGGGTCAATGACGCTCCTGCATTTGCTGTTGCGGATGTGTCTGCGGCGATGGGGGCCGGCACCGATATCGCGAAGGAGTCCGCCGGGTTGATTCTCCTCAACAACCATCCGACGGCCCTTCCAGCCGCCGTGCGTCTCGGCCGGGCCACGATGCGAAACATTCGCCGCAACCTTGCGCTGGCCTTTCTCTACAACACCCTGGGAATACCCATCGCGGCAGGGCTGTTCTACCCCTTTACGGGATGGCTTTTGAATCCGGTGATTGCGGGCGTGGCGATGAGCCTGAGCTCGGTGACCGTGATTGCCAGCGCGCTCACTCTCTCGAGAGCTGTTCCCGCAGCCGGCGAAGCCCCTCGATAACCTCCAGATCGGCCCGGGTGAGTTTGGAGACCGGAAGGTGGAGTTCGAGTTGCTGGTAAACCGGCCGGACCGGGCGGCGTGCGTTCCAGATCATTTTTCTGAGCGATTTGATGTTCATAACGGGTGCATTCTGCCAGCATGTGTAGGACAAATACTGTCCTATGCCTGGGAATCTTGAAAAGATTTCCACTGTTGCGGGGAAGCGATTTTCATGCGCACGGTTGTTTCTGCGGATGGAACCGGTATAGGGTGGCGCATGAAGTGGGCGGTTTTATCCGGTTGTGGATTTCTGGTGTTGACGCTGCTGGCCTGGCTGGTTGCCGGGCACGACGAAAACTACCACCTGCAGAAGCTGATATTTGGCGAGCGATATGGGCGCTACGACAGCATGATTGTCGAGGCGGGAAACCGCTGCGGGGTGAGCCCGGCCCTGATCAAGGCTGTCATCTGGAGGGAGTCGCGGTTCCAGCCGGGCATGCTGGGCTCGAAAGGCGAGCGGGGGCTCATGCAGATCACCGAGGGAGCCGCCTCCGACTGGGCGCGGGCAGAAAAGATCGAGACGTTCGTTCCGGTGGACCTCTTGGATGCGAAGACCAATATTGAGGCGGGCACCTGGTATCTCGGCAATGCGCTCAGGCATTGGGCTGACAAGGATGATCCCGTTCCCTTCGCCCTGGCGGAATACAATGCCGGGCGCTCCCGGGTGAAGCGCTGGGAGAAGGACTCCGGACTCGGCGGCGGTTTCGGATCGGGGGAGCTCCGCGAGGCGATGGATTTTCCGACCACCAAGGAATACATCCGCTCCATCGTTGCGCGCTTCGAGGATTTCGAGCGAACGGGAGAATTTGCTTTGTCACGAGCGAAGTGAGGGCCGGTTCTTCGGGGTGGACAGCAAGGATTCCGGCTGTTTAGTGTGAGCCTCCCGCACGTGCTCCCGACGGGATGATCGGAAGGGCGCATGACCGCCGGGTGCCAAGCCACAACCCATACCACCATGAAGCCCGGACCCGTATCGCAATTCATCGACCTGCATTACCGCCACTTCAACGCCGCGGCATTGAAGGATGCGGCGGAGGCCTACAGCAGGCATCTCGATAACGGGGGCATCATGCTGATGACCCTCGCCGGAGCGATGAGCACGGCCGAGTTGGGGATTTCCCTCGCCGAGATGATCCGGCAGGGCAAGGTTCACGGGATCGTCTGCACCGGGGCGAACCTCGAGGAGGATGTTTTCAATCTTGTGGCGCACGATTTCTACGAGCGCCTGCCGAACTACCGCGACCTCACCCCGGCCGATGAGCAGGCCCTCCTCGACCGCCACATGAACCGCGTCACCGACACGTGCATTCCGGAGATGGAGGCGATGCGCCGGATCGAAAACATTATCCTGAAGGAGTGGATGGACGCAGACGCGAGGGGGGATCGGCTTTTTCCGCACGAATTTTTCTGGAGGGTTCTCGATTCCAAGGAGCTGCAATCCGGCTTTCAGATCGATCCGAAGAACAGCTGGCTGCTCGCGGCCAAAGAAAAGAACCTCCCGATGTTCGTCCCTGGCTGGGAGGACTCGACGCTAGGAAACATGTATTCCGCCCACTGCATCGAGGGGGACGTGAAAAATGTTCACACCGTGCGCACCGGAATCGAATACATGATTTCGCTTGCGGAGTGGTATGCGCCGACCAGCAAGAAGACGCCGGTCGGATTCTTCCAGATCGGCGGCGGGATCGCCGGCGACTTTCCGATCTGCGTGGTGCCGATGCTCCATCAGGATCTCCGCCGCGATGATGTCCCGCTCTGGGGGTATTTCTGCCAGATCAGCGACTCGACGACCAGCTACGGGAGCTACTCCGGCGCGGTTCCCAACGAAAAAATCACCTGGGGCAAGCTCGGGGAGAAAACGCCGAAGTTCGTGATCGAGTCGGATGCCACGATCGTCGCCCCTCTGATTTTCGCGAAGGTCCTCGGGTGGTGACCTGCTGACGCGGAAGCTGCGGAAAATCCAGGCTGACATGCATATCAACGACATCCTCAAGAACGGTGAGCCCACATTTTCGTTCGAGTTTTTTCCACCGAAGACCCAGCAGGCATTGGATCAGCTCTTCGGGGCGATCCGGCAGCTTGAGCCGCTGAAGCCGGCTTTTGTGAGCGTGACCTACGGGGCCGGGGGATCGACGCGCGAGATGACGCACGAGCTGGTCGTCAGGCTCAAGACGACCACGACCCTGGATCCGATTCCCCACCTGACCTGCGTGGGGCACACGGAAGAGGAGATCGCCGCCATCCTGCAGCGCTATGCCGCGGCGGGTGTCTCCAACATTCTTGCGCTGCGCGGGGACCCGCCCCGTGACAGGCCGGATTACGACCACTCGCATGATGTCTTCCCCCAGGCTGCGGACCTGGTGCGGTTTGTCAAAGCCTTCGACGCGCATCCCGATCCGCGCGGATTTGGAGCCGGTGTGGCCGGCTTCCCCGAGGGGCACCCTGCGACACCCAACCGCCTGCTTGAAATGGATTTCCTGAAAGCGAAGGTGGATTCCGGGGCGGACTACATCTGCACCCAGCTGTTTTTTGACAACCACGATTTCTATGACTTTCGCGACCGCTGCTCACTGGCGGGAATCAAGGTTCCAATCATAGCCGGGATCATGCCGGTGACGAGCCTGTCATCGATGAAGCGCATGGCCGAACTGGCTGGCGGAGCGCGATTTTCCGCGCGTCTCCTGAAGGCGTTGCAGCGGGGAGGGGACTCTCCCGAGGCCATCCGGCAGGTCGGCCTGCACTATGCCACCGAGCAATGTGCCGACCTTCTGGACCAGGGGGTTGCTGGCATCCATTTCTATACTCTGAACCAGTCCACGGCCACCCGCGAGATCTGCCAGCGGCTCGGGCGGGTCTAGCCGAAATGCGTTGCCAATTCCAGGGACGACACGGCGGCCGACCCACCATTTTCAAGATTGTCCCATGAGCGGTGACAAGGCCGCTCTCCGCGCAATGATGTGCGACGCCGCAAAGCTCCGGAGCAAATCCGGTTCAAGCTCCCTGGTTCTTACGCTCCAGACCTGGCCGGTCTGGCAGAAGGCCCGGTCCGTCAGCGTGTTCGCCGCGCTTCCCGGCGAGCCGGATGTTCTGGATCCCTGGCCATCGGACAAGCGGATCGCGCTGCCGCGGGTTCACGGTGAGGAATTGGACTTCCATTGGACCGCGGGCCGCGCCGGGCTTGTCCCCGGACGGTTTGGAATTTTGGAACCGTCAGCTGATTCTCCGCCTGCCGGGTGCGGCTTCGATTTGATTCTGGTGCCGGGGATCGCCTTCGACCGGTGCGGCGGACGCCTCGGGCGCGGCCGGGGCTATTACGATCGCTTTCTTGCCCGTGCATCGGGGTTTGTCGCGGGCGTCTGCTTCGACGAGCAGCTGATCGGAAAAGTTCCTCTTGAAGCGCACGACGTCCGGATGGACGCGATCGTCACCCCCTCGGAAATTTTTCCCGCCGAGCCGAAAAGTAGGGAGTGAGGTCCGGGCGGAGCAGGAGGTCCGGACCGCTGCTGCCGAGCTGGCAGACTTCAATCAAATGGCGCAGCAGGACGAGTGATGCGGCGGCGTCGCATCCGGCGTCATGCCAGCGGAAGTTTTGCGCGGAAATTTCCTCCTCTTTCTCCAGGCCGAGTGAGCGGATGATGTCGCCGAGGGCGTGGGAGGCGAGACCCGGATAGACGGCCCGCGTCAGCACGAGGGTGTCCACCCACGGGCCGAACGAATGGAATGGAAACACCCGGAGGAAACGTTTTTCCGTCGAGGCTCCGTGGGCGACAATCCACCGGCCCTCCATGGCGTCCTTGATTTCCGGCCAGAGGTCGAGGAGCCGCGGGGAATCCTTCACCATCTCATCGCTGATGCCGTGGACTTTTTTAGCCGCCCAGGTGACCGGGACTTGAGGGCGGACATAGGAATCCAGCGCCGGGCGGATGTTGCGGCCTTCCATGTGGACGATGGCGATCTGGACCGGCTCATCGGTGCGCCCCGGCGCGGAGCCCGCGCTTTCGAAGTCGATCGCTGCAAATCCGGTGGCGGTGATTTTCAAGACCGGAGAAGCCGTTCCGTGGACTCCCAGCTCATGCAGGCATCGGTGATGGAGACTCCATATTGCAGATCCGCAAGTCCTCCGCCAAGCGGCTGACTGCCCTCGTGGAGGTGGCTTTCCAGCATCGCTCCGATGATCTCCCGGCGTCCGCCCGCCCGCTGGGCGAGAATGCTGCTCCAGACATCCGGCTGCTTCCGGGGATCTTTTCCGGAGTTCGAATGGCTGCAGTCGATCATCAGCGCGGGATGGAGGCCCGACTTGGAAAGTGCTCCGCAGGCCGCGGCGACGTGGTGGGGGTGGTAGTTGCCGCCGTCGCGCCCGCCCCGGAGAACGATGTGGCTGTCGGGGTTTCCCGCCGTCGTTACGATACTGGTGGCGCCATCCTGGTCGATGCCCAGAAAGCTGTGCGGGGCGCGCGCCGACCTCATGGCATCGAGTGCGGTCTGGATCGAGCCGTCGGTTCCGTTTTTGAAGCCGACCGGCATGGAGAGGCCGCTTGCCATTTCACGATGCGTCTGGGACTCGGTGGTCCTCGCACCGATTGCCGCCCAGCTGATCAGGTCCGCCGTGTATTGGGGGATGATCGGATCGAGGAATTCCGTGCCCGCGGGCAGACCGAGATCCAGAATGTCGAGAAGCAGCTTCCTGGCGAGGGCAATGCCGTTCGCCATGTCGCACGAGTCGTCAAGATGGGGATCGTTGATCAGTCCCTTCCAGCCCACCGTGGTGCGTGGTTTTTCGAAGTAGACGCGCATGACGACGAAATACCGGTCCGAAACCTCGCGGGCCAGCGCCGCCAGGCGACGGGCGTAATCAAGTGCGGATTCCGGTTCGTGGATCGAGCAGGGGCCGGCCACGACGAGCATCCGGTCGTCCTCCCCGCTCAGGATGGCTCTTGCCGTCGCGCGGGCATCCCGCACCACTCCGATGTGGCTTTCCTTGGCGGGAAGCTGCGTCTTGATTTGTGCGGGGGAGATCAGGCGCGTCACCCCGACAACGCGCAGGTTCTCCACCGGGAGACCATCCTCCCGTTTGTTGTTGTCTGTAGTCATCGGTGTCAAGCGGGCGAATATCCTGCAATTCCCGCGCCCGTGCAATCGGCTTTTCAACCGGTCGTGCGGGTGGCAACCTGTGCGGATGTCGAAAGAAATGAGGGCGGGATTTTGGAAAGCGGTGGGGGCCCATCCGTTTGGCGTCCTCCTTCTCGCGCTGATTCTCATGATGGTCCTCGCGCCGTGCACGTCATTGCTGACGATGGTCTTTCCGGATTTTCACGGTGTCGTGGCGATGGTTCCGCTCAGCCTCCTGGTGGTCGGCGCCTCGATGATTGCCCTCTGGCAGCGTTCCCGGAACCATGCCTTCCACCTGTTTGCGGGAGGCCTTCTGATTGTTTTGCTCACGTTCGGGAGCCTGGTTTCTCACCATGCCATGTCGCTCGCGCAGGTGGGAGCCCAGATCTTATTTCTCGCCTACGTGCTGGCGATTGTCGTGAAATCGGTTTTCCGGGCCGGGGAGATCACCAGCGATGTTTTGTGCGGAGCGGTGAGCATATACCTCCTCTTCGGGATCCTGGCCGGCTTCGTCTTCGTGATGATCGAGTTCCTTGTTCCCGGGAGCTTTGTCATCAGCAGCGTCCATCTCCCCGCCATCCAGCAGGAATCCTCATTTGTGCGCGACCCGGGATGGCTCCTCTATTTCAGCTTCGTCACGCTGACCACGGTGGGTTATGGGGATGTTCTTCCCGCGAACCCGGTTGCCCGCAGCGTGGCCGTGCTCGTTGCAGTGATCGGGCAGATCCTCCTCATGGTCCAGATCTCACGACTTGTCGGGCTACATGTCGCGCAGGGTGCGGAACGGCCCGGCAGGCGGATTTGATTTTGAAAACAGGGAAGGATGCGGGAAGCTTTGCCGTGCTGAACGGATCTCCACGGCACTGGCCGGGGATAAAACCCGGTCACCGCTTCATCCATTCCCTGTTCGCTGCAATCACGTCCTCGAGCATGTAGGAGCGGCTGTTGGAAAAGGTGATGCTCCAGTCTTTGCTCTGTGCGGGAAGATCAAAGACCCAGGCGGCGGCAAGATCCACGCCGGCCTCCTGCATGGCGGCGAGGACCTCCCGGAATCTCGTCCTGACCTCGTCGCGAGAAAATTTCCCTCCATCGGCCAGTCCGAACTCCCCGATGAAAAGCGCCCTATTGTTTTCTGTGGCGACATTCCTCAGGTTTTTCAGGTAATCCGCCCAGCCGGTGGTCCATCGGCCGCAGGCCGCCTTGGGCTCGGCATCGGCGTAGATGTGGATGCCGAGAGTGTCGAAGGGCGGAGGGGCGTCACGCAGGAGGATTTCCTCCCATTGACTGCGGTCATCGGCAGCCCAGGATTTCTCGCGGGAGTTATGCCACGCTGACGGGCGGGGAAGCGAGTGGCCCGTGATCAACGGCCGCGTCGCATCGATCGCCCTGACCGACTTGGCGAATTCCCCGAGAGCCGTGGCAAGCTCTGAGGATTTCAGGTCGTCCCTTTCGTCCTCGCCGGGCTTGCGCTGGTCTCTGGCATTCGGCAGATCGATTTTGAGGTTCCACTCGTTGCCGAACTCCCATGCCCAGATGGCCGGGGAGCTTTTGTAGCGCCCGGCGAGCTCGGTGATGTAATCCCGCATCAGGGCGATGGTGGCGCTGTTCGGGTCGCCCCATGCCTGCTTGTGCTCCTCTGCAGCCATGCAGAGAGAGGATGTCCAGAAGAGTGAAGGGATCAACCCGATGCCCGCCTCCTCTGCGGTCTTCACGACCCGGTCCATCGCGGCAAAGTGGGCCTCTTTATCGATGAGATAACTTTTCCAATCCCGCTCGTAATATCCGCCGGCATTGAAGCGCACGAATGGCACACCCGCACCGGCCAGCTCCTTCAGTCCGGTCAGCGAGGATTCGTTTTCCGGCTTGGCGGCGAGGCGGGTGAAGAGGTCGTAATAGCAGATGCCAACCGCCCGGACCGGCTTGCCGGACAGCAGAAATTTCCCGTCTGTGACCGTGAGGCCCGGCGGCTGTGCGGCGGAGGCGGTGATGGCCGCTGCGATCGCAATGGTCGAGGTCAGAAGGGTGGTGTTCATGGTGTGGATGAGGTTTTAGAGTTCGGACATGCTGTCACTCGGCATCCTTGCCGGCTTTGCCTCCGGCCGTTTCCGGTTCCGGCGTGAAGGCGCGTCCGCTGTGGATGATGGCTTCCCAGCGCGCGCGGCAATCTCCCGCCATTTGCCTGGCGACTTCGGGGAACTTACCCTGCACATCGGTGGTTTCGCCGGGATCGGCATCGAGGTCATACAGCGCGGCCGTTCCGCCGGGAAGTGCGTGGAATTTGAACCGCGGACCGCGCAGGGTGAGATGGTGGTCTTCAAACTTCCTCAGCGTGACGTCCGAGATGCCGGGTTTCGGCGAGCCGGAACCGGAGATGGCCATACGGAGCAGGTCGGGGTGCCCTGCGATTGTGGAGGCATCCTCCAGCGATGCCTGCAGGCTCACGCCGGTGAAGGGCTGGTGCGGTGTGGAGTCAGCCTTGATCGAGGTGAGATCGAGCAGCGTGGGCAGCACATCTTCGACACCGCCAAACTGCCTGCGATCGCCTGGCTGAATGCGTCCCGGCCATCGAACGAGCAGCGGCACGCGGTCGCCGTTCTCCCAGACATGCGCCTTGTGCCCGCGCAGGTTCGCGATGTTGCGCTTCATCCAATCGGCATCGTTAGCGAGTTCTTCCCCGCTCTTCGCTTTCGCCTCCGGGCTTGTCGGTCCGTTATCGCTGAGGAAGACAACAATCGTGCGCTGGTCCTGCCCCGTTTCCTTCAGCACATCGAGCAGCCGGCCGATGCACTCATCCAGGTGCGCGATGCTGCCGTAGCACGCCGCGAGATTCTTCGAGCAGCCTTGGGCCACGAAGGGAGCACTGTATTTCTCATCACACACCCATGGCATGTGCGGGATGATGAATGCGACCGACGCGAACCACGGCCCCTCACGATGGTCGCGGATAAATTTCAGCGCATAATCCGTCCAGATGTCGGCTGTCCATCCATGCCCGCGTCCGCTGTTTTTGGGCTTCCACATCATCGGGTCGCGATGCTCGTATCCGCTGCCGCCGAGCCAGTCGTCCCACCCGAAGTCCTGTCCGCTCATTTTGCCAACCTTCACACAATCGATCTTGCCAACGTGCATGGTCAGGTAGCCCACCGTCTTGAAGAACGCCGGCATCCGCGTCTCGTCGTCCCTCAGTCCGGCGCGTTCGCCCACGCCCCAGACGCCGGTGAGCAAATGGTCGCGGCCGGTGAACAGCGCCGCACGACTCGGCGAGCACGCCGCCGCGACATTGAAGTTCCGATACACCGCCGACTCGCCCGCAAGCCGGTCCATGTTCGGCGTGCGCACAAGCTTGTTGCCGGTGAATCCGAAATCGCCGAAGCCCTGGTCGTCCGTGATGATGAGCAGGACATTCGGCCTTGTCACCGAAGGAGCTCCGGGCACCGCTTGGTTTTGGGAGAACGCGGATTGGAGGAGAACGGCAACCAGGGGGGCTGCGAAAATCGGCAGTTGACGGGTCATGGGAGCAATTTTGGATTCGTTATCCTAAAATCCGGGTTGGAGCCACGGATTTCACGGAAAAAACGGATTGCCTCATGAAAACGGAGTTCTTTACCCCACAGGTGGATGCTTGTTTGCATCCAACCGCACCTGCATTTGATCGCGCCCCGGGACCCCCGGCATTTTTTCGTTTGCTTGAGTGCGCAATCGCGCGGATACTCGCTTGTTTGAGCATGATCAGATTCTCTGCCCTCATTTTGCTTCTGGTGCTTTCCGGGTTCCATTCCTCATTGGGCGCGAATTCCCCGGAGTTCGAGAACTACGCCATGCTCCTCCGGCAGAACGAGATCCTGAAGGTCGAGCCCCAGGTGGTCGCCCCGACAAATTTCCGCGCCGGGTTCAACCGGTATCCGTGGAGACAGCAGATCGTCACGACCGTCTTCTGGGTGGGAGAGCGTCCGACCGCGAACAATCCGGTTCCGAATTACAAGAGCTCATGGGATTCGCGTTGGGCCTCCAATTTCGGAGGCTACGACAACCCGGATCCCGGTGCCCGAAGGAACTTTGTCCCCAAAGGGTTTGTGCCCCGCCAGAACCCGTTTTATGTAGCGCTCCCCTATAACGACGTCACACGCGGAACCACGAAGCCTGAGTCCCGGAAAATGATTCCCTGGTTCAAGCAGGCATTCGAGCGGCCTGGAAAGTCGGTCTGCAAGGGCCGGTGGCTGGCGATCCGATACAGAGGGCGTATTGCCTATGCCCAGTGGGAGGACTGCGGGCCTTTCCGCACCGATCACTGGCAGTATGTCTTCGGCAAGGACAGGCCGCTTCCCAATCTGAACCAAGGGGCGGGGCTCGATATATCTCCCGCCGTGCGCGACTATCTCGGGATGAACAACAAGGACGTTACCGATTGGAAATTTGTCGATGCGAGGGATGTGCCTCCGGGCCCATGGACAAAATACGGCGACAACAACACGTTTGTCCTGCAGAAGCGCGGGGCGGACCTCTTTGTCGCCGACCGCAACAACGCCTACGGCGCGCGGAAGTAGCAGGTGGGGGGGAAGCCGTGTCGTCCCGCGATAAAACCGGACCGGACGGCGCCGGTTCCTACAGAAATCCCGAAGCCAATTCCGGCAACCGCTCTGAAATCGTCATTCCGGTTTCATCTTTCCCGCGGTTGACCGGGTTTTGGATTCGACTCTTCGGGGGGGATTCCATCATGATGAGGGCATGAAAATTCTGATGGCCGCGAGCGAGATGGCCCCGTTTGCGGGGACCGGGGCATTTGCCGATAAGATGCTCGCGCTGGCCTCGCATCTGCCGGACCACGAGGTCACGGTCGTCCTCCCGTATTACCGCTGCATCCGCGAGGAGAAGTCACACAAGGCGAAACGCACGAAGCTCAAGTTTTCGGTGCCGGTGGGACCGGCCAAACTGCCCGCGGAAATTTTTGAGGCCGCCGCCCCGGGTGGTGTCCGGGTGCTCTTCATCGCGCGCGACGAGTTTTTCGACCGCAGCGGGCTTTATGGTGCGGACGACCGCGACTATCAGGACAATTCGGAACGCTTTATTTTTTTCACGAAATGCGTGGTCGAACTCGTGCGGCGGCTATCACCGGACGTTGTGCATGTCCATGGTTGGCAGACCGCCCTCCTGCCTGTTTTTGTGAAGGATCAGCGGCTGCCCGCCGCCACGATCCTCACGCCGCACAGCCTCGAGTTTCAGGGAAATTTCTGGAGCTACGACTTCGCCCTCACCAACCTCCCGGGCGAGTATTTTTCCACCCGGGGGCTTGAGTTTTACGGCAGCATGAACTGTCTGAAGGCGGGGATTTTATTCGCCGGTTCGGTGGTGCTTCCGAGCCGGCGGTATGTGGCCGAGATGCAGACGCCGGCGTTCGGCTGTGGTCTGGAGAACGTATTGCGCGAGCAGAGTTGGAAGCTGGAGGGCATTCCCGACGGGTTGAAGGAATCCGACTGGCCTGCCTTCCCGCCGGAGGACAAGGCACTTGCCCGAAGGGAGCTCCTCTCATCCGCCGGCCTGAGCCCTGATGGAAGGGTTTTCCTTTGCGACTCCTCGGCAACACGTGGTGCCGGGATGGACATCCTGCTTGAGGTGCTGGATCGCCTTCCAGCGGAGGACATCCGAGTGCTCCTGCTCGGCCCGGTGGAGGACAGCGTCCGCACCGCTCTTGGCATCGCCTTGCGCCGTCACGCCGGACGCTTCTCCAATATCGCGGCGGTCGATGCGGGTCTCTTTCACCTCGCGCTTTCCGGGTCGGATTTCCTCCTTCTCCCTGGCCCGGTTGAACCCGGTGGCGAACTGCTGATGCTGGCGCTCCGCAACGGTCTCGTTCCGGTTGCCGCCCATTGCCCGGGCCTCCGGCAATTTGTCCGGGATTTTGATCCGGTGACCGGCGACGGGAACGGATTTGTGTTTTACCGGAATTCGGTCGCAGCCCTGGGAGATGCGATCGGCCGCGCTGCCGGTTCCGGAGAAGTTTCTTCCTTGTCCCAGGCCGCCAGATCGGCTGATTACTCATGGGCCGCCTCCGCAAACCAGCATGAGGCGCTCTACCGCCGGCTTCTGTCCCAGTCCGGCCTGGTGGTCTCCTGAGTTTCCAGATTTCCGCACATGCAGGCGGCCGGCAGTTAGCCTAACTTCCCCCTGATTTTTTTCTAAGTGACTGCAAATCAGTAAAACTACACGAAAATGTAGCAAGTAATATATTAACATTAATCAAAATATCTCTTGACTGTATTGTTTTATATCTC
>Ga0247843_1001171_pt1 | contig 55813 bp, 45 predicted proteins | sample LaCruzMarch2017__FD_192420 | JGI IMG/M metagenome (GOLD analysis project Ga0247843, IMG submission 192420) | Freshwater microbial communities from meromictic Lake La Cruz, Castile-La Mancha, Spain - LaCruzMarch2017_8m | ecosystem: Environmental > Aquatic > Freshwater > Lake | place: Spain...
GCTTTGATATGCGATTCCACCAAAATTTGGTATCTCTTCTGATGGCGTTTGTTTAATTCGGGCAGGTAGTTTTTTTCATGCTTGGCTTTTTAACTGATTTTTCTTATTTTGTGTAGATACCTATGTACGCTGCATACGGGCTACCCGCTGAATTAATGCGTAGTAAAACCGTATTTTTGCATACGGTACAACAAGGTATCGCGGGATAAACCTAATAACCGCGCAGATTGACTGCGGTTGCCTTTGGTGCGGCTCAATGCTTGGCTGATTAAATCCGCTTCTAAGCTATCCAACTTCAAGCCTGATTCTGGCAACACAAAATTCCCTTCCAAGGCCGCGTTTTCAGATGGCGCAACTGCCTTAAATTCGGCGGGCAAATTTTCTGGCTCAATCACCGCACCGGATAACAGGATGCTCAAACGCTCACACAAATTGCGTAATTCGCGGATATTGCCGGGCCATTTATAGGTGCGTAACACTTTCATGGCGGCTTTGCTAAATTGCGGGGCGGCAATGCCGTGGGCAGTGGCGAACATGGTTAAGAAATGCTTCACCAAATGCTCGACATCTTCACTACGTTTTGCCAATGGCGGCAATTCTAAAGGCACGACATTCAAGCGGTAAAACAAATCTTGGCGAAATTGCCCGGCTTTAATTTGGTCACTCAAATCGGTGTTGGTGGCGGCAATCACCCGGACATCCACTTTATAAGTGCTGGTATCGCCAACGGCAAGACATTCGCCAGAATCCAAAAAGCGCAATAATTTGCCTTGGATAGTCAGCGGCAAAGAATTGATTTCATCCAAAAACAAAGTACCGCCGTCAGCAGCTTGGAACAGCCCTTGGCTATTGCCGCTAGCGCCAGTGAATGCGCCTTTTTTATGACCGAACAACTCTGATTCAATCAGGCTTTCCGGCAAAGCGGCACAATTTAAGGTAATGAATTTTTTACCGGCGCGGCTGCTAGATTTTTGGATGGCATTCGCCAACACTTCTTTACCTGTACCCGTTTCGCCTTTAATAAGAATGGTAACATCAGTCGCGGCAGCGATTTTTGCACTACGAATTAAGGAATCCAGCGCGGGAGATTGCCCGATAATCGCACTAAAATAATCCATAATTGCCTCGTTAATGATTTGCATGATTAGAAATAAACGCCATTGGATTTAACCAAGGCATAGCCGCTAGCAAGGCGAGGGCAATCATGAATAAGCCGATAGCCTGCTTAAAGCGTTGCATCCGCGATAACCGCGTCAGTATCCCCGTCATTATACCCACCCCCATTACTGCAGGCAAAGTACCTAGACCAAATGCCAGCATAGTCAACGCACTTTTAGTGACATCACCCGCTGTTGCTGCCACTGCCAAAGCGGCGTAAACCAAGCCGCAAGGCAACCAACCCCAGACCATGCCGAACAAAAATGCTTGGTTACGGTTTTGCACTGGAATCAATTTACGCCCGTAAGGCTCGATTTTTTTCCAGAAATGCACACCAATTTTTTCGATATAAGCAAAACGCGGAAACCAGCCTGCAATATACAAACCCGCACTCGCCATGATAATCGCCGAGAAAATCTGCAATAAGCGATGACCATTAATTTCGCTCATGTGCATCACCGCAATCGACTGGATAATCCCAGCCAACGCGCCAGCAATGGTGTAACTGGTGATGCGCCCTAAGTTGTAATTGAACACAAACGGCAACAATAACGACTTTTTATGGCGGATTTCAGGACTTAAACTCAGCGTTAAAGTACCAATGATCGAGCCACACATACCGATACAATGCAGGCTACTAATTAAGCCCATTAAAAATGCCACGAAATAAGACGTGGAAAAAGCCGGATCAAATGGCATAAATTGCTCGGAAGACTACAAAAAAATTATTCAACATAGCTTGTTAAAACCTAAGCCATTACGTTGGCGACCAAAATAGCCGACAAGTTTAAATGACTGCCGATAGGAATAAAAGCATTAACCCGAAAGCAACAACAACCAGCGCATTAAAAATTGCCTTTTTCCGCCACAACTCAGGTTATATTAGAGGCCATTATCACTCGACAACACGGAGACCATGGTGAATTCAGCGCAAGGCAACAACTGGACTACCCAGCAATCGGCAGACATTTACGGCATCAACAATTGGGGCGATGGCTATTTTGCCATCAACGAAGACGGGCACGTCTGCGTAAAACCCAGCGCCAACAAAGACATCGCCTTAGATTTATACGAAATCGCCCAGTCCTTAAACGACAAAAACCTGTCCCTACCCGTACTAGTACGCTTTACCGACATCCTCCAAGACCGCGTACTGCGCCTACAAAACGCCTTTAAAAAAGCCAGCGCCAACAACGCCTACCAAGGCAAATACACCCCCGTTTACCCCATCAAAGTCAACCAACAACGGCAAGTGGTCGAAGGCATACTCGCCGCCGAAAACATCGGCCTAGAAGCAGGCAGCAAACCGGAATTGCTGGCAATAATGGCCTTATCCAACGAATGCGTCGTCGTCTGCAACGGCTACAAAGACCGCGCCTACATCCGCTTGGCATTAATCGGCCTAAAAATGGGCTTAAACCTGTATTTAGTGATAGAAAAACCCCTAGAACTCGAATACATCATCGAAGAATCCGCCAAACTCAACATCAAACCGCAGCTTGGCGTACGCATCCGCCTCTCCAGCATCAGCGCTGGCAAATGGCAAAACAGCGGCGGCGAAAAATCCAAATTCGGCTTCCACGCCTTTGAAGTGCTACAACTGGTCGAACGCCTAAAACGCGCAGGCTTGCTGGACACCCTAAAACTCATGCACTTCCACATGGGCTCACAAATCGCCAACATCCACGACATCAAAGTCGCCCTCAAAGAAGCCGGACAATTTTATGTGGAACTGCGCCGCCTCGGTGCCGCCATCGACATCGTCGACGCAGGCGGCGGCCTAGGCGTGGATTACGACGGCAGCCACTCGCGCCGCGAATCCTCCATCAACTACAGCCTCGACGAATACGCCCAAAACATCGTCCGCAGCTTCGCCGACATCTGCCGCGAAAAACAAGTGCCGCAGCCCGACATCATCACCGAATCTGGACGCGCCCTCACCGCCCACCACGCCGTACTCATCACCAACGTCACCGACATTGAATCCGTGTACAGCAACCCCGCCGCGCAAACGCCGCTGCCAGCCAACGACAACGTCGTCGAACTCTACCACGACGCCCAATTCGCCCTGTCCGAAGCCCGCGTGCGCTTCACCCAAGACAAAATCAGCATCGCAGGCCTCGCGCAAGCAGAAAACGACTACGCCATCCGCTGCCAACAAATCAAACAAGCCGCCAACCCCGCCAACCAAAGCGAAGCCACCATCCTGCAAGAACTCAGCGAAAAACTCGCCGACAAAATCTTCTGCAACTTCTCGCTATTCCAATCCCTGCCGGACATTTGGGGCATCGAACAAATCTTCCCCATCATGCCCATCCACCGCCTCAACGAACAACCCACGCGGCGCGGTATCCTGCAAGACTTAACCTGCGACTCCGACGGCAGCATCGACCACTACATCGACGGGCAAAACATCGAAACCACCCTACCCGTGCATGAAATCGCCAGCAACCTGCCCTACTTAATCGGCTTCTTCATGATCGGCGCCTACCAAGAAATCTTAGGCGACATGCACAATCTATTCGGCGACACCCACTCCATCAACATCAAACTCGACGACAACGGCTACCACTTTTACGACCTACAAGAAGGAGAAGACGTCTCAGAATTGCTGGATTACGTGCACATCAGCAGCGAAGAACTAAAAACCGCCTTCCAAGAAAAACTCGCCAAAAGTGACTTAAGCGCCGCGCAACGGCAAGAATATGAACAAGAATTAGTCGCTGGCTTGAATGCCTATACTTATTTAGAAAAGTAATTCGAATGTAGGATGGGCTGACGCAAGGAAGCCCATCAACCTAACCATGTTACGAAACCAGAGAAAGAAGAAGCATAGAAATAATAGCCAGCCAGTTTGATACGGATTAGCCCCACCAAGCATCACCACATTGATAAGCTTTATCATGTTATTTCTGCTAAGATTTATTCAAAATATCGAGGCGATACTAGCACTCAGTAATTGTCGTTTTGACGAGTGCAAACAAGACTTTGCAGATTTAAAAAACCTGCCAAGTCTTGTTATACGACCAACCGCTAAACCGACAAAACCCAAATAACTGAGCACTAGGTACACATTATGAATAATTACAAACGTTACCAATTCTTATGCGGCGCATTCCTTGCATTTGCGCTCGCCAACACCGCTCTTGCCGTTAATCCTCCGCAGATCAAAATCGACTATACCAAACATTATGGCTCTGCCCTTGAAGAGCAATTGACGGGTATTGCAAACGACACTTTTGGCAACGCTTTTATGGTGGGAAATAGAACAGAACCCAGCCCATACAGTATCAACGGGGTTATTCGCAAATACGATGCACTGGGCGCGCTTCTCTGGCATCAAGACACCATTTCCGCATCAGCCGACGGCGTAACAACGGACAAAAACGGCAATGCCTATATCGTAGGCTCTTATACTGCCGGATCCTGGCCAAACCAGAAGGACTACATTTATGTCCAGAGTTTCAATGCAACGGGACAGTCATTGTGGAAAAAACCATTCACAGTACCTGTCGCAAGCGATCGCACACTTTTAACCGCCAACGCCATCGCCGCTACCAAAGACAATAACTTCATTATTATCCTTTTTGAAAAAGCCTATTACCCGTATCAAAATCGGCAGGTTTTTATCAGAAAATATAATCTCTTAGGCGGATTATTATGGGAAAGCTTGGTGACCAACACCTCATCACCCTATACAGCCCGCCCAAGCCTAGCAACCGATACGGCTGGCAATATCTACGTTGCCGCCAACAGTGTTGCTTACCAACAATGGAATTCCAGCATTACCCGACTGAACGCCCAAGGTAACACCACATGGACAGCCCCCGTCTTCCCGACAAATCCAACCAAGCTCACCTACGTACATGCCTTAGCTGCAGATAACAGCGGCAACCTGTACCTCACAGGGATTACCAGAGGCAATCTTGGTGGCGAAAACAAAGGCTACGATGATGTCTTTTTGCGTAAATACGGCCCAGACGGCACGGCACTATGGACAAGCCAATTCGGTACCGACAGAAGCGATTGGGGGAACGATTTAACCGTTGATTCTTCGGGAAATATCTATGTCGCCGGATCGAGCATGGGAGCTCTAAACAGCATAAATAAAGGTTCTTATGACGCCTTCGTCCGCAAATATAATCCATCCGGACAACAATTGAGAGGCCGACAATTCGGCAGTAGCGACTTCGACATCGCCAATGCGGTCAGTGTTGGTGACGATGGCGCGGTGTATATCGGAGGCAATACCAACGGCAATTTTGGCGGAAAAGCCAAAGGTAGATTAGATATGTATCTTCGGAAATACGGGTCATTTCGATGAAACCTAAGCTGGATTAGAAGACAGCCTAGCAAGCTGAGCAACGCTTTTATGCCTACCCTTTTATTCATCGTAAAACGTATTACCAAACAGACTTTCTTAGGCGATATTCCTGCATTACGCTAGTACCATATCAGTATTATTTTCGTAGCGGCGAGTGGCTGCTCGCCTTCTCGTAGCAAGATTTGGTACGAATCCTTAAAAAGGCGGACAGCCGTCCGCCCCTACAGGGTTAGATTAACCCAACAAAGAAGCGTTGACTGATTACTAGCCTTCATGGAGGCTAGCGTTTAGATGCCTATAATTATTTATCCTAATTTAGGATGGGCTGACGCAAGGAAGCCCATCGACACCGCTTAAGCGAGTAGCCCGGATAGAACTTGCGGAATCCGGGTATTCGTAGCAGATATTCCCGCATTACGCCACGCTGCATAGGGCTTACCATGCTAAACAATTAACCTTCAATCTGGATAAAAATCTTGCCGGATAATATCTGCCATTGCCCAAGGGCAGTGTTCAGGAAAAATGCTTTCATCTAATCCGGTTTCTTGGGAAGCCTTGATAACCGCCGACAAATACGCATCTACCAGCAATTGTTCTAAGCCATTTTTTAGACCAAGATTGTCGCGCAGCACTTTTAAAAATTCGATACGCTGAATTTTAATAGTCAATTGCCAACTTCTGCCGCGCCGGACAGGTTGGTATTGCCATTTCAACAAGTGCTGGAGTAAAACCGTCAAACGGCTTTCCAACGCCCTTTTTTCAGACCGCCCCATACTCTCTATTTCCTCAACTAGATTATCCAAATCAAGCTCGCTGAACTGCCCAGCTTTCAACAAAGCGGATTGCTCTTGAGTCCAGGTGTAAAAATCAGTTTCGTAATGGTTCATAAATTAACTCTTTAGCTATGTTCTGACGGCACAGACTTTTTTAACAGCTCATTGATTTCTTTTAAGTAGATAATTTCTTTATCTTTTTGCTCGTTAAGCAATTGTTGTTTTTCAAGTTCCATTTTCAATTCTAAATACTCAGGAGAACATGTGCCTATGTGCCAATTGCTCTGATTATTATTTGTACCTGACTGATTGAATAAGACTTTTTCATTCAGCTCCAGCAAATCCGAAAGCTTAACCTCGAACAATACAGCAATTTGTTCAAGCCGAGATAAATTTACGTCCGTTTCCCCTCGTTCGATACTACCATAGCCATTCGGTGACATACCCAGCTTATTGGCAACACCTTCCTGCGACCAACCTTTCAACTGCCGCACTAGCCGTAATTTTTCATGCACTGACATAAATCCTTATCCCATGGGTGAAATACCAAGTTAGGCTTGATTGTAGCAAATTAATGGGTGTTTATAATCTAGCCGCCCTACCCAGTTGTTTTTATATGCCTGAAAATTTATCATCCATTTGGAGAGCAATATCATGTTTACGAAAAAACACCAACTTCCATTTAAAATGCTTGCTCTTTCGGCAGTGCTTTTGCCAAGCATTGCTTATTCAGGAGAATCTTGTAATGCCTTGTTAAATTTAGGTCTTTACAACGTCAGCCAAAGTAGTAGTGCAGCAGATGGGCAAGCGATGAGCTTATCGACATTTTGCTCGGCTGATTACAGCAGTTCATCAACCACTAGCGAACGCAAAGCCGCCATCAAAGGTTCTTACGGCTTATTTTCAGCAGGTGCGTCAGGTTCGATTAGCGATTCTGAAATTATCATTAAACAATCTAACGTGTGCACTTCTGGCTTCAATAACAGCGCTTATAGCAGCCAAGCATCCGCTTACTCGCAAAACGTTTACCAAGGTACTTTAGATGCTTGGAACAAATGCCAAGCATTATCCAAAAAAAACTTAGATTTCGAAGTGTGGGCTTCTAGCACATTGCAAGGTGTGACCGTGATTGTGACTCCAGCAGCGGGAGTCAGGGCTAGCTTCAATGGATTGTATCAAGATGGTGCTGGCAGTTCAGTCTGTAAACGGACGCTTCCTCCATCTGCCGCTTTCCCTAATGGCAAAGTGATGGTGGTAGATGAGGCTAGCTCATTCAAAATTACTTCCGCGCAAAAATTAACCATCAATTGCAAACGTAAAATGCAAAAAGATTTGCAAGGAAATTTGTCAGCGGATGCACAAGATTTAATCTTCGTAACCAGTGCGGATTCCCTGAGAGTGCCAATGGCGGCGGTTGGCAACCTCGCTCGTGCGACAGTAGACAAAGTAAAAACAGATATTCAAGATTCTGTTGCAAAAGATACAAATATTTATTTGGGAAGTGCAACTCAAAATTTAACTAATTCGACAAATGATTTAATTAACAAAACCAAAGCTGAATTAAAAAATTCAATTGATCATTTAGATTCGAGAATTAACGGAATTTCACTGAATATTGTTAGGAATCCAAATGTTTATGATATAGCAAATCTGGGCGGAGCAAGAGATTGCGATCATAACCAAGTTGCTTATGGTTTTAATAATTCCCCAGGTTCTACTTCCTCTCTTGATATGTGGCGCTGCGCGACTTTTGAATTACTAATACCGAAATAAAATAAACGCGGTAAATCCTAAATATGAAAGCTATCATGCCCTAAAGCTGGACTGAGTTTGAACATTTCAAGATGCTTAATTTGGCACTAAAAAACGTTATGGAACGAGTTAAAAACTCGTTCCAGCGACTAGCCTTTGGAGCTTGCGGAATCCGGGTATTCGTGGTCTCGATATTCCCGTATTACGCTATCGCTGCATACGGGCTACATCACTATAAAGAGATGCGAGATTCAATTCAGCTTTTCCCTAGGCAACTGAATATCCGCCTTTTGTAAAAGCTCTGCTTGGGCAATTTTTATGTCGGACTCTTCCTTACTTAATATTTTTTGCTCTACCAGCCAATTAAACTTTTGTATCTCTTGTTCAAGGCTGTTCTTAGGGTTGACATCCCCATACCAAGCGAGAAGCTGCGATTTTCTCCTCTTATTCAGTTCAGCTATGATTTTGTCATGCTTTTTATCTTGAATAACAAGAATGTTTCCTCGTCCGGTACGAAATACAGTGTATTTTACCTTCGAAAAATAGAACCATATAAGGCTTCCTGAACCAATGGTTAACCAGACTCCGTTGGCTGCAATGGTTACACTTGAAAAAATTGCCCGGACAAACTCGAAAGTCCCAATTGCTATCCACAGATAGCCCACATTCCGAAACCATTCATTTTGTTCGATTTGAACAGACGATTTTTGTGGTAAATCCGCATAATTTATATCTATATCTCCAGCGCCAGAATTATCTACATACGCAAAATTAAAATACTCATCATGAAGTGTAAAAGTGAGTTTATTAGATTTTTTCTTTTGTACGAATTCCATCATCATCACCTAGATTGAAAATTAGCTTCAAAAGCCCTGCTTGTTAAAATTTAAAAATCTATTTCATTTTGAAAAAGTAGCTTGCTAACGACAGTAAGCCCATCCTACATTGAAATACGCAATTAACGGCCTTAGCCAAAAACCGAACCTAAAACCGATCCCTCAACAATCTGCACGCGCTGGGTAATGCCGCATACCAAAGTATAGGGGATAGTATCAGCGCAGGCGGCGATTTCTTCTACGGGTAACGTGTCGCCCCAAAGGGTTACTGGGTCGCCTGCTTCGGCTTCGGGTTGGCTGGCTAAATCCACGGTGACCATATCCATAGATACTCTGCCAATCAGCGGTACGCGTTTGCCGTTGACCAACACGGGGGTGCCGACTTTGGCGTAACGCGGGTAGCCGTCGCCGTATCCGATGGCTACGATGCCCATGGTGGTGGCTTGCTGGCAAACCCAGCTAGCGCCATAGCCAACGCTATCACCTACGGATAGCTGTTTTACTGAGATTAACCGTGAATGCAGACTCATGATGGGTTTTAAGCTGAAATCGGCAGCGGTTTTGTCGGGGAATGGCGATATGCCGTACAGCATCACGCCGGGGCGCACCCAATCCGCTAGGGCTTGCGTCCATCCTAAAATACCCGCTGAGTTGGCGATACTGCGCTCGCCGGGCAAGCTTTGTACGGCCTGGTTAAACAGGTCGATTTGCTGCAAAGTCATGGCGTGTCCCAAGTCATCGGCGTTTGCCAAATGCGTCATGACGTTGATGGGCTTTTTAACCAACGAGCAGGCCAGCAGGCTTTGGTAAGCGGCGGCAAAGGCGTCGGGTTTGAAGCCTAAGCGGTTCATACCGGAATCCATTTTTAACCAGACGGCAATTTCCGCGTGCCCTTGATGGGCGGCAATCAAGGGCAATTGGCTGGGTGAATGTATTAGGGCATCTAATTGGTATTGCAGTAATAAATCTAATTCTTCGCTACGGGTGAAGCCTTCCAAGACGGCAATGCGTTGGCTGATGCCCGCTTTCCGCAAACGCACGCCTTCATCAACCCGCGCCACCGCGAAACCATCGGCGGCTTCTAAGGCTTGGGCAATGCGGGTTAGGCCGTGTCCGTAGCCGTTGGCTTTGATGACTGCCATCACTTTGGCGGCGGGGGCGTGTTGGCGCACCACGGCTAGGTTATGGGCGACGGCGGGCAAGTCCAGTACCGCAAAGGCAGCGGGATTGATGGGCGATTTACTCATAGTCCGAATCGCTGTAAGAACCACCCGCGAAATTTTCAAAACGGGTGTATTGCCCTAAGAAGGTCAAGCGCACTGTGCCCAGCGGGCCGTTACGCTGTTTGCCGATGATGATTTCGGCGATGCCTTTGTCGGGACTGTCTTCGTTGTAAACTTCGTCGCGGTACACAAACACGATTAAATCGGCATCCTGCTCAATCGCGCCGGATTCGCGTAAGTCCGACATCACTGGGCGTTTATTGGGGCGTTGTTCCAGATTCCGGTTGAGCTGCGATAAGGCAATTACCGGGACTTGCAGCTCTTTGGCAAGGGCTTTTAGGCCACGGGAAATATCGGAAATTTGTTGTACGCGGTTGTCGCCGCTGGATGGTGATTGCATCAGCTGCAAGTAATCCAAAACAATCAAACCCAGTTGCCCATGTTCGCGCATTAAGCGTCTGGCGCGGGAACGCACTTCGGTGGGCGATAACGCTGGGGTATCGTCGATGAATAATTTGGTTTCTGCCAACAGATTGATGGCGGAGGTTAATCGGGGCCATTCGTCATCATCGAGCTTACCGGTACGGACTTTATTTTGGTCAATACGCCCTAACGACGACATCATCCGCATGGCTAAGGCATCACCTGGCATTTCCATACTGAACACCGCCACGGGTTTATCGCCTTTGATGGCGACGTTTTCTGCCATGTTCATGGCGATGGTGGTTTTACCCATCGATGGCCTGCCCGCAACTATGATTAAATCCGATGGCTGCAAACCGGAAGTGAGCTGGTCGAAATCGGTAAATCCGGTTGCCGCGCCGGTGATGTTGCCGTCTTGTTCGTACAGGGTTTCAATGCGGTCAACGGCTTTTGCCAACAGCGATTTAATCGGCATAAAACCGCCCTGCCCGCGCTGGCGTTGCTCGGCAATCTTAAATACTTCGCGTTCGGCGTGTTCCAGCAAATCGGCGGTTTCGCGGCCTTCGGGATTGAATGCGGAATCGGCAATGTCGGTACCGACATGGATGAGTTGCCGTAACACTGAGCGGTCGCGGACGATATTGGCGTAGCTGACGATGTTGGCGGCGCTGGGGGTGTCTTTCGCCAGCAAGCCCAGATAAGCCAAACCACCGACATTTTCCAGCTCGTTGATGGAGGCCAAGGCTTCGGAAATGGTGATGATGTCAAACGGCTGTTGTTTTTCGGCAAGTTGCTCGATGGCGCGGAAGATTTGCCGATGGTCTTTGCGGTAAAAATCGCTTTCGATGACTTTATCTGCCACTGAATCCCAGGCTTGGTTATCCAGCATCAGGCCACCTAGCACCGATTGTTCGGCTTGGATGGAATTGGGGGGGACTTTTAAAGCATCGAAAGCGTAATCGCGTTCGAACGGGTAGTTATCAGACATGGTTGGGATAGTAAACGACGGTTATGCAGAGGGAATGCCATTATAGCTATAGCGATGGCTTTAGTAACCGTTGAAAAATTTCTAAGCTTGGTAGACTTTATGGAATGGGTTACAAAATTATCAGCCAATGATTCTTTGTCGGGTTAATCCAACTACGTAGGGGCGGACGGCTGTCCGCCTTTTTAAGAATCCGTATCAAATCCGAGTGCGATAAGGCGAGCAGCCGCTCGCCCCTACGAAAACAATACCGACACAATTCAACTTTGATCCAGTACGGGCTTGTGTAAAGCGATTCTTCAACGGATTTCAAAAGATAGTGTCAAGGTGATTGATGCGCCTTCTATCGTCGGCACATCCTACATGCAAAACAGGCTTTAGATTCCAGCAATACCATTACATCTGCTGCCGGAAATACTCACTTTCCGCAACAATATCGAGGCTATCTTCAACCCTGTCCAAATACACCATGCCTTCCAGATGGTCGTATTCATGCTGGAACACCCGCGCCACAAAGCCCTGCAAATTGGCAGTGACTAATTCGCCTTGTTCGCTGTAATAGCGGATGCCTATATCCAGATAACGCGGCACTAAGGCGCGGATTGACGGAACACTTAAACAGCCTTCCCAGCCTTTTTCTTTACTTTCTGAGCACGGTTGGTAACTAGGATTAAGCATCACTGTCGGCGACATCAACGGCGCATTGGGGTATCTCGCCGTGGGTCTGGAAGCAACAATAATAATGCGTTTGGAGATGCCGATTTGTGGTGCCGCCAAGCCCACGCCTTGGGTTTCGGCGAGGGAGGCGCGCATCACGGCGATGTCCTTGCGGGTATCGTCAGATTGCAAATCGGTGACTTCTGCCGCTGGTACGCGCAATACCGCTGCGCCTAATTGCACAATGGCAGCAGCGGCAACCGTTGTTACGGCAGCCATTTTTTAGCCGGGGCAGCAGGAGTAGTTTCGCTAGGTGCTGTGGCTGGCGCAGCGGGGGCAGGAACGGGTACAGGGACTACACTTTGCTCTTTAGCAACAGGCGTTTTTACTTCGCGCTCTTCTTTTGCGCGTCTTACGCCTTCACCATAAACCGTCAGAGTTATCATCACCAGAACGGTAGTGATGGCAACAATTAAAAAACGCGTAGGTGCGTTTAAGAAGAATAACGCCCATTTAGGCTTAATCATACCGACTATAAAAAACAGCACGGTTAATAGTGCCAAATTGATTGAGAAAAGAATCATATCGCTTACCTGTTTAACTTTTATTTGCTTGAATTTGCATTATTATAGCCGAGTGCCTATAACTAACGCACTGGCAAAACCGTATTTGCCACGATGATGATGTATCGCTTTCGCTGGTTTTGACAATAGCCAGTAATAAAAACAATGCCTAAGGAATCGCTGAACTAATTGATTCGATTCATACTTCGACAAGCTCAGCACGAACGGAATCAATTAGTTACCGTTCGGCTTTATGCCCGTGGGTATACTGAGCTTGTCGAAGGCTTTATTCAGCGATTCCCTAAACAACCGGAGGTTTTATGAGTGGTTTTGCAATTTTCGTTTTAGTGCTGTTGGTGTTTGCTGTCGTGCTGTTATTTATGAGCGTCAAATCGGTGCCACAAGGCATGGAATACACCGTCGAGCGGTTTGGCAAATACACCGCTACGCTAACCCCAGGTTTGAACATTATTATGCCGATTATTGATAGCATCGGCAGAAAGCTCATCATGATGGAACAAGTCATGGATGTGCCATCGCAAGAAGTCATCACCAAAGATAACGCCATGGTGACGGTGGATGGCGTGGTGTTTTATCAAGTGATGGATGCCGCCAAAGCCGCTTATGAAGTCAGCAAGCTGGATTGGGCGATCTTAAATTTGGTTATGACCAACATCCGTACCGTAATGGGTTCTATGGATTTGGACGAATTGCTGTCCCGCCGCGATGACATCAACGCCCGCTTGTTGTCGGTGGTGGATGATGCCACGACGCCATGGGGCATAAAAGTCACCCGTATTGAAATCAAAGACATTGCCCCGCCAAAAGATTTAGTCGAAGCCATGGGGCGGCAAATGAAAGCCGAACGTTTGAAACGCGCCTCTATTTTAGAAGCCGAAGGTTTGCGCCAATCCGAAATCCTGCGGGCTGAAGGCGCGCAACAAGCGGCTATTTTGGAAGCTGAAGGCCGTAAAGAAGCCTCTTACCGCGATGCCGATGCCCGTGAACGTTTGGCACAAGCCGAAGCCCGCGCTACATTGATGGTTTCTGAAGCGATCAGCAAAGGCGATATTCAAGCGGTGAATTATTTTGTTGCCCAAAAATATATTGAATCCCTAAAAGATGTTGCCACTTCGCCGAACAGCAAGCTGATTTTTATGCCATTGGAAGCATCTAGCGTTATCGGCGCATTGGGTGGCATTACCGAATTGGCGAAAGCCGCCAGCAACAAAACCAGTAGCTAATCGTGAGGTACCGTCATGTTTGAATTCGCTTGGGAATTTTGGTACTGGTGGGTTTTCGGCCTAGTTTTTTTAGTGCTGGAAATTTTGATTTTTGGCTTCTTCTTTTTATGGCTGGCGATTGCCGCCGCCATTACTGGGCTATTGGTTTTGTTAATGCCTTTCATTACCCAATCTGGGCAATTGCTGATGTTTTCGCTATTGGCCATCATCAGTATTTTGGCGTGGAAATTCATGGCCAAAAATGCCCGCAACCACAAGACAGACCACCCTACCTTAAATAAGCGCGGCGAACAGTATGTAGGCCGGACGTTCAATTTGTACCAAGCAATTGAAAACGGTCAAGGCAAAATAAAAGTCGACGACACCATTTGGAAAGTGCATGGCGACGATTGTGATTTAACCACCAAAGTTAAAGTGGTCGCCATTCGCGGCACGGTGTTTGATGTTGTCCATTCAGAGTAAAGGAATACGCCATGCATAATAATCATTGGTCAGCCCGCAGAATCGCTTGCTTTTATGTTGTGGTATCGCTGATTTGGGCGGTGTTTTCTGATTATTTACTGTATGGCATTTACCCAAAATCCATTTTCAACTCCATTGAGTTACTTGTTGAAGTGGTGTTTTTTCTTTGTAGTGGTTTTTTACTGTTCTATGCCATTTCAAACTGGCAAGCCGCTCAACAAGAAGCCGAATTACTACTAGATAAACAGTTGGATGCGAAAAAAATCCAGCGGCTAAAAAACCTCTACATGGCGTTGAGCTTGTGTAACCAAAGTATCGTCCGCTGTAAATCTGAGACAGAATTATTTGAGCAAGCTTGTCGCCATGTGGTTGAATTTGGCGGCATAAACATGGCTTGGATAGGCATGATAGATAGCACAAACCAACAAATAATCCCTGTTGTTAAGTTTGGCGAAAATAGCGCATTTTTGGATAGCCTAAAAATGACTTCCGATAAAAATGTCCCTTTATCTTGCGGCTCAACCGAACAAGCCATCCAACTGGATCAAGCTGTTTGGCATCAAAACATTTATGCTATTGAAAATCCCCAACCATGGTATCAAGCCAAGAAAGCCGCTGGCATAGTGGCATCCGCCTCCTTACCCTTGCATAGGGCAAACAAAGTCATTGGCGCTTTTACTTTCTATAGTGCAGAAGCCGATATTTTCGATGCAGAAGTGCAAAAATTGCTATCTGAAATTGTTGCCGATCTCGATTATGCCATCAACAATTTTGCCAATGAGGCAGCCCGCCGCGAAAGCGAATTGGCATTATCAAAAAATCGGGCGTATTTAAAGGCGGTGATTGAAAGCGAACCGGAATGCGTAAAAACCGTTGATAGCAGTGGTGTATTACTAGATATGAACAAAGCCGGATTGGCGATGTTGGAAACAGATTCTGTAGCGCACGTTAATCAAATTGGTCTAAAAGCATTTATTGCCCCCCAACATCTTGACGCTTTTATGGACTTGCATCAGCGAGTCTTAAACGGCGCAACAGGTACTTTAGAATTTGAAATCATTGGCTTACACGGCACCCGTCGCTGGATGGAAACCAATTCTACCCGACTCTTAGATAGCGAAACTGGTGATGCTTCCGTGCTATCAATAACCCATGACATTACTGGGCGCAAACGTGGCGAGGCGCAACAGCGGATTGCCGCGCAAGTGTTTGAACGCAGCATGGAAGGCATTTTGGTTACCGATGCCCATAAAAAAATCGTTTTAGTTAACAAGGCCTTCACCACTACAACGGGCTTTACCCAAGATGAAGCCTTCGGTAAAAAGCCCTCGGAATTGATAAATTCTGGCGTACATGACCAAGACTTTTACCAAAAAATAGCAGATGCCGTTAGGCTTAATGGTTTTTGGCAAGGTGAAATCTGGAATCGCCGGAAAAATGGCGAAATTTATCCGGAACTGTTGAGTATCAGCACCGTGACGGACGAATTCAACAAGGTCACCCATTACACGGGGATTTTTACCGATTTAACGGTGCTAAAAAAATCCGAGCAAAAACTGGAATTTTTGGCGCACCACGACCCATTAACCAGCTTACCAAACCGGGTATTACTGCTTTATCGGCTACAACACGGTTTAGAATCAGCACAACGTAACAGAAAACAACTGGCATTAATGATGCTTGATTTGGATAGCTTTAAACACGTCAACGACAGCTTTGGGCATTTGGCTGGCGACGACCTGTTACAACAAGTGGCAGAACGGCTAACCAAACGCTTACGGAAAATGGATACCGTCGCCCGTTTAGGTGGTGATGAATTTACATTGGTATTAACCGATATTAGTGAAGCCGATGATGCTGGACGACTGGCAAAAATCATTATTGATGATTTAAGCGAGCCTTTTTACCTTAACCCGCATGGTGAAGTGCGTATCGGTGCCAGCATTGGCATCAGTGTCTTCCCTGAAAATAGCGATATGCCAGAAGTTTTATTGCAGCAGGCCGATACCGCCTTATATCTAGCAAAATCCCAAGGCCGTGGTCGCTATGCGTATTTTACCGAGGATTTGACGGTCGCTGCCCGCGCCCGTACCGACTTGGAAGCGAGACTACGGAAATCAATTGCTAACAATGATTTACGTCTTTACTACCAACCGCAAGTAGACATTATTAGCGGCAAAATTATTGGCGCAGAAGCCTTGGTGCGTTGGCAAGACCCTTTGCATGGCTTAGTTATGCCGATCAAATTTATCCCTTTTGCCGAAGAAAATGGCCTAATTCTAAAAATTGGTGAATGGGCATTGTATGAAGCCTGTCGCCAAGGCAAACAATGGCAAGATGCTGGCTTGCCAAGCATTAGCCTCGCCGTCAATGTCTCGCCACATCAGTTTATACAATGCGAATTGGACATTTTGGTCACGCGCATTTTGTTAGAAACTGGCTACTCCGCCGCGCAGTTGGAATTGGAACTGACCGAAACGGCATTAATGGCCCGCGAAGCCGATGCCATCCGCATTTTGCATAAGCTACGGGCATTGGGAATACGTTTAGCGATTGATGATTTTGGTACTGGCTATTCTTCACTCGCCTATCTAAAGCGCTTCCCGGTGGATGTGCTAAAAATTGACAAATGCTTCATCGACGATATTCCAAACAGTAATGGCGATGTTGGCATTGCCACGACGATATTGGCAATCGGCGAAAAACTCGGCTTTAAGGTGTTGGCAGAAGGTGTGGAAACCGAGGCGCAGCTGGCATTTTTAAAAGCACACGGCTGTGATATGTATCAAGGATATTTAAAAAGCAAACCCTTACCGGCGGATGAATTTGCTAAACTACTTTTAGAGCAAGCTTGATTCAGCCAATTTTCAGTCAATTACGGTAAATTTCTCATCCATTACCTATACTCATTGCTTTCAACGCAATATAAAACGCTTTCACAACAACGGCATCCTCAATGAACTTAAAACACAAAGCCCATCCTTGGCATGGCATCGACCCAGGCGAAAAATCGCCTAATATCGTCACCGCATTTATTGAAATTGTTCCGACCGATACAGTGAAATATGAAATCGACAAAGAGAGCGGTTATTTAAAAATCGACCGTCCACAAAAGTTTTCTAATACCGTTCCCACCTTATATGGCTTTATCCCGCAAACCTATTGCGCCGAAAGAACGGCTGAATTCGCCGCGCTAAAATCCGGCAAAATGGTCGCCAAAGGCGATGGTGACCCGTTGGATATTTGCGTACTCAGTGAACGCAGCGTCACCCACGGCAATATTATCGTGCAAGCCATTCCCATTGGTGGCTTCCGCATGTTAGACAAGGGCGAAGCTGATGACAAAATTATCGCGGTGTTGAAAGGCGATGAATTTTATCGGCAATGGAATGATGTTTCTGACTGCCCGATCTCTTATATCAACCGCCTCAAGCATTACTTTCTCACCTACAAAAACCTGCCTGGTGAAGCCAGCAGTTGTGAAATCACCAATGTTTATGGTCGCGAAGAAGCGCATGAAGTCATTCGCCGTTCGTTGGAAGACTATCAAACCCACTACGGCAACCGCGACCGCTTTTCCGCCAGCCGCTTTCTACCGTTAAAAAGCCTGATACGGAAACACCGCCGTGATGCTTTGGAAGAAGAATATATCGATTAATTGGCTTGCACTGGCGATTCAATAATCTCCCCCGCAATATCCGTTGCCATAAACGCCATAACGCTTGCGGTATCATTAAAATTACCGTAAGCGAGCAGCAACTTGGTGTAGGCCGCTTCCAAAGACATATCCCAAAGCATGATTGCCCCGTGGTCGATTAACGCCTTGGTGGTGTCATAAACCGCTGTTGATTTGACCGATGGCGCCAAATACAGCGCAACACCTTGTTGCTGGCAACGCTGGGCAAAATCTAGCAAAGAATAATCACTCCCCCATTGGCTAGACACCGCTGCCGTACCTGAGTGGTACAAGTCATGCAGCACCGCATCGACTTGGTTAATGGCGATATGTTGGTAATTCAAGCCAGGATAGGGTTTTACCAGCATCACCCGCAGGGAAAAATGTGGGCTTATTGCTGTCAGCGGGGATTTTTCCATCAATGAAAAAGGATTCAACAAGCTGAATTTGCCATCGGTAAACTGCATATAGCTTTTATGTTGGACGCTAATAAAATCACCGCTTAACTGCAAACAAGAGGCCAAACGTGTCGCCAAATGCACTTGCATGGTTTGGCCTTGGTTGCGGTACGGCACAAAGACGCCAGCTTGCTGGATTTGCCGGATAAACTCCAAAGCACAGATAAAATTAGCCAACCCGTTTGCCCTGTCATCCGCTAAGGGATAATCGCTAGAAACCAGCAATATCGGCAGATTTAATGATTGCAAACAAAAACTTAAGGCGGATGCCGAAAATGCGAGGGTATCTGTACCGTGGGTAATGATGATGCCTTGATATTGCTGAGGTTGTGCTGTGATGATGGCGGCGACCACCGTTTCCCAGACCGCTGGCTGCAAATTCTCGCTTAATATTTCAACAGGCTGGATAACATTAAAAGCAAATTCCCCATGCCAAGGATATTGCGCCTGCAACATCGCCAGTAATTGATAGCGGCTGTTTGGGTTGGTGCCAATTGCGCCATCAGTAACGGTTGAGCCTATCGTGCCACCAGTCAATACAAGCAATATTTTTTTCATAGTATGATGCCTTCAAAATAGTAACCCTCAGAATAGCAAACACAGGCTAGCCAATAAAATGAAAATCTCTCTCATCGTTGCTATGGCAAGCAACCGCATTATCGGTGCCAACAAGCAAATGCCTTGGCATTTATCGGCGGATTTAAAACGCTTTAAAGCAATCACCCTAGGCGCACCGATTTTAATGGGCCGCAACACCTACGAAGCCATCGGCAGACCTTTACCAGGCCGTACCAATATTGTCGTTAGTAGTAATCCTAATTATCAAGCCGCTGGTTGCTTAGTTTTCCAAGACCCAGATGCAGCCTTAACGTTTGCCTGTACCACCGCCGAAGAAATTTTCATCATTGGTGGTGCGACTCTGTACGAACGTTTTTTGCCACAAGCCGACACGCTTTATATCACTGAAATTAATAAAGAATTCAGCGGCGACACAGCTTTTCCGGCATGGCCTACGGCAGATTGGCTAGAACAGCAACGCGAATACATTAATGATGATGCGTCCGTGGATTTCACTTATAGCTTCTTGAAGTACATCAGACACTAAGCAAAAACTAACAAAAGCCACTAGAAACCAGTTAAAATGCCGGGATTTAACACCTAGAACGTGTTTTAAAAGTGCCGCGAGCGGTTTGAGTGCAAGGCGCACGGAGCGGAAAAACCGGAGTGTACTAGACGTACATGAGGATTTCGAGCACCGCGCAACGCTGCAATCGAACCGCGCAGCCGCTTTTAAAACACGTTCTCAACCTGTCACAAAGCCACAGCTTGGTAGCTATCATGCAAACACAATACAACACTGATGACTTAAGGATTAGCGAAACTAAAGAAGTTATTGCACCTATCCAAGTCCATGAAGAATTGCCGATTAGCGAAATCGCCGCACAAACTACACTAGCCGCCCGCGCCGAAATCCATAAGATTTTAACGGGCGAAGATGATCGTCTCTTAGTGGTCATCGGCCCTTGCTCTATTCATGACCCCGTCGCAGCCAAAGAATACGCACAATTGCTGAAAGGCATGAAGGACGAGTTAGCCGACGATTTAGTGATTGTCATGCGTGTGTATTTTGAAAAACCCCGCACAACGGTGGGCTGGAAAGGTTTGATTAACGACCCTGATTTGGACTCCAGCTTCAATATCAACAAAGGCTTGCGCGTTGCTAGGGAATTGCTGTTGGATGTCAACACCATCGGCGTGCCAGCGGCTACCGAATACTTGGATTTAATCAGCCCACAATACATTTCTGATCTGATTGCTTGGGGCGCGATTGGCGCAAGAACCACCGAAAGCCAAGGCCATCGGGAACTGGCGTCTGGCGTGTCTTGCCCTATTGGCTTTAAAAACTCCACCGATGGCACGATTAAAATCGCCATCGATGCCATCGGCGCGGCGATGAGTCCACACCATTTCTTGTCACTGACCAAATCAGGCCGTTCTGCCATTTTCTCCACGACTGGCAACGAAGACGTGCATATTATTTTGCGCGGCGGTAATGATCGCCCCAATTACGATGCGGTCAGCGTTGAACAGGTGGCAGAAGGCCTGAAAAAAGCCGATTTACGCCCCAATATCATGATCGATTTCAGCCATGCCAATAGCTTGAAACAATGCCAACGCCAGCTGATTGTTGGTGACGATGTGGGCGGACAAATCGCCAGTGGCGATTACCGCATCATGGGCGTGATGATTGAAAGCCATTTAAAAGCGGGCAGCCAAAAAGTGGTTGAAGGCCAGCCGCTGGTTTATGGACAAAGCATCACCGACGGCTGTTTGTCTTGGGAAGATTCTGTTCCATTGTTGCGCCATCTTGCCAAATCTGTGCAACAACGCCGCAAAGTTGATGCTAGCCGGAGCTTGAACGTATGATGATTTTTGTCAACGGCGACCAACGTGAAATCGCCGAAAACAGCAAAGTCGCTGATTTGCTCACTGACTTAGGCTTAACCGGAAAAAAAATTGCCGTCGAGTTGAATAAAGAAATTCTGCCATTTAACCAATTTGCTAGCCAACTTTTACAAGCAGGCGACCAGTTGGAAATCGTCCACGCCATTGGTGGCGGACAAAGCAACTTAAATGATAGTTTTGTCATCGCTGGCACAACTTATCATTCGCGGCTATTGGTCGGCACTGGCAAATACAAAGATTTGGAAGAGACCCGGCTTGCTATTGAAGCCAGCGGTGCGGAAATTGTTACCGTTGCCATTCGCCGTACAAATATTGGTCAAAATCCTGGTGAGCCGAACTTGCTGGATGTTATCTCGCCCGATAAATACACCATCTTGCCCAATACCGCAGGCTGTTATACCGCCGAAGACGCAGTAAGAACCTGCCGTTTGGCGCGGGAATTATTGGGCGGTCACAAGCTGGTAAAACTGGAAGTGCTGGCAGACCAAATCACTTTATTCCCAGATGTCGCCGAAACCTTTGTCGCCGCTGAGCTGCTGGTAAAAGACGGCTTTGATGTCATGGTTTATACCAACGATGACCCCATCGCCGCCAAACGCTTGGAAGACATCGGCTGCGTCGCCGTTATGCCCTTAGCCGCGCCAATCGGTTCAGGCTTAGGCATCCGCAACCCTTACAACATCCTCACCATTATTGAAAACGCCAAAGTGCCGATTTTGGTTGATGCTGGCGTAGGTACTGCCTCCGATGCCGCAATTGCTATGGAATTAGGTTGTGCAGGCGTGTTAATGAACACCGCCATTGCCGCTGCCCAAAACCCAATCTTGATGGCCTCTGCCATGAAAAAAGGCATAGAAGCCGGACGGGAAGCTTATCTAGCAGGACGTATGCCCAGAAAGCGTTTTGCTTCAGCTTCGTCACCTATTGATGGCTTGTTTTTCTAAATAACTGACGTTACGCATATTTATAATGTCCACGAACGACACGAAAAAGCACGAAAATTAATGGGTAGAGGCAAGAAACTAAGTGATTGTACGAAAGAGATGTCAACAAAAGGATTTTTTGATGCCATCTTTGAAAAACAACATCGCCTTAATTTTTACCTTTACCGACTATCTAGCTTTTTCTTACTATTTCGTGCTTTTCGTGGACAAATGAGTTACACCTCTAATTTCTTCTGCAACGATACTCTTATGTCGCTGCCATCGCCTTTGTACCGCCATGCCTGCCGCTCCTGACCAACCAAGCTTACAAAAAAAAATCCAAAGCTTTATCCGCCGCCAAGGCCGCTTAACAGGCGGGCAACAATTGGCACTGGATACCCTTTGGGATACTTACTGCTTAGACCCTAAAGCCAGCTATGATTTTTCACAGGTATACGGGCGTCGTGCGCCATTAATCTTGGAGATTGGCTTTGGCAATGGCGAAGGCTTGGCAGAAATCGCTAAAAATAATCCTGATAACGATTATTTAGGCATTGAAGTGCATCGACCCGGTGTCGGGCATTTAATGATGCTGCTCAATCAACAGCAAATCAACAACGTGCGGATTTATTGCCACGATGCCATTGAGATTTTGGAACAAAAGCTACCAGACCATAGCTTAGCGGGCGTGCATCTGTTCTTCCCTGATCCTTGGCCAAAGCAAAAGCACCAAAAACGCCGCATCGTTAACCCTGATTTTCTAAACTTATTAAGCAAAAAATTACAACCAGGCGGTTATTTTCATGCCGCAACCGACTGGCAGCATTATGCGGGAAAGATGCTAGCCTTTTTGAATGCCAACCCGTTGTTCCAAAATACCAGCACCACAGGCGATTACTGTCCGCGACCAGAATCACGCCCGCTTACTAAATTTGAGCAACGCGGCATACGTTTAGGGCATGGGGTTTGGGATATTGTGTTCAAAATTATTTAACAATTACTAAAAACCATTTATTGTGACTTTTTTTGTCTAAAACACGCACTTTTGTCACTTTGCTTTACACCATATATTTGCCAAAGTAACTCGCATCATTAATCCAATAAAATTCATGTCGTTATCTTTATTTTAATTAACCAGCCAAATGGCATTAGAATTGCTTAATTAAGTTCCTGTTTGCCAAAAAAGTCCTTAATGGGCATCTCACGGCAACCTGCCAACAAACCGATGGATACTATGCTTGACTATCAGAAAGAATTTATAGCCTATGCCTTGGCATGTGAAGCCCTAAAATTTGGCGAGTTCCAATTAAAATCAGGGCGTATTAGCCCGTATTTTTTTAACTCTGGCTTATTTAATACTGGGGCGAGATTGGCTAAATTAGGCCAATTTTATGCAAAAACACTCATCCAAGCAGACCTGCCAGTGGATATACTTTATGGCCCAGCCTATAAAGGCATCCCTTTAGTTAGTGCAACCGCCATTGCTTACGCAGAGATTACCAACACCGACATCCCGTATGTATTTAACCGCAAAGAAGCCAAAGATCACGGCGAGGGCGGCGAATTGGTCGGCGCACCATTAAAAGGCAATGTCGTTATCGTTGATGACGTCATCACCGCAGGCACATCCGTAAGAGAATCCGTAGAAATCATCAAACGAGCTGAAGCAACGCCTTGCGCGGTGCTTTGCGCTTTAGACAGACAAGAAAAAGGCCAAAATGCTATCTCAGCAATTGCCGAAGTGACTGAAAAATTTGGTATTCCGGTACTAACTATTATCAGCCTATCAACAATTGTCGATTATTTGGCAGAAGCTGGCGCACAAGCCGAAATCAACACCATAAAACAATACCAAAAATGCTACGGCGTTTAGGGAAAACCGATTAATTGTTCTGATGTTAAAATAATTGGTCTACAATTAGCCATCGATCCGGCGAATGTAATGTTCGAATTTCTTTATCTGTGTTAATAACAAAAGGTTTGCCATGAGGAACTTGGAATTTAAAGACAAAATGCACGAATATTCGCAGTGGCGTGCAAATTTGACACAAGCTATTGAAATGTATCAAGAATGGCTTGTCCGTTATAATTTAAATGACACCCATAGCACCAACAGTATTTTAAACATCCTTAATGGCCTACAGAACGACCAGATTAGTTTGGCTTTTGTCGCGGAATTTTCGCGCGGAAAAACTGAATTAATTAACGCGATGTTTTTTGCCGACTCCGGCGTGCGCTTGTTACCGTCTTCACCGGGGCGTACCACCATGTCGCCAACTGAAATTTTTTATGATGAGCAAGGCGGCAGCTATATTCGTTTATTAAATATCGAAAGCCGCCTTGAAGACTTGTCGTTGGCTGAATTCAAACAAATCCCTGACCGTTGGACTGAATTTAAGTTAAACCCTAAATCGCCATCGCAAATGCAGGAGATTTTTAAGGAGCTTATCGCCACCAAAAAAGTTGATTTGGAACTGGCTGACAAATTGGGTTTATGGGATGAACAAGAAGCCGCCAGCCGTGGTGTTATTAATCCGGATAAAGTAGAAATCCCTTGCTGGCGTCACGCCCTCATTAGCTTTCCACATCCGCTATTAATGCAAGGCCTGGTGATTATTGACACCCCTGGCTTAAATGCTTTAGGTACCGAGCCAGAATTAACACTCAACATGTTACCCAATGCCCAAGCTATCATTTTTATGTTAGCTGCCGATACAGGGGTCACAAAAAGTGATTTGGAAATCTGGCTAAACCATATTGGTCGCGCCCGCGCTGGCAAAACCCAAGGTTTGGCAGTGGTGATGAACAAAATTGATGCTATGTGGGATGACATTGCAGGCAATGCTGCTTATGACGCATCCATAAAATCACAAATACAAGCATCCGCTACCATCTTAAAAATCAATGAAGACGCTATTTTTCCGGTTTCTGCCAAACAAGCACTGCTGGCAAAAGTAAAAGGGGACAAAGACTTATTAGAAAAAAGCCGCTTGCCCGGTTTGGAAAATTATCTCGCTGTCGACATCCTTAAACAAAAACGCAACATCATGACCGAAACCGTCAGCCGCGATATTGGCAGCATGGTGAGCGAGTCATTTAATTTGGTAACTACTTCATTAACCCAAGCCAGTGAACAACTTGAGGAATTCAAAAAAATTGATTTCCGTAATCAAGACATGACTGGCAAATTAATGGCAGAAACCCGCGACAAACAAAATGCCTACATGGCAAATGTTGAAAACTTCCAAAGTAGCCGTCGGGTATTTATCGTCCAAGCGAAAATGCTGATTGATTCTTTTGCCAACGAGAAAGTTGATGAAATCGTCAACCAAGCAAAATCTGATATGGCAAAAAGCCTGACTACTTACGGCATGAAACAAAACATGCGTAAGATGTTTGATGAATTGCGTGATTTATTAGGGAATTCAATTGATATTACCAATGAAACCAGACGCTTGGTATTAGCAATCCACAAGAAATTCCGCGATGAATATGGCTTTAGGGAAATTGACGTAAAGCTGTTTTCAGTCAGCAATTACCAAATTGAATTAGAACATATCTTTGAAGAGGGCGAAGCCTTCCGAACCAGTGCTAAAGTAGCGATGACCGAGCAGCATATCGTGATTGACAAGCTTTACAACACATTGGTCGCCAAAGCCAGAAACACCATAAAAATGGCACATAACGACGCAATTATGTGGAGCAACGGCGCATTAACGCCATTAATGCACCAAATTAAAGACCATAAAAAGCAAATTGAAAACCGTTTGAGCATGTTGAGAAAAATCAATGACTCAAAAGGCACGGTGGCTGAAAATATTGCCAATCTTGAGGCAGAGCTCGCGCCATTAAAACGGCAACGGGATGAACTGATGATTATCATAAAAGGCATGCAGCTGGATAGCCACTCCGCCAACGAAGAAGCATAAACTTTTAAATTCACATGGCTATCAGCACATAGCGGCTGGTAGCCATGTTTATATTCAAATATACCAATCCTTAGGCAATTCAGCTTGAGGCAACGGCGCAACAGTAACAACCCGCTCCACCCCAGTCTTATCAGTAATCGCCACCTCCACTTGTTCAGCCTCCCTACCCTGACCAAACCGCGCAGTAATTCTTGCCGCCAAGAACAAATCCTCAGCAGAAGCATCGCCATCTAAAAGCACCAAAGGGCCATTATGGCTAACCGCCAGCAAGCTGGTGTATTCCTTTTTATAACCTTGCAAAAATCGGCCTTCGCCTTCTTCGCGGGCAACAATCAACTTGAAGTTTGGCGCTGGTCTTATATGCCTGCCAACCTTTAGCAACATGACATCATCCAACTCATAATCTTTTGTGCCTTGTGCTTGCCACAAATCGACCAATTTTGCCGTGTAGTTTTTATCCACCAAAAAACAACAGCCACCCGCTGGTTGCGAATACTCTTCAATGCCGAATTGTTCTGCCATTGCCATTTGCGGTTTACGTGAACGCCCGGTAATGTCGTGCAACTTCTCTCTATCTACCCAGCCCTCGCGCTCTGGCAAGGTTTCCGGTAAATTTTTTGCACATAACGGACGCAATAACAAATCATCTGCACCCGACTGCTTAGAAATGATTGGCATGGTATTTTTACGCTGCGACATAGGGCGCTGACCGATTACCTCACCCGTGATAATAAAGTCGAAATCATTTTCAACCAGCCAGCGCTTAGCGCGGTTAACCATAAAAATCTTACAATCCAAACAGGGATTAAGATGTGCCCCGTAGCCATGCTTGGGATTAATTAACACATTCTTGTATTCTTCGATGACATCAACAATGTGCAGCTTAATACCCAACTGCTCGGCAACCCACAAGGCATTATTGCGCTTGGGTTTGGCATGATCTTTTTCACGTATGGCATGGGTATGCCCCTCCACACAAAAACCCGTGAAAAAATTAATGCCCTCAACGTGAATACCTTGTTCCATAACGGTTTTTGCCGCAAGCATGGAATCCAAGCCACCGGAAATTAAGGCGACTGCTTTTCTTTGTTGGCTCATAACACTCTAAATATTCAAAAATGGTCGATTATACGCAGTTCCCGTTTTTTTCCTAAAACCACAAGCAAAAAACAAGCAATTGGCAAATAATGGCTAGAAAGTAATTTCTAGCAAAAAACGTCAATCTTTTTGACAACTAAAACCAGAAAAGCATCAAAAAAAATCATAATCACTTGTTTTATATTAAATAAAAATTAATGGCACAATTTCTGCTTAAAGATAAAAATCGCATTGATGTATAATTTTGAAAAACAAATATCTACCGGAAAAATAAATATGAAATTCTCTTTCCTATCCTTATTACTTGGATTATTTATCACTGTTTCAGCACAAGCTGCAAACGTCAACTATTCCGGCACAGTCACTATTGGAGGCACGACTTCTGGTAATTTTTGGATGAATATTAATGGAACACCTACCAGAGACGCTGGCGGTAACGTTACTGGCTCTTCCGTAAGCATTACAGGACTTGGCTCACTGTCACTGACTCAAATGTATTGCGTGGATCTATTCACCAACGCCAACTTAAATACTACCTATCAGGCGTCTTTCAACGCAAATGCCGTTATTAATAACGTAGTTTTAACGGCTGGCGGAAAAATTGCTTGGTTAATTAATAACGTAGCACCAACAGCAACTAGCACAGCACAATACCAAGCCTTACAGGGCTTAATTTGGGAACTGCTATATCCTGGTACCGTTGTTTACAATTCATCGTTAAACTCAGCATCAGCAAACGCTTATCACAACCAATATTTAGCACTACTCGGTAACAACACCGCCGCCGTAAACACCGTATTATGGATCAACCCGCTAAATGGTCCTGGCGGCACTTATTCATACCAAGGATTTGTTGGTGCAGGTACATTAATCCCAGTAATCGCAGAACCAAGTTCTTTAATAATATTTGCCTTAGCCATACTATTTGCCTTAAACCACAAATACCGTCGCTTCAATTATTAAGCCAATCACTGGTATATTCAGTAAAAAAAAAGCCGCTTTTTAGCGGCTTTTTTGTTTTTAACACCTACCGATCAAATTACATCTATCACTAGCTAAGCAGCCAAACCAGATCAGTTGGAACATTTTAAATGCCTTATATATAATAGTTTGCTAATATATGGCCTATAAAAATAACCATACACACCAAACCCACAATTAACCGAGCATAACTAATGATTTTTAAACAATTATTTGATCCGGAAACAGCCACCTATACCTATTTGATTGGCGACCCACACGCTAAAGAAGCGATAATCATTGACCCCGTAAACACCCATATCGACAACTACCTCAACCTATTACAAGAATTGGGTTTGCAATTAAAATACGCCTTAGAAACCCATGTCCATGCCGACCACATCACCGCTGGTGGACTGCTACGCCAACGCTTGGGCGTACAAACCGCCGTCAGCGAATTATGCGGAGCAGAAACCGCCGACATACAAATTCAAGACGGCGATATTTTTACCTTTGGTGACAACCAAGAAATTACCGCCATCGCCACCCCAGGACACACACCCGGCAGCATCAGTTATCTATGGCGCGACCACCTATTTACTGGCGACTCTCTGCTTATCGGCGGTTGTGGACGCACTGATTTCCAAGGCGGCGATGCCTCTGCCCTGTTCGATTCCATTACCCAACGGCTGTTTACCTTACCGGATGAAACCTTAGTATATCCAGGACACGATTACCAAGGCCGCCGCGTCAGCAATATCATCGAAGAACGCACCACCAACCCGCGCTTGGCGAACAAATCGCGGCAACAATTTATCGACATCATGGCAAATTTAAAGCTGCCAAAACCGCGATTAATTGAAGAAGCCGTCCCCGCCAACCTTTTTTGTGGACTGGATGAAAACCAGCGCCACGATGCCATTGCCGCAACACCAAGCAATCCACCCTTACGCCAAAGCAGCAGCATTCAAGACCTTGTTGCCGAAGTTAAACAACAAATAACCGAAGTTAGCGTAGCAACCGCCAAACAATTATTGGCAGCAGGCAATATCGTCTTAGTAGATACCCGCGAAGAAAGCGAATTTGCCGCAGGCTATATAGAAAATGCCCTGCTGCTGCCACGCGGCGTTTTAGAATTCAAACTCGGCAACACCCCCGAATTGTCCGACAAAAACAAAGCGGTATTATTGTATTGCCGCAGCGGCAACCGCTCAGCGCTGGCAGCAAAAGCCATGCAACAACTAGGCTATACCAACGTATTATCGATGGCTGGCGGTTATGAAGCCTGGATCAAAAGCCATTAATACGGATTTTTCAGCCAATATCCCCCGAAGCCGACCAAAATTTAACGCTAGCCACACTGACGGCAAAGGAAATATTGACTGAATACCGTTTTCGGTAAAGAGTATGGCTGATAGGAATTTTTGAGGAATCAATTCCATCAGCCCATAACTCAAATAATAACGGAGGATAACCATGTCAAGCCAACATCACACGGTACTAATCATTGGCGGCGGTGCCGCAGGTGTATCAGTTGCCAACAATATGCTGCGGCAAAACGCCAAAATCGATATTGCCATCGTCGAACCATCAGAAAAACATTATTACCAACCCGGCTTTACCATTGTCGGCGGCGGCGCTTACACCTTAAAACAAACCTTGCGTAACGAAGCCGATTTAATCAACCCATCGGTAAAATGGCTCAAAGACTACGCCGAAAGCTTCCAACCAGAAGCCAACACCATCACCTTGCGTTCCGGTGATGTGCTTAGCTACGACTACCTAGTGGTTTGCCCAGGTCTACAACTGGATTGGCAAAAAATCGACGGCCTAGCAGAAACCCTGGGCAAAAATGGTGTGTGCAGCAATTACTCACCAGACACCGTGGAATATACGTGGGAATGTATCCAAAACCTATCCGCCGGAACAGCTTTGTTTACGCAACCGCCAATGCCGATTAAATGCGCGGGCGCACCGCAAAAAATCATGTACTTAGCAGCAGACCGTTACCGTAAAAAAGGCATTTTAGACAAATTCACCATCGAATTTTTTAATGCTGGCCCAGGTTTATTCGGCGTACCGTTTTTTGCCAAAGCCCTCAGCAAAGTGGTTGCCGATTACGGCATTAAAACCAACTTCAACAGCAATCTGGTAGCGATAAATGGCGACACCAAAACCGCCACCTTTGAAAGCACCGATGCTGACGGCAACAAACAACGTATCGAAAAAACTTTCGACATGATCCACGTTACCCCACCGCAAAGCGCGCCAGACTTTATTAAACAAAGCCCCTTAGCCAATGCTGCTGGCTGGCTGGCAGTCAACGACAAAACCTTACAACACAGCAACTTCAGCAATATTTTTGGCTTAGGTGATTGCACCTCCACCCCCAATGCCAAAACTGCCGCCGCCGTACGCAAACAAGTACCTGTGGTGGTCGACAATATCTTGGGATTAATGGCAAATAAAGCCGTTGTTGAAGGCTATGACGGTTATGGCTCTTGCCCGCTGACCACCTCATTAAATACCGTCATGCTGGCAGAATTTTCCTATGGCGGTGCGGTAACGCCTTCGTTTCCAATCGTTGATCCCCGGGTAAACCGCCGTTTGTGGTGGTGGGGCAAAATTGTCGGCTTCCCTTGGCTGTATTGGCACATCATGTTGAAAGGCTACCGGATAGATATTCCGCATTTAGCCCGCTATGCAGAACGCTTTGTTAAGCAAGACTAATCCTCTACCAAGCAAGCGCAACAGCTATCCATAGCTGTTGCGCTTACCACCCTCATAATTGTTTTAGCAAACAATCTAAATTAATCGTTATAAATCCTTTTGATAAAACCACATGACAGACACTACGTACCACGGCTTAAGGATGAACCGCGTTTTTCCTATTATCGACTGGTTAAAAACCTATCGGCTTAGCGAATTCCATGATGATTTATTTGCAGGCATTATCACTGCCATTTTGCTAGTCCCCCAAGGTATCGCTTATGCCATTTTGGCAGGGCTACCACCACAACTGGGCTTATACGCCAGCATTTTACCGCCCGCCATTTATGCGCTGATGGGCACCAGCCGTACGCTATCAGTCGGCCCCGTTTCCATCGCCGCGATCATGATCGCCAGCGCCTTAACCACGCCAGAAATCCATAACCTAGGTGATCCGGTACAGAGTGCACTAATTTTATCGATAGAATGCGGCATCATCATGTTAGTGATGGCAACCATGCAAATGGGCGAATTAGTCAATTTCATCAGCCATCCGGTACTGGCAGGCTTCACCTCCGGTGCGGCGTTATTGATTATTGCCAGCCAAATACCACAACTGTTTGGCATACCACTACCCAGCTGCGGACTTGATCTGGCTTGCTATCAAAGCACTTGGCAAACCATGCCGAAAATCACCTTATTAATAGGGTCTTCAGCCTTAGCCTTGTTGATATTTTTTGGCAAACCGCTTACCAGCCTATTGAAAAAATGCGGTGCAAAATTATCGCTATTAACAGCCATCAGCAAAGGCGGGCCATTATTGACGGTGATTTTATCAACCTGGGCCGTCGGGCATTTCCACCTGCTAGACCTTCACGTTGCCGTCGTCGGTCACATACCTGCCGGCTTTCCCAGCATCACTTTCGGCTTTATTAATCTGGAGAAATGCCAAATATTATTACCTTATGCAGGCTTCATCGGCTTGATTAGCTATGTGGAAAGCGTGGCAATTGCCAAAGTGACCGCCAATCTGCGCGGCGAAAAAATCCAGCCCAACCAAGAATTGATCGCCTTAGGGTCTGCCAATATCTTATCAGCTGTATTTGGCGGTATGCCTGTCGCTGGTGGCTTTAGCCGGACGATGGTGAATTATTCCGCTGGTGCGCGTAGCCAAATGGCAATGCTGATCGCGGCATTTTTTTTGGGATTAGCCGTGATATTTTTCAGCGAAAGCTTTGCACAAATCCCCAAAGCCGCGTTGGCAGCGATCATTTTAGTCGCCATTTTTCGCTTGGTGAGAATCAAACATATCATCCACACCTGGCGCTATGACCGTAGCGATGGCATTGCCGAATTAGCAACCTTACTCGGCGTTTTAATATTAGGTCTGGAACAAGGCATCGCCTTAGGCATTATGCTGACCATCGCCAGCCATTTACGCAAAACCAGCAGACAACCACACATTGCCATTGTCGGACGCGTACCAGACACCGACCATTACCGCAGCAGCCAACGGCATAGCGTAGAAACCTGGCATCATCTGTTATTGGTGCGGATTGATGAAAGCATTACCTTCGTCAACATCCATTCTATCGAAGACTATTTGGCGAATGAGCTAAAACGCCAACCCAATACCCATCATGTGATTTTAATCTGTAGCAAAGTGAAGGATATTGATTCCACCGCCCTAGAAGCCTTGGTAGCTTTCAACCAATCTATATTGGCAAGTGGAAAAACCCTGAACATTTCTGAAGCCAAACCCAGCCTGTTAACCAAGCTAGAAAAATCAGATTTTCTCCAACAACTACATCCCGGAAAAGTTTTTGCCCGCACCCAGGATGCGGTGAAGGCTTTGGGTTAATAAGCAGTGATTTTCAGAAACTAATAATTTGCCCGTATTTATCGTTCCCACGCTCCGCGTGGTAAACGCATCCTGCAACGCTCCGGCGTTGCGTAAGGGGACACTTGAGCGTCATGGGCAACATTCCCACGCCGGAGCATCACTGCCATTAAGTTAATGAAATTGCTTTTAGAATCAAATTGTTAAAAAATCCGCAAAACACCTATTGTAGGGTGCAATAGGCGATAGCCGTATTGCACCGCATGTTGGCTTTCAAGCATCCAGCGCATTACGCTATCGCTAATGCGCCCTACGATATTCTTATCTTTTTGAAATTAAAGGTATAAATCCTTAACTTAATGGCAATGACGCGGAGCATGGGAACGATATAAGATTTTCTCCAGCAACTGCATCCCGATAAAGTTGCTAGTGAGTTAAATCTGGTAGTTGGAGACAAGCCTAGGCTTGTACCAGCCCAAACCGAGGTTTGCACTCCACGTTACCAACCGGAATTCCACAACCTAGTACCTCGTCAATCTTGAATTGTCGGTAATGATTTTTGTGTAGGTGCGGATTTATCCGCACAGGGCGAATGAATTCGCCCCTACAACCCGTCAAAAAAGCATTGACTGAGTACTAGGCTACGAACGGCTATTTGAGATAACTTTTATATTCAGCCAAAGTCATAATCGGTGGGGTGTTAAAACTGGCTTGCAAATCAAGAATATCGGCATCGCCTGATACCAATACCTCGGCCTGTCCGACGACGGCAAGCACTAAAAACTTTAAATCGTCGGGGTCGTGGATGCTGGGTAAACCTTCGGGGATTTGTTCGATAACAACGGTTTCGGTGTAAGGCAAAAAATCAGCAAGCAATAACGCCTGTTCCATTTTACTGAGTTTAAATTTTGGATAAGCCAGTACCCGCATCAGCTCGCTTACCGTGTCTTTACTGGCTAATGGCGTAATGTCGGCATTTTGCCAACTGTGCCGTAACCAAGCCATGCTTTGTTTGGAAAACAATAATGCCGAAACCACACAATTAGTATCCAACACCACACGTTGGCTCATACATCGCCTTGCCTTGCCCACTCGATAGCATCACCCACATCCTGTTCATTAATACCCAAAGCCTCCAGCTTAGCGCGGACGGCATCCGCTTGTTGAATCCGCACAGGCGTAAGGACAATGCGACCCGATTCGACAGCCACCTCGTAATAATCTGCCTTACCAACTGACATAACCACGGATTTTGGCAGTGTCAGTTGGTTTTTACTGGTTAATTTCGCTAACATGATGACCTCCAAAGTAATGAAGTAAGATTATATTACCAAAAGCACTTTAGCCATCGATATAAAAATGCTTCTGGAAAAATCTATAATAATTAATTTGTTATGTGAATTATTGCGGCTAGCCATAGCATGTGCTGTACCCAGAGGACATAAAAGGAACGAAGCGCATCTGTCGGGTTTTTACGCTTACGCGGCTTTGCGGGAGATTGTCACCATGATGTCCGCCAATATCATCGATGCGGCGGCAATTGCAAGTCAGCCTTTGGTGTTTGAAAATGAAGCCCGTAGTAGGGTTGGCAGGTGGTTTTGACCACCTAAGCTTCCGAATGGGATATGTTGCCCCATCTTCCTTAAAGTTTGCTGTTGCTTTTAAAGTCAGCATTAGAGAATGCGATTCAATCCAGCTGATATTAATTAACGCTTCATCACTACTAATAATCTGTAATTTTATATTTAGTAACGTAGGATGCACCCAAGGGCATAAAGGCTGACGGCATGAATCACACCTAAGTATTCGTGCATAAATTGTTTAACATTTTAGGAGTCCAAAACATGTTTTGGACTCCTAAATCAAAACACATCATCCCTGCATTCCCTTTAGTACAAAAGGAATTACATTTTGTGGGTGGTAATGTCTAAACCTGCTTGTTGGTAATGCCGATAACGCGCCCTTCCTAGGGTTTTAGCGGCTTCGCTATTATCCAGAATTTCTAAGATGCGACCGCAGTCGGCAAAATTGGCGGGGCAGTTTGCGGATAAATTGATAACGGTTTGTTGCCAAGGCGTTGGTGCTGGCAACATACCAATCAAGATTTTATCGGTGGGATTTGGCTGTTCGCCAATATAAAGTTGGTGCGGAATGAAGCTGCCTGGACGAAACGTCCAAAGCAGCGCATCCATGTGGTTGCTTTGCTGGCTGTCGTCTACCAAAACATAGCCGAAGTTGCCGCTTCGATAGACTTTTTCCAACAATTTACAGGCAAACAAGTCGCGTTCTGGTAAAGAGTCCGACGACAATATGTAAAAACTAATTTCCGGCATTACAGCGCGTTGCTGCGATCTATCAAATATTGGCTTAACAAGGGCACAGGCCGTCCGGTTGCGCCTTTTTGCGATCCAGAACGCCATGCTGTTCCGGCAATATCCAAATGCGCCCAGCGGAAGTTTTCTGCAAACCGCGCCAGAAAACAGGCGGCGGTAATGGTGCCTGCATCTTTGCCACCGATATTTGCCATATCGGCAAAATTGGATTTGAGCAATTCTTGATATTCTTCCCATAACGGTAAGCGCCAAATGCTGTCGTTGGCAGTTTCGCTAGCGGCGATCAAATCGTTGCAGAGGGCATCATCATTACCTAATAAACCGCTTGGGATACGGCCTAAAGCCACTAAACACGCGCCTGTTAAGGTGGCTAAATCAATCACGACATCAGGGTTGAATTGTTCAGCGTAAGTGAGGGTATCGCACAAAATCAAGCGGCCTTCGGCATCGGTATTGAGGATTTCAATGGTTTTTCCGGACATGGATGTCCAAATATCGCCGGGTTTATTGGCATCGCCATCGGGCATATTTTCGGAGGCGGGAATCAAGCCGATGATGTTCAACGGCAAATCCATTTGCGCGGCGGCTTGTACTGTGCCAATAACGGCAGCGCCACCGCACATGTCGTACTTCATTTCGTCCATGCCTAGGCCAGGCTTAAGGGATATGCCGCCCGCATCGAAAGTCAGGCCTTTGCCAACCAATACGATGGGTTTGGCGTTTTTTTCTCCGCCATGAAAATGCAGGCAAATCAATTTGGCAGGTTGCCGACTACCACGGGTAACCGATAGCAATGAGCCCATGCCCAGTTGCGCCATATCCGCTTCTTCTAAGATGCTAATATCGAGCTTGTCGTGTTTGCCGCTTAATAGGGTCGCCTGCTCTGCCAGAAAACTGGGGGTGCAGATATTGCCAGGTAAATCCGCCAACCATTTCGCCAAGGCCACGCCTTCGCCTATGGCTATGCCTTGCTGCAATCCGGCGTTAGCTAAATCCTTCGCCATTTCCGGTACGGTAACGATGACTTGCTCTAGCTTGCTTTCGGTTTCTTTATCCGATTTTGTGTGGGTGTACTGATATACTGCATCGCCAAAGGTTTCGGCAATTTGTCTGACTTTCCATTGCCAATCAGCATCAAGCACCGCGCATTCAGCAAGGCTGACGGCAACGGTTTTTATGTACGGTTTTTTTAAGTTGGCGGCAGTGGCGGCTAAGGCTTTGAGATAGTGTTTATTAGATAGTGGTTTGTTTTCACCAAGCCCTACCAACAAAATACGTTTAATGGCGCTATTTGGAATGGCATTCAAGAACAGAATGTCTCCCAGTTTGCCGCCCATATCGCCACGCTGGACAATTTCGCTGAGCAAGCCTTGTGTGCAAACATCCAAAGCTGTCGCCGATGGGCTGAGTTGTGCATTTTGATAAACGCCAACTACAAGGCAATCACATTGCAGTTTTTCTAAGGGCGTGGATTCTATAGAATAGTCCATAACTGATATTGTCCGGTGGGTAAAGAAAAGTAATCTGGCCTAAGGTCAGTGTAATTTGGTTTACGGATTATACAACACACAACAGGAGATAGGCATTGGTCGTGCAAGGGTTTAGAGGCTTCAGGCTACTGACGGTGGTCAATAAGATGATCGCCAAGGATATATTGGCGACGCTAATTTCCGTTTGGGGAGTGTTAGTGGTGGTCATCGTCAGCAAAGGCTTTATCCGCATCTTGGATAAAGCCATCGAAGGCAAAGTCTCTAGCGAAACCTTGCTGTATCTGCTTGGCTTAAAAGCCATCACCACCGCGACCACACTCTTGCCCGCTGCGTTGTTTATGGCGGTATTGATGGTGTTGGGCAAAATGTACCGCAATCAAGAAATGTCGGCGATATTTTCAGCGGGCGGCGGTGCTGGCACAATTTACCGGGCAGCCATGCTTACCGTTTTGCCAGTTGCCTTAGCGGCAGCGGGTTTATCTTTATACGCATCGCCTTGGGCGGAAACCCAAATTGCCCAGTTAATGCAGCAAGATGCGGAAAGCTCGGATTTACGCGGTATTGCTGCGGGTAAATTTAGCGAATACAGCCAAGGTGATTTGGTGCTTTATGTGGAAAATATCACTAAAGATAACGAAATGCAGCAGGTGTTTGTCCAAAGCCGACAAGGCGGTTTGGCAATCATTAATGCTAAAAGTGCGCGTTTAAAAGAGTTGCCCGACGGTCGGTTTATTGTCTTCGCCAACGGTGAACGCTTACAAGGCCAGCCTGGCAATGTCGATTTTGTCTTAGAGTCTTTCGATGAATACGCGGTGCGGATTGAAGAATCCACCGCAATGGTCAATTACAACCGCTCGGCGATACCGCTGTCGGCCTTAGCAAGCTCAAGCCAATTACCTGATATTGCCGAATTACAACGCCGTTATGCAGTGCCCGTCAGCCTTGTTTTACTGGCATTTTTAGGTGTGCCTTTGGCGCAATCGGCACCTCGCGGCGGTGCTTACGGCAATCTCTTGATTGGCTTTCTGATTTATTTTAGTTATGGCAATTTGACTAGGGTCAGCCAATTATGGGTCACCCAAGGGCTGATGCCTGCATGGCTTGGCGCATTTGGCGTTAATCTGTTGTTATTTTTATTAGGCTTACTTTTACTGGCTAGATTATATGGTTGGCACTGGTTGCTGATGCGTATCCGTGCAAGGCTATCATTATGAATGTGTTAACCCATTATATCGTTAAGGATATTTTAAAAAACGCCAGCATCACTCTGGTGTTGCTTCTGACTTTATTCAACTTGTTCACGCTCGGCGATGAATTGGATGATATTGGCAAAGGCAGTTACGGTTTATTGGAAGTGTTCTATTTTGTCGGCCTGACTTCGCCAACAGTCTTTTATGAATTGATGCCAGCCGCCGCCTTGGTAGGCAGCTTATTTGCCTTAGGTGGGTTGGCTAACCACCATGAGTTGATCGCCATGCGGGCTGCGGGCTTATCGGTGTTTGGCATTATTAAAGCCACGATGTTTGCAGGTTTGATTTTGGCAACGGTTGCCATTTTGGTGGGGGAATTTGTCGCGCCAGTTGCCGAACAAAAAGCCCAACTGATTAAAGTGACCAGCCAAAACAATCAAGTCTTGCTAAGGACGCGATATGGTTTGTGGTTACGCGAAGGCAACCGTTATATCAACGTCCGGCATATTGATGATAATGGCGAATTATTGGATGTCAGCATTTATGAAGTTGATGACAAACACCAGTTACGGCAATCTTTACATGCCGATAAAGCGGTATTTTTAGGCAATAACAAATGGCAATTACAACAGGCCAAACAGTCGGATATTTCTAGGGAATCAGTCCAAGCCAGCAATCAACCTGAACAAATTTGGCAGTCGTCTATCGCGCCAGATTTGCTGAAAATCGTGGTTGTTAATCCTGACAATCTGTCGCTTTACGATTTGGCGATGTATGTAGAATTCTTAAAAGACAACCATCAAAAATCGCAAGTTTTTGAAATGGCGTTTTGGGGGCGAATCGTTAATCCCTTGGTGATATTTGTGATGTTGCTGGTTTCAGCACCGTTTGTTATTGGCGTTAAACGCGGCATTGGTGCGGGGGCCAGGATATTGGTAGGGGCGGTAATCGGAATGGGCTTTAATGTTGCCGATATGACGGTAAGCCATCTGGGTTTGATTTATAACTTAAGTCCGCCGTTGATGGCATTTTTGCCTAGCGTTTTGGTTTTAATCGCTGCACTGTTTGCGTTGAAGCGGGTGCAGTAGCTTGAGTTAATAGCAACGGCTATTGGATTGATAAAGGCAAAGCCTAATAAGGCGGTAACAAATTGAAAGCAATCTTCAATTTGGCTGTAAATACTTTAAAACAGTAACAAACCACAAATAAAAACGAAGCAACACCAATGAGCTGGCGTTGCTTTGTTAGTTATTAGTCACTAATACTGCAGTTTTCACGAGAGGCATCAACACGATCCCGCAATTCTTTACCCGGCTTAAAATGCGGCACATATTTTTTAGATAAGGTCACAGATTCGCCAGTCTTAGGATTACGGCCAACACGTGGCGGCCTAAGGTGCAAAGAAAAACTGCCAAACCCTCTGATTTCAATCCGCTCACCGGAAGACAATGCCTCATTCATTTTCTCAATGATACATTTTACTGCCAGCTCTACGTCTTTAAGGGCTAAATGTGGCTGTTGTTTAGCTAAAGCTTCAATTAATTCTGATTTTGTCACATGCTATCCTAATGAAAAAAAAACAAAATCGGAGGATGCAACACTCGCACCCTCCGTTCTTATAATCTTATTTTTCCATTTGCTTAAAGATGTCAGCAAATGTCGGCGAGCCAACGGACTGCTGGGAATGGTCTTTAATAGTATGTGTTTCTTCGTCTTGTTCTTTGGCTTTAATTGAGAGCGAAATAGTTTTGCTCTTTTTATCAACACCAATGAATTTCGCTTCCAATGTATCGCCTTCTTTTAACAAAGTACGGGCGTCTTCTACACGGTCACGCTGAATTTCAGAAGCACGTAAATAACCTTCAACGTGGTCTGCTAAGGTAATAACGGCACCTTTCGCATCAACTTCTTTGATGACACCAGTAACTAAGCTGCCTTTTTCATGGGTTGCCAAGAAGTTTTGGAAAGGGTCTTGTTCTAATTGTTTGATACCTAAAGAGATACGTTCACGTTCAGAATCAACCGCCAAAATCACAGTTTCCAGTTCATCACCTTTCTTGAAGTCACGGACTGCTGTTTCGCCATCATCTGCCCAAGAAATATCAGACATATGCACCAAACCATCAATGCCGCCATCCAAGCCGATGAAGATACCGAAATCAGTAATGGATTTGATTTTTCCGGAGATTTTGTCGCCTTTGTTATGAGTTGCTGCAAATTCATCCCAAGGATTGGTTTTGCACTGTTTCATACCCAAAGAAATACGGCGGCGTTCTTCGTCGATTTCCAACACCATCACTTCAACTTCATCGCCCAATTGGACTAATTTAGATGGGTTAACATTTTTGTTGGTCCAATCCATTTCTGAAACGTGAACCAAACCTTCCACGCCTTCTTCGATTTCCACGAAGCAACCATAATCAGTCAAGTTGTTAACTTTACCGAATGCACGGGTGCCAGCTGGATAACGGCGAGCAATGTTTTGCCATGGATCTTCACCCATTTGTTTCATGCCCAAAGAAACGCGGTTTTTGTCTTTGTCGTATTTCAAGACGCGGACTTTAATTTCTTGACCAATTTCCACACACTCAGATGGGTGACGTACGCGTCTCCAAGCCATATCGGTGATGTGCAACAAGCCATCAATGCCGCCCAAGTCAATGAATGCGCCGTAATCGGTGAGGTTTTTGACCACACCTGTAACCACTGCACCTTCGTCCAGTGTTTTCAACAATTCTTCGCGCTCAGCACTGTATTCTTTTTCAACGACTGCACGACGTGATAACACCACGTTATTGCGTTTTTGGTCAATTTTGATGACTTTGAATTCAAGGTCACGATTTTCCAAGAAAGTGGTATCGCGGATAGGACGTACATCGACCAATGAACCCGGCAAGAAAGCGCGCAATGCGCCAACATCAACCGTGAAACCACCGCGTACTTTGCCATTAATACGGCCAACGACAGTGAGGTCTTTTTCAAACGCAGTTTCCAACTCAGACCAAGCTTTATTTTTCTTCGCTTTATCTCGGGAAAGAAGTGTTGCACCAAGTCCGTCTTCAAATAAATCTAAGGCAACTTCAATTTCATCGCCAATTGAAACTTCCAATTCGCCATTGTTATTTAGAAACTGCCATTTTGGAATGACGCCTTCTGATTTGGAATGGGTACTGACAATAATCATGTCGTTTTCAATATCAACGACGGTACCCATCAACATGGCACCTGGACGCATTTCCGTCCGGGTTAAACTTTCTTCAAATAATTCAGCAAAGCTTTCGCTCATTTTATTTTTTCCCAAGCTGTCGATAAATCGACGAAGCCCTTGTGTCTAAGTTAAAAAAACACTGCATAACGGAATGTGATGCAGCCATAATTAGTAATCGACCCTATTGGATCAGTTTTAGTATTTGCTGTATGACAGCGTCAATAGCCAATTCGGAAGAATCAATGAAAAGCGCTCCGCTGGCCATGCTTAATGGGGCGGTAGTACGCTCCATATCGCGGCGATCGCGCTCTTCTATCTCGGATGTCAAGCGCGTAAGATTAGCATCAATTCCTTTTTCTTTCAACTGTTTATATCGGCGCTCAGCTCTTTTTTCACTGCTTGCCGTTAAATAAACTTTAAAAGGCGCATCGGGGAAAACCACTGTCCCCATATCTCTGCCATCGGCGACTAAGCCGGGTAGCTGCTTAAAATCCTGCTGTTTTTGTAACAAAACCGCACGCACTTCTGGCAATACCGCAATGATAGATGCCGCATTTCCTGTCTGCTCAAGCCCCAATTGGGCGGTGATGTTTTCGCCGTTCAGCTTAACGACTAGCTCATCGCCGCATTCAAAACCCAAGTGCATGGCTTTGGCGACGGCAACGATGGCGTTGACGTCGCTTAAATCGACCGACTCTTTTAAGGCGGCAATCGCCAAAGACCGATAAATAGAACCGCTATCCAAATAATGCCAGCCTAATTGTTTTGCCAACAAACGGCTGACTGTGCCCTTCCCTGCGCCGCTAGGGCCGTCGATGGTCAAAACCGGAATCGTCATGCTTATTCCTCAGTGCAAACCAAAGCTAAACCCAAACCTTTCACTAAATCTTTAAATTCAGGGAAAGAGGTGTTGACGTTAGCGCAATCCAAAACCGTAATCGGCGCATTAGCACGCAAGCCAGCAATAGAAAATGACATAGCAATACGATGGTCGCCGTGTGAAGTCACCACGCCGCCGCCAATCGGTTTACCGCCATTAATCACCATACCATCTGGCGTTGGTTGGGCATCGACACCCAAAATCAGCAAACCATCCGCCATTACTTGGATACGATCCGATTCTTTCACGCGCAATTCTTCCGCACCGCTCAAACGAGTTTGGCCTTCGGCACAGGCGGCGGCGACAAACAAGACGGGGAATTCGTCAATCGCCAATGGCACTAAATCTTCGGGAATATCGATACCTTTTAATGGGCTATACACCACATGCAAATCGGCAACTGGTTCGCCGCCCACTTCACGCGGATTCAACACTTCAATATTCGCGCCCATCAAACGCAAAATATCAATCACGCCTGTGCGGGTTGGATTGATACCGACATGCTTCAAAGTCACATCTGAACCTGGCGCAATCGACGCGCCGACCAAGAAAAACGCCGCCGAAGAAATATCGCTAGGCACGTCGATATTCATCGCAGTCAAATTACCCTCGGCAGAAATAATAGCAGTGCTGCCTTCGCGTTTGACCGGATAAGAAAAGCCCGCCAACATCCGCTCGGTGTGGTCGCGGGTAGGTGCTGGCTCAGTCACACGAGTTTCGCCTTGTGCGTACATGCCCGCCAACAACAAACACGATTTCACCTGTGCGCTAGCAATCGGCATGGTGTAATCAATCGCTTGTAACTGCCCGGCTTTGCCTGTGATATATAAAGGTGCAGTACCGTTTTCAGTGGTTTTAATATCCGCGCCCATGGTTGCCAACGGATCAGTAACCCGTTTCATAGGACGACCAGACAAGGATTTATCGCCAGTCAACACACAATTAAATGGCTGGCCTGCCAACAAACCGCTTAGCAAACGCATCGACGTACCGGAATTACCCAAATACAACTCATTTTTAGGCTCTTTCAAACCATGCTTGCCAACACCGTGAATGGTCACGCAACCATTAGTCGGGCCTTCAATTTCCACGCCCATATCCCGAAACGCTTGCAAAGTCGCCAAGGCGTCTTCAGCTTCCAAAAAGCCCGTGACATGGGTAACACCATCTGCCAAAGAGCCGAGCATAATCGAGCGGTGCGACATCGATTTATCACCAGGCACGCGGGTTTCGCCGTGCAGTTTGCCGCCGGGTTGGATATGGAAAGTTATTGATTTAGACATAGTAGTTTCGATTTGGTTAAGAAAGCGTTGCCGCGCCTGATTGGCATACGAAAAGGTTGAAAAAAGTTGCTGACGATTGTCGTCCGCCAGCATTTGGTAAATTTTGCCCAACTCGCCTTGCAGTTCAGCAATCAAAGGCAAGATAGCTTGTTTATTTGCCGAGCAAATATCCGTCCACATGGTCGGACTACTGGAAGCAATACGGGTAAAATCCTTAAAGCCACCTGCCGCATATTTAAAGATTTCACTTTGCTCGTCTTTATGACCGAGCATATCGACCAAGGCGAAGGCGAGGATGTGGGGCAAATGGCTGGTTGCCGCCAGAATTTGGTCGTGGTGGGCGGCATCCATAATGGAAACGGCTGACCCTAAACCTTGCCAAAAGCGTTGGATTTTCCGCAAGGCTTCGGTATCGGTGCTGGCTGTCGGTGTAATAATTAAGCGTTTATTAGCGAACAAGCCATCGACTGCCGCCAACACGCCGCTTTGTTCACCGCCAGCAATCGGATGGGCAGGGACAAGATTGGTCGGTACATCTCCGAACACGGATTGCGCGGCGGCAAGCACACTGCCTTTAGTGCTACCGACATCGGAGTAAATGGTTGTCGCCGACCAATGAGGCTGCAATAACTTGAATATGCTGGCAATGCTCGCCACGGGAGTGGCAATCAGCACCAAATCAGCGTTGGCGACTGCCTCGGCAATATCTAAAAAATAGCTATCCAATACGCCGATTTGTTGGGCGGTTTGCAGGTTCTGCAAATCTTCAACGCGCCCAAAGCCGACGATCGTGGTCGCCAAATTCTGCAAACGCGCGGTTTTGGCAATAGAACCGCCAATCAGCCCGACGCCGATAATGCAAAGCTTATTAAACATCAAGCTAGCACTTCGCCCAATGCTTGTAGAAAAGCGTTATTTTCTGCGGCTGTGCCGATGCTGATCCGTAAGAAATTGGGCATTTCATAATTCGCCACAGGGCGGACAATCACGCCTTTACGCAATAAGGCATCATAAATCGGAAGACCTTCGCGCTTAATATTTACTGCTACAAAATTGCCCGCAGACGGAATCCATTCCAATCCCAAGGTTTTAAAACCATCGGTCAGTTGTGCCATACCTTGGCTGTTGTTGCTGATGGTGTTGTGCAAATGTTCAAGGTCGCCCAAAGCTGCTTCTGCCGCCACCAAAGCCAAGGTGTTGTTGTTAAACGGCTGGCGGACGCGATTTAAAATGTCGGCAATTTCAGGGCAAGATAAGCTGTAACCGACGCGCAAACCTGCCAAACCGTAGGCTTTAGAGAAGGTGCGGGTAATCATTAAGTTGGGGAATTTTTTCAACCAAGCGATAGAATCAACGGTTTCTGTTTGGCTGACAAATTCAAAATAAGCTTCATCCAATACACAGATAACCGTGTCTGGCAATGCGCCAATAAACCGCTCGACATCCGCTTGCGGCAATAATGTGCCAGTCGGGTTATTGGGATTGGCGATAAATACGAGGTGGGTTTTCGGCGTAATCGCTTGCGCCATAGCTTCCAAATCATGCCCATAATTTTTGGCTGGCACGACCACCGCCGTTGCACCCACCGCTTGCGTCACCAGCGGATAAACCGCAAACGCATGTTGCGAGAACACTACTTCGCATTCTGGCGTCAAAAATGCCCGAGCCACCAATTCCAATAACTCGTTTGAGCCATTGCCTAAAGTAATTTGGCTGGCATCTAACGCGTATTTTGTCGCCAAAGCTTGTTTTAACTGGAAACCGCTACCATCAGGATACAACGCCAATTCCGGCAAGACTTTTTGGATAGCCGCTATCGCCTGCTTGCCAAGCCCTAGAGGATTTTCATTGGAAGCCAGTTTGATGATTTGTGTTAAACCCAGCTCGCGCTCCAGCTCTTCAATCGGCTTGCCAGCTTTATAAGGGATTAATTTTTGTACGCCAGGAAGGGCGAGGCTATATAAGTTTTCGTTGCTCATGAAATAATCTGGCTGCGGCTTATTTTGCAAAGACTTCTTGCAAGTTGATGGTCAATTCGGGAAACAAGAACGGTACGGCGTTATCTTGTTTGGAAAACATGGCTAATAATTGGTAACGGTCGCTTGCTTCATCCAAGACAAATTGCGACACCGTGGCTTCGTAAGGATAAACCAGCCAATATTCCTTTACGCCCGCTTCTTGATAAAGCTGGAATTTGGTTTGGGTGTCTTTTTGCGCGGTGCTTTTGGAGAGGATTTCGATAATCCAATCGGGTGCGCCTAGGCAGCCTTTAATATCGAGTTTATCTGTATCGCAGATGACACATAAATCCGGTTGCACTACGGTGTAAATATCTTTATTGGCGAGTACTGACTTTTTTCTATCATATAGGCGTACATCAAAAGGTGCATCAAAGACCTTACAAGGCTTGTTCTTTAAATAATAACCAATTTCCACTAACAAATTTCTGGAAATACTTTGATGATTAATATTTGGTGCCGGACACATCAGCGATATTTTGCCGCGAATCAACTCGACAGTTTCTTCAAACCGCCACGTTAAATAATCCGCGTAGGAATATTCAGCATTTAAGTCCAACTGAGATAATTGGGTGATTTTTGCCATGTCAATACACCGCCATAGGGATAGGTTGCATAATTACCGTGAAAAAACTTCTTGCAAATCAATTACCAAGCTAGGAAATAAAAACGGTACGGCCTGATCTTGCTTAGTATACATACCTTGCAACTGATATTTTTCCACTGCACTGTCCAGTACAAATTGCGAAACCGTTGCTTCGTAAGGATAAACCAGCCAATATTCCTTTACGCCTGCTTCTTGGTAAAGCTGAAATTTAGTCTGGGTATCTTTTTGTGCGGTGCTTTTGGATAAGATTTCGATTATCCAATCGGGTGCGCCTAGACAGCCTTTGCTATCGAGTTTATCCCCATCACAAACCACACATAAATCCGGTTGCACTACGGTGTAAATATCTTGCGATGCCATCAATGATTTTTTGCGATCATACAAGCGCACATCAAAGGGTGCGGCAAAAAGTTGGCAACGATGTCGCCGGAAATACTGATACAAAATCCCACTTAAACGCATAGAAATACTTTGGTGCGTTAAATTCGGCGCAGGACTCATCAACGATATTTTCCCACGCAACAACTCCACCGCCTCATCAAACCGCCACGTTAAATAATCAGCGTATGAATAAGTTTGTTCCAAATCTAAATCAGATAGTTGGGTAATTTTTGCCATATCAGAACACCGCTTTTGGGTAAGAACCTAATATTTTCAGCATATTAACTTGGTCTTGCAAAGCCGCCAACGCGCCAGCGACTTGCGGGTCATCGGCGTGGCCTTGGATGTCGATAAAGAACACATAATCCCACAAACCTTGGTGCGAAGGCCGTGATTCAATGTTCACCATATCCACGCCAAACCGCGCAAACGGCTCCAATGTCCGGTGCAATGCACCTGGTTTGTTGCCTGTGGAAACGACCAAGGACGTTTTGTCTTTGCCTGTTGAAGTCGAGGTTTGCTGACCAATAATAATGAAGCGCGTGGTGTTGTTGGCAATATCTTCGATATTTTTTTCAATGACGGGCAACTGATAAACCTCGGCAGCGGCGATACCGGCAATCGCGGCAAACTGCTTACCGCTTGCCGCTAATCTAGCGGCTTCGGCATTGCTGTTGACGGCAAGCCGTTCGGCATTCGGTAAATGCTTATCCAACCATTGCCGACATTGCGCTAACGATTGCTGATGTGAATAAACGGTAGCGATGTCCGCCAGGTTTTCCGCCAAACCCAACAGGTTTTGGTGGACGCGAATTTCCACTTCCCCGCAAATCTTTAACGGCGACACCAGCAATCTATCTAAGGTATGGCTAATCACGCCTTCGGTAGAATTTTCTACTGGGACAACACCGAACTGACATAGCCCAGTTTCGACGGCGTTAAAAATTTCACTAATGGTTGCCGCTGGCACGGTTTTTACCGCATGACCAAAATGCTTAAAGGCTGCTTGCTGAGTAAACGTGCCTTCCGGCCCTAAAAACGCCACTTCCAACGGTTTTTCCAACGCCAAACATGCGGACATGATTTCGCGGAAAAAGCGGATGACGGTATCGTCCGCCAACGGCCCTTGGTTCATGTCTTCAATGCGCCGCAACACCAGTGATTCGCGGTCTGGCCTGTAAAACGTGCCGACTTCACCTTGGGCGATTTTGGTTTTGGCGACTTCCATCGCGCACTTTGCCCGCTCATTTAATAGACGCAAAACTTCAGCGTCGATGGCGTCGATTTTTTCCCTTAATTCGGCAAGTGGGATGATGGTCGTCATTGCTGCTTCCTTAATGGGTACGCTCAAATTCCGCCATAAAGGCAATCAAGGCATCAACACCTGCATCGGTCATGGCGTTGTAAATGCTGGCGCGCATACCGCCTACTGAGCGGTGGCCTTTCAATTCATACAAACCATTGGCTTCGGCGGCGCTGATAAAGGCTTTATCGAGATTTTCATCCGCTAAAATAAACGGCACATTCATGCGCGAACGGTAAGCGGCAACCACCGGATTACGGTATAAGGCCGATTGGTCTATGGCTTGGTACAGCTTGGCAGCTTTGTTGATATTGCGTTGTTCCATCGCCGCAACCCCGCCTTGCGCTTGTAACCATTTCAACACCAAACCGACTAAATACCAGTTATAAGTTGCAGGCGTATTGAGCATGGATTGGTTTTTCGCTTGCTCGGCATAATTGAACACCGACGGCGTCGTTTTAGGTGCATGTCCAAGCAAATCATCGCGGACGATAATAATGGTGACGCCCGATGGCCCCATATTTTTTTGCGTTCCGGCATAAATCAAACCGTATTGGCTGACATCAATCGGGCGCGACAAAATATTGGATGACATATCCGATACCAGCGGCAAGCCTTTGCTATCCGGTACATCGGAAAATTCCACGCCGTGGATGGTTTCGTTGGAGGTGTAATGCAAATAGGCGGCGTCGGTATCAATCACCCAATCAGCAACATCCGGCACATGCGTATATTTTTCCGCTTCGGAGCTGGCAGTGAGCACCACCTCGCAATAATTTTTAGCATCGCCAATGGCTTTTTCCGACCAAGCGCCCGTGTTGATATAACAGGCTTTGGTTTTGCCGTTTAACAAGTTTTGCGGGATAAATGAGAATTGCGCCGAAGCACCGCCTTGTAAAAACAGCACTTTATAATTGGCAGGAATTGCCATCAAACTCCGCAAATCGCTTTCCAGTTCTTCGGCGATAATGGCGAAATGCTTGCCGCGATGGCTCATTTCCATCACCGACATGCCGCTATCACGCCATTCCAACATTTCTTGTTGGGCTTGCGCTAATACCGATTCTGGTAATGTAGAAGGGCCGGCACTGAAATTGTAAACTCTGGACATTATTCTTCTCCTGATGACTGTTCATCATCGGTATCGGCGGCAACATCGTCTTCGCCCGTTAATTCATCATCATCGATAATGCCTTCATCATCACCCGCCAAGCCCGCAATCCGGTCAACCCCAATCACTTTTTCGCCTTTATCCAAACGGATAATCGTAACGCCTTGGGTGTTGCGGCCTACCACGGAAATTTCGGCAACCCGTGTCCGTACCAGTGTGCCGCCGTCGGTGATAATCATCAGCTCATCGCTATCATTCACTAACAATGCGCCGACAACGTTGCCGTTGCGGTCAGACGTTTGCATGGCGATGACACCGAGACCGCCTCGGCTTTGGCAATTGAATTTTTCCACTAAGGTGCGTTTGCCGTAGCCGTTTTCGGTAATGTTCAGCACCGTGCCTTCGGAAGCGATAATCAACGAGATAATCCGTTGTCCGGCCTGCAAACGCATACCGCGTACACCTGCGGCTGTCCGCCCCATGGAGCGCACGTCGGTTTCATTAAAGCAGATGGTTTTGCCGTCGCTGCTAAACAACATGACATTTTGTTGCCCGTCGGTGATTGCCACGCCGACCAAGCTATCATCTTCGCGCAGTTCTATGGCAATTTTGCCGTTGGAGCGTTGGCGCTCAAATTCGCTAAGCGGGGTTTTTTTCACCGTGCCTGTGGAAGTCGCCATGAAAATGAATTTATTTTCGGTAAATTCTTGCACAGGCAATAAGGCGTTGATTTTTTCGCCATCATCTAAAGGCAATAGGTTAACAAATGGCTTGCCACGCGCGGCGCGGCTGGTGACTGGCAATTGGTACACTTTCAACCAGTAAACCTTACCCAAGGACGAGAAGCACAGAATGGTGTCGTGGGTGTTGGCGACGATGAGCTTGTCGATATAATCGGTTTCCTTCATTGCCGTTGCCGATTTGCCGCGACCACCGCGACGCTGGGCTTTGTAATCGGTCAGCGGTTGCGATTTTACATAGCCTTCGTGCGACATGGTGACCACCATATCTTCTTCGGTAATCAAATCGCCATCGGATAAATCCGATTGGTTTTGCATGATTTCGGTACGGCGCGGGTCGGCGTATTGGTCTTTAACGGCGACCAATTCTTCGCGAATGATTTCCATCAAACGGTAGTCATTGCTGAGAATGTGCAGATATTCGTCAATTTGCGCTAACAATTCTTTATATTCATCGACGATTTTATCTTGCTCCAACCCAGTTAAACGGTGCAGACGTAAATCTAAAATCGCTTGGGCTTGGGTTTCTGACAAACGGTACAGGCCGCCATGTAAACCGAATTCCATCGCCAACTCTTCAGGCCGTGAACGAGCCGCATCGGCGCGTTCTAGCAGCGAAGAAACCAAACCGGAATTCCAGGTTTTTGCCAATAAGCCTTCTTTGGCTTCATCGCGGTTGCCAGAGGTTTTAATCAGCTCGATCATTTCATCGATATTTGCCAGCGCCACCGCCAAGCCTTCCAATACATGCGCCCGCTCCCGCGCTTTGCGGAGCAAGTAAATAGTGCGGCGAGTTACGCAAACGCGGCGATGGTCGATGAAAGCGCTAATCATCTCCAGCAAATTCATGCAATGTGGACGACCGTCCAGCAAAGCCACCATATTGATGCCGAATACGGTTTCAAATTGGGTTTGCTTGTACAGATTATTCAGCACCACTTCCGCCATCTCGCCGCGTTTCAGCTCGATGACCATACGCATACCGTCTTTATCGGATTCATCACGCAGCGCAGAAATGCCTTCCAACTTGGCTTCTTTCACCAATTCGGCAATTTTTTCCAGCAAGCGGGCTTTATTGACTTGGTAAGGCAATTCGGTAACGACAATAGCTTGGCGGCTGGTGTCGCCAATATCTTCAAAATGGCAACGTGCGCGGAGATAAATTTTGCCGCGTCCGGTGGTATAGGCACTGTAAATGCCAGATGCGCCGTTGATAATGGCGGCGGTAGGGAAATCGGGACCGGGGATGTATTGCATCAGCTCAATGATGCTGATGTCAGGTTGGTCGATGAATGCCAAGCAGGCTGTGACCACTTCGCCAAGGTTATGCGGCGGAATATTGGTCGCCATACCTACGGCGATACCGGATGAGCCGTTAATCAGCAGATTGGGTACACGGGTTGGCAATACTTGCGGTTCGGATTCGGATTCGTCGTAGTTAGGGGTGAAATCGACGGTTTCTTTATCCAAATCCGCCAATAATTCATGAGCAATGCGCGACATGCGTACTTCTGTATAACGCATCGCCGCTGGGGAATCGCCATCGACCGAACCAAAGTTACCTTGACCATCAATCAGCATGTAACGCATGGAAAACGGTTGCGCCATCCGTACCATGGTGTCGTAAACGGCGGTATCGCCATGCGGATGGTATTTACCGATAACGTCACCGACCACACGGGCGGATTTTTTATACGGCTTGTTCCAATCATTACCCAGTTCGCTCATGGCATACAACACCCGGCGATGCACGGGTTTTAGGCCATCGCGGACATCAGGTAGGGCGCGGCCAACAATAACGCTCATGGCGTAATCTAGGTATGATTGCTTCATCTCGTCTTCGAGATTAACGGCAATAATTTCTTTAGCGAAGTTTGACATGAATCCTTAACTTACTCGTAATTGCCGGAAACGGGGCGCGCCGGCGAAGTATTTTTAACTGAACGCAACCAATCAGAAGAAGCTCCATTTCCGCCTGAGGATTTGCAAGTTATAAAGCCTGCGGATTATAGCAAAATACGCGTAGAAATTCATTCCTAGGCATGGCTTTTATTGGCCCGCTAACAATGTAATTTGCCTAAAAAACAAAAATTAAGGGGTAAATGCGGTGATTGGAGACGAACCCAGTAAATCAGCCAAGGTTTTTTGTCGAGCCAATCTAAGCGCGTAGAGGTGGATAGTTGTCAGCCTTTTTTAGAATCTGTACCAAATCCTGCTGAGATAAGGCAAGCAGCCGCTCGCCTATACGAAAATAATACCGACATCTCAACATTGGCTAAACGTTAAGCCTTTAACGACAAAACCTTTCAGGTTTTAAAAACCTGAAAGGTCTATTTGCACCAGTCAAAACGAAACTGACTACCTTGGTTAAACAATTCGGAGTCCAAAACAGGTTTTGGACTCCGTCACAACTCGAATTAAACCAACCAACCCCCATCAGTTTTGTAGCCCCTATGGAGCTTGCGTAATAAGGGTTTTCGTGGCTCCGATTATGAATTTAAACAACAAAAAAATCAGCATTAGTCATCGCTAGATTTTTGCCAAGTGTCGCGATTTGTACCGCCGCAGCTGATTCGCTGCCATCCGCATCGTAAAACAAACCACCTGTTAAAGAGTTATAGATAACGCGGTCATCGCTCTCTATAAAACTGCCATTACCAAATATTTTGAATGCACTTGCCGCTAACGCGCCTGTTGTGGTCAGGCTCTTAAAAACGGCATTTTCGAGCTGGATGGTATCATCGGCTACAACAAAGTCGGTTATAGTATCCACGTTAGCATTGCCAACGGCACTGTTGAATAAGAACGTATCTCGGCCTGTTCCGCCAGTCAACGTGTCGTTACCTAAGCCACCATTTAACATGTCATCACCAGATCGGGCGGTTAACACGTTCGCGACGCTACTGCCGATTAGGACATCGTTGTAGTTACTGCCTTGGGCATTTTCAATGCTGGACAGTGTGTCAATACCTGCACTCCCCGTATTTTGTGCCGTCTTTAGCGACAAGTTGACAGATACGCCCGCAGCGGCATTCCAGTACTGCACCCAGTCAACACCGTTTCCGCCATCCAAAGTATCATCACCCGCACCACCTAAAAGGTTGTCGTTACCATCACCACCTTTCAACACGTTAGCCCCCGCGTTGCCTGTTAAATTGTCATTGAAAACACTGCCCGTCAGATTTTCAATGTTCAATAACCTATCCATACCCGCACCGCCGGTATTTTGTGCAGTGGTCGAACTGAGATTGACACTCACTGCGGCGGTAGCATCTGAATACTGTGCCGTATCAATGCCACTGCCGCCGTCTAAGGTGTCGTTACCAGCACCACCGCCCAGCACGTTGGCAGCACTGCTACCCGTCAAGATGTCGTTGAAAGCACCACCAATCAGGTTTTCGATGTTCAACAAGGTATCTGTACCTGCACCACCCGTATTCTGGGCAGTGCTTAAACTAAGATTGACAGTCACAGCGGCGGTGGCATCGGTGTACTGGATTGTGTCAATGCCGACAGCACCATCCAAGGTGTCATTACCAGCACCACCCATTAGCACGTTTGCATCACTGTTACCCGTTAAGGTGTCGTTATAGGCACTGCCGATGAGATTTTCGATGCTAATCAAGGTGTCGTTACCCGCGCCGCCTGTATTCTGAGCTGTGTTTAGACTTAAGTTAATGGACACCGCTGCACTAGCATCCGCGTACTGTGCCGTATCGATGCCGCTACCACCATCTAACGTATCATCGCCAGCCCCACCGATAACAATGTCATTACCACTACCACCCGACAAGAAGTTGTTGGCGACGTTGCCGATAAGCGTGTTTGCCAAACTATTGCCAAAGCCACTAATGGCGACGGTTCCGGTCAGTGTCAAGTTTTCCACGTTGCTCGCCAAGGTAAACGTGACCGAGCTTTGTACCGAGTCGGTGCCATCGCCATAGTATTCACTGACCACATCACCCACGTCATCTACGACATAGCTATCATCACCGAAGCCGCCTGCCAGAAAGTCCGCACCCGAACCGCCATTTAGAGTGTTGTTGGCAAAGTTGCCGATGATCGTGTTTGCCAACGTATTGCCAATGCCATAAATCCCGGCGGTTCCGGTCAGGGTCAGGTTTTCGACGTTGCTCACCAAGGTAAAACCGACTGAGCTTTGTACCGTGTCAGTGCCTTCGCCCACGTTCTCCACCACCACATCACCTGCGTCATCAACGACATAGAAATCACTCCCCAAGCCGCCTTTTAGCAGATCCGCACCCGAACCGCCATTCAGGAAGTTGCTGGCAATGTTACCGATGATCGTGTTTGCCAACGTGTTGCCAGTGCCATAAATCCCGGCGGTTCCGGTCAGGGTCAGGTTTTCGACGTTGCTCACCAAGGTAAAACCGACTGAGCTTTGTACCGTATCCGTACCTTCGTCCGCGTTCTCGACTACCACATCACCGATATTATCAACGACATAGCTATCATCGCCCAAGCCGCCTTTCAGTAGGTCTGCACCCGAACCGCCATTCAGGGTGTTATTGGCAGTGTTGCCGATGATCGTGTTTGCCACGCTGTTGCCAGTGCCATTAAGGGCGGCGGTGCCAGTCAGGGTCAGGTTTTCAAAGTAAGTCGCCAAGGTAAAATTGACTGAGCTTTGTACTGTGTCCGTGCCTTCGCCCGCGTTTTCCCAAATCACATCACCAGTGTTATCAACGACATAGCTATCATCACCCAAACTGCCTCTCAGAAAATCCGCACCCGAACCACCATCCAGAGTGTTATTGGCGGTGTTGCCGATAATCGTGTTTGCCAAGGTGTTGCCAGTGCCATTAATAGCATCAGTTCCGGTCAAGATTAGATTTTCGACGTTGCTTGCCAAAGTGAACGTGACCGAGCTTTGAACCGTGTCAGCGCCTTCGCCCGTGTTCTCGACCACCACATCACCTGCATCATCGACGATATAGCTATCATCGCCCAAGCCGCCTATCAGCACGTCCGCACCTAAACCGCCATTCAGGGTGTTTTTGGCAGTGTTGCCGATGATTGTGTTTGCGACGCTGTTGCCAGTGCCGTTTAGGGCGGCGTTGCCGGTCAGGGTCAGGTTTTCAAAGTGGGTTGCTAAGGTAAATGTAAAGGCGCTTTGTACCGTGTCAGTGCCTTCGCCCGCGTTTTCCACCATTACATCCGCCGTGTTATCAATGATATAGCTATCATTGCCCAAGCCGCCTTTCAGCACGTCCGCACCCGAACCGCCATCAAGAGTGTTGTTGGCGGTGTTGCCGATGATCGTGTTTGCCAACGTGTTGCCAGTGCCATTAATGGCGGCGGTGCCGGACAGGGTTAGGTTTTCGACGTTGCTTGCCAAGGTAAACGTAACTGAGCTTTGTACCGTGTCAGTTCCTTCGCTCGCGAATTCCCTCACCACATCAGCCGCGTCATCAACGAGATAACTATCATTACCCAAACCGCCTATCAGCACGTCCGCACCCAAACCGCCATTCAGGGTATTTTTGGCGGTGTTGCCGATGATGGTGTTTGCGACGCTGTTGCCAGTGCCATTAATGGCGGCGGTGCCGAATAGCGTCAGGTTTTCGACATTGGCTGCCAAGCTGTAGCTGACCGAACTTTGTACGCTGTCTGTACCTTCGCCGACCTGCTCAACAACGCTGTCTCCGACACTGTCCACAGTGTATGTATCATTGCCCAGACCGCCTGTAAGCGTATCATTACCGGAGCCGCCATTGAGATTATCATTCCCCGAACCGCCTGTAAGCGTATCATTTCCCGAGTCACCATTTAAATTATCATTCCCCAGACCACCTATTAGCATATCGATACCGGAGCCACCATATAAGGTATCGTTCCCGTCGCCGCCATCTAACTTATCCTTACCCGTCCCACTCAACAACGTATCGTTGCCGGCATAACCGTTGATTACAAAATCACCATCACCTGCACTTAAGCCATCATCACCCGATGTACCGTCCAAGATAAAGCTTGAAGGGTTAAAATCCGCAACATCGTTGGTGCTGATATCCGCACCACTGATAACCCCTGAATTTAACTGGCTGGCCACTGCACTGCTATCACCGCCATATGAACTACCTCCCCAAGTCACCACCGAACCGTCCGTCCGCAACGCGGCGAAGGCACTGCCTGTAGAATAAATGTGCGTCACATCGATAGTGCCATCGAGCTGAGCCGCCACTACACTGCTATCACCGCCGGAACCAGATCCCCAAGTCACTACCGAACCGTCCGCCCGCAACGCGGCGAAGGCACTGCCTGTAGAATAAATTTGCCTTACATCGATGCTGCCGTTGAGCTGGGCCGCCACTACACTGCTATCACCGCCAGAAGAACTAGATCCCCAAGTCACTACCGAGCCGTCCGCCCGCAACGCGGCGAAGGCGTATTGTGAGGAAAAGATTCGCACCACGTCCACCGTGCCGTTGAGCTGTGCCGCCACCGCGCTGCTATTACCGCCACCGTTTCTATCCCCCCAAGTCACCACCGAACCGTCCGCCCGCAACGCGGCGAAGGCATAGTCTGTAGAATAAATTTGCCTTACATCGATGCTGCCGTTGAGCTGGGCCGCTACTGCACTGCTATCACCGCCATAGTTACTACCCCCCCAAGTCACCACCGAACCGTCCGCACGCAACGCGGCGAAAGCAAGGTCTGTAGAAAAAATGGTAGTGGTTAAATTTATAGTGATGATGGATAATTCATCACATGATAGAAGAAAAAATCACCTACCGATGTCAGGCTTGTGAAAGCACTGATTTGATAAAAAATGGCCATTCCGGCAGCGGCAAA
>Ga0247843_1001175_pt1 | contig 55665 bp, 61 predicted proteins | sample LaCruzMarch2017__FD_192420 | JGI IMG/M metagenome (GOLD analysis project Ga0247843, IMG submission 192420) | Freshwater microbial communities from meromictic Lake La Cruz, Castile-La Mancha, Spain - LaCruzMarch2017_8m | ecosystem: Environmental > Aquatic > Freshwater > Lake | place: Spain...
AACGCCCGAGGAAGCGACCATGGTCCGCCGCCTGGTGGACCCGAACCCCAGCGAGGCCGATGGCTATGCCGGCGATGATTTCGCCGCCAGCCGCAAGCCGCTGGAAGCCCGCTTCCTGGTGGATGGCGCCGTCGTGACGGTGATCAACAACCACCTGAACTCGAAGGGCGGCGACAATGCGCTGTTCGGCAATGTGCAGCCGCCGGTGCTGGTCACCGAAGCGCAGCGCCTGGAACAGGCCCGCATCATCAATGCCCGCGTCGATGAGCTGCTGGCCGCCGACCCGGACGCCAACATCATCGTCGCCGGCGACCTGAACGACTTCGCCTACTCGGCGCCGGTCCGCGCCATCATGGGTGCCGACGATGGCAGCAACATCCTGACCGACCTGGTCGAGACGCTGCTGCCCGCCAATGAGCGCTACAGCTACAATTTCCAAGGCAGCGCCCAGTCGCTGGACCATGTGCTGGCGAGCAATTCGCTGATGGCCGATGGCACCACGCAGGTGGACATTGTGCGGATCAATTCCGAACTGGCCACCGGCGCCTCCGACCATGACCCGATCGTGGCGCGCTTCGACCTGCGCGGCACCGCCGAGATGCTGGCTGGCGAGGCCGGCAACGATGTGCTGCTGGGCTATGCGGGCGATGACAGCCTGCTCGGCGCGGACGGCATGGACACGCTGTCGGGCGGCACCGGCGATGACAGCCTGGCCGGCGGTGCCGCGGCCGACAATCTCAGCGGCGGCGACGGGGCCGACACGATCGATGGCGGCGCGGGGCGCGACTATATCGCGGGTGGCGCGGGCGCGGACATGATCCTGCTCGGCCGCGGCGCGGTGGATGTGGTTCGCGGCTTCGAGACCGGGCTCGACACCTTCCTGTTCTCGGCCGGGCTGTTCGGCGTTGCCTTCGCGGAGGGCGCGCTGGAGGCGGCGCGCTTCGAGGCAAACATCTCGGGCCAGGCCAGCGCCGCCGGCGGCACGCTGGTGTTCGAGACCGACACCAGCCGCCTCTGGTGGGACACGGATGGTGCGGCGCGCGGTCGTGAGCTGATCGCCACCGTCTCGGCGCCGACAGGGGTGCTGACGGTGGACGATTTCCTGGTCATCGCCTGATCCCGGCGGGGGACGCTGCGGCGGCCCCCGCCCTTCCTCCGGGAATTGCCGCCGCGCGGGTTGCACCGGGCCTGCGGGATGCTATGCACCCCGCGATGCCTGGAGGAACGATTGCATGACCTCGCCCGCCGCCCTGTCCCGCTTCACCGTGCTCGACCTGACGCGCGTGCGCAGTGGCCCCACCTGTGTGCGGCAGCTGGCGGATTGGGGCGCCAAGGTCATCAAGATCGAGATGCCGCCCGCCCTCGATGAGGGCGACCCGATGGGCGGCCCGCGGGAGGGCAGCGACTTCCAGAACCTGCACCGCAACAAGCGGGGCATGACCATCAACCTGAAGTCGCCGGAAGGTGTGGCGCTGCTGAAGAAGCTGGCCGAGACCGCCGACGTCATCGTCGAGAATTTCCGCCCCGACGTGAAGACGCGCCTTGGCATCGACTATCCGGCGATGGCGGCGGTCAATCCGCGCATCGTCTACGCCTCGATATCCGGCTTCGGCCAGGACGGGCCCTATGCCGGGCGGCCGGGCTTCGACCAGATCGCGCAGGGGATGGGCGGGCTGATGTCGATCACCGGCCTGCCGGGCCAGGGCCCGGTGCGCGTCGGCATCCCGATCGCCGACCTCACGGCCGGCCTCTTTACCGCCCAGGGCATCCTGCTGGCGCTGCTGGAGCGGGACGTGTCGGGCCAGGGCCAATGGGTCCAGTCGAGCCTGCTGCAGGCACAGATCTTCATGCTCGATTTCCAGGCCAGCCGCTGGCTGATGGAAGGGCAGGTGGCGAAGCAGGCGGGCAACAACCACCCCACCTCGATCCCGACCGGCGTCTTCCCCACCAGCGACGGCTACATGAACATCGCCGCCAGCGGCAACAAGATCTGGGAACGCTGCGCCCGCGCGCTCGGCCGCGACGATCTGCTGGCGGATGCGCGCTACAAGACCGCCGCCGGCCGCAGCGAGCATCGCGACGAGCTGAACGCGCAGCTGGAGGCCACGACGCGCACCAACAGCACCGCCCATTGGGTGGCCGCGCTCAACGAGGCCGGCGTGCCCTGCGGCCCGATCTATCGCATCAATGAGATGTTCGATGATCCGCAGGTGCGCCACCTTGGCATCGCGCAGACGCTGAATGGCAACAAGAGCCAGACCTATGTCGGCCAGCCGATCACGCTGTCGCGCACGCCGGCCGAGATCGTCAGCCATCCGCCGGCGCTCGGCGAACATACCGAGGAAATCCTGGCCGGCCTTGGCTACGATTCCGCCGCCATCGCCGATCTCCGCGCGCGGCAGATCGTCTGACGCGACCGGCACCCGAAAGGATAGACAGCATGGACGGCATGATCACCACCGGCACCGAGAAGATGCTGGCCCGCAAGTCGGGCGGCGTCGGCTTCATGACCTTCAATAACCCGGAACGGCACAATGCCGTCTCGATGGAAATGTGGGAGGCGGCCGAGCGCATCCTGGCCGACTTCACCGCCGACCCGGCGGTGCGCGTGGTGGTGATCACCGGCGCCGGCGGCCGCGCCTTCGTCTCGGGCGCCGACATTTCGAAGTTCGAGAGCGAGCGCAGCGGCGAGGCGGCGGTAGCCGCCTATCAGGCGCAGACCGCCAAGGTCTATGACGCGCTGGCCGATTGCCCAAAGCCCACCATCGCCATGATCCAGGGCCATTGCATCGGCGGCGGCACGGCGCTGGCCGTCTGCTGCGACATGCGCATCTGCGGCGAGACGGCAAGCTTCGGCGTGCCGGCGGCCAAGCTCGGCCTCGGCTATCCGCTGTCGGGCATCCGCCGCCTGGTGGACCTGGTCGGCCCCTCCTTCGCCAAGGAGATTTTCTTCACGGCGAAGAAATGGTCGGCCGAGGAGGCGCGGATCATGGGCCTGGTGAACCGCGTGGTGCCGAACGACGCGCTGGAAGCCTATGTGCTGGACTATGCCGAGACCATCGCCGGTAACGCGCCGCTGACCGTGGGCAGCGTGAAGTTCATCGTGGCCGAGGCGCTGAAGGATCGCGGCGCGGCCAACGAAGCCGCCTGCGACACCCTGGTGCGCGCCTGCTTCGCCAGCGCCGACTATGTCGAAGGCCGCCGCGCCTTCATGGAAAAGCGCAAGCCCGAATTCCAGGGGCGCTGAGCCGGCGCGGGCGACGACCGGATTCGGGTCACGCTGGCCAAGGGTGACCCGGTGACGCTGTCGGCTATCCGCCCGGCCGCGCGAGCGCGTCGATGGCCGCCTGGGTCTCGCCAACCAGCAGGATCAGCGCCCCGAGATCTCGCCGCAGACTGTCGGCGGGGGCCGTCGCCGCGGTCCGCTCGATCTCTCGTGCGGCGTCGGCCAGGTCCGTGGCGCCCATGTTCCCGGCCGTGCCGACCATCTGGTGCAGCGTGCGTTCAAGCAGATCCCGGTCCGGTCCCGCCAAGGCCAGCCGCAGGCTGGCCACCCGTTCCGCCATGTCGTTGCGAAACAGGCCGAGCAGCACGGCAAAATCGGCGGGCGACATGCTGTCCCTGACCATGCCCAGAACCGCTTCGTCTATGCGCTGAACCGCCATCTTCGCCCGATCGTCTCCCGTCTTGCGTGCTGATACGCCCTGGCGGCGGGGATGATCAACCGAGCGGCCTGCCAACCGCAGGCCCACCCCCGTCAGGCCGCCGCGATCGCCGCGTGCAACGCCCGCACGCCGGCCGCCGGCCCATCCGGGTGGTTCCAGACCGCCCCTACCACCGCCAGGAAATCCGCCCCCGCCCGCACCAGGGGCGGGCAATTGGCAGCCGTGATGCCGCCAATGGCCACGCAGGGGATCTCGAACATCTCGGACCACCATTCCAGCAGGTCGGCCGCCGCCACATGCTTGGTTTCCTTCGTCCCGGTGGGGAAGAAGGCGCCGAAGGCGACGTAATCCGCCCCCGCCTCGCCGGCCTCCATCGCCAGGTGGCGGGAGGCATGGCAGGTCACGCCGATCATCGCCTCGGCGCCGAGCAGCTTGCGCGCCGCCACCGGATCGCCGTCGCCCTGGCCGAGATGCACGCCATCGCAGCCCGCGCGCTTCGCCAGATCCATCCGGTCATTCATCAGGAAGGCCACGTCATGGCGATGCGCGATGGGCAGCAGCGCCTCGGCCGTGCGCAGGATCGCCTCGTCAGGCACATCCTTCAGGCGCAATTGCAGCGCGGCGACATCGCCCGCATCCAGCGCGCGTCGCAGCGCCTCGGCGAAGGCGGGCAGGTCCGGCAGGGCAGGGGGGGTGATCAGGTAGACGCGGCAATCATGCATGCCGCCCGCTTACCGGATCACCGGCGTGGGCGCGAGACGGCTGCCGGCCCGATCATCCCGGGCGGTCACGCTGTTGCTCGGGGACCGCGGCTCGATCGCCAGCGGATCATGCAGGTCGCCGCCGCCCGGAACGATCCGATCCGTTCGCCTCCGGGACTTGCCGGATCGCTTCGCAAACGGCCTGACCGAGCGCGCGTCGCATGGCCCAATTCGACGGGCACGGGGATAGGCGGCGATGGGTCGCCGACATTCAGGCCGGCGCTTTACCGGCCGTTCAGCTTGCCCCCCCTACACAGCCCGCTCGCAGGATCCCAGGAAGGGCAGACGCATGCTTGCCGGTATCTCCATTCGCAGGAAGCTCGCCCTCATTCTCCTGACCGCGACCTTCGGCCTTGTCGTGGCCTGCGGCCTGTTGCTGCAGAAGAAAGCAAGCCAGATGCGGCAGGATCGCATCGACAAGGTCCGCGCCATTGCCGAGACCGCCGTCTCCCTGGCCGCGCGGCTTGAAGCCGAGGTCGCGGCCGGGCGCCTGCAACGGCCGGAGGCGCAGGCGCGCTGGCGCACGACCTTGCAGGGCATGTGGTACGATGGCGACGAATATCTGTTCGCCGTCCGGCTGGACGGCACCATGGTCTCGCACGCGGCGCGACCTGCCCTGGATGGAACCAGCGTGTGGGAACGCCGCGACCCCAACGGCACGCCCCTGTTCCAGGTGATGAGTGCGGTCGTCCGGGCGCAGGGCGGCGGCGTGGTGGAATATGTCTGGCCGCGCGCAGGCAGCGACGTGGCGATCCCGAAGATCAGCTGGGTGCAGGGCTTCGCGCCGTGGGACCTGTATGTCGGCACCGGCGTCTATCTGGCTGACATGCAGGCCGAACTGCTGCGGGCCGCCATCGAAGCAGGCGTGGCCATGCTGGCAGTGCTCGGCCTGGTTGGCGTTGTGGCGCTGTTCGTGGGCCGCGACATTGTGCGGCCCACCCAGCGGTTGAGCAGAAGCCTCCAGGCGCTGGGCGATGGCGCGACCGATGTCGCGGTCGCCGATACCAACCGGCGCGACGAGGTGGGCGACATGGCACGCTCGGCCGCGAAGCTGCGGGAAGCATTGCAGGAAGCGGCGAGCCTGCGGGAGGATCGCGCGCGGCTGGAGCAGCAGGCCACCGAGGAACGGCGTGCCGCCCTGCGCTCCATCGCCGACAATCTTGAGGCGGTGCGCCGGGCGGAGGTGGATGGCGTGGTTGCCGAAACCCGAGCACTGGCCGAGCAGGTCACGCAGTCGGCCGCGCTGGCGCAGGCCAATGTCGGCCGCAGCGGCACCATTTCCGATGGCGCCGGCGAAAGCGCCCGTCATGTCGCCAGCGTCGCGGCGGCGGCGCAGCAGATGGCTGCCTCCCTGGCCGAGATCGCCCGCCAGGTGGACCGCTCGACGCGCCTGGTCGGCGAAGCCGCCGGCGAGGCGCGGGCCAGCGGAACCTTGGTGGAAAGCCTGTCGCGGAATGCGGGCGCCGTCGGCCAAGTGGTGAAGCTGATCAGCGACATTGCGGCGCAGACCAATCTGCTGGCGCTGAACGCCACCATCGAGGCCGCGCGCGCCGGCGAGGCGGGCAAGGGCTTTGCGGTTGTGGCGAATGAGGTGAAGGCGCTGGCCAGCCAGACCTCCCGCGCGACCGAGGAGATCATCGCCCAGATCGGCGCCACCACGCGCGACATCGAAGGCACGGTCGAGGCCATCGGCCGCATCACGCGCTGCATCGAGAGCGTGGAGGAAGCCGCCAGCGCGATCGCAACCGCAACCGAACAGCAGGGCACTGCCATCCGCGAAATCTCCCAAAGCTCGCAGTCCGCGGCCTCGGGCACGGATGTGATCGCGCGGGAAATCGCCACCGTGGCACGTGATTCGGAGAGCGTGGGCGGCGGCCTGACGCGTGCGAACGGCACCGTGCGCGGCATTGCCGACCGGACCCATGTGCTGGACGAAACTGTGGGCCGCATGGTCGAGGGCATCCGGCGACAGGCGGCCTGAGCCCGGGCGCCCGATCGCGGCGAGGGTTGCTGCCAACGCCAGCCAGGGCGCGCAGGGATCCTGGCCGGGCGGTCGCCGTCGGGTGGCCGGTCGGTCAGCCGCCCCAATCCGGCATCCGCGGCGTGTCTTGCAGCAAGGATTGGGTGAAGGGATGCGTGGGCGTGCCCAGCACCGCGCCCACGCTCCCACGCTCAACCACCGCGCCTGCCTGCATCACCAGCACGCTCTGGCAAAGCTCGGCGACCACCGCGATATCGTGCGAGATGAACAGGTAGCCCATGCCCCGTTGCCGATGCAGGTCGCGCAGCAGCGCCAGCATGGTCGCCTGGACCGAGACATCGAGGGCCGACAGCGGCTCATCCAGGATCAGCAGGGCGGGGTCCGGCGCCAGGGCGCGCGCCAGGCAGACGCGCTGGCACTGGCCGGTGCTCAGTTCATGCGGGTTGCGGTCCAGATGGTCCCCGGTCAGCGCGACGGCGTCCAGCAGCGCAAGCAGCCGGGCTTCCCGCGCGGGGCCGCGCAGCGCGGGGTGCCAGTTCTCCAGCGGCTCGCTCAGGATGCGTCGCACGGTCCAGCGCGGATTCATGCTGGATCGCGGATCCTGGAACACGGGCTGGATGTCGCGCCGGGCCGCCTGCCGGGTGGCACGGTCGGCCAGCGACCGGCCGCGCCAGCTGATCGTGCCGGCATCCGGGCGCTGCAGGCCCAGGATGCAATTGGCCAGCGTGCTCTTGCCCGAGCCGGACATGCCGACCAGGCCAACGATCTCGCCCGGACGGACCTCCAGCGTCACCTGGTTCAACACGCGCTGGCCGCCGAAGCGCTTGGAGACGTCGGCAAGGGTCAGCAAGGCTCGCGCCCCGCCGCCAGCCGCCGCCCCGGGACCGCCGCCATCAGGGCGCGCGTGTGGGCCGCCTGCGGCGAGACGAAGATGGCCCGCGTCGCGCCTGCCTCCACCACCTGGCCGTCGCGCAGCACCACCACGCGGTCCGCCATGCGCGCCACCACCCGCAGATCATGGGAGATGAACAGCAAGCCCAGCCCATAGCGCCGTTGCAGGCGGCGCAGCAGGTCCAGCACGCGCGCCTGGGTGGTGACGTCGAGCGCGGTGGTCGGCTCGTCGGCGATCAGCAGCGCCGGACGATTGACGACGGCCATGGCGATGACCACGCGCTGGCGCATGCCGCCGCTGAGCTCATGCGGGTATTGCTCGATGACGCGCTCCGGCAGGTCGACATCGGCCAGCACTTCGCGCAGCCGCGCCGCCTGCTGTTCAGGCGGCACGGCGCCATGCACCTGCATCACCTCGCGAATTTGCGGACCGATCCGCAGCAGCGGGTTCAGCGCGCCCAGCGGGTCCTGGGTGACCAGCGCCACGAAGCGGCCGCGCACGGGCTGCCAATCATCCCAGCGCCATCCTGCCGTATCCTCGCCGAACAGCAGAACGCGGCCGTCACTGCGGGTCAGGGGCGGGCGCATCAGCCCCAACGCCAGCATGGCCATGGTGCTCTTGCCGGACCCGCTTTCGCCGATCAGGCCGACGCACTCGCCGGCGCGAACCGAGAGCCCCACGCGGTCCAGGATCACGCGGCCCTGGTAGGGCGAGCGCGGATCGGCAACGCGCACGCTGACCGCCTCCAGTGCCAGCAGCGGCGCGTCGCAGCTTGCGGCGCCAATGCGCTGCAGGCGGGCCTCGTGCCCGCCCCGCTTGCCGAAGGGCCAGCGCAGCCAGTGGCGCGGCCCGTGGGTCGGGCGGCCTTCCGCCGCATCGCGCAGCACATCGCCAGCATAGTTCAGCGCCAGCACCACGATCAGAATGGCTGAGCCGGGGGCCAGCACCAGCCAGGGTGCTTCCGCCATGCTGGCGCGCCCCTCATTCAGCATCGCGCCCCATTCAGGCGCCGGCGGCGCGATGCCCAGGCCCAGGAAGGACAAGGCCGACACGGCCAGGATCAGGCTGCCCAGATCGAGCAGGCCGAGCACCAGGATGGGGCCCAGCAGCGCCAGCGCCACATGGTTCAGCAGGATCTTCCAGGTGGGCGTGCCTAGGCAGCGCGCCGCCAGCACATGGCCCTCATGGCGCAATTGCAGCGTGAAGCCGCGGATGATGCGGGCATAGGCCGGCCAGGCGACGATCGAGATGGCGATGATCAGCGGCAGGATGCCGCCCCCCATCAGCGCCGCCACGGCAATGGCCAGAACCAGGCGCGGAAAGGCCAGCAGCACGTCGATGATCTTGGTCACGACCAGATCCACCAGCCCGCCCAGATAGCCGGCCAGCAGCCCGATGGTGACGCCAAGGCCCATCACGATCAGCACCGCGACGGCGGCGATGGACAGCGACGCCCGCCCCCCATGCAGCAGCCGCGCCAGCACATCGCGCCCGAAATCATCCGTCCCCAGCCAATGCGTGCCGTCGGGCGGCAGCAAGAGGCGGCTGAAATTCGTCTCCACCGGGTTCTCGGCGGTGATCAGCGGGGCGGCCAGCACCATGCCCACCAGCAGCAGTGCCAGGCCCAGCAGCAGCACGCCGATCGGGTCGCGCTTCAGCCGCGCACCCAGCCGGCGCCACCCACGGTCAACCACGCGGTGCTTCCTCGATGCGGATGCGCGGGTCCAGCAGGCGGTAGAGCAGGTCGACCAGGAAGTTGATGGTGACGAACAGGGTGGCCATGGCCAGGGTGAAACCCTGGATCACCGGATAGTCGCGCCCGGCTATCGCCTCGATCATGTAGCGGCCGATGCCGGGCCAGGCGAAGACCGTCTCGATCACCGCCGCCCCCCCCAGCAACCCGCCCGCCACCAGCGAGGCGGAGGTCAGGACGGGGATCAGCGCCGGGCGCAGCGCATGGCGGAACAGCAGGATGCCGCGCGGCATGCCCTTGGCTTCGGCCATCAGCATGTAGGGCTGCGCCAGCGTATCCAGCAGGCTGGCCCGCAGCAGGCGGGAGGTGGCGGCGGCGGTGCCGAGACCGAGCGTCAGCGCCGGCATCAGGATGCTGGAAGGTTCGTTGCGGCCAATGGCCGGCAGCCAGCCCAGCTGGATCGCGAACAGGTAGATCAGCAGCACGCCGAGGAAGAAGCCGGGCATGGAATCACCCACCAGCGCGAAGATGCGCGTGACATGGTCGGCCGGCCGGCCGCTGGTCAGCGCGCCCAGAATGCCTGTCGGGATCGCGATCAGCAGCATGGCGACCAAGGCCGCGCCGGCCAGTTCCAGCGTGGCCGGCAGCCGGTCCGCCAATTCCGCCGCGATGGGCTGGCGGCTGCGGAGCGAGGTGCCGAGATTGCCGGACAGGATCTCGCCCAGCCAGCGGAGATATTGCACGGGCCAGGGGGCATCCAGGCCAAGCTGCTGGCGCAGCGCATCAATGTCGCCGCGCGTGATCTGCGCCGTATCCGCGCCGGGCGTCACCATGGTCAGCAGCACGGCGGTGGCCGGGTCGCCGGGGATCAGGCGCAGCAGCAGGAACACCACGACCGTGGTGCCGAACAGCACCGCGATGGCGGCGAGCGCGCGGCGCAGGGCATAGGCGGCCACGCGGCGGGCCTATCGGGCCGCGATGAACATGCCCGGCGTGATGTCGCGCGGCCGATCGGGATCGACACCCCGCACGCGCGGCGCCTGCGCGATCCCGATCAGGTCGGAATTGGCGACATAGATCAGCACATGGTCGCGCTGGACCAGGGTCTGGATCTGCCGTGCCAGGTCGAAGCGCCGCGCCTCATCGAATTCACCCTGGAGCCGGTCGATCAGCCGATCGACCTCGGCGTTGCTGTAGCGGCCCCAATTCTGCGTGACGCCGGTCTGGTAGAAGGCTCGCAATTGGCCGTGCAGGTCGCCGGTGGCGGACCCGCAAGAACAGTAGGTGGCAATCTCGAAATCGCCATCCAGCATGATCTGGTTCGACGCGGTCGGTTCCACGACGCGCAGCGTGATGCCCACGCCAATGCGCCGCCACTGGGATTCCAGCGCCACGGCCGCGGAATGCCACCAGCCATAGGTCAGCACGCGGAATTCCAGCCTTTGGCCGTGGCGCACGCGCACGCCATCGGGGCCCGGCCGCCAGCCCAGCTCATCCAGCAGCTGCCGCGCCCGCGCGGGATCGGAAGCCTGGCGTGTCTCGACGGCGTAGGGCAGGCCGGCCGGGAAATGCCCCGTGGCGTGCACGGCGATGGGGCGCAGCACGCCGCCCACGATCTCCTCCCGATTGACGCCGAGGCTCAGCGCCTCGCGGATGCCGGCATCGGCCAGCAGCGGATGGCGGAAGTTCAGCCAGACATTCCAGCTCGTGCTGTTCACCGGCGGGAAGGTGAAGCGGTTGAGCCGCAGATAGGCGCGGCGCTGCTCGATCTGCACATTGCCGTCCATCTCCGCCTCGCCGGCCTGCATGGCGAGCAGGCGCGTCTGCGGATCCACCACGAACCGCGCCTCGATCCGGTTGAGGCGCGGGCGGGGGCCCCAATGGCCCTCAAAGGGCTCGCCCACGATCAGCTCGCCCGGGATGTAGCGCGTCGGGCGGAAATAGCCGGTGAGGTCGGCCTCACGATGGAAGCGATCGCCCATCGCTTCCGCGGCGGCGGCATTGTGGATGGCGATGGTGACCGTCTTGAACAGGAAGGCGGGGTCGGGGGCCGCCGTTCGGATGTCGAGCGTGGTGGGGCCGGCGGCGTGGAAGCTGGCACCTTGCAACAGGGCGCGGGCGCGCGGATTGGCGCGCTGGTGGCGTTCCAGGGCGGCGCGCACGGCTGGCGCATCCACCGGCGCGCCGCTCCAGAAGCGGGCATTGGGCTGCAGCTCGATCCGCCACAGGGTCGGCTCCAGCAATTCCCAGCTGCGCGCCAGGGCGGGGATCAGCCGTGACCCGTCGAGCGATTGATGCACCAGCGGCTCGGCAAAGCCGTTGTTGATGATGCGCTGAGCGTCGATGTTGATGGGGTCCAGTGACCGCGGCATGTTCGCCGTGACGAGGCGCAGCACCTGCTCGTGGGCCGGCGCGGCCTGTTGCGCCAGGCCCGGCGAAGCGCCGGTCACCAACAGCGTCAGGCCGAGGAAGAAGCGCGGCAGCGGGCGGCGCGGGATGGGCTTCGACAAGCGTCTACTCCTTGATCGCCGGATCGGCCGCCAAGCCGGATCCGACAAGAAACTTCGTCAGGCCGGCCATGCGATCACGGAATCGGGCGGTGCCGCCGCGACCCGCTCCGGCGATGCCCGGCGGCCGGCGGCGACGGCACATAAGGATCGTGGTAGGCTCGGTTTCCATCGTCCGAGCATGTGATAGTATCACGCCATGTGCAATACCCACCCCGCCTTCCCCCACACCGGCCTGCCGATCCCGCGCCACGAGCTGCGGGCATCGCTGCCGCCGGCCAGGCTCACGCGGAACCAGGCGCTGGTGCTGGCGGTGATGCGCGCCGCGCCGGGGCGGGCGCTGGCCGCCTATGAGGTGCTGGCGCAGCTGGAACCCTCGGGCGTGAAGGGGCCGCAGAGCGTCTATCGCGCCCTGCAGGCGCTGGTGGAGGCCGGGCTGGCGCATCGGATCGAGAGTCTGAACGCCTTCACTTTGTGCGCGCACCAGCATGCCCATGCGGGTTGCACCCCTGCCGAGGAAGCGCCCCGGCACCGCCCGGCCTTCCTGGTCTGCCGCCATTGCCGGTCGGTGGAGGAGATCACCGACCCTGGCCTGCTCGGCTTCGGCGAGGCCTTCGCCCGGCGCGGCTTCCGGGTGGAGCAGCGCGTGCTGGAAATGGTGGGCGCCTGCACCAGCTGCGACACCGCGGCGGCCGGCGAGCCCGTCTCCTGACGCTTGCTGGCCGGGTTGCGCGAAGCGATCAGGGACCGCCCCGCATGGACCGCGCCGCGCCCCCCATCGCGCCGCCGCATGGCGGGAACCTGACCGAGGCGCGGTTGCGGTTTCCCGACGCGCCCGAGCCGTTCCTCGATTTGTCCACCGGCATTGCACCGCGCGCCTATCCCCTGCCGCCCCTGCTGCCGGAAACCTTCACCCGTCTGCCGGAGCCCGCGCTGGCGGCGGCGCTGTGCCGCCTGGCCGGGCAGCGCTACGGCGTGCCCGATGGCGCGCGCGTGGTGGCGGCGCCGGGCACGCAGATCCTGCTGCCGATGATCGCGGGGCTGCGCCCGCCCGGCCGCGCCCGGATCCTCGGGCCGACCTATGCCGAGCATGCGCGCGCGGCGGTGCTGGCCGGGCATGAGACGCGCGAGGTCGGGGCGCTGGCGGCGCTGGCCCCGGCCGACCTCATCACCGTGGTCAATCCGGACAACCCCACCGGGCGCGTCCTGCCGGCCGAGACGCTGGCGATGCTGGCGGCCCAACAAGGCGCGGCAGGCGGGCTGCTGGTGGTGGACGAGGCCTTCTGGGACGCGGCGCCCGAGCTGCCCACCGCCTTGCCGCTGGTGGCTGGCGGGAATGTCGTGGTGCTGCGCTCCTTCGGGAAGTTCCACGGGCTGGCCGGGCTGCGGCTCGGCTTCGCGGTGGCGGCCGCGCCCATCGCCGATCGTCTGGCCGCGCTGCTGGGCCCCTGGGCGGTGGCCGGGCCGGCCTTGCAGGCGGGGCTGGCGGCGCTGGCCGATGATGGGTGGGCGGCCACGCAACGCGCGCACCTCCGCGCGGCGGCCGCGCGGCTGGATCGCGTGCTGGCCGAGAGGGCGCTGGCGGTGCTGGGCGGCACCCCCCTGTTCCGCTTCGTCGCCGCGCCGCCCGGCACCTTCGAACGGCTTGGCCGCGCCGGCATCCTGGTTCGATCCTTCGCCCAATGGCCTGACCGGCTGCGCATCGGCCTGCCGGGCGATGCGGCCGGCTTCGCGCGGCTTGCGGCGGCGCTGGCATGATCGGGCTGGCACTTCTTGCGCTGCTGATGGAGGCGGGGCTCGGCTATTCCCAGCGCCTGGTCGACCGCATCGGCCATCCGGTGATCTGGATCGGCAGGCTGATCGGCGCCATGGACCGCGCCTGGAACGATGCCGCGCGCGGCTTCGCCGCCCGGCGCCTGGCGGGCCTGGTGGCCTTGCTGGTGCTGGTCGGGGTGGCCGGGGGCCTTGGCCTCGCGCTGCAATCCCTGCTGCTGGCGCTGCCCTTCGGCATCTTCCTGGCGGCCCTGCTGGCCAGCAGCCTGCTGGCGCAGCGCAGCCTGCATGAGCATGTGGCGCGCGTCGCCGCCGCCCTGGAGCAGGGCGGGCTGGATGCCGGCCGTGAAGCCGTCTCCCACATTGTCGGCCGCGATCCGCTGTCGCTGGACGAGGCCGGCGTGGCGCGCGCCGCCATCGAAAGCCTGGCCGAGAATTTCTCCGATGGCGTCGTGGCGCCCGCCTTCTGGCTGGCGATGGGCGGGCTGCCGGGGGCGGCGATCTACAAGGCCGTCAACACCGCCGACAGCATGATCGGCCATCGCACGATGCGGCACGAAGCCTTTGGCTGGGCCGCGGCGCGCTGCGACGATGTGCTGAACCTGCCGGCCTCGCGCCTGACGGGATTGGCCATCGTGGCGGCGGCGGCGCTGCTGCCCGGGGCCGATATGCGCGCCGCGTGGCGGGCCATGTGGCGGGATGCGCCCAGACACCGCTCGCCCAATGCCGGCTGGCCCGAGGCGGCGATGGCGGGCGCGCTCGGCCTGGCGCTGGCCGGGCCGCGCCATTATGGCGGCGTGCTGGTGGATGACGCCTTCATGGGCGACGGACGGCGTGAGGCACGTGCTGCCGATATTCGCGCGGCGCTGCGGCTTTATCGCACCGCCGACGCGCTGCTCATCGGCCTGCTGGCGCTGGCCTTCCTCGCGCTGCAAGGCTGAGCAGCGCGTCCAGGTCCAGATGCGCTTCCAGATGCCGGGCCAGCGCATCGAGCGCGGCCTCGACCGAGGCTTCGTGGTCCAGCCGCGGCGCCCCCGCTTCGAACCGCGCCAGCCAGGCGGCGCGCTGCGCGGTGGCGCCGAACAGCCCATGCACATAGGTGCCGCTGACGCGCCCATCGGGCGACACCGCGCCATCCGCGCCGCTTTCCGCCAGGGTGGCGAAGGGGCGCGCACGGCCGGGCCCGTCGGTCAGGCCCATATGCATCTCGTAGCCATGCAGCGCCGCGCCGTCATGGCTCTGCCCCTGCACCGGCACCAGCCGCTTCGCGCCCGACAGCACCGTCTCCACATCCAGCAGGCCAAGGCCCGGCAGCGCGCCGGGCGGGCCTTCCACCCCATCCGGGTCGGCGACGGTCCGCCCCAGCATCTGGTAGCCGCCGCACAGGCCGAGCACATGCCCGCCGCGCCGCAGATGCGCGGCAATATCCACATCGAACCCTGCCGCCCGCAGCGCGCGCAGATCGGCCAGGGTGGATTTCGAGCCCGGCAGGATCACCAGCTGCGCATCCCCGGGCAACGCCTGGCCCGGCCGCACGCGGATAACCTCCACCTCCGGCTCGGCCACCAGCGGGTCGAGATCGTCGAAATTGGAGATGGCGGGCAGCACCGGTACCGCCACGCGCAGCCTGGCACCCGGCTTGCGCGCCAGCGGATGGTCCAGCGCCAGCGCATCCTCGGCCGGCAGCCTGGCCGCGTCCGGCAAATGCGGCACCAGGCCCAGCGCCGCCCAGCCGGTGGTTGCGGCGATCAGCGCCATGCCATCGGCGAACAGCGCAGGGTCGCCGCGGAAGCGGTTGACGATGAAGCCGCCGATCATCGCCGCATCCTCGGGCGCCAGCACCACCTGCGTGCCGACCAGCGCGGCGATCACGCCGCCGCGGTCAATGTCGCCGATCAGCACCACCGGCACGCCGGCGGCGCGCGCGAACCCCATATTGGCGATGTCGTTGGCGCGCAGATTGACCTCGGCCGCGCTGCCCGCGCCTTCGACCAGCACGATATCGGCCTCGGCCTGCATGCGCGCGAAACTGTCCAGCACGGCCGCCATGAAGCCGGGCTTCAGGCGCTGATACTCCGCCGCGCGCGCCTGGCCCACCACGCGCCCCTGCACGATGATCTGCGCGCCCACCTGGCTTTGCGGCTTCAGCAGCACCGGGTTCATGTGGACGGAAGGCGGCACGCCGGCGGCGCGTGCCTGCAAGGCCTGGGCGCGCCCGATCTCGCCGCCATCTTTCGTAACCGCGGCATTGTTGCTCATATTCTGCGGCTTGAAGGGGCGCACCCGCATCCCGCGCCGGGTGAAGGCGCGGGCCAGCCCCGCCACGATCAGCGACTTGCCGACATCGGAGCCCGTGCCCTGGAACATCAAGGCGAGAGGCATCAGAATTCGATGCCCTTCTGCGCCTTCACCCCGGCGGCGAAATGGTGCTTTTGCGCGCCCATCTCGGTCACCAGGTCGGCGGCCTCGATCAGCGCGGGCTTCGCGTTCCGCCCGGTGACGACCACATGCAGCATCGGGCGGCGCGCGGCCAGGTCGGCCAGCACCTGATCCAGCGGCAGGTAATCGTAGCGCAGCGCGATGTTCAGCTCATCCAGCAGCAGCAGGTCGATGGCCGGGTCCGCCAGCATGGCGCGCGCCATGTCCCAGGCGCGGGTGGCGGCGGCGACGTCGCGCGCGCGATCCTGGGTTTCCCAGGTGAAGCCCTCGCCCATGGTGTGCCAGCGCACGCGCTCCCCGAACTGGGTCAGCGCTGTTCGTTCGCCGGTCTCCCACGCGCCCTTGATGAACTGCACCACGCCGACCCGCCCACCATTGCCCAGCATGCGCAGCGCGAGCCCGAAGGCGGCGGTGGACTTGCCCTTGCCGGGGCCGGTGTGGACGATCAGCAGGCCCTTTTCCGCGACGGTCTTGGACGCCACCTCGGCATCCTGCACGGCCTTGCGCGCGGCCATCTTGGCGCGGTGGCGCTGGGCTTCGGCTTCGTCGCTCACGGCGCCGATCCCTTCACTTGATCCGCAGCGGCAGGCCCGCCACCACGAGTTCGACCTGGTCGGCCAGTGCGGCCATGCGCTGGTTCAGGATGCCCTGCGCGTCGCGGAAGCGGCGCCCAAGGGGGGTTGCGGGCACAATGCCGCTGCCGACCTCGTTCGAGACCAGCATGATCGGGCCGGTGCGCGCCCGCAGCGCATCCTCCAGCGCCAGCGTCGCGGCCGGGATATCCGCCTCGGCCAGCATCAGGTTGGAAAGCCAGAGCGTCAGGCAATCGACCAGGATCGGCGCGCCCGCCGCGCCCAGCACGCCCGGCAGGTCGCGCGGCGCGTCCAACGTCTGCCAGCCCGCCTGGCGGCGCGCGCGATGGGCATCGATGCGGGCCTGCATCTCGGCGTCGAAGGCCTCGGCGGTGGCGATATAGGTCCAGGGCGGGGGCAGGGCTGTGATCAGCGCCTCCGCGCGGCGGCTCTTGCCGGACCGCGCGCCCCCCAGGATCAGGCTGAGTGGTTTCACCCGCCCATCATGCCCGATCGGGCGGCGATTGACAGGGGCGGCCCCGGGACGCTTGATGCGGCGGTTCGAAGGTTCCCCGGAGACGGGGATGAAAAGGGAATTCGGAGGGGGCGCTTGCCCCAGGCCGAAGCTGCCCCCGCAACTGTGAACGGTGAGCAGGCACCCGCATGTCACTGGGCCGAAAGCCCGGGAAGACGGTGCCCCGCGGTGAACCGTGAGCCAGGAGACCTGCCCGCGAACACAGAATGCGCCGGGCGGGGTGCCTCGGGGCAGGGCCTTTCTGGCCGGGGCGCGCCGCGTGGCGGGCCCCGAATGCACCCTGTCTTGCCCGCGTTCCGCGCGGGGCCGGAGGGTGCGCGTGACGTCAGACGTCGTGATCTTCATCTGCACCACCTGCAAGCGGGAGGGCGATGCGCCCGAAGCCCCGCGCGCCGGTGCCGCGCTGGCGAACGCCGCCCTGGCCGCGGGCGGCGCCTTTCGCATCCAGCCCGTGAAGTGCCTGTCCAACTGCAAGCGCGGGCCGTCGGCCGCCTTGGTACGGCCCGGCGGCTGGAGCTACGTCTTCGGCCATCTGGAGATCGCGGACACGGCGGAGGCGCTGCAACAGGGCGCCGCGCTGCTGGGCAGCTCGGCCGATGGCGCCATGCCCTGGCAGGGTCGGCCGGAGGTGCTGAAGCGCAACATGATCGCCCGCATCCCGCCTTTCGATTTCCTGCCACCGGAGGCCACGCCATGAACAGCGATCTGGGCAAGGTGCCCTGCACCATCGTCACCGGCTTCCTCGGCGCGGGCAAAACCACGCTGATCCGCCACCTGCTGGCCAACCCGGGCGGGCGCCGCCTGGCGGTGATCGTGAACGAGTTCGGCGATATCGGCATGGACGCCGAAATCCTGCGCGGCTGCGGCGATGCGGCGTGCGAAACCGCCGACATCGTCGAACTCGCCAATGGCTGCATCTGCTGCACCGTCGCCGATGATTTCGTGCCGACGCTGGATGCGCTGCTGGCCCGCGACCCTCGGCCGGATCATATCCTGATCGAGACATCGGGCCTCGCCTTGCCCAAGCCCCTGGTGCAGTCCTTCAACTGGCCCTCCATCAAGGGCCGCGTGACGGTGGATGGCGTGGTCGCGGTGGTGGATGGCGCCGCCCTGGCGGACGGGCGCGTCGCGCATGATGAGGCCGCGCTGGCCGCCCAGCGCGCCGCCGATCCCGCGCTGGATCATGACGACCCGGTCGAGGAAGTGTTCGAGGACCAGGTGGCCTGCGCCGACCTGATCGTGCTGACCAAGGCCGACCTGCTGGACGCCGATGCGCTGGCCCGCGCCCGCGCGGCGCTGGCCGCCGCCCTGCCGCGCGCGATCGGCGTGGTCGAGGCGCGCGACGGCCGGATCGCGCCCGCCCTGCTGCTCGGCCTGGGCGTCGGCACCGAGGGCGAGATCGCGAACCGCCCGACGCATCACGACAATGAGGAAGACCATGACCATGAGGATTTCGCCTCCATCGTGGTGCCGCTGCCGGAGGTGACGGACGCCGCCGCCCTTGCCGCGCGCGTCGCCGCCGCCTGCACCGTGCCGGGCGTGCTGCGCGCCAAGGGTTTTGGTGCCGTCGCCGGCAAGCCCATGCGCCTGCTGGTGCAGGCGGTCGGCAACCGCGTCAGCCACCATTTCGACCGCGCCTGGGCACCGGGCGAGGTCCGCGCGGGGCATCTGGTGGTGCTCGGCCTGCATGGCTTCGACGCGGCCGCGGTGGCCGGCGCCCTGGCGGACGCGCCGGTGCTCGTCACCTGACATGCACCTGCTGAACACCACCACCGCGACGCTGGATGAGCAGACGGAACCCGTCGACCTCCGCCAGCCGCCCGCGCCGATGGCGGTGTTGAGCTTCACCGACAGCGACCTGGCGGGCCTCGCCGCCGCCTGGGCGGCGGAGCGGGACGTGCTGCCCGCCCTGCGCCTGGTGCCGCTGCGCGAATTGCGCCATCCGATGTCGGTCGATCTCTGGCTGGATCGCACGGCGGCGGGCGCCAGGATCATCGTGCTGCGGTTGCTGGGTGGGCTGGATTGGTGGCGCTATGGCGCCGAGCAACTGGCGGCCTTCTGCCGGGCGCGCGGCATCGCGCTGGCGGTGCTGCCGGGCGAGGATCGCGCCGACCCGCGGCTGCCCGCGCTCTCCACCCTGCCTGCCCCTGAATGCGACGCGCTGCTGGCGGGCTTCCGCGCGGGCGGGGTCGCGGCGCTGCGCGGCGTGCTGCGGCGGATGGCGCGGCATGCGGGGGTGGCGTTGGCGGCGGATGCGGCCGCGTCCCTGCCGCTGGCGGGCTTCGCCGGCCCGCGCCCACAGCCCGGCGAGACGCGGCCGATCGTGCCGATCATCTTCTACCGATCGATGCAGCTGGCCGAGGATGCGGCGCCGGTCACCGCCCTGGCCGCGGCACTGGAAGCGCTGGGTATCCTGCCCGTGCCGATCTTCGTGGCCAGCCTCAAGGAACCGCAATCGATCGACTTCCTGCGCAGCGAATTGCCCCGGCTTGAGCCGGCGCTGATCCTGGCCTGCACCGCCTTCGCGGAAGGCGAGGGCGAGCCGCTGCTGGCGGCCTGCGGCGCGCCGGTGTTGCAGGCGGTCATGGCCACCACGGCGCGCAGCGCCTGGGAGGCCGGCGCGCGCGGGCTGGGGGCGGCGGATTTGGCCATGCATGTCGTGCTGCCGGAACTGGATGGGCGCGTGCTGGGCGGCGTCATCGGCTTCAAGGATGCCGCCCTGGGCCCGGCCGACCTCGGCTTCACGCGGCAGGTCAATCGGCCGGAGCCGGACCGGATCATGCAACTGGCCGCGCGCGTGGCGGCGCTGCTGCGGTTGCGGGCAACGCCGCCGGCGCAGCGGCGCCTGGCGATCCTGCTGCCGGACTATCCCGGCGCGGGCGGGCGCACCGGCTATGCGGTGGGCCTCGATGTGCCGGCCAGCGTGCTGGCGCTGCTCGATGATCTGCGGGATGCGGGCCATGATGTCGGCACCCCGCCGGCGACGCCGCGCGATCTGCTGGCGGCGCTGGCCGAGCCCGGCGCGGCCTGGCCGCTGGCCGACTATCGCGCGCAGCCGGGCAATGCCGCCATCGAAGCAGCCTGGGGCGAGGCGGCGCAGGATGCCGATGTGGCGGGCAGCGCCTTCCGCTTCCGCGCCATCGCCTGTGGCAACATGCTGGTGGCCGTCGCGCCCGATCGTGGCCGTGCCTCGGATCGGCGCGCCCTCTATCACGACCCCGCATTGCCGCCGCGCCACGCGCTGCGCGCCTTCGGCCTGTGGCTGCGCCACGCGCAGCATGTCCACGCGCTGGTCCATATAGGCGCGCATGGCACGCTGGAATGGCTGCCCGGCAAGGCGGTGGCGCTGACGGAAGCCTGCTTCCCGGAAGCCGTGCTGGGCGCGCTGCCCATCATCTACCCCTTCCTGGTCAGCAACCCCGGCGAGGCGGCGCAGGCCAAGCGGCGGATCGCCGCCGTGACGCTCGGCCATCTGCCGCCGCCGCTGACCACGCCCGGCCTGGCGCCGGAGCTGCATCGGCTGGACCGGCTGCTCGATGAATTCGCGGGCGCCGATGGGCTGGACCGGCGGCGGCGCGAACGTCTCGCGCAGCTGATCCAGGAAGCGGCGGACGGCGTGCCCAGCCTGCCCGCCCTGCCGCGCGACCCCGATGACCGGCTGCGGGCGCTGGATGCCTGGATGTGCGATGTGAAAGAACTCGCCATCCAGGACGGGCTGCACATTTACGGCCGCTCCCTCGCGGCGGAGCCCGAGCGCGCCGCCTGCGCCGCCAGCGAACGCGCCGGGCTCATGGCGGCGCTGGCGGTGCGCCATGTGCCCCCGGGCCCGGCCGGTGCGCCGGCGCGCGGGCGGCGCGACGTGATGCCGACCGGGCGGAACCTGACCACCGCCGATCCGCGGGGCCTGCCCACGCCCACCGCCATGGAGCTTGGCCGCCTGGCCGCCGCCGAGGCGCTGCGCCTTTACGCCCAGGAACATGGCGAGATGCCGCGCCGCCTGGTGATCGACCTGTGGGGCAGCGCCACGCTGCGCACCGGGGGCGAGGAAATCGCCCAGGGCCTGGCACTGCTGGGCTGCGTGCCGCTGTGGGAGGCAACGACGGGGCGCGTCACCGGCGTCGAGGTGCAGCCGCCCGCCGTGCTCGGCCGCCCGCGCGTGGACGTCACCTGGCGGATTTCGGGCCTGTTCCGGGATCTGTTCCCGGCGCAGATCGCGCTGCTGGACGCGGCGGTGCGGGCCGTTGCCGCGCGCGATGAGACGGCCGATGAAAACCCGCTGGCCGCGGCGCGGCTGGCCGGCCTGCCGCTGGCCCGCATCTTCGGCGCCCCCCCCGGCGCCTATGGCGCGGGCGTCGAGGATGCGCTGGCCACCGGCGACTGGACCGCAAAGGAGGAGCTGGGCCGCGCCTATCTGGCCGGGGCTTCGCACCGCTATGGCGGCGCGACGGGCGATGCCACGCCGGATGGCGGGTTCGCGGCCCAGGTCGCGGCGGCCGATGCGCTGCTGCATCCGGGCGATGATCCGGGGCGCGATCTGCTGCAAGGCGGCGCCGATGCCGCCCATGTCGGGGGCTTTGCCGCCGCCGCCGCCATGCTGGGCGCCGCGCCCATGCTGATCACGCTGGACACGACGGACGCCGCCCGCCCGCGCGCGCGCGGGCTGGAGGCCGCGTTGCGCCGCCTTGTCATGGGCCGCGCGGTCGATCCGCGCTTCATCGCCGGCCAGATGCGCCACGGCCCGCGCGGTGCCTCGGAACTGGCCGAGACGGTGGACCGGCTGGTCGCCTTCGCGGAAACCACCGGCGCGGTGGACAGCGCGCTGCTGGAGCGTGTGCACGAAGCCTATGTGGGCGACGCCACGGTGCGGGACTTCCTGCGGCGCGAGAATCCCGCCGCCGCGCGCGCCATCGCGCTGCGCTTCGAGGCGGCGCTGCGGCGCGGCCTGTGGCACCCGCGGCGCAACAATGTCGCGGCGGACCTGGCGCTGCTGCGGGAGCCCGCCTGATGCGTCGTGGCGCCTGCCCCACCCTCGATGTGCCGATGGCGACGGGCGATGGGCTGCTGGCGCGCCTGCCCCCCGCCGCCATGCCGCCATCGGCGTGGCTGTCCCTGGCCGAGGCCGCGCAGCAAGCGGGGAATGGGCTGCTCGACATCACGGCGCGCGGCAGCGTGCAGATCCGCGGCCTGCGCGACGATACGCTGGCCCTGGCCGCCAGCCTCGTGCCGGCCGATTGGCCGCGCGACGCGCTGGTGATGACCTCGCCCTTGGCCGGGGAGGCGTTGGATGAGGTGGCCGATCCGCGTCCCCTCGCGGCGCGCCTGGCCGCGGCCGCGCCGGCGGGGCTGCCGGCCAAGACCAGCCTGCTGGTGGATGGCGGCGGCGCGCTGCATCTGGCGGATGACGCCGCCGACCTGCGGCTGGTGGCCCGGCCCGACGGCTGGTGGGTGCGGTGCGGCGAGACCTGGCTCGGCCTTGGCGATGCCGAAGCCGCCCTGGCCGCCGCGCGGAAGCTGCTGGCAGCGATGGGGGAAGGGGAAACGCGGCGGCCGCCGGCCGGGTCGCAGGCCATCGCGGCCCAACTGCTGCGCGCCGCGCATCCGCCAGCACCATCGCACCCCGCCGAGACCATCGGCCTGCATCCCCTGCGCGCGGGCGTGGCGCTCGGTGTCGGCCTGCCCTTCGGTCGGCTGGAGGCCGCCGCCCTGGCCGCCTTTGCCGCGGCCAGCGGCGCCCGGGCGCTGCGCGGCGCGCCGGGGCGCGTGTTGCTGGCGATCGGCGTCGTGAACCCGGATGCGCTGCGGGCGCGCGCGGCGGCGCTTGGCTTCATCACCGACCCGGGCGACCCGCGCCGCCGCGTCGCCGCCTGCACCGGCACGCCCGGTTGCGCCAGCGCGCGGGTCGATACGCGCGCCCTGGCCCGCGACCTGGCGCCCCTGGTGCCGCCCGATGGCTTCCTGCACCTGTCCGGCTGCGCCAAGGGCTGCGCCCATCCGCGGCCGGCGACGCTGACCCTGGTCGGCATGGAAGGCGGCCTGGGCTTGATCCGACACGGGCGGGCGGGCGACACGGTGGCGGCCAGCCTGCTGCCTGGTGACGCGCGCGCCACGCTGGCGCGGGAGTTTGCCCCCCATGCATGAGTATATCCGCGATGGCGCGGCCATCTACCAACGCTCCTTCGCCATCATCCGCGCCGAGGCCGACCTGGCCCGCTTCCGGCCGGAGGAGGAGGATGTGGCGGTGCGCATGATCCATGCCTGCGGGCTGGTCGAGGCGGCGGCGCATTTCGCCTTCGCCCCCGGCTTCGTCGCGGCCGGCCGGGCGGCGTTGCAGGCCGGCGCGGCGATCCTCTGCGATGCCGAGATGGTGGCGCGGGGCGTCACGCGCGCGCGCCTGCCGGCCGACAACGCCGTCATCTGCACGCTGCGCGATCCGCGCGTGCCGGAGATGGCGGTCCGCATCGGCAATACGCGCTCGGTCGCCGCCATGGCGCTGTGGCAGGAACATATGGCGGGCAGCGTCGTGGTGATCGGCAATGCGCCGACCGCCTTGTTCCACCTGTTGGACATGATCGCGGGCGGTGCGCCGCGCCCGGCCGCCATCATCGGCATGCCGGTCGGCTTCGTGGGTGCCGCGGAGTCGAAGGAAGCGCTGATGGCGGCGCCCTTCGACATTCCCTGGGCGGTGGTGCGCGGGCGGATGGGCGGCAGCGCCATGGCCGCCGCCGCACTCAACGCCGTGGCGAGGCCGGGGCTGTGAGCACAGGCAAGCTCTACGGGGTGAGCCTGGGTCCGGGCGATCCCGAATTGCTGACGCTGAAGGCGGCGCGGCTGGTCGATGCCGTGCCGGTCATCGCCTATTTCGCCAAGCAGGGCCGGGCCAGCAATGGCCGCGCGATCATCGCCACGCGCCTGCGGCGCGACGTGATCGAACTGCCGCTGCTCTATCCCGTCACCACCGAGATCCCGATGCAGGACCCGGCCTACCGGGCCGCGCTGGATGCCTTCCACGATGAAGCCGCCGCCGCCATCGCCGCGCATCTGGATGCCGGGCGCGATGTGGCGGTGGTCAGCGAGGGGGATGCGCTGTTCTATGGCTCCTACATGCATCTGCATGTGCGTCTCGCGCATCGCTACGTGACGGAGGTGGTGCCCGGCATCACTGCCATGGCCGGCGCCGCCGCGCTGGCCGGCGTGCCGCTGGCGCAGGGCGATGACATGCTGTGCGTGCTGCAGGCCACGCTGGCCCAGGATGTGCTGGCCGCGCGGCTCGCGGGCTGCGAGGCCGCGGTGATCATGAAGGTCTTCCGCCACCTGCCCCGCATCCGCGCCGCACTGGCCAAGGCAGGCCGGCTCGACCAGGCGATCTATGCCGAGCGCGTCGGCACGCCGGCGCAGCGCGTGCTGCGGCTGGTCGATCATGATGGCGCGCCCGCGCCCTATTTCTCGATCGTGCTGGTGCCGGGATGGGCGCGATGAGCGGGCGGCTCGATGTGATCGGCATCGGCCCGGGCGACGCCGGGCTGATCACGCCCGCCGCGCGCGTGGCGCTGGATGCGGCGGAGATCCTGTATGGCTACGGCCCCTACTTGGCCCGCGTGCCGCCGCATCCCGGCCAGATCCATCACGCCAGCGACAATCGCGAGGAGATGGGCCGCGCCGCCGCCGCGCTGGATGCGGCGCTGGCGGGCCGGCGCGTGGCGATGGTGACCGGCGGCGATCCCGGCGTCTTCGCCATGGCGGCCGCGGTGTGCGAGGCGATCGAGACCGGCCGTGCCGAATGGCGCACGCTGGATGTGGCCATCCATCCCGGGATCACCGCGATGCTGGCGCTGGCGGCGCGGGCGGGCGCGCCGCTCGGGCATGATTTCTGCGCCATCTCGCTCTCCGACAATCTGAAGCCCTGGCCCGTGGTGGAACAGCGCCTGGCCGCCGCGGCCGGCGCCGGCTTCGCCATCGCGCTCTACAACCCGATCAGCCGCGCGCGGCCCTGGCAATTGGGCGCCGCCTTCGCCTGCCTGGGTGCGCATCTGGCCCCCGAGACGCCGGTGATCTTCGGCCATGCGGTGGCCCGCGATGCCGAGCAGCTGGTGATCGTCCCCCTCAGCGAAGCCGCGGCGCAGCCCGCCAGCATGGCGAGCTGCATCATCATCGGCACGCGCGAGACCCGCCTGATCGCGCGCCCGGGTCGCCCGCCGCTGGCCTATACGTCGCGGCGGCTCAGCGCATGATCCAGCGCGGCCAAGGCTTCGGCGACACTATTGCAACGCGGCCCTTCGGGCAGAATGGGCCGCGCGAGCATGAACACCGGCAGGCGCCGCGCGCGGGCGGCCTCCAGCTTGGCGAAGCTCGCGGCTCCGCCGCTGTTCTTGCAGACGATCGCCTCGATGCGATGGGCGTCCAGCAGCCTTTCCTCCTCTTCCAGGCTGAAGGGGCCGCGCGCGGTCAGGCAGGTGATGTCGGGCACCGCCAGGGGCGGGTCGATGGGGTCGACGCTGCGAATCAGGTAGCGATGCTGCGGCGCCTGGACGAAGCCCGCCACCTCCTGCCGGCCGAGCGCCAGGAACACACGGCGCGGCGCGGCGCCGAGCGCGGCGCAGGCCGCATCAACATCGGCCACGTCGCGCCAATCATCCTCGGGCCTTCGCTGCCAGGCCGGGCGCCGCAGGGCGACCAGGGGCAGGCGCGCCTCAAGCGCCGCGCGATGGGCGTTGGCCGAGATGCGCGCGGCGTAGGGGTGCGTCGCATCCACCAGCAAATCGATGCGTTCCGCTCGCAGATAGGCGGCCAAACCTTCCGCGCCCCCGAACCCGCCGATGCGCACCGGCACGGGCAGCGCGGCCGGGTTCATGGTGCGGCCGGCGAGCGACAGCGTGAGGTGCAGATCAGCGCGGGCGGCCAGGCGCTCGGCCAGCATCCGCGCTTCCGTCGTGCCGCCCAGCAGCAGGATGCGATGGACCATGGCTGAGCCTTCGCCCACCGCGGCCTGGTTGTCCATCATCGGCCTGAACGAGGACGGGCTGCCGGGCCTGGGCGAGGCCGCGCGCGCGGCGTTGCGGGAAGCGGATGTGGTGTTCGGGGGCGCGCGGCATCTGCGCCTGGCGGCGGCGGGCATGGCGGGCACGGCGCATCCCTGGCCCTCGCCCTTCAGCGTGGCACCGGTGCTGGCGCGGCGCGGGCAGCGCGTGGCGGTGCTCGCCTCCGGCGACCCGATGTGGCACGGGGTGGGGGCGACGCTGTTGCGCGACCTGCCGCCCGGCGAGGCGCGGGTTTTTCCGCTTGCCTCCGCCGCCAGCCTTGCTGCCGCGCGCCTGGGCTGGGCGCTGGCGGACATCACCACCCTCTCGCTGCATGCGCGCGACATCGCGCTGCTGCGCCCGCATCTGCACCCGGGCGCAAGGCTGATCCTGCTGACCAGCGACGCCAGGCAACCCGCCGCCATCGCGTCGATGCTCGCGACCAGCGGCTTTGCGGGCAGCCGGATCACGCTGCTGGAATCTCTCGGCGGTCCGGCGGAGCGCATCCGCGCCACCATTGCGTCAGACTTCGCCTTTGCGGAGATCCATCCGCTGAACACGCTGGGCGTTGAGATCCTGGCCGAGGCCCAAGCGCAACCGCTGCCGCGTGCGCCCGGCCTGGATGATTTGCTGTTCCAGCATGACGGGCAGCTGACGAAGCGGGAGGTGCGCGCCATCACGCTGTCCGCCCTGCGCCCCTATCCCGGCGCGCTGCTGTGGGATGTGGGGGCGGGGGCGGGGTCCATCGGCATCGAATGGATGCTGGCGCACCCAGGCTGCCAGGCGATCGGGATCGAGGTGCGGGCCGATCGCGCGGCGCGCGCGGCGGCCAATGCACGGGCGCTCGGCGTGCCGGGGCTGCGCCTGGTGGTGGGCGAGGCGCCCGCCGCCTTCGCCGACCTGCCCGCGCCGGATGCGCTGTTCCTCGGCGGTGGGGCCAATGATCCGGGCGTCTTCGACGCCGCGCTGGCGGCCTTGAAGCCAGGCGGCCTCTTCGTGGCCAATGCGGTGACGCTGGAGACCGAGGCGCTGCTGCTGGCGCACCATGCCAGGCTTGGCGGCGAGCTGCTGCGCATCGGCATCACCCGCGCCGTGGCGGTGGCTTCCATGACCGGGTGGCGCCCGGCCATGCCCGTCACGCAATGGGTATGGCGCAAGCCATGATGGTCGCGGGGCTCGGTTGCCGGCGCGGCGCGCGGGCAGAGGATGTTGCGGCGGCGATTGCGCTGGCGCTGGACGGTCGCGCACCGGGCGCGCTGGCGCGGCTGGCGACCAGCGCGGCGAAGGCGCGTGAGCCTGGCTTGCTTGAAGCCGCCGCATCGCTCGGCCTGACGCTGGAAGCCGTGCCGCGGGATGCGCTGCTGGCGGCGGCGCCGCGCTGCCTCACCCATTCCGCCCGCGCCCTGGCCGAAGCCGGCGTGCCGTCGCTGGCGGAAACGGCTGCCCTGGCGTCAGCGGGGCCGGGTGCCGTGCTGCTCGGCCCGCGCGTTGCCGTGGCCCGTGCCGTCACCTGCGCGCTGGCCGAGGTGCCGGCATGACCGTGCACTTCATCGGCGCCGGCCCGGGGGCGGCGGACCTGCTGACGCTGCGCGGGCGCGACATTCTGGCGCGCTGCCCGGTGTGCCTCTATGCCGGCTCGATCATCCCGCGCGAGACGCTGGGGCATTGCCCACCCGACGCGCGGCTGTTGGATACGGCGCCGATGAGCCTCGATGAGATCGAGGCCGAATGCGTTGCCGCCCATGCCGCCGGGCAGGATGTGGCGCGGCTGCATTCGGGGGACCTCTCGATCTACTCCGCCATCGCCGAGCAGAAGCGCCGGCTGGAAGCGCGCGGCATACCCGTCACGCTCACCCCCGGCGTGCCCGCCTTCGCCGCCGCCGCCGCCGTGCTGGGGCGCGAACTGACGGTGCCCGCCCTGGCGCAGTCCGTGGTGCTGACGCGCATGCCGGGCCGCGCCTCCGCCATGCCGGCCACCGAGACGCTGGCCGCCTTCGCCGCCACGCGCGCCACGCTGGCGATCCATCTGGCGGTGCCGCAGCTCGCGCGGATCGTGGCCGAGCTGATCCCCTTCTACGGCGCCGATTGCCCCGCCGCGGTGGTGGTGCGCGCGACCTGGCCGGATGAGCAGCTGTTTCGCGGCACGCTGGCCGACATCGCGCCCACGGTCGCGGCATCCGGCGTGGAGCGCACGGCGCTGATCCTGGTGGGCCGCGCCCTGGCGCCCGAGGATTTCGCCGAAAGCGCCCTCTACGCCCCCGATTATCAGCGCCGATTCCGGGGAAGGGAGGGGCTGTGAGGCATGAACCCGGCACGGCCCACCAGCCGGCCCTCGCGATCGAAGACGCAAATCTCCAGCTCGCCCGGCGTGTCGCCGGCCAGGGCCGCGGCCGCCACGGCCCAGGCGCGCGTGGCGATGGCGTTGCCGAGCGGCTGCCCCGCGGCCTCGGCGATCGCAAAGGCTTCCGCCACGGTGTTGGCACCCGCCACGCGCGCCACCAGCGCGGCATCGGGCAGCAGTGCGCCGAGCGCGGCCAGGTCGGCCTCGCCGCGTCTGGAATGCAGATCGAGCCGCCCCTGCGCCAGCTTGGTCATCTTGGCGACGCCGCCCGCCACCGTCACGCGCGGCACCGGATGGCGACGCAGGTATTTCAGCATGCCGCCGACGAAGTCACCCATCTCCAGCAGCGCCACATCGGGCAGCCCGTGCAGCCTCTGAACCGCGGCTTCCGAGGCCGAACCCGTGCTGCCCGCCACATGGGGGATGCCCATGGCGCGCGCCACATCCACGCCGCGATGGATGGAGTCGATCCAGGCGGCGCAAGAATAGGGGATGACGATGCCCGTCGTGCCCAGCACGCTCAGCCCGCCGAAAATGCCAAGCCGGCCGTTCAGCGTGCGCTCGGCCAGCTTCTCGCCATCGGCAATGGATATCTCCACCTCGGCATCCGGCTCGGCCGCCACCTCGGCCAGGGCTGTGCGGATCATCGCGCGGGGCCCAGGGTTGATCGCGGGCTCGCCGGGCGGGATGGGCAGGCCGGGGCGCGTCACCCGGCCAACCCCGGTGCCGGCCTTGAACAGCACCCCCGCCCCCTTGGGCAGCAGCCGCACCGTCACCAGGATCAGCGCGCCATGCGTCACGTCGGGGTCATCCCCCGCATCCTTCACCACGGCGGCCAGCGCGCCGCCCGGCACATGGTCGGCGCGCGCCAGGGCGAAGGCCGGGCTCTCGCCGCCCGGCAGGCGGATGGTGACGGGGTCGGGGAAGGCGCCATGGATCAGCGCGGCATAGGCGGCCTTGGCCGCCGCCGTGGCGCAGGCGCCGGTGGTCCAGCCGCGCCGCAGAATCCTGCCCTGATCCATGCCTGCCTCGGTAGCGCCTGGCGCCGCGCCGCACCATGCCCCGGCGCCCGCCGATGAACGCGGAGGCCATCGCCGCCCTGCTCGCCCAGACACCCCGCATGGCGCCGGGCGAGGTCTGGCTGGCCGGCGCCGGCCCCGGCGACGCTGCGCTGCTGACGCTGGAGGTGCTGGGCGCCCTCGGCCAGGCCGATGTCATCATCCATGACGCGCTGATCGAGTCCGAGGTGCTGGCCCTGGCCCGCCCGGGGGCGGAGCTGGTGTTCCTCGGCAAGCGCGGCGGCCGGCCCTCGCCCCGGCAGGCCGAGATCACCGCGCGGCTGGTGGCCGAGGCCCGCGCCGGGCGGCGGGTGCTGCGCCTGAAGGGCGGCGACCCCTTCGTGTTCGGCCGCGGTGGTGAGGAAGCGGTGGCGCTGGCCGATGCCGGCGTGCGCTTCCGCGTGCTGCCGGGCCTGACCGCCGGGCTGGTCGCGATGACGGCGGCCAACATCCCGGCCACGATGCGTGAGACCAACCAGGCCATCATCCTGGCCACCGGCCATGCCGCCGAAAGCGGGGAGGGGCTGGATTGGGCGGCGCTGGCCCGCACCGGCCAGCCGATCCTGCTCTACATGGCCACCCGCACCCTGCCCGCGATCGTGGCGGGGCTGATCGAGGGCGGCATGGCCCCGGACACGCCGGCCGCCGTGGTGGTGGGTGCCACCACGCCCGACCAGGCGGTAATCGTCACCCGGCTGGATGCGCTGGCCGGCATCGACATCCCCTCACCGGCCATCATCGGGATCGGCGCCATCGTCGCCCTGCGCGAACGGCTGCTGGCCGAGGCAAGAAAGCTGCTGGCATGAGCGCGCTCGGCGGCCTGGTCGTCGCGGCCCCGCGCTCGGGCAGCGGCAAGACCACGGTCACGCTCGGCCTGCTGGCGGCCTTCGCGGCGCGCGGGGTTGCGGTGCGCGCGGCCAAGATCGGGCCCGACTATATCGACACGGCCTTCCATGCCGCCGCCACCGGCCGGCCGGGGCTGAACCTGGACAGCTGGGCCATGCCCGCCCGGCTGCGCGACGCCCTGCTGGCCGAGGCGGCGGCGGGCGCCGACCTGCTGCTGGCCGAAGGTGCCATGGGCCTGTTCGATGGCATCCCGGCGCCCGGCGGCCGGCGCGGCTCGGCGGCGGATCTCTGCGCGCGGCATGGCATGCCGGTGCTGCTGGTGCTGGATGTCGCCGGCCAGGCGCAGACCGCGGCCGCCATCCTTCGCGGCTTTGCCACGCATGACCCGGCGGTGCGGATCGCCGGCGTGGTGCTGAACCGCATCGGCAGCGCGCGGCATGAGAGGCTGGTCACCGAGGCGATGGCGCCGCTCGGCATCCCGGTGCTGGGCGCCCTGCCGAAGGATGCCGCGCCCGCCTTGCCGGAGCGCCATCTCGGCCTGGTGCAGGCCGAGGAACATGCCGATCTCGCCGCCACCCTGGCCGCCCTGGCGCGGATGGCCGAGGCGCATCTGAACCTGGATGGCATCCTGGCCGCCGCCGCGCCCTTGGCCTTGCCGCCACCCCAGCCGCCGGTGGCGCTGCGCCCGCCGGGGCAGCGCATCGCGCTGGCCCGCGATGCCGCCTTCTCCTTCCTCTACAGCCATGTGCTGGCCGGCTGGCGCGCGGCGGGGGCGACGATCATCCCCTTCTCGCCGCTGGCCGACGAGGCGCCCCCCGAGGATTGCGATGCCTGCTGGCTGCCCGGCGGCTATCCTGAATTGCATGCGGGGCGGCTGGCGTCGGCGGCGCGCTTCCGGGCCGGGCTGGCACGCTTCGCCACGACGCGCCCGGTGCATGGCGAGTGCGGCGGCTACATGGTGCTGGGTGCCGGCCTGACCGACGCCGCGGGCGTGGACCACGCCATGGCGGGCCTGCTGGCGCACCGCACCAGCTTCGCCAAGCGCCGGCTGCATCTGGGCTATCGTCGCGCCTGCCTGCTGGCGGATGGGCCGCTCGGCCTGGCCGGGCAGCATCTGCGCGGCCATGAATTCCACTACGCCACCGAGACGAATCCGGGCCTCGATCCGCCCTTCGCGACCCTGACGGATGGCGAGGGCCGCGCCCTTGGCCCGGCCGGTAGTCGGCGCGGGCAGGTCTCGGGCAGTTTCTTCCACATGATCGCCACCGAGGATTTTCGCGCATGATCGATGCACAGGCTCGGCTCGATGCGCTGGCCAAGCCGCAAGGCAGCCTGGGCACGCTGGAGCGCCTGGCGGTGCGTCTTGCTGTCACGCAAGGTCGGCTCGATCCGCGCACGCGGCCGCGACGGCTGGTGATTTTTGCCGGCGACCATGGCGTGGTGGCGGAGGGCGTGGGGCTTTGGCCGAGCGCCGTCACGGGCGCGATGATGCGCCTGATGCGCGCCGGGCGGTCCTCGGCCAGCGCCTTGGGCCGCGTGGCGGGCGCGGATTTCCTGCTGGTCGATGCGGGGTCCTGCACCGAAGGCCTGCACCCCGTCCCCGGCTTTCTCGACGCCCGCATCGCCCAGGGCACGGCGAACTTCGCCCAAGGCCCCGCCATGAGCGTGGCGCAGCTCGACGCCGCCTGGGCACTCGGCCAGCGCATCGCGGATGACAGCGCCGCCGCGGGCTACGCGGTGCTGGCATTGGGCGAGATGGGTATCGGCAACACCACCGCGGCCGCCGCGCTCGGCGCGCTGCTGACCGGCGCCGCGCCCGAAGCCATGGTCGGCCCCGGCGCCGGTGCCACGCCCGAGAGCCTGGCCCGCAAGCGCGCCGTGGTGGCCGCCGGCGTGGCGCGCGCCCGGGCCGAGACGGATGTGCGCGCCGCCATCGCCAGCCTTTGCGGCCATGAGATCGCGGCGCTGGCCGGCTGTATCGCCGGCGCGGCGCGGCATCGGATGACGGTGGTGCTGGACGGGCTGATCGTTACCGCCGCCGCCCTGGTGGCCGCGCGCCTCTCGCCCGGCGCCTGCGACAGCGCCATCGCCGCCCATGTCGGTGCCGAGCCCGGCCATGCCCTGATGCTGGCCAGTCTGGGGCTGGAGCCGTTCCTCGATTGGGGCCTGCGCCTTGGCGAGGGGAGCGGGGCGGCGCTGCTGCTGCCGCTGCTGGATGCCGCCGCCGCGCTGCTGACCGAGGTGGCCACCCTGCAGGAAGTCTTGGGCGGCTGATGCGCGACTGGCTGCACCCGGCCGCGCTGGCGTTGCGCTTCCTCAGCCGCCTGTCGCCCCCCGGCGAACAGATGGATCGGTTCGCGGGGGACCTGCCGCGCGCGCTGGCCTTCTTCCCGCTGGTGGGCGGGGTGCTGGGCGGGATCACCGCCCTGGTGCTGCTGGCGGCGGGGCAGGTTTTTCCGCTGTACCTGGCCGTCGTGATCGCGCTGGCCTTCGACGCCTGGCTGACGCGCGGCCTGCATGAGGATGCGGTGGCCGATCTGTGCGACGGGCTGGGCGGCGGCCGCACGCCCGAGGATGTACTGCGCATCATGAAGGATAGCCGCATCGGCGCCTTCGGGGCGCTGGCGCTGGGCTTCGCCGTGGCGCTGCGCGGCGCGGGGCTGGTGGCGCTGGAGGATCCGGTGCGGGTGGCGCTGGTGCTGGTGGTGGCCGGCGCGGTGGCGCGGCTGATGATGCTGGCGGTGCTGTGGCGCGTGCCCGCGCTGCCGGGCATGGGCGCGCGTTTCGCCGCCGCGATGGATGGGCGGCGCTTCGTGCAGGCGCTGGTCTTCGCGTCGCCGGCGTTGCTGCTCGGCGGCGTCCCGGGCGCCGTCCTTCCGGCGGCCGTGGCCTGCGGCGCCTTCTTCCTGTGGTATCGCGGCCTGCTGCTGCGGCGGCTGGGCGGCAGCACCGGCGATGCCATGGGGGCCGCGGGCTATGCCGGGCTGGTCATCACCACGCTCGCCTTCGCCGCATGGTGACGCTGCTCCGCCACACGGCGGTCGCGGCGCATTGGCAGGGGCGCTGTTACGGCGTCAGCGATGTTGGCCTGTCCGCCGCGGGCGTCGCGGCGGCGCGGACGCTGGCGGGCCAGAGCTTGGGGCGTGTCACGCGGCTGCAAGCATCCCCGCTGCGGCGGGCGCGCTTCCTGGGCGGGCTGCTCAGCCGCCGGCTTGGCCTGGAGCTGGAGATTGTGCCGGCGCTGCGCGAACGGGATTTCGGCACCTGGGAGGGCCAGAGCTGGGACGCGATCCATGCGGCCGAGGGCGATTCCATGATGGGCATGATCGACGCACCCACCAGCTTCCGGCCCGGCGGCGGTGAGACCACGGCAGAACTGGCCGCGCGCGTGATGGGATGGTTCGCCAGCCTTCCTGCGGGCGAGGGGGTGCTGGCGATCACCCATGGCGGTCCGGCGGCGGCCCTTCGTGGTTCGCTGGCGGGGCTGGCCGTGCCGGCCTGGCTGCCGCTGATTCCGGCGCTTGGCGAGGCGGTCACGCTTCCCGGCCGGCCCTGATGCAAGCGGGCTGATGCGCCGGGCTGGCATCCGCGCCGCATCCCGACGGCCCCGCCCTTCCCTGGAAGGCGCGAGGCCCCGGACCGCGCGGCAGCATCATCGCGCCACCCGGAGCCCAATGAACGGCCGGTGTTGGTGACCCGCCGGCGCCGCGCCCCGTGGTGCGCCAGACTGTGATCAACAATGGTTGATCACAGTCTAGCCTTTGCCGAGAGGCTGATTCACGCCTTTGGTGATTCCACCAAAGGCGATCAGGCTCTAGGCCCACGGGACGCATGGCAACCCGTCACCGAAGGTGGCCAACGGCTTCAGGCCAGCGCTTCCTGTCCCATCAGGGCAAGGCCTTCCGCGACCGAGACGAATTCGCCGCCTGCCACAACGCGCCCCTCACCGAACCGCGCTTCGAAGATGCGGCGCACAGCCGGCACCAGCGAGGAGCCACCGGTCAGGAACACCCGATCCACCTGCTCCGCGGCGAGCCGTGAATCCGCCAGTGCGGCATCCACCGCCGCCGTGATCTGGCGCAGTTCGGGCGCGATCCATCCCTCGAACTCCGCGCGGCTGATCGGCGCATCCACGGTGAAGTCGCCGTGCCTGAATTCCAGTCGCGTCTGCTCCCCGCGCGAGAGGTCGAGCTTGGCCGCGGAAATGGCGCGGTAGAGGTCGTATCCGACCTCATCCGTCACCAGGCTGATCAGATGATGGAGCTTCTCCGGCTCGGCGGCGTTGCGCGCCACCGCTGCGATGTCGCGCAGCATGCGCGGCGCCCGCATGAGGGACAGCAGGTGCCAGCGCGCGAAGCTGCCATACCAGCCAGGTGGAATGGGAAGCTCGGTCCCCATGACCTTGTAGGTGCCGCCCTTGCCGAGCCTTGGCGAAATGACATGGTCGATGATCCGAAAGTCGAAGGCGTCGCCCGCAATGCCGATGCCGGCATGACCCAGCGGCGTCACGCGGCGCGGGGGACCCGGCGCGAAGCGAAGCACCGAGAAGTCGCTGGTACCGCCGCCGAAATCGGCAACCAGCACGTTGGCGGGCTCGGTCAGGCTGGACGCGAAGCGAAAGCCCGCCGCGGCTGGCTCCAGCGCGACCTCGATCCGCGGCAGCCCCGCCGCGGCGAACCCCGATATCAGCCGCTGGGTGCCGAAATCGTCATCCGCCAGCTCCCCGACAAAGCGCACGGGTCGGCCGGCGAGGATCCGCGCACCCGCCAGCTCCGCCGCGAAGGGGGCGAGCAATTCCCGCAGAAACAGGCCCACCAGCGTCTCCAGCGTGTAGGATCGGCCGAAGATCCGGGTTTCCTGGAAGCTCTTCTGGGCGAGGTAGCTCTTCATCGACAGGATGAGGCGGCTGTCGAGCGGGTCGTCCAGATAGGCCTGGATGACGCCCGGGCCGGCGGCGTGGCGCGCCGCACCCCGGGCGTCATGCCAAAAACACAGCACCGACCGGAAGACATCCTCCGTGGCGCGCCGGAGCACCTGCACCTCGCCGTCCGCACGCAGCAGCGCCACCACGCTGTTCGTGGTGCCGAAATCGATCCCAACCGTTGGTGTCATGCGCTGGACCAATCCCCACCCGATGCCCGCTTCGATGTGCCGGCCGCCAGCTCATCTGTCTGAAAGCAGGTCGCGTTGCAAAGCCTGCCTGGGCGGGTGCTGGTGCGTGCCCTTGCGCTGCGCCGCCGCGTCGGCTACTAACTTACGAGTCTGCTAGAAGATCAGGGGGGCGGAATGTCCGCACTGGGCGCCGGGCAGGGCGCTTCCGCCAGGCCGGAAGCCGGGGCGCGGTTGGCCGTCAGCCTGGCCGACAGCCCGGGCTCGCTCGCGCCGTAGCTGCTTCGGCTTTTGCGTGGCGCGATCGTTCAGGGGGAATTGCGGCCGGGCACCGTCGTCTCGGAAGCCGACATTGCGCGCCGCTTCGGCGTCAGCCGCCAGCCGGTGCGGGAAGCCTTCATCAAGCTCCAGGAAGCCGGGCTTCTCTCCATCCGCCCGCAGCGCGGCACCGTGGTGCAGCGGATATCGGTGGATGCGGTGTTCGATGCCCGCTTCGTGCGCGAGGCGGTGGAGGTTGCCGTCGCCCGCGCCGCCGCCGAGGCGCCGTGCCGCGCCCTGCACCACCGCCTGGCCGAGCTGATCGCCGCCCAGGAAGACGCCGCCGCCGAGGGCGATGCGCCTGCCTTCCTGCGGCTGGACGAGGCCTTCCACCGCGCGATCGCCGACGGCATCGGTCGCAGCTTCGCCTGGCCGGCGGCCCGATCGGCCAGCAGATCAGCGCCGAGATCATCACCCGGGCCCGGGTGCGCCCGCTGGGCTATTTCGCGCGGGGGCCGCGCAACCTGACCAGCAACCGCGCCATCCGCACGCCGGATGATCTGGCCGGTCTCCGGCTGCGCGTGCCGAACGTGCCGCTGTTCGTCTCGGTTTGGCAGGCGCTGGGCGCCCGCCCGACGCCGATGGCCTTCGGCGAGGTCTTCACCTCGCTGCAGAACGGCACGATCGACGCGCAGGAAAATCCGCTCGCGCTGATCCGCAGCGCCAACTTCAATGAGGTCCAGCGCTTCTGCAACCGCACCGAACATGTCTGGAGCTGGATCTACGTGGCGATCAGCGAACGCCGCTGGCAGGCGCTCTCGGCCGCCGATCGCGAGATCATCGCCGAGGCAACCCGCCGCGCCCAGGCCTTCGAGCGCACGCTGTTCGTGGAAGATGAACGCAGCCTGGAAGCCGATCTGCGCGGCAAGGGCATGAATTTCGTCGACAGCGACAAGGAAGCCTTCGCCGCCCGGGCGCGCCCGGCCGCGATCGCCGGCGTGCGCGCGGAGGCGAAGCCGCTGCTGGAGCAGATCCTGGCCAGCCGGACCTGATCGGCTTGCTCCCCCGCGCGGGGGAGCTACGGAGGCGGGACATGGCCCTGACATTGCTCGACCGGCTGGACCAGGTGCCGCTCCAGGTGCTGATCGAGGCGACGATCGCCGAGGTGACCCTGAACGATCGCCTGCGCTTCGGCCTGCAGGTCGCGCTGCGCAGCGGCAATTTCGGCATCGCGATCAATCCGGAGCCGCGTGGCGCGGCGGATTCCGTGCTGCCCGGGCTGTTCGGGCAGATCGCGCTGGGGGGTGATTCCCGCGTGGTGCTGGATGCGCTGTCGGGCATCACCAACGTGAACGTGGTGTCTTCCCCGCAGTTGATGGTGCTGTCGAACCAGACGGCGGTGTTGCAGGTGGGCGACCAGGTGCCGATCGCGACGCAGTCCGCCACCTCGCTCGATGTGACGAATGGGCGCGTGGTGAACAGCATCCAGCTGCGCGACACCGGCGTGATCCTGCGCGTCACGCCGCGGGTCAACAGCAGCGGCCTGATCGGCATGGATATCGAGCAGGAGGTGAGCGACGTGGTGCCGACCGATACCTCGCGCATCGAAAGCCCGACGATCCGCCAGCGCCGCGTGCGCAGCACGGTCGCGGTGCAATCCGGCGAGACGGTGGCGCTGGGAGGCCTGATCCGCAGCACCGTGGACCAGACCCGCAGCTTCATTCCCGGGCTGCGCGACATCCCGATCCTGGGCGCCCTGCTGGGCTCGACCGAGGCGAATGACGGGCGGACCGAGCTTCTGGTGCTGATCACCCCGCGGATCGTGCGCAATTCGGAGGAAGCGCGCGCGCTGACCGCGGAGCTGCGCAGCCGGCTGCGCGGGCTGGATCCGCAGGGCGCCACCCGCGCGTCGCGCTGATGGCGTTGCTCTATGCGCTCTGGACGGTCTCGCTGGTGGCGCTGCTGGTGGCGGGGTTCCAGGATGTCGCGCTGACCCGCGCGATGACGGCCCGCACCGCGCTGGCCCAGGCCGAGGCGATGGCGCTGAGTGACGGTGCGCTGGCACTCGGCCTGATGGGGCTGATCGGGGCCGACCCGGTCACCATCCGGCCGGGCCGGTTCAGCGTCACGGTGGCCGGCGTCGAGGTGGCGATGAGCCTGGAGGATGAGGGCGGGAAGATCGACCTGAACCATGCCCCGCCCGACCTGCTGGCGGCGCTGGGCGCGGTGGCCGGCGCGCCCGGCTTTGCCGCCGCCGTGCTGGCGGCGCGGGACGCGGCAGGGTTGGTGGCGGCGCCGGGCGCTGCTGGCGTGGTGGCGGCGCCGGGCGCCGCGGGGGTTGTGGCGGCGCCGGGCGCCGCGGGCCCCTCGCGCCCGGCCTTCACCCTGCCGGAGGAGATCGCCCGCCTCCCGGCCCTGACCGACGCCGCGCGGTTGCGCCTGCTGCCATCGCTCACCACCCTGTCGCGCAGCGAGACGGTGGATGCGGCCGTCGCCGGGCCGCTCGCGCTGCGTGCCGCGACCGGCGCGACCGAGGCGGAAGCGGACCGCTTCATCGCATCGCGGCGCGGCCGGCTGGCGCGCTATCCCGCCACGCAGGGCTTCCAGGGGCCGGTGCTGGGCGCCGGCTATACCTTGCGGGCGCGGGCCGAGCGCGGGACGGCGGTGGCCGGACGCACACTGCTGCTGCGCCCGCTGCCGCTGGGTGCGCGGCGCGGGCTGGCCTTGGTTGAGGCCCGGGATCTGGCGGCAGAGGCGCCATAGCCGCGACGCCGCGATCGGGCGGCCTTGCCGGGCGCCAGGCTGCGTCGCTAGGCTATCCGAAATATTGGGGAGAAAATGCCATGTTGACCCGTCGCCTGGCGATTGCCGGCTGCCTGTCCCTGGTCGCGCCGGCGGTCCGCGCCCAGGCCCGGCCCACGCGCCTGCTGGTCCCCTTCATCCCCGGCAGCGCGCCCGACGTGATCGCACGCCAGCTGGCGGACAAGATGAGCCAGGTGCTCGGCCCGATGGTGATCGAGAATCGCGGCGGCGCCGGCGGCAATATCGGCTTCGAGGCCGGCGCCCGCAGCGCGGCCGATGGCAGCACCATCATGCTCGGCACCAATTCGCTGGTGATCAACCCGGCGCTGACCAGCCGCACGCTGGGCTTCGACGCCTTCCGCGACTTCGCGCCGGTCACCGTGGTGTATGCGATGCCGCATATCCTGATCGTGCCGCCGGGTGGCCCGGCAAGCCTCGATGCCCTCATCGCCGGGCTGCGCGCCCGTCCGGACCAGAATTATGCCAGCGGCGGCAACGGCTCGGGCGCGCATCTGGCGGCCGAGATGTTCAAGTCGGCGGCCCGGGTCCAGGCGGTGCACGTGCCCTTCCGCGGCGCGCCCGATATCGTGAACAACGTGATGGCCGGCAATGTGCAGTTCGGCCTGCCGACGCTGTCCACCGCGACCGAATTGGTGAAGGCGGGGCGGCTCAAGGCGCTCGGCGTCACCTCGGCGGCGCGCAACCACGCCGTGCCGGACGTGCCCGCCATTGCCGAGACGCTGCCGGGCTTCGACATGACCAGCTGGTTCGCCCTGCTGGTGCCGGCCGGCACGCCGGCGCCCCTGATCGCGCGGATCGATGCGGCGGTGCAGGCCGCGCTGGCCGACCCGGCGTTCCGCGCCCGGACCACGGCCGATGGCTCGATCGCGGTCGGGATGGGGCCGGAGCCCTTCGCCGCCTTCCTGCGCGCGGAAGCGACCAAGTGGGCGGAAGCGGTGCGGCTTTCCGGCGCCCGGGTGGATTGAGCCGCGGCACCCTCAGCCCGGTCGCAGCCGGATGCTGATCGGGCAATGGTCGCTGATCAGGTCGCGGAAGCGCCGTTCGCGCTCGGCATAGACCAGCACGGCGAAGCTGCGCGGAACGAGCCAGCCCTGCGCTGCGCCGCCCAGCAACAGATGCGAGACGAAGGTGCGGCCACCCCGTTGATCCGCCCAGCAGGGCGAGGACAGTCCCGCGGTCGGCCGCGCCAGCGGCGCCGCCTCGGTCAGTAGGCGCAGGAAATCATCCTGATCGTCCATCCGGCGGTTGAAATCGCCCATCACGGCGAAGGCCACGCCTTCGCGCATGCGGGCCGCAATCCAGGTGGCGATGATGCGGCCCTGCCGTTCAAGCCCGGCGCAGTCTGGCCGGGCGCTGGGGCCGAAGGCATCCTCGCGGCAGCCAGCATCCAGGTGCACGGAAAGCAGGCGCAGATCGCCACCCGGCAGGTGCACGGTCACGTCCGCACCGCGCCGCAGGCTGCGCCGCGCGCCGGCGCGCAGATCAAGCTCGGCCAGGTCGCGGTTGGCGGTGAAGCGGAGCGTGCGGCGAATGGCGAAGCCCGGCCGTTGCACATCCGCCTCATCGGTCAGGTGGATCGCGTAGCGGGCGGGATCGAACACGCGCGCGGCGGCGGCGGTGCCATCGATCTCCTGCAAGGCGACGATGTCGGCATCGAGCCGTGCGGCATAGGCGGTGAGGCGCTGGAAATCCTCGGGCGCGCGGGTGACGAGATCGCGCGGCAGATCGGCGTGCCCGGCGTGCTTGAGCGTGAGCCAGGCGATGTTCCAGGTGGCGAGCTTCACCTCCTGCGCGGCGGCGGGGGCGGCAAGCAGGATCAGCAGCAGGGCGACGAGACGGCGCATGCGGGGGTCTATAGCAGCGTGCCCGCTGGCATGTCCTGCCGCGGGCCGGGCGATGGCGCGTCCAGCGGACGGGCGCCGCAGGCGAGCAGATGCGCGGCGATGGCGTCGTAGTCCCGGGCGTCGCGCGTCGGGTCGTGGAACGGGTCTTCCGGCGGGCTGCCGCGCGGCACCCAGATGACGGTCTCGTAGCGGGCGCGGGTCAGCAGCACGCGGTAGGTGTTGCGCACGAAGTCATGTTCCTTGCGGTCCTGCTGCCAGCCAGTCCCGGCGAAGCGATGGGCGGCCCAGCGGCCGGCGCCGCGCCGTAAATCCAGGTCCCAGGCGACGCCCACCGTGTCCAGTTCCAACCCCTGGCAGGCATATTCCGTCGCGGCCACTTCCAGCGCGTCGGAGGCGCGGATATCGGGCCAGCGCTCCAGGAACCAGGCCACCGGCTCGTCAGTGCCCGTCAGCTGGGCTTCGAAGCCTTCGCCGCGCAGCCGCTTGGCACCGGAGGACCGGACGAAGCCGGCCCGTCGCAGCCCCGGCGTGATCTGCCGGAGCGTGGCGCGCGCGACAGCAAGCGACCGCGTCAGCAGGAAGGGCAGGGCGTCCGCGGCCGCGATGGCCTGCGCTTCACCCGGCGCATCCCGCAGCACCGCATCCACCCAGCGCGCCGCCCGCCCGTCGCGCACGCTGCGGAGCGAGACGGTGAGGTCCAGCGCATCGTCCAGCGTCAGCCAGTGGGGCTTCGCCTCCGCCAGGCGTTGCGCCCGGTCTGTCGCGGTCAGCGCGCGCCGGGGCGCCACCGCGCGCCAGCCAGGCCGGGCGGCGATGACCTCGCCCCATTCCCGCAGGCCCGCCTCGCCCGTATTGATCTCCTGCCCATTGCCGATCAGCGCCACAATGGCGGCGAAGCCTTCGTGCCGGCCCATGATCTCCAGCGCATGCGCCGGTTCGCTTTGGCTGAGCACGCTCACGCGCCGCTGGGTGTCGCGCGCGGCCTGCTGAGCATCCCAGGCGCGCTGCGCCTCGTCGAAGATGATCACGCGCTCGGCTGGCGGTGTGGTGCCCGCCGCATTGTCGGCCAGAAATTTGTGGACGTTCTGCAGTGCTTGCTCGGTCTCATGCCGTGCCTGGCGCAGCTTTGGTGCCAGGCGTCGACGCTCGGGATCGGCGCTCGGCCCATGTGCCAGGTCGATGCCGGCGCGGTTGCAGGCCAGCGCCTCGCGCAGTACCGCCACCAGCGGGGAATTGCCGGTGAGGAAGGCGGTGCCGGCGCGCCGCTGCTCGCCGAACACCACATTCAGCCCGCACAGCGTCTTGCCGGCGCCCGGGATGCCGGTGACGAACACGACCACGCGTTCGTCCGCCGCGCGTGCGGCTTCCAGGGCGGCCTCGATGGCCGCTGTCGTCCGCGTCAGGTTCGTGGTGTCGGCCCGCGCCGCCGCGATGTCGGCCACGGAGTTCCGGGCGAACAGGGTCGCGGCCGCTTCGACGATGCTGGGCACCGGGCGGTAGGGCGCCGCGCACCAGGCGGCCCCCGCCAGCGGCGGCGCGGGCGGGGGCAAGGCGGCCTGAAGGCTGGCGATGATCGCGTGCAGCGATGCCGGCGTGGCGACGGCGGCCGGCAGGATGGCAGGCAGCAGCAGCGGCATCTGGAAGGGCGCGTCCACCATGCCGCCGACCAGAATCGGCTGGATTGGATGGGTGCGGCTGGCGGCGTGGAAGTCGAACAGGTCCTGCGCGTAATCTTCCACCTGCCGCAGGTCGGCGCGGCTCACGCCCGCGCCCTTGAATTCCAGCACCAGGATCGCGCGGTCGGTCAGCAGCACCGCGTCGATGCGCTTCTCCAGCCGCAGCAACTCGTATTCGAAGGCGATGGTCCAGCCGGCACCATCGGCGTCGCGAACGCAACGCTGAAGGCAGAGCGCCGCGTGCCGCCAGGCTGCGAGTTGCGCGGGTTCCGCCGAAAGCCGCCGCGCCATGGACTGCGCCGCCAGCCGTGCCGCGATATCCTCGGCCGGCTGCCCCAACAGCGCCGCCCCCGAACACGCGAACCAAGCCCTCACGCCCCACCCCGCCGCCGTTCCGGCCAGGTTGCCAGCAACAGGCTGCCCATCAACAGGCAAAAGCCCGCCGCATGCGTGGCCGTCGCCGCCTCGCCCAGTACCAGGATGGCGACGAGTGCCGCCGTCGCCGGCAGGAAGGCGGTGAAGATGCCCGCGATCCCGGCCGGCGCGCGCTTCAGCCCGGCGTACCAAAGCAGCAGGCACAGCACGGAACTGGTCAGGCTGTGGAACACCAGCAGGGCCGAGATATCGGGCGCCGCCAGCGCCGCCACGGCGCCCAGCACCGGCAGGCAGAAGGGCAGCAGCATCGCCAGGGAGAAAAGCTGCATCCAGAAGGTGGCCGTCACCACCGGCACGCGCCCGGCGGCGCGCTTGGCGAGCAGCACGTACATCGCCTCGCCCACCACGCCGCCGAATACCAGCAGATTGCCCAGCACGCTGCCCTCGCCGCCGCCGGCGCCGCGCGCCAGGGTCAGCGCCGCCATGCCGAAGGCGGCCAGCGCCACCGCGGCCCATTGGCGCGGCCCGAGCCGCTCGCGCAGCCAGAGCGCGCTGCCCACGGCCACCACGGCCGGCAGGCTGGCCAGGATCAGCCCGGCTTCCAGCGCCGTGGTCAGGCTCAACCCCGCCAGCAGCCCGGCATTGTAGATCACCGTGCCGAAGGCGGCCTGCCAGGCCAGGTTCCAGCGCAGCGCCGGCGACACCGCCACCCGGCCTTCCATGGCGCGCGCCAGCGGCCACAGGATCATGACCGCCAAGACGCAGCGCAGCCCGGCGATGAGTGCGATCGGCAGCGCCTCGGCCAGCAGCTTCGCCACCGCGACATTGGCGCCGACCAGCGCCATCGACAGCGCGAGTTGCGAATAGGCCAGGGTCACCGGGCCAGGCTACCCGGCATCCGACTTGAAGGGCGACAATTCGGCCAGCGCCGCCATCTCGGCCAGCATCGCGGGCCGCTCCTGCGCCAGGAACTCGGCCACGGCGCGCCGCAGCCCACGATGCGCGATCCAATGCGCGGAATAGGTCGGCACGGGCAGGTAGCCGCGCTGGATCTTGTGCTCGCCCTGCGCGCCGGCTTCGACGCGCGCCAGCCCATGCGCGATCGCGAAATCGATGGCGCGGTAGTAGCAAAGCTCGAAATGCAGGAAGGGCGCGTCGACCAGGCAGCCCCAATTGCGCCCGTAAAGCGCATCGCGGCCGAGCAGGTTCAGCGCGCCGGCCACCGGCACGCCATCCTGCTCGGCCAGCATCAGCACGACGCGATCGCCCAGCCGCTCGCCCAGCAGCGGCCAAAAACCCTCCGCGAGATAGGCGCTCCGCCCCCATTTCTTGTCCGTGGTCGAGAGGTAGAAGCGATGGAACGCATCCCATGTCGCGCCGGTGATCTCGGCCCCGCGCAGCGTGCGCAGCGTGAAGCCGGAAGCCGCGGCATCGCGCCGTTCGCGTTTCACCTGCTTGCGCTTGCGGCTGGCCAGGGCGCCGAGGAAATCCTCGAAGCACCCATAGCCCTGGTTGGTCCAGTGGAACTGCGTGCCGATGCGCTGCAGCCAGCCCGCCTCGCCCAGCGCCGCCCATTCGGCCTCGGTGCAGAAGGTGACATGCACCGAGGAAAGGTCGAGCGCCTGCGCCCCCTGCACCAGCGCGCTGGCCAGCGCCGCCGTATCCAGCCCCGCTTCGGGGTGGATCAGCAGCCGCGGCCCGGGGACGGGGCTGAAGGGCGCGGCCACCTGCAGCTTCGGGTAATATTGTCCGCCGGCGCGTTCCAGCGCCTGCGCCCAGCCATGGTCGAACACATATTCGCCCTGGCTGTGCAGCTTGGCGTAGGCGGGCGCGCAGGCCAGCAGACGGCCCGACGGATCGCGCAGCGCCACATGCTGCGGCAGCCAGCCGGTGCGGTCACCGACGCTGCCGCTATCCTCCAGCGCCGCAAGGAAGGCGTGGCTCACGAAGGGGTTGTCGGCGCCCCCGCAAGCATCCCATTCGGCCGCGCCGATCTCGGCGATCGCGCGGTGCAGGCGAAGTTCGATCGGCGCGCCGTCCATCCGCGCGAGATGGGGTCTCAGGCGATTTCGAACATCCCCTCCACCTCGACCGCGGAGTCGCCCGGCAGCGAGGGGCAGCCGACGGCGGCGCGCGCATGCTTGCCGCGATCGGCGAACACCGCGACGGCCAGGTCGGACGCGCCGTTCACCACGGCGGGATGCTGGGTGAAGCCCGGCGTGCAGGCGACGAAGCCGCCAAGCCGCACCACGCGCACCACCCGATCCAGGTCGCCCTCGCAGGCCATCGCCACCTGCGCCATCAGGTTGATGAAGCAGATGCGCGCGGCGCGCTGCCCCTCCTCGATCGAGACGCTGTCGCCGAGCTTGCCGGTGACCGCGATCTTGCCATCCAGCAGCGGGATCTGGCCGGAGACGATCAGCAGCGACCCCACGCGGTTGAAGCCGATATAATTGGCCAAGGGCGCGGCCGGCGTGGGCAGGGTGATGCCGAGTTCGGCAAGGCGGGCGGCGATCTGGCCAGGCATGGGCGGGTTCCTTCCGGGGATGCGGTCAGCCGACCAGGCGCAGCTTGCCGCGCCGCGGGCGGGGGCCAGGCTGGTCAAGCGGCAGGTCGAGGGGCAGCAAGGGCGGGGTGGTCAGCGCCGTCTCCGGCAGCGGGTCGGCTGCCGGGTCAGGCAGGTCGCGGCGGTTCAGATACTCCCGCGCCAGGGCACGGAAGGCCCAGTCGAGCACGGAGGTGGCGCGGCGGATGGCCGGGTCGCCCTCCACCGTGCCGCCCGTGCCGAAGCGGCTGTGCAGGAAGATCTCGACATAGGCGTCGAGCGGCACGCCGCGCGCCAGGCCCGCCGAGACGGCGGCCAGCGTCGATTCCAGCAGGGCGCGCAGCGCGGGCGCTTCGCGTGCCGCGGTCAGCAGCACCTCCACCGGGCGGCCCTCGGCATCCTCGGTGGTGCGCAGCGCCACGCGGGCGCCGCCGATGGCGACCCGCAGCGCCAGCCCGTTGGCGCGCAAGGGCAGCGCCACGGGTGTGGGCGGCGGCGCCGGCGCGCGGGCGGGCGCTGCCTCGGCCACCGGCAGGGGTGGTGCGGCGTGCAGATAGGGCGCCACCGCCTGCACCATGCCGAGCCAGGCGCTGTCGGGAACCGGGGCCAGCAGCCGGGCCGCCGCCTCGCGCCCCACGCGCTGGGCGGCGCGGGTCGGGACCTCGGTCACCCAGCCCTCGGCGTCCAGCGCCAGGCGCGAGGCAGCGGGGGCAGGGGCCACGCCGCCGCTTTCGGCGCCGAGGAACAGCTCGACCGCATCAGCCGGCGCCAGCGCAACCAGGCCGATATGGCGCAGGCCGGGCGCGCCGGCGGCCTCGGCCAGGGCGGCGCGGGCGGCGGCGGCCAGGCCGGGCACGATGGTTTCGGCCGGCGGGGCAGGCGCGATCAGGCAAACCGGCTCGCGCGCACCCAGGCGCGCGGCGATCCGGCCCGACTCCGCCTCGGCCGCGCCGCGGGTCAATGCGGCGATGGCGGCACCCACGCCGCGGGCTTCGGGACTGTCATAGGCAAGGCCGAGCGCCGCCAGCAGGCCCGCCAAATCGGCGAAGCCAAGCGCCAGGCGCGGCGCGCGCGCGCCGGTCCAGATGTCGAGGATGCGCACGCCAAGCGCCACCGTCGCGGCATAGCGCGGCGCGTCGAAGCCACCGCCCTCATCCAGGAAGGCCGCCAGGTTCAGCACGAAGCGTGCCGGGGCCCGCGCATCACCGCGCCAGAGGCCGATGCCCGGCGCGCCCGCGCGTGCCAGCAGCGCATGCCGGGTGCTTTCCGCGAACCAATCGGCTTCCCGCGCATCGGCCAGCAGGCCCAAGCTCCGCCCGCGGGCCAGCAGCGGCTGCAGCCAGGATTCGACCAGCCGGGGCAGCACCACCGCGCCTTGTCCCGGGGCCAGCGCCGCCAGCGCCTCGGCCGCATCCTGGTCGAGCGCATGCGGCAGGGCGATGGCGCGCAGCGCGGCATCGGGCTCGGGCGCGGCGCGGGTGCGCCAGAGTGCCAATCCATCCCAAAGGGTGCCGGTGTGCAGGGCCATGGAAGCAGGCTAGCGGGGAGATGGCCGGGCGGAAAGCCGTATCTGGTGGCAAATCGCCGGCCATACCCCAACATCCTGTGGAGAAGCCGAGGGGGTCACCCGGTATCCTTTCGCCGGCCGGCAGGCTGTGGCACATCTTGGGCGCGCATTCATGGGAACCCCTGCGATGACGGTGTTCAGCCGCCTGTCCGCCCGCCTGTCCGGCCGCGAGGTCGGAACCGACCGCTTCGGCAACCGTTACTACGAGTCGCGCGCGGATTTCATGGGCTATGGGCGCAAGCGCCGCTTCGTGGTCTATCCCGGTGCGCCGGACCCCACCGCCGTGCCGCCGGAATGGCATGGCTGGCTGCACCACACCGCCGATGCGCCCCTGCCCGAGGTGAAGAAGCATCCCTGGATGGTCGAGCACCGGCCGAACCCGACCGGCACCGCCATGTCCTGGCGGCCGGCCGGCCATGACTATGCGGGCGGGCAGCGCGCGCTGACCGCCGGCGACTATGAAGCCTGGACGCCGGACGCGCGATGAAGGGCCGCTCCTTCCTGGAAGTGGCGGCCGGCGCCCTGGTGCTGGTCGCGACGGTGGGCTTCCTGGTCTTCGCCCTCGGCCAGTCCGGCCGGAGCCTGGGCGGCCCCGGCATCACGCTGACGGCGAAGTTCGACCGGATCGACGGGCTGGCGCCCGGCGCCGATGTGCGGATCGCCGGCGTGAAGGTCGGCAGCGTGGTTTCGCAACGGATCGATCCGACGAGTTTCCTGGCCGTGCTCGCCTTCCGGATCGACGCCAATCTGCGCCTGCCCGCCGATAGCAGCGCCGAGATCGCCTCGGAAGGCTTGCTTGGCGGGCGCTTCGTGTCGCTGGTCCCGGGCGGCGCCGATCGCATCCTGGGCGATGGCGGGGAGATCACGATCACCCAGTCGGCGGTCAGCCTGGAGAGCCTGCTCGGCCGGTTCATCTTCTCGATGACGGAAGGGCAGGGGGCACGACCCGCCGAAGGCGCCGCCCCGCCGCGATGAGCGCGCTTGAGCCCCCCAGCGCCTGGCCCGGCGCCGATGGCAACCCGCTTGCCTGCCGCGAGAAGCTGAAGGTGCTGGCGGAAAACCACCGCGAAGCCGCGCAGGTGCTGCGCGACGCCTTCGAGGATGCGCTGCTGATGGGCGTCGATGAGGCGGCGATGCGCCGCATCCTGGCCGAGCTGGTGGCCGCGCTGCCCAGCCCGAAGCGCGCCGCATGAAGCGCCTGCTGATGCTGGCGCTGTTGCTGGCCGCCCCGGCCGCGGCCCAGGAATGGCGACCGCAGCGCGTGGCCGAGGTGCAGGCGCTGGACAAGGTGACGGCGCGCGTCACCACGCTGCGCGCGGCGCTGAACCAGCCGGAGCGCTATGGCAGCCTGACCATCACCGTGCGCGCCTGCTACGCCCGCCCGCCCGACGAGGTGCCCGATGCCTCCGCCTGGTTCGAGATCCTGGACAGCCGCGCCCCGGCCAATGGCGCCCCGGTGTTTCGCGGCTGGATGTTCGCCGAGGCGCCGGGCGTGAACATGCTGCAGCACCCGGTGTATGACATCCGGATCCTGCGCTGCCTGCCGCAATAGCGAAGCCTAACCCTCCGGCATGGCCTGGCTGAGCCGCCCGCCGAGGCGGAGCGGCGCCACGCGCAGCGCCAGGCCGGTGCGGTCGTCGGTCTCGACGAAGACGCCGCAGACCGTGGCCTCGCCCTCGGCCGGGGCCAGCTTCTCGCCCGGCACCTTCTTCCAGAAGCGCAGCGCGGCGGCGCCCTTCTGCATGCCGATCACGCTGTCATAGTCGCCGCACATGCCGGCATCGGTCATGTAGGCGGTGCCGCCCGGCAGGATCTGATGGTCGGCCGAGGGGGTGTGGGTGTGGGTGCCCACCATCAGCGACAGCTTGCCGTCGAAGCTGTGCCCCATGGCGAGCTTTTCCGAACTGGCCTCGGCATGGAAATCCAGGATCGCGGCCTGGATCGTGCCGGTGGCGCCCGGCGTCTGGCTGCCCAGCGTGTAGCCTGCCAGCGCCTGCGCCACGCCGCGGAACGGGTCGTCCAGCGGGTCCATGAACAGCCGGCCCATCGCGTTCATCACCAGCGCGCGACGCCCATCGGCCAGCACGGCCACGAAATGGCCCTGGCCCGGCGTGCCGGGCGGGTAGTTCAGCGGCCGGAGGATGCGCGGGTCGGTATCGATGTAGGAGACCATCTCCTTCCGGTCCCAGGCATGGTTGCCGAGCGTGATCACATCGGTGCCGGCCAGGAACAGGGCCCGCGCCATGTCGGGTGCCAGGCCGAAGCCGTGGCTGGCATTCTCGGCATTCACCACCACCAGGTCGAGGCCGAGCCGCGCGCGCAGCGTCGGGATGGCGTTGGCGGCGGCGTCGCGCCCGCTGCGGCCGACCAGGTCGCCAAGGAAAAGGATTCTCACGGGTGGGGAAGCATCCGGGGCGGCTCGCAGTGAAGGATGCCCTGGTCGGTTGCCACGGCGTCGAGGCGGGCGTCGTGATCGTCGGCGGGCACTTCGTCAAGCCGTTGCGCGGCGTGCGCGCAACCGAGGCGGCGCGCGCGCGGATGCAGCGGCAGCGTCAGATCGTAATAGCCGCCGCCATAGCCCAGCCGCCGACCGGCACCGTCGAAGGCCAGGAGCGGGATCAGGAACAGGTCGGGGATCAGAAGGGCCGCGTCGGCCGGGGGCTGCCGCGTGCCCATCGCGCCGGCCTCCAGCGCGTCGCCGGGCTGCCAGCGATGGAAATGCAGCGGCTGGCCGCGCGGCGGCGTGCGCGGCAGGCCGATGCTGTGCCCTTGCCCGGCCAGGGCGTGCAGCAGGGGGACGATGTCGATCTCATCGCGCATCGGCCAGAAGGCGGCGACGGAAGACCCCGGTGCAATCGGCCAATCCGCCAGCACATGCCGCGCCAGCGCGCCGCCACGATTGGGGTCGAGCCCGGCCCGGACCGCCCGGGCTGCCCGCCGCGCCGCTGCCTTGCGCGCCGGCAGGTCAGGTGTCACGCCGATCCGCCCGGCAGGGATCTTGGTGAAGGAAAGAGCGCGGAGCCGCCATGGCCGTGAGCCTGATAACCCTCCTGAGACCTGCGTGTGCAGGTGGGCGCCAGGTAGTCGGACCACGGCCCGACCAGCGCCAGCTCCCGGAGGATGCTCATTGGCCCCGGGGGTTAATGTGCCACACGCACCGGGCAGCCCCGCCCCCTCAAGTTAGGGACGGTCGAGGGTCTGGGCAATGCCCTCGATCCGATCGGCGATGCGGGCCAGCCGCTCGGCCAGTCGTGGATCGGGCTGGGGCATCGGCGCCGCCTGGCCGGCGCGCGCCTGCGCCAGCGCCACCTTCAGGTCATGCACCTCATCGGCCAGCAGCAGCGCGCCGAGCAACAGCAGGCGCGATTCGCCGAACTGGCCGCCCATCGCCTTGATCGAGGAGACCCGCTTGTCGACCTCGGAGGCCAGCGCCACCAGATGCGCCTCCTGGCCGTCCTCGCAGGATACCGGGTGGCTGTAGCCGCCAACGCGCACCGTCACCTGGCCCATCTAATGATCCTCCCCGAGGGCGGCGCGCAGGCGCGCGATCGTCTCATCCAGCCGGTCGGCCAGGGCGGCGACGGCGGCGCGCGGCACCATGTCCGACATGTCCGGCGCCGCGGGGCGCGGTCGCGCCGCGGCGATCGCCAGCCGTTCCACCGCCGCCTCCAGCTTCGCCAGGGCCGCGCCCGTGCTGTCCATGCCGCCGCCGATCTCCGACCGTGATGTCGACACCGCCAATCCTGCTCCCCGAGGCGCCGCGCCCTTGTGGATGGCCTTGCGGCGCCCTCTCGACGTGTGTTCAAGGCTTCTCATGGGGCGCTTGGCGGGTCAACGGTGAGCGGCGGTCTGCCGCCCGCGGTGATGGTAGCCGGGCTCGGCGCGGCGCGGGCGGCGCGGGCGGCGGGGTCCTGCCTGCTGCTTTCGGTGCCTGGCGCGGCGGGCAGCCTGGGGCCGGGTGGCTGGCGCGCCCTGATGGCGGCGGCCGGGCCAGGGCCGGATGCGCTGTGCGCCGAAGATGCGCCAGGGCACGCGCTGGCCGCGCTGGCGGCCGGCTGCCCGATCGTGGTGCTGGCCGGCCAGGTGCCCGCCTTCGATGCCGTGGCGGCGGTGGCCCGGGCGCGGGGCGCCATCCTGCTGCCCGCGCGGCCGCCGGCGCTCGACCTGACGCGGATCGCCTGGCAGCGCCCCGGTGGTGCGGCGCTGCTGGCGCGCTGGCTCACCCCGGATGACAGCAGGCCCGGCCTGGGCTAAGTGCCCGGCCACCGCCACCTTGATGAGGAACGCCGCCATGCGCCTGACGCCCCGGGTCCAGGAAATCCTGAGCTGGTACGAGAGCGACAATCCCGGCACCAAGGCGAACCTCGCCCGCATGCTGATGGCGGGCAAGCTCGGCGGCACCGGCAAGCTGGTGATCCTGCCGATCGACCAGGGCTTCGAGCATGGCCCGGCGCGCAGCTTCGCCCCCAACCCCGCCGCCTATGACCCGCGCTACCATTTCGAGCTGGCGCTGGAAGCCGGGCTGTCGGCCTATGCCGCGCCGATGGGCAATATCGAGATCGGCGCCGCCAGCTATGCCGGCTCGGTGCCGCTGATCCTCAAGGTCAACAGCTCCAACAGCCTGGCGACGCTGAAGGACCAGGCCGTGACGGCGACGGTGGCCGATGCGCTCCGCCTTGGTTGCGGCGCCATCGGCTTCACCATCTATCCGGGCAGCGAATACCAGTTCGAGATGATGGAGGAACTGCGCGAGTTGGCGCAGGAAGCCAAGTCGGTTGGCCTCGCGGTCGTGGTCTGGAGCTACCCGCGCGGCCCGATGCTGGACAAGTTGGGTGAGACGGCGCTCGACATCGCGGCCTATGCCGCGCACATCGCCGCCCTCACCGGCGCGCACATCATCAAGGTGAAGCCGCCGACCGAGGCGATCTCGCTGGATGCCGCCAAGAAGACCTATGAGAAGCACCCGGTGGATGTGAAGGATGCCGCGGCGCGCATCGCCCACATCGTGCAATCCGCCTATGCGGGCCGGCGCCTGGTGGTGTTCTCCGGCGGCGAGGCGAAGGATTCCGCCAGCCTGCTGGCCGAGATCCGCGCCATCCATGCCGGTGGCGGCCATGGCTCGATCGTCGGGCGCAACGCCTTCCAGCGCTCCAAGCCCGAGGCGCTGCAGCTGCTGTCCGACATTATCGACATCTACCGCTCGTAGGCCCTGCATCCGCCGGGGGGTGCGGCGCGTAGGGGCAGCATGATGCCCTTCGCGCTGCGCCTCACCGCGCTGATCCCGCTGACCGCCGGCCTGGGCGGCGCCCTGTTCGGTGGCGCCTTCCTGGGCGAGCCCGCCGGGCCGGCCACCGACAGCCATCTGCGCTACCTCTCCGTGCTGCTGGCCGCGCTGGGCGCGCTGGCCTGGTGGTGCAGCCATGACCTGGCTGCCCGCGGCGGAATCTTCACCTTGCTGGTCGGCATCGTGATGCTGGGCGGCATCGCGCGCGGCGTCGGGGTGCTGGTCGCGGGCCCGCCGCCGCTGCCCCACCTCCTGGCCCTTGTCGTGGAAATCCTGGTCACCCCGGCGCTCTGGCTGTGGTGGCGGCATGGGCTGCGACGGCGCCGGCCCGGCCCCGGCCTGCGGGACTGGCTCGGCGCGGACTGACCTTGTCAGCGCCGTCTCTCCTATGAGATGATTTCTTTCATGGGAGATGAGATCGAGGCCCGCATCGCCGAACGCCTGGCCGCCCTTCGGGTCGCCAGCGGCTGGTCGCTGGATGAGCTTGCCGCTCGCACCGGGCTGAGCCGCGCCACCCTCTCGCGCCTCGAACGGGGCGAAACCAGCCCGACCGCCGCCATGCTCGGCCGCCTGTGCGCGGCCCATGGCTGGACGCTCTCGCGCCTGATGGCGGCCGCCGAGGGCACCGCCCCCGCCCTGCTGCGCGCCGCCGACCAGCCCGTCTGGACCGACCCGGAGACCGGCTTCTGGCGCCATGTGGTGTCGCCGCCAGGACCGGGGCTCGGGCTTGAGATGCTGGAAGGCCGGCTGCCGGCCGGCGCCGCCATTGCCTATCCCGCGCCGCCGCGGCCCCGGATGGAGCAGCATCTGTGGCTGCTCTCGGGCCGGCTGCGCTTCACCCATGGGCCGGCGCTGCACGCGCTGGCGCCGGGCGATTGCCTGCGCCTGCTGCTGGAAGGCCCGACGCGGCTGGAAGCCCCTGGGCCGGACCCCGCCCACTATGTCATCGCCATTCGCACGGAATGAGGAACCCTGCATGCTCGTCGAGGAACTCCGCGCTGCCGCCGCCGAGGCCGAATTGCCGGCGCTGGCCGATCTGCTGGCCGCCTGCGTCGCGGGCGGGGCGAGCGTAAACTTCCTGCAGCCATTCCCGGCGGCGGAAGCAGCCGCCTGGTGGCGCGCCCGGGTGCTGCCGGCCCTGGCCCGGGGCGAGCGGCGGCTGCTGGTGGCGCGCGCCGACGGCGCCATCATCGGGACCGCGCAGCTGGAATTCGCGTCCCAGCCGAACCAGGCGCACCGGGCCGATGTGACGAAGGTGCTGGTGCATCCCGCCGCCCGCCGACGCGGCGCGGCGCGTGCCCTGATGCTGGCGCTGGAGGCGGTTGCCATCGAGGAAGGGCGCCGGTTGCTCACGCTCGACACCGTCACGGGCAGCGCGGCCGAGCATCTATATCGCGGGCTTGGCTATACGCTGGCCGGCGTGATTCCGGACTATGCGCTGGCGGCGGATCGCTCGGGCTTCGACTCCACCTCGCTGTTCTGGAAGCGGCTGTAGCGATTCTGCGCTATAGGGCATGGCATGAGCAGCTTCGCGCGCGCCCTCTGGCGGCAAGCCCGGCATGATTTCGACCACGCGCAGCGGGCGCGCGCGATGGGGGATTTCGACTGGGCGGTGCTGGCCGCGCAGCAGGCGGGCGAGAAGGGACTGAAGGCCGTGCTGGTCTTCGCCGGTCGCCGTGCGGAGCCGACGCACAGCCTCGGCGGGCTGTTCGACGCGCTGGTCGCCGCCGGCATCGCGACGCGCGCGGACCGCCAGGCGCTGAACGAGGCGCTGTCCTTCCTGACGCTCGGCTTCAGCTTCGCCCGCTATCCCAATGCCGACCTCGGCGAGGCGCCGGTCGATCTCGTCACGACGGAGCAGGCGGCAACCGCGCTGCGTGCCGCCACCGCCATTCTCGCGGCCTGCCGCGCCATGGCGGCGGAGTTGGACGCATGAGCCCCGCCGCCCGCCACCGCGCCGCGCTGCGCGCCGAGACCATCGCCCGGCTGCGCGCGCATTTTTGCGCGTTTCCGCCGGAAGGGGCGACGCGGGTGATCCTGTTCGGCTCCCTTGCGCGCGGCGATTTCGACGGCGCTTCCGACGCCGACCTGCTGATCCTTGGCCCGAACCTGCCCGACAGCGGCGTGGAGGCGGCGGCTGGCCGGCCGGTGGAGATCCTGGTCTGGCCTGCGGCGAAATGGGCGGCGGCCTTGGCAGCCGCGCACCCCCTGGCTGGCGAGATCGCGCGGGAGGGTGTGGAACTGTGGCCCGTCCCGCCCTGACCTGCCTCAGTGCAGCTTCACCCCCGGCTCGGCGCGCGTGGAGAAAAGGCTGCCCACACTTCGCCAGAGCGTCGGCGCGCCGCCATGCAACGCCCTCTGGTGCATCTTGTAGAGCGAGCGGTACATGATCCGCGCGAAAGTGCCCTCGATGAACATGGATTTCCCCACCAGGAAGCCCATCAGGCTGCCCACGGTCGAATATTTGCCCAGGCTGACCAGCGAGCCGAAATCACGATAGACGAAGGGCTCGACCGGCTTGCCCGCGATCACCTTCTCGATCTGGTTGAAGATGTGGCTGGCCATCTGGTGCGCGGCCTGGGCGCGCGGCGGCAGCGGCTTGTCATGGCCGGCGGGCGTGCAGCTCGCGCAATCGCCGATCGCGAAGATCGAGGGGTCGCGCGTGGTCTGCAGGCCGGGGCCGACGACCAGCTGGTTCAGCCGGCTATTCTCCAGCCCGCCCAAATCCTTCAGGAAGGCCGGGCCCTTCACCCCCGCCGCCCACACCACCAGCTCGGCCGGCAGCTGGTTGCCATCGGCGAAGACCACGCCATCGGCCCGCACCTCGGCCACGCGCGCCCCCACCTTCACCTCGACGCCCATCTTCTCCAGCAACGCCATGGTGGCGTTGGAAATGCGCTCGGGCAAAGCGGGCAGGATGCGCGGCGCGGCCTCGATCAGCACGATGCGGATGTCGCGCTCGGGGTCGATGCGATCCAGCCCATAGGCCACCACGGCGCGCACCGTGCGGTGCAGCTCGGCGGCAAGCTCGGTGCCCGTGGCGCCGGCGCCGATGATCGCGACATGGAGCTGGCCCGCGCGCACCGGCTCGGCCTGGGCATTGGCGCGCAGACACGCATTGACCAGGCGGCGGTTGAAGCGGCTGGCCTGTTCGGGCGTTTCCAGCGGAATGGCGTGCTGCGCCGCACCCGGCGTGCCGAAATCATTGGTGACGCTGCCCACCGCCATCACCAGCGTGTCATAGGGCAGGCGCGTGGCGGGCGTGATCTCGCGCCCTTCCTCATCCACCGTGGCGTCGAGGATGACCTCCTTCGCCTCGCGGTCGAGGCCCACCATCTCGCCGAAGCGATAGGTGAAATTGTGCCAATGCGCCTGGGCCAGGTAGTTCAGCTCATGCTGCGCGCGGTCGAGGCTGCCGGCGGCGACCGCATGGAGTAGCGGCTTCCACAGATGCGTGCGCGCGCGCTCGACCAGCGTGACGCTCGCCTGCGGGCCGCCGCCATATCGGTTGCCGAGGCGGGTGGCGAGTTCCAGGCCACCCGCGCCACCCCCCACGATCACTATCCGGTGTGGCCGCCTGGCCGCCGATCCATCCATGCGCTGAAACCTGTCCGTGATGGACGGCATCATGCGCCATTTTCCTGAATCCGGGCAGAAGATATCGCGGCAGCGCGTTCGGCGCCCGCTCTCAATCCTCGAAGCGCGCCAGCCTGACCGCGGTGTGGCCGCGCAGCGCGCGCGGGTTCGGCATCACCAGCAGGCAGTCGGCGTGGGGCGTCCGCACCTCGATCTCGCCATCCAGCGCCAGCAGGCTGTTGCGCGGCCCAACCACATCCCCCCCGCGGCAGGGCATCAGGAAGGCAAACCCGTCGGTGCGGGCGGTCACCGTCTGGAACACGCGGGCGATGCGCCCGCGCGGCAGCTTCATGGGCTGGGCTCCGGGGGCCGGCATCCCCCAGCGCCTGAGCCAGCGCGCCGCCGAATCTTCCGTCTGCGCCAAGGTCGCCGGTTCCCAATGCTGTCCGGCTTCCAGCAGGATCGCCGGCCGGTCGGCGTCGAAATGCGGATGATCGATCAGCCGCAGGCCGGCCGCATGGCCCTCATCCA